>JAEEGL014877230.1_pt1 | contig 34876 bp, 26 predicted proteins | sample 9134231 | NCBI WGS metagenome assembly JAEEGL01 (sample SAMN16246548, study PRJNA631951) | gut metagenome | biome: gut microbiome; feature: rumen; material: fiber-attached | host: Bos | place: Iran: Karaj | collected 2018-10
CTCTCCAGAAAACTGGATTCTTTGGCGCTATAGTCATGGCTGTAGTTACCTTGTTGGCCATTGGCTGCTCAATCTATATGTACAACAAGTGCACCAGCCATAACTATGCCATTATCATGACAAACAAGACTCCAATCATGAAGTCTCCACGCACTAGCGACAAAGATATAGCCTTCACACTTCCCGAAGGTACTAAAGTGGAAATTGTCGATTCAGTTGTAAACAAGCAATATAACGAAGGTAACGGATGGTACAAGATTGAGACCACCGGCGGACGCACTGGTTGGATAGGAAAAGCCAGCAAAGACAAAGAAATCATTTAACCCCTATAAACCTCTTACTCTGTGGAAGCACTACAACAATTCGACGCGAGCATCTTTACTGCCATCAACAGTTGGCATGCGGCCTATTTCGACAGTTTTATGTGGCTTGTAACCAAGATTGCCACATGGATTCCAATGATTCTAATGCTGGTCTACCTGTTACTGCTGAAAAAAGGGTGGCGACGCACCATCACAGTAGTGCTTGCCATAGGACTGGTAATTCTCATTGCCGACCAGGTTTCGGCAAGCATAATCAAGCCTCTGGTTGAGAGAGCACGACCATCACACAACCCCGATCTCAGCAGCACCATTCACCTTGTGAACGGATATCGGGGAGGCCCCTTCGGATTTGTCTCGAGCCATGCAGCCAACTGTTTCGGCATCGCATTCCTGCTCGCGATGATTTTCAAGGAAAGGACGTTTACCTGGACCATGGTAGTATGGGCAACGCTGATGTGTTATAGCCGCATCTATCTGGGCGTTCACTACCCCGGCGACATCTTCTGCGGGGCAATTCTCGGTTTCCTCGCCGCCTGGCTTGTCTACCGGCTACAACAGTGGTTTGCCAACAAGAATCCGTTATGGGGCAACATTGAGTTCAGTCACAGCGAGGTCAACCAGATGATTTATGCCGCTGTCATCAACATCACGTTGCTGGCAGTATGGGCAATTTTCATCACAACAACATAAAAAATCAGCAAATAATTTTTTTAATAACAATAAAGTAGCTATCTTTATAGCACAATTTCTAAATCAAATCTTTTAAAAACAATAGTATCATGCCCAAGACCATTACTTTCAATGAGCTTCGTCGCATTAAAGCTAGTCTGCCCGAAGGCTCTACACACGTGATTGCCGACAAGTTGAACCTCAGCGTTCAAACAGTGAGAAACTACTTCGGTGGGTCGAATTACGACTTCGGCATTCACATGGGAGTGCACATCGAGCCAGGACCCGATGGAGGCATCGTAGTTCTCGACGACCCGACAATTCTGGACATGGCACTCGAAATTCTCGAACAACAAAAGCCAAAGGAACAAGTCTAGCTACATTTTGGAGAAATGTAAAACGACATGGAATCCCCACCACAAGTGACGATTCCATGTTTTTTTATACCCTAATGATATCAAATAAATAATTACTTGGACGGTTGAGTAACGCCTTTCATTGAGAGAGCAATGCGTTTGCGCTCAAGGTCAACGCTGACGACGCGCACTCGCACATGCTGGTTGAGCTTGACAGCCTTGGCTGGATTCTCCACGCGCTTGTCGCTGAGTTGCGACACATGTACCAGCCCTTCCTTGTGGACGCCCACATCGACGAAAGCTCCAAACTGTGTCACATTGGTTACTATGCCGGGCAGTTCCATCCCCGGTTTGAGATCGGTGATTTCATGCACACTGTCGTCAAATTCCATCGCCTTGACCTCGCTGCGCGGGTCTCGGCCTGGCTTCTCCAGCTCTCGCATTATGTCAACGAGAGTGGGCTCACCGACATCGCTCGATATATAACGCTTGATATCAATAAGATTTCTTTTCTCCTTGTCTTTAATCAATTCCTCAACGGTGCATTCGCAGTCGCGTGCCATCTGGGTGACAAGCGCATAACGCTCGGGATGTACGGCACTGTTGTCAAGCGGATTGTCACTCTCGGGCACACGCAGGAAGCCAGCTGCCTGTGTGAAAGTCTTAGGCCCCAATTTGGGTACTTTCAGCAGTTCTTGACGGCTCTTGAAGTCTCCATTCACGGCACGGTAACTAACAATGTTCTGAGCCAACGCAGGCCCCAGTCCCGACACATAGGTGAGCAGTTCCTTGCTGGCTGTGTTCACATTCACGCCCACGCTGTTCACACAACTTTCGACAGTGTAATTCAGCGCTTCCTTCAGTTTCGTCTGGTCCACATCATGCTGGTATTGCCCCACTCCTATCGACTTTGGGTCGATTTTCACCAGTTCGGCAAGAGGATCAAGCAGACGTCGCCCAATCGACACGGCACCTCGCACTGTCACGTCCTTGTCGGGGAACTCATCGCGCGCTATTTTACTTGCGCTATAAATTGATGCACCGTTCTCGCTTACCACATAGACCTCGATGGGACTACGATAGCGAATGCGCTTGAGAAATTTCTCAGTCTCACGGCTTGCAGTGCCGTTTCCTAGGGCGATGGCATCAATCTTATAGGCCTCAACCAAGTAGTGAATCTTCTTTGTGGCACCTTCGGTGTCATAATTGGGGGCGGTGGGATATATCACATCGTTGTGAAGTAAATTGCCATTCTCGTCAAGGCACACAACCTTGCAACCGGTGCGGAATCCAGGATCCACAGCAAGGATGCGCTTATGCCCCAATGGCGGAGCAAACAGCAACTGGCGCACATTCTGGGCAAACATGTCAATCGCCTCGGCATCGGCACGTTCTTTAGAGATAGCTGCAAACTCATTCTCTATCGACGGCTTTATCAGGCGGTCGAAACTGTCCTCGGCAGCCTCTTCAACCAGCTGCGATGTCTCTCCCTTTCCATGCACCACTATGCGGCACACGTTGTCGATTGAACGCTCATTGTTAATGTCGATGCTGACTTTCAGGAAGCCCTCCTTCTCGCCACGGCGGATGGCAAGCAATTGGTGAGATGAGATGCGCTTGAGCGGCTTTGAAAAGTCATAATAGAACTCATAGTTGCGACCCTCAATCTCCTTACCCTTCACCACACTGCTGTTGAGCACAGCATCATAGCGGAATGAACGGCGCACACTGTTACGCACCTTCTCATTCTCACTCACCCACTCGGCGATTATATCGAGGGCACCATCAATGGCGTCATCGGCAGACTCCACCTTTTCACCATCGACAAAACGTGCTGCCATCTGATTTACATTACCACCCTTTTGCGCCATAATCATCTTGGCAAGTGGCTCAAGGCCTTTCTCCCGTGCCACCTGGGCACGCGTGCGTCGTTTGGGTTTGTATGGAAGATAAATGTCCTCAAGTTCTGTTGCATCCCAGCAGTTTAGGATGCGGTTAGAGAGCTCATCGGTGAGTAGTTCTTGCGCCTCGATTGTCTTCAGTATCGTTGACTTGCGTTTCTGCAGTTCCTCGTAGTAGGCCATTCGTGCATCAATCGACTGGATTTGTGTCTCGTCGAGATTTCCGGTTGCTTCCTTGCGGTAGCGGCTGATAAACGGAATGGAGTTGTCGTCACGCAACAGGCTCACTGTGTTTGCTACCTGATTGATGGGCAGGTTAAGTTCCTGAGAGATGAGGGTTGAGATTTTATCTTGCATGATTGATGAGAGTTTTCAGTTTTTGTTTATCTCTATATTTTCCAGATAATCTTGAAGTTATTTCTTTTTCTTCTTGAGGGTGATAAGAGTGATTTCGGGATAGGCACTGCCCAAACGTGCAGGCATGCCAACCATGCCAATGCCAATATTGACATACAGCTTGTGGTCGCCCTCACTGTAACTGCCTCCCCAAGATTCATCCTGAAACACCGCTGGCGAGAACTTGTATCCAAAGATTGTAAACATGCACTGCATGGCATGTGTGTGACCGGCAAGCATCAGGTCAACCTTATCACATACCCTGAAGTCTATCAGTTTTTCTTTGAATTCCCGGTCAAGTTTCCATTGCCGTGGATCGTGCTGTAGCAAAATGACGAAACGCTTACCTGTCGCATAGTCGGCATAAGCCGAATCGAGCAATGCTTTACGCGGGAATGGCCATTGCCCGAAACACTGTGTACCCACCACAGCCATTTCACTCGAGTCGCGCCGCATGATGATGTGGTCATTGTCAAGCACTTGCCATCCCGCTTCCCGCTCCAGGTCGATAAGTGCCTGACGGTCCTTTTGCCGCTGACTCACAAACGACCAGTTGAAATAGGCGGTCTCATCATGATTGCCCAGGATGGAAATCACCCCATCGGGGGCATGAAGACGTGCCAATTGTTTTTTATAAGGAACTGCCTCACACGTACGCCTGTTCACCAGGTCTCCCGTGAAGCATATCATGTCGGCTTTCAAGGCATTGATGGAATCGACACACTCATTGATAAAATCCTGTTTATTACAATACGTGCCCAAGTGAGTATCGCTGAACTGTGCAATGCGATAGCCGTCAAACTCCGCAGGCAGATTTTCAAATTCCATTTCAACGCGCTCCACATTAATGCGATAAGGATTGACAAACGCACCACACCACATGAATGCAAACGCAAGAAGGCCAATGACTGTAGCCAGCACGGTGCCCACCTTGCGCCAGCGTCTTCCACTCCACTTGAGGTGTGTGGGAATCCACGCCAGTGCGGCAACATATCGTGGCACATAGAAGGCATAGTAGGCATAAAGCAGCCACAACGCTTTCCTGAACTTGCCGTCATCGCAGTCACGATAGGGAATAGCCACTGCCAGCAATATCACAGCCAGCAGCACAAGCGACAGCACCGCGTGAGCGCCACTCTTGAGTCGTGGCAGATGACGGCTCTTGCGCAAATGTCGAAACAGCCACTGGTCAAAGAAAATATTGGCAATCACCAGCAAGATGAGTGGGAGCCATTGTATAGTCATAGTAAAGATAATATAAAAAAACAGGTTCTATAAATCGCCAAAAATACCTTCAAACAGCAATTTATAGAACCCCGGTTTAAAAACCTGTTATTTTCCTATAGCCTCAATTTGATTGGTCAATGGATTGCTGTACATCTGCAGCATGTACTTGAACATGTAGTTGCGGTCGCTGTTGCTGACCGGGATATCGGTAATCTTGTCAAGCTGAGAGTTGAGGTAGTCGTTGAATATCTTTGCTTCCTCTGCACTATAATGCTCGGCAAAGTCATTATTCTCAAACAGCATGTCATGAGCCATGTAGTTGGTCTTGAAAATTTTGTAGTTGGCATGAATCTCATGGTCGATGATGTTGCAGATGCGCTGCACGGCAAGTAAGCGGTCAAGGTCGGCTGGAATCTTGTCGAGCTTGTCGTTGATGCAACGGGCAAACGAATAGTGAATCTGTCCCTTAAACTCGGCGATGCCTGTCTTCATGCTGATAAGGTCATCCTCCTGAGTCTTCTTGAAGTTTGGATTCTTGCTCTTAAGCAGATATTCACGAGCCTTCAGACGGTCGTTGGGGTCATACTCATAGCTCAATGCTATTGGCGCAATGTTGAGTTCCTTAAGACTCTCGACAAACGGCACCTCACGGTTGCCATAGGTGAGCATCTTGATAAGGCTCTCCTGAGTGCGGTCGTTACTGTCCTTGCAGCGGCCTTCACGCTGAGCAATCCAGATTGACCCTTTCTTCTGAGTAAGCACAAAGTGCATGTAGGCCGAAAGTTGCAGGGCAGCTGCCATGGTCTGCAGGCGTCCAAGGTTACGCTTTACAATGAAGCATTTGTTCAGTCGCACCAGCTTAGTAATCCAGTTATAGATAAGCAAGTTGTTGCCAATGGCAATCTCGCATGAGTCCATGTCATGCTGCAGCATCAGGTAGCTCAGCAGTGCCGAGTCAAGCACGATGTCACGATGATTGGTAATGAATGTGTTTGGAACATCTTTCTCCAGATTCTCAAGACCACTGGCCGTGAGGCCTGTAGACGTCTTTGCAAGCAGTCCGTCAATGAATGGCTTCATGAACTTGGTCTGCAGGTCATATTTCGAGTTAAGGCTCAGCAGCAGCATCTTCAGTTGAGTGTAATTGTAGTCGGGCATCACAACTTTCAAGACCTGCTTGAACATTGGCTCGCTGACCAGCATCGTCATTTCATTGTGGAAATCTTTGTCCTGAATGGGACAAATGTCGGCATATTCACTGGGGATTAAAATATTCTCATTTTCCATAATTATGATGGTATTTAACAGTAAAAATCAATCCTGAAACATGATTAAGGCTCAATAACGCAGAGATACTTGCCTTTTTCAGGTTTCAAAATTACAAAAAATACCCTAAACAGCCAAACAACCACTCTCTATTTTCATTTTTTTAAGCACACCAATGTCTAAAAACCCACCAGGCGAGGACATTCAGCAAGCCACACTCCTGTCACTCTTGTAACTCTTGTCAAAAAAAGACAGCAGCTACAAGAAAAACATGATAAACAAGAAATCCTGTAACTACTGTCAAAGTTTTAGCGCCACAGCGCCATTTATAATTTTAGCGAGCTAGCCTGGCTGTTCCATCACCCCTCACGACAGCGACGCCACAATCACCTCGATGCCGTGTTCCTGAATCTGCCGCAATGCATTAGGGTTAATACCCGAGTCGGTGATGATGACATCGATATCCTCCATGTTTCCAATCTTTGCAAAACCTCGCTTTCCAAATTTGCTTGAATCGGCAAGGACAATAACCTTTTGCGCTGCGCGCATCATCTGCTGGTTGAGTTCTGCCTCACGCATGTCGGTGGTCGTGAATCCATAGTCAAAGTCTATTCCGTCCACACCCATGAAGAGTTTTGAGAACGAGCAGTTTTCAAGAATCTGCTTGCTGTACTGACCCACCACCGACAGGCTGCTGTGACGCAGCATCCCTCCCAGCTGGATAATGTCATTGTTCTCGTCTTGCGACAAAATCTCGCTCACTGGCAGCGATGCACTCACAACCGTGAGCCGGTGCTTGGGCTTAATGTTGCGGGCCAGGGCATGAACCGTCGTGCCCGAGGCTATTATCACCGAGTCGTCACGGTCAATGAGCTTTGCAGCCTCACGGCCTATGGCATCTTTCTGTTCAGGACACAGTTTCTCCTTCTCGTTAACCGAACGGTTGAAGGTAAATGGATTCAACAGTATCGCCTTGCCATGGCTGCGATACAGCTTGTTGTCCTGTTCCAGTTCATTTAGATCTTTTCTTATCGTCACTGTCGACACTTCGAGCAGGTCAGCCAGGTCAATGACCGATATCGACTCCTCTTTCAGCAGTACTTCTAGAATCTGCGACTGTCTTTTTTTCTTCAGCATCGTTTATTTATTTTAATGTGTATTCTATACCTCTCAACTGACTTTTCAGCTTTCGCTGCAAATGTATAGCTTTCTTCTATTAGAAACAAATTATTTTACTATTTTTTAAATAACAAAACCTCAAAAGTTTGTTTTTTTATCCAAAATATGTTTTTTAAGTAAAAATCTATTGTTAATATGTACAAATTTTATTGCCACAAAAGAAAAACGCAATATTTTTGAAAAAAAACGAAAAAAAATTTTGTTTTTAAAAAAAGTGTTTCTACTTTTGTTGCGAAATAAAACCAATAAGGTTGCGTTTAGAAACTTTTCTGCATATTTCAGAAAGCATTCGATAAGCACACAATACTTATTGACTATTTTAAAAATTGAGCTGAACAGCGGCCAATTGCCTTAAGGCAAATATAATGAAACACAGAGCACTTGTTTTTATAAAATATTTTTTTGACTAATTGATGAGAACTGAACAAAACAATCATTATGACGTGATTGTGATTGGCGGAGGCATCACAGGCGCAGGAACAGCACGTGACTGCGCCATGCGAGGCCTTAAAGTGTTGCTGGTTGAGCGACATGATTTCTCGACTGGTGCAACCGGACGCAATCATGGACTCATGCATAGCGGAGCACGATATGCCGTGACCGACCATGAAAGCGCTTGTGAGTGCATCAGCGAGAACATGATTCTGCGCAAGATAGCACGCCACTGTGTAGAAGAGACCGATGGACTTTTTATTACTCTTCCCGAAGACGACATTAATTTCCAGTCGCTGTTTGTGCAAAAGTGCACCGAGGCTGGAATCAGTGCCGAAATAATCGACCCCGAACTAGCGAAGGTAATAGAGCCGGCAGTGAATCCTGACCTCATTGGAGCAGTAAGGGTTCCCGACGCATCAATTGACCCGTTCCGCCTGACAATGGCCAACGTGCTCGACGCACAGTTACATGGTGCCGAGGCACTTGTCTATCACGAGGTTATAGACATTATAATTGAGCAGAATCGCGTTGTAGGTGTGAAACTTCGCAACAACCATAACGGCGAGACATTCAATGCCTATGCCTCAGTTACGATTAATGCCGCCGGCATCTGGGGAACCCTGATTGCCCAGATGGCAGGAGTAAAAATCAACATGTTCCCCGCCAAGGGTTCACTACTGATTTTCGGACACCGTGTCAACAACATGGTGATTAACCGCTGTCGCAAACCTGCCAATGCCGACATCCTAGTTCCAGATGACGCCGTGTGCGTGATCGGAACCACAAGCGACCGTGTGCCTATCGAAACCTGCGACGACATGCGCGTAACACCCGAAGAAGTAGAAGTGCTTCTCGCCGAGGGAATGAAACTGGCACCATCGTTAGGCTCAACACGCATTCTACGCGCCTACGCAGGTGTCAGACCACTGGTTGCAAGCGATGATGATCCAAGCGGACGCAGCATCAGCCGTGGCATCGTCACACTCGACCATGAGAAGCGTGACGGTTTAGCCGGCTTTATCACCATCACAGGTGGAAAGATGATGACCTACAGGCTCATGGCCGAGCAAGTCACTAATCTTGCTTGCCAAAAGTTGGGTATCAACAAGCAGTGCGAGACTGCCACTACCCCACTGCCGGGCAGCGAGCCAAAAACCGAGAACAAGAGAATCAGTTTCTCGCAGAAGGCCGCTCAAGGGCGCCACGGAACACTCACCGACAGCATTGAGCGTGGCGACATCACCAACGATGCCCTGGTTTGTGAATGTGAAGGCGTGAGCGTGGGTGAGGTAAGATATGCCGTCACTAAACTTCACGTGCACAATATCATAAATCTGCGCCGTCGCACACGAGTAGGCATGGGAACATGCCAAGGCGAACTCTGTGCATGCCGCGCGGCCGGTGTGATGTGTGACGACCAAGCAGCACAAAAAGCCATCAATGACCTTTCAGGTTTCATGAACGAGCGCTGGAAAGGCATGCAGCCAGTTGCATGGGGTGACAACCTCGCCGAGGCTCAGCTTACAGCAACAATCTATCAAGGCCTTCTTGGCGTTGACAAATTAGCAAATGAAAGGAGGGTCGATTATTATGAAATTTGACGTTATTATAATAGGCGGAGGACTGAGTGGCTTAACTGCCGGTATAGCTCTAGCCGAAGCCGGAAAAGACGTGGCACTGGTAAGTGCCGGACAAAGCACCCTGCATTTCACTGGCGGATCGATTGACCTGCTGGGATATGACGGGCAGGGAAACATTTTGACTGATCCGATAAAAGACAATACAGTATTCAACAGTAAACATCCTTATGAGAAAATTGAAGACGTGTCAAGTTTAGCTGGTGTGGCGAAACAAATACTCGAGAGAGCCGGTATCGCCACCACTGGCTATACGACTGCCAACCACTGGCGCATCACACCCATTGGAGGGCTGATGCCCACGTGGCTGAGCATGGATGGCATGGCTACAATTGAGAATCCCGAGCAAATGCCCTGGCGCAAAGTAGCGCTGGTAAACATTGTCAACTACCTTGATTTCCCAACCAAGTTCATCGCAGCAGGGCTGCGTGACCGGGGAGTGGAGGTAGATGTCAAGGCTGTAACTCTGCCCGAACTGCAGGAACTTCGAAAGAGTCCAACCGAAATGCGCTCGACTAATATAGCAAAGGTTATTGAGAACCGCAACCTCATTGTCAAACTGGCCGATGAGGTAAATGCGGTTACCGGAAACAGCTACGACATGGTACTGTTACCTGCTATAGTGGGACTAAACAGCAGCGAGAAAAGCCAACAACTGCTCAAGCTCATCAACATCCCGGCAGGCTATGTGGCAACACTGCCGCCATCGGTTCCCGGTGTGAGGATGCAGACGTTATTGCGAAAGCGTTTCAATAATCTTGGCGGTTCATTCTTCACTGGCGATCAAGTAACCCAAGGCATTTTCGATGGCGACAGGATGACGGGGGTAAAAACCGCCAAACTCGACGGTACCACTCTGGAAGCCGACAACTTCATCCTCGCAACCGGATCTTTCGTGAGCCGAGGACTGACTGCCGACTACAACCACGTCTATGAAACAGCTCTGGGTGTCGATGTCGATGACCTTGGACTCAACCGAAAGACTTGGGCAAAGATTGATGTCACACAAGCACAACCCTACATGGAAATGGGTGTTAAGACCGATGACAAGTTGCACTGCCTGCGTCACGGCAAGGCCGTCAGCAATCTCTACGCCACAGGCACCATTCTGAGCGGGCACAACAGCGTCAAGTCTCTTGATGCCGGCGGCATTGACATGCTCACTGCTTTACAAGCAGCAAAGAATATCCTTAAATAGCACCGACGATTATGGCAAACGAAACACAGACACAAAACGTGAGCGTCAACAACTTCGAACAATGCTTGAAGTGCTCTATCTGCACCGTCTATTGCCCCGTTTCGGCGGTGTCACCCGAATATCCAGGCCCCAAGCAGGCCGGTCCCGATGCCGAGCGCTATCGCCTGAAGAACAAAGAATTCTTTGATGATGCACTGAAAATGTGCCTCAACTGCAAGCGTTGCGAGGTAGCATGCCCCAACGACGTGCACATTGGCGACATAATTCAGGCCGCACGCATCAAATACAATACCCACAAGCCAAAACTGCGCGACATGATGCTCGCCAATACCGACTTTGTGGGAACAATGGCTTCACCATTCGCACCAATCGCCAACCCTATCCTGAAACTAAAACCCATAAAGGCCGTGCTGCATGGCGTAATGGCCATTGACAAGCATCGCACCTTCCCCGATTATTCAAGTCGCAAGTTTGAATCATGGTTCAAGAAGGAAGCAGCTCAAGCTCAGGAAAAGTTCAGCAAGCACGTGACCTACTTCCATGGCTGCTATGTCAACTACAATTACCCTCAACTGGGAAAGGACTTCGTAAAGGTGATGAACGCCATTGGTTATGGAGTGCAATTGCTAGAGAAAGAAAAATGCTGTGGTGTCGCACTCATTGCCAACGGCATGCCCAAGCAGGCAAAGCGTCAGGGCGAAGTGAACATGGCATCGATGCGCAAAGTAATTGCTCAAGGCCATCAGGTGCTGACAACAAGCTCGACATGCACCTTCACAATGCGCGATGAGTATGACCACCTGCTGGGCATTGACAACCATGACGTGCGTGACAACATCAGCCTTGCAACAAGATTTCTGTTTCAGCTCATTGAGAAGGGTGACGTCAAGCTTGCCTTCCGTCAGGACTACAGCAAGCGCGTGGCCTACCACAGCGCATGCCACATGGAACGCATGGGATGGGTGCCTTATAGCACACGACTGCTGCGCATGATTCCAGGCATCAACTTCATCATGCTCGAGTCGCAGTGCTGCGGCATCAGCGGCACCTATGGTTTCAAGAAAGAGAACTACGAGCGCTCACAGGCTATTGGCAAAGGACTTTTTGACCAAATTGATGAAGTGAACCCCGACTGCGTAGCTACCGACTGCGAGACCTGCAAGTGGCAAATTGAGATGTCGACCGGCACACCGGTGATGAACCCCATCTCAATTATTGCCGAGGCCCTTGATGTTGCAGCTACACGCAAGCTTAACAATCTAGAATAGATTTGAAATATAATACAATACTAACCTCTAAACAATTAATCGATTAAGAAAATGGGTAAATTTTTAGCTCCTCCGGCCTATAAACCGGAAAGAACAGGACCTGAGGCCGATGCCGAATACCGCCGACTGAGGTGGCAGGTGTTCATTGGTATCTTCATTGGATATGCCGGCTTCTATCTTGTTAGAAAGAACCTGTCGATGGCAATACCAATGCTCGAGCCCTTTGGCTTTACTAAGGGAGAGCTGGGTACTGCTCTGGCAATGAATGCCCTCGCCTATGGTTTCTCAAAATTTGTGATGGCAAGCGTGAGCGACCGCAGCAATGCCCGTCGTTTCTTACCGCTGGGACTCATACTCTCGGCAATTGCCATGATGTTCATGATCATCCCCATCCAGTATTTCAGCGAGCAAAAGGCTCTTGCCATCTTCCTGATGGGTGCCTTCAACTTCCTCGTTGGCTGGTTCCAGGGTATGGGTTGGCCTCCGTGCGGTCGTGTGATGACACGCTGGTTCTCCATCAAGGAACGCGGCACTTGGATGAGCGTATGGAACTGCGCACACAACGTGGGTGGTGCACTCGTTGGACCCATGGCAGCCTATGGCGCAATGTGGTTTGGCAGCTGGTTCTACGGCAATGACGAGAAGATGTATTTCCTCATTGGCACCTATGCCTTCCCTGCTGCAGTTGCTATCCTGATAGCTATTATCGCTTATGTGTTGATTCGCGACACACCTCAATCGTGTGGACTTCCATCTATTGAGAAATGGAGTGGCTCGGCTTCTAAGAACTATGACGAGAAGAAGAGTGAGCAAACATTGAGCGTGAAGGAAATCTTCAAGACTGTGCTTTCAAACAAGTTCCTGTGGTTCATCGCTCTCGCCAACTCATTCATCTATATGGTTCGCTACGGATGTCTTGACTGGGCTCCTACTATATTGAGCAGCCAGGGTGTTGACATCAAGAGCGCCGGATGGGCTTACTTTGCCTATGAGTTCGCTGCTATTCCTGGCACCATCTTCTGTGGATGGCTCAGCGACAAGGTCTTCAAGGGCCGCCGTGCCATGCCTACCATGCTGTTCATGGCGATAATAATCATTGCCATAGTTATTTATTGGCAGAACATGAACAATCTGTGGATTGTGGTTGGATGTCTCATTGCCATCGGTTTCCTGATTTACGGTCCTGTAATGCTGATTGGTGTACAGGCACTTGACCTCGCTCCAAAAAATGCTGCAGGAACAGCTGCCGGTCTTACAGGTTTCATGGGATATGTACTCGGTACCGCTTTGCTCGCAAACACACTGCTCGGTTTCGTTGCCGACAATTGGGGCTGGTCGTGGGTATTCATCCTGCTGATGATAGCTTGCGTACTTGCAATCTTCTTCATGGCTCTGACTTACAAAGAAGAGCAATATCTTGTTGCCGACCGAAAGGGAACACATGTACCAGAAGAAAAGGTCGAAGAGAAAACCGAAGAATAACATTTTGTAAAGGATGCACGGTGGGTCATTTGGTTTGACCCACTTGAGAGATTCCTTATAAAAAAAGAAATACATATTAATATTTTATATTAACCAACAAACCAATCAAACTTATGTTTAAGAAAATTATTCGATTAGGCGTTGCTGGCTTAGTGCTCGCTTCCCTGGCAACCTCTTGCTCCGACGAGCAGCAGTTTACCAATGAGAATACCGATGCCCGCAGGATTGACGTTTCTCAACTGTCTGCCGACATGGCAAAGGTTCGTGACTATGTGCCTCTGTATGCTGTTGCAGCACACCGTGGCTCAATCTTCTGGACTCCCGAAGAGACCGAGGCTTCTTGGCGTTGGGCTCGTGAAATGGGTGCCGACTACCTTGAGAGTGACATGCAGGCTACCAAAGACGGTATCGTGCTTGCCAACCACGACGAGAACGTGAAGCGCACCACTAACATCCAGAGCTTCTTCTCTGACTACGTTCCCACCGAGATCCGCAAGGCTTTCTACCGTTCGTTCAAGAACAGCGACGGCACTCAGCACTTCTCGGAGGCCGATATTGAGGCTCAATATCAGCGCGACGTGAACGACTTCCGTACATACTACACAATGTCGTACTACTATGCCGAACTTCTCATGCTTGACTCTGGCGAGTGGTTCAACCTCGACAAGAGCACCCAGGAACAGGCCCGTCCTAAATACAAAGCTACTCAGCTTGGCAGGGTGAACAGCACAAAAGACGGTCTGATCTACAGCAACGGTCTCTATGTGTCGGCCATTCAGGACCAGATTGCATTCGCCGAGGGCAAGAAGCTTAAAAGAGATGCCAATGGCGTCCGCATTCTCCCTTATAAAATCAAGGACAAATACAAAAACATGACCCTTGAGGAAATCTACAACAGCGAGAAGAAGACTGTCAAGTGCGATGATCCAAGTGTAAGCTACAGCTATGCTGCCAAGTACATGGACTTCGTAGAATATGACTTCGCCAACGCTTATGTTCACGATGACCAGGATACCGGCAATCGCCCAGGCATCTACATCGAGTTCAAAGAGAGCTGGCTCAACCCCAAGGACATGGAAGTTCGTGTTTACAACGTTCTGCATGAGTGTGGCTGGAACATCATCACCAAGCCTGCAAGCGACTCTCAGTTCTACAAGAGCGGCAAGGTAAACGTTGGTAACACTAATGGTAAGGTTATCCTCCAAACCTTCTCGTTCGACGCTCTGCATCGTGCTTATGACGTGTTCAAGGGACAAGTGCCCATGTGCTTCCTGCTGTGGATCAGTGATCCCCCCTACGCAACCGACATCGCTTATGACACCCCAACAGGTTATGCCGACTTCATTCGCTACGGACAGGAATATGGCGCACACATCATTGGCCCAGCCATCAGCGGTGCTCCCAACAACTATCCTGAGATGAACCAGCCATGGCAAGCCTACATGATTCGCAAGTCTGGCATGATTAATCATCCTTACTCGTTCGACTCTTATGCTCAGATGTCGAAATACATGGGCTTCTACACCGACTACTACGGACAGGGCAACACCACCATGTTTGACGACCTGCTGCAACTCACAATCCCTGCTACTGCCTACACCAACTTCACAGGCAGCAAGAGCGTGCCTGTTTACATGGACGGATTCTTCACTAACCGCTCTGAAATCTCGCTGCGCTACATGATTGAGAATGGTTTCCGTTGCAATGCCAACCTCCCCAACCCATTCCATCCTGGTCAGACCTTCGACAACTCGCAAGCTCCTTCTACTGTTCCCGATGTTGAAGCTACTCTCGTCAGACTTGGCTATTGATAAAATCGTCAAAAACAGTTGAGAAAGTATTTAATGAGTTTATTTAGTAATCATTTTTAGAACATATATTGATATGAAAAAATATTTTTTAATCTCTGCTTTGGCGATTCTGGCGCTTGCTGCCAACGCACAGGATTTTGACAACGATCCTACATTAAGGGTTGACAACAACGAGAAGGACGTTCACTTCACTATCGGTGCCCGCATGATGGCCGACGCCGCATACTATCACACCGACTTCACTCCCATGCAGAGCGGTGCTGCCATCACCGATGCACGCATCCGCACTTCGATGACCTACAAGGACTGGTATTTCTATGCCGACTTTGGATTTGGAAAGGGTAAATTCTCGCAGAAGAACATCTTCCTGCAGTACACCAAGCATGCCGAGAATGGCGATGCACATTCCATCAAGGTCGGTTATTACAACGACCCTGCAGGTTCAATGGCACGCAACACCTCGCTTGGCAGCTATCACTTCATCTCTCGTCCCGGTAGCTCTTATGCTTTGGGCGAAGGACGCGAACTTGGTATCAGCTACAAGTACAACAGCGAGAAATTCATGGCCTATCAGGGTGTATTCACCGAGAACGCCTACAACAAGATTGAGTCAGGTTTCAACGGCATCACCGTGGCTGGACGCTATGTTGCCCGCCCCATTGTTGATGACAACCAGACCCTCCATATTGGTGTAAATGCACGTTATGCCCACATGGGCGGTGGCGTTACCACCAGCAACGTGCTCAAGAAGACGCTCTATCTGGGACAGAGCCTTGAGACCTATGTTGACGAGGACGACCAGTTCGTCTCTTGCGAACTCCCATGGATCAACGATGTAGTTGACCTGGGTGCTGAGGTGCTCTACCACAACAACCGCTTCTTCGTTCGTGGTGAGTACATGTACAAGCACACCACAAAGAAACGCGACAGCAACACTCTGTGGGAAGCCAGCAACAACAACATCGATACCTGGGGTTCCTACGACTGGTGGTTGGCAGCCAATCCACTGCGTAGCGACAACTTCCATGGTGGCTATGTTGAAGCAGGTATCCTCCTCTTTGGCAATCCTTACAAGTACAATATGACCGAAGGTCTGCTTGGCGGTCTCAGCGGCAAGGCCATGGAGCTTGTAGCACGCTACAACTACACCAGCCTTAATGACGTGAACGACGGCGAGTACTTCGCTATAGGACGCAACCAGTACTATCCTAACGGCTACATGGAAGACTGGCCCTATGCCAGCAGCAGCGTTGGTGGCGGTAAGGTGAACTCTTTCACCATTGGCTTGAACTACTCGTTCAACAAGTACGTTCAAATGATGGTTGACTACACTTACCACAAACTCCAGAAGGACTTCTTGCCTTATGACAAGAACATCCACATGGGTCAGGCACGCGTGCAGTTCACTTTCTAAGCTACGCACAATCTTTCCACTCACCTGGTGGAACACGTAAGAATAAGGCAAATCGCTCACGGCGGTTTGCCTTTCTTTTCCATAAATATTTTTTTAAAGTCAATTAATGCAGAACAACCTAAAAAATCATTATCTTTGCAGTCATGGAACAGGAATTTGCTTCTAAACTATTGGAGAATGCTGTCAGCGAGTTTGCGCAGCTGCCAGGCATTGGGCGCAAGACGGCACTCAGATTAGTCCTTTACTTGCTAAAGCAACCCGAAGATATGGCAATAAACTTTGGCGAGAGCATCATCAAGCTGCGACGCGAGATAGGCTATTGCCGCGTGTGCCATAACATCAGCGAGACCGAAGTGTGTCCCATCTGCTCCAATCCGGGCCGCGACCATAGCACAGTGTGCGTGGTAGAGAACGTGAAAGACGTAATGAGCATCGAGAACACGGCTCAGCACTATGGTCTGTATCATGTGCTGGGAGGGCTCATCTCGCCCATGGACGGCATTGGGCCGCAGGACATCGAGATCGACAGCCTTGTCGAGCGCGTCAAGAGCGGCGAGGTAAGAGAAGTGATTCTGGCACTTAGCGCAACCATGGAAGGCGACACCACCAATTTCTATATCTACCGCCGGCTCTCGCCCTACCCCGACGTGAAGATAACCATCCTCGCACGTGGCGTGAGCGTCGGCAACGAGATTGAGTATACCGACGAACTCACTCTTGGCCGTTCCATCCTAAACCGCACCCTTTTCAGCGACTCCTTTGCCCGAGAATAAAGAGCAAAGAACGAATCGATGTAATTACGAATTATTTAAGCAATGGCCGACAACTACGTAGAAAACCACTATAACGACTACCTGAAAAAGAAAGAACGCCGTGAAGCAGCACGGCGCCATCGGCAACATCTCTACCTTGAGGCCTACCGCAAGCGCCTCGCACAAGAAAAAAAGGAAAAGGAAGAATCTGAAAAACAGCATCCTTCCCTATAAATCGTTTAATAGATTGTAATTCAGTATTTAGAACAGGCGTTTGTGCTTCCAGTAAAAGTACAATAATGCCTTAATGTGTTGCCGGCCCAACTCTGAGAAGGGGCGCTGCTTGGTCGTGCGGCGGTAATCATGGACGATGGTGTAGTTGTTCAGGCAGTGCACTCGCCATCCAGCCTGCTTGATTCGCATGCACCAGTCGGCATCTTCGGGACCGTAGAAGATGTGCTCGTCGAGCAAACCAATCTTGTCGACAACCTTGCGCCAAAACATCTGGCACGCACCAATCACATATACCGGCTCTACCACACCGTCGGCATCTGCAACGTAGCGTGTCTTGTTGTCAATCCCCAAGACGTTACGCATTTTTATCATCAGTCCGGGATAAGGTTTGCAACTGTCCTGAGGCTCTCCTTGCCTGTCAACCAACCGGCATGAACACAGCCCCACATCGGCATGGGCATCAAGATAATTGCTCATGGCATTGATAGCCTCGTCATTGGCCTCAGTGTCGTTGTCAAGTATGAGCAGCTTTTCGCCCTTAGCCACGGCGATACCTTGATTGCGTGCTGCCGCCACTCCCCTATTCTCACTGTTGAGGATGAGCTGCAAATTAGGATAGTTGCTGCGAAGGAACTGCAACGTGCCGTCAGTCGAATAATTATCAATAATTATCACTTCACATGAGGGGTCATCAACAAAAGTGCGCAACGAGTCGAGGCACCTCGTAAGGAAGCCCAATCCATTGTAAGTGATTATTATGATTGACAGGCGTTTCATGCCCTTGTGGTGTTAGCCGAACAGCTTTATTTTCAATGCGCGTGCCGAGTGAACAAATTCACTCCAGCTGCCGAAGCGCTTGAGTTGCTTAACTATGAAGTTCCACGAAAGGAAATAACTGAGATTGTTCTTGAACAGAATCTTCTCCATCTCGCGAGATGAAATATTGGGCAGATTCAAGATTGACTCGCGCTGAACGTCAGTGGGCACATAATCCGAAGTCGACAGCCAGTTGTTCTCCTTGCATAGCTTGTAAAACTCAGTACCAGGGAATGGCGAGACAATATTGAACATCACCTGGTCGACCTTGAGTTTTTTGGCTTCCTTTAGCGTGTGACGCAGCGTTTCTTTAGTCTCAAGCGGACTGCTGCCTATGAGTACATTGAGTTTTACAGGAACTTTGTACTTTTTAAGAAGGCCGATAGCCTCATAAATCTGTTCGGTGGTAATACCTTTGCGTACATAACGCAGAATCTCGTCGTTGAACGATTCCACCCCCAGGTCAACATAGCAACAGCCACTCTCGCCAAGCATCTTGGCGATTGGTTCGGTAATGGCATCCACACGGGCCTGGCAGCCCCATTGCATGCCATATTTCTTCATTATCTCGCACATCTGACGCGTGCGTTCCTCGTTCCAAATGAAATTGTCGTCCATAAATCCCACAGCCTTGTAGCCCTGCTTGCTCAGAAGTGCCATTTCACGGTCAACACTCTCGGCAGTGCGGTAAGAAATTGTAGGCTTACGGCCAGTGAAACGCTTGTTCTCTATCTCGCGCGCAAAAGTGAGAGAGCTGGGCACACAATAGATGCAATGGAATGGACAGTTGCGTGAGGTGAATGCTGTTGTATAGCCCTTACGCTTGATTTTTGGATTGTGATAACGGCGGTCGGCAATGAAATGGCGTGCCGGGAAAGGCAACTTGTCAAGATCTACTATCAACGGACGGAAACCGTTGTTCACAATCTTACCATTGAGCATCCACGATATGCCAAGTATGTTTTCAAATGATTTGCCTTCGTCAATGGCATGAAGCAACTCTACAATAGTTGCCTCTGGTTCACCGCGAACTATCACAATGCGGTCATTCACAAGACATTTCTCAATGAAATAAGACGGGCCCGGGCCCATAAGGATGACCCGCGCTTCGGGACGTATTTTCTGTAGGATTTCAATAGCTTTAAGGTCACTCTCTATCGAAAGATTTACAGTCCAGATGCAATACACGTCACTGTTGTCGTTGTTCAAGAAATCACGGTATTCAGCCTCATTCTTCTTGTAGAACACAAAATCCTTATAGGCCACCTCGCCCAGGTTTTCGTTTTCCACCACACCAATGACGGTAAGCTCATATATGTTTGGTGCAAAGTACACCACCCTCGTGCATCCTGCCGAGCGTTCGGCCGGACGGTTGTCATCAAGAGTTGGAGGTACTAAGAATGTAATCTTCATATATTTAATTGTGTATTTTCACTCTTTTATAATAAAGAACGTAATTTTATATGAAATCTTACATAATGTTAATAATTTTTTTACACTATTTTATCCCTTTTTTCCGACAACTCCTGTAACCATCTAAGAGGCAACATAATTCTGAAACTGACCTCTACGAGGTCACTCTTTTTTTGTACATGCAATAAAAAAAGACTGAGTTTCTCTTTTTCTAACCATAAAATGCACTTTTAAAACCAGGATTTTCAAAAAAAAAGCAAAATCATTGGGCAAAAGTTTGCCAGTTCAAAAAAAAGCAGTACCTTTGCATCGCTTTTACGGAGATTCGCTAGCTCAGTAGGTAGAGCACATCCCTTTTAAGGATGGGGTCTTGGGTTCGAGCCCCAAGCGGATCACCAAGAAAATCGGTTAATTTGCTATTAAGTTAGCGGTTAGCCGATTTTTCTTTTATGATTAAGGGGAAAAAGACTGTCACGAGGCACTTGAGCCGTACTCGTGCTTGCGCTTGGGATTCATGGGGAACCAGCCACGCTCAACGCGCTTCTTCTGATGAAAAAGTTCACCTATGCCCCACAAGGCCGAAGCTCCAAACACGCCAAGGAATGACGAGATATAGACATTCTCGATGAAAAGAGCCGACACACAGCAAATGATGCCAACGAGCAAGTAGATAATCCAGGGACGTGTGCCCCAGTGATATTCGGTCTTAATGACGATGGGATGCCAAAAACCTATTGTGAGAAAGGTCATTATGGCTATGATAATACCAGTGAAATACATGTTATTATAGTTTATTTGGGCACAAAGTTAGCAATAGTTTTTGGGATGCGCAACCATGTTGCAAGAGCAATCGGCAACACGGCACCACAAACCCACTGTAAACTATGGCTACAATTTCACTGCATCAATGTTGACCAAATCGTTGACGATGGCATAGATGGTGAGACCTGCAGGACTATGGATTTGGAGTTTACGGGCAATATTGCGACGATGAGTGATGACAGTGTTGACCGAGATGTTCAGATGACTGGCTATCTCCTTGTTTGCCATGCCCTGAACCAAAGCAACAATGACTTCCTTTTCACGGTCTGACAGCATTTCGGTGCTTTTAGAGCCACCTTTAAATACCATTTTGCTTATGTTTTTAGTCACTTCACCATGCTTGACCATACGCTCCAAGCGACGAATGGCAGGGACAAAGATATGATCCTCGACAAGTGCATGCTGGCGCAGCCATTCTTCATTCTCATAGATATCGTGAAGCGTGGCTGTCAGCTGATTGTTATGCATTCCATCTTGAGGCAGATACTTGATAATAAGTATTTTAAGTTCACGCAGTTGCTTGTCGGCAGCACCATGATGCTTTGAGAATGTCTCCACATTATAGTCACTGGCGGGTTTGCCTTCAAGCAAAGATTTCACATAGGGGAACAGCGTCAGTTGTTCATAGTTCATGTGCCGGCGTATCTCATGGGCATATTCGTCATAGAACTTCAAGATGAGCTGGGCCAGCGAGTTATTTTTATTGAGTGATTCCTCCAATTCCCTACGAATATAAGGCAATTGGAAGTCAATGAAATAGGCATGGCTTGCATCGAGGTAATGAAGAAGCGTGGACACTGATATCTGTGCATCATCCTCAGCAACATGAAGGCCATTGATGGAAAAGTTGACCACCTTCAGAAAAGTGTAGGTATCCACGCCGTTGTTATCGCAGGTTTCCCTAACTGTTTTGTCACCAAACCCCAGACTGATACCGAAACTGCCTAAGGCCTGCAACAGATTGTAGTTGTCGCCAATCAGCGATATCATCTTGTCTTCAGCCTCATATATCTTTAGCTCTTTCATTTTGACATCACGAATTATTGATGGCACAAAATTACCATTTGCAGTAATGCGATACAATCATCACTTTTAGGTATTTGTAGACAAAAAAGTCCCCAAAAGTGAGGTTCTCACATCATGGGGACTTAGAAAAAATGTGCGTAGTGTTTATTCTGACATCATGGTAATTTCGATACATCGTTTTGAAGCAAGCAGCAGTCTAGCCATGCGCTGCACGTCGCTTGCCGTCATCTTCTCTACCATTTCGCAATAGTTGCGGTCAAAGTCAACATCATCATCCAGCTCATGCCAAATGACATAGCTCCAATAATCATTGGTGATAGCCATTTGAGCATATTGCTTGGCCAGATATTGCTTAACCTTGTTCATGCTCGATTCCTCCGGGCCATTGTCAGCGATATTCTGCAACTGCTGATAAATAATCGGATTTAACTCGTCATATCGGTTTGGATCGGCATTATACGAAATTTTAAAGGTTGTATTGGGACGGTCGTCTTTGTCCATTTCAAAGTCCACACCGACACCGTAGGTGCCGCCTTTCTCCTCTCTTACCGAATCGGTAAAAGCTATCGATAGGCATCGCTTCAAAAAGTCGAGTTCCAAATCGCTTTGCGCTGTGAAAGGCACATCGGCTGTATAGAAAATGCTGACATTGGCAAGCGGCGTTGCCATCTTCTTTGTAAACTTATGTACTGCTTGTCCACCAACGATTTGCGGAACATTGCTGTAATCAGTCTTTTCCATTTTGCCTGTTGCCGGCAATGTGGCAAGGTATTGGCAAATGAGTCCACGCAGCTCTTTCTCATCATAATTGCCTATGATGACAGTCCTGAAATTGGCAGCATCACTGAAGCGATCGCGGTAAATGTCCAGGACCCGCTCATAACTCACTCGGTCGAGCGTTGACTGCACGACTGGTGCCAATCGTGGATGGTGGTCATAGAGGATTGCCCTGATTGAATCGTTATAATCCACCTTGGGCGACGCATTGCGATTGGTAAGGAAAGCACGGTTGCGGCTGATAAACTCCTTGAATGCAGTGGTGTCTTGACGTGGTGAAGTAAAATACAGGTAAGCCAGTTCAAACATGCTCTTCATGTCCTTTACTGAAGATGTTCCGTTAATGCTTTGGCCAGTGGAACCAACCGAAGGACTCACTCGGACCGACTTGCCGGCAAGCATCTTGCGCAAAGTGATGATATCAAAGTCTCCGACTCCTGTCTCACTCACACTGCTCGAAATAACACTGAAATTGGGTATATCCTCATCACCATAAACCGATGTCCCGCCATCGCCCTTCATTTCCATTGAAACGACATCGGCACTGAAATCAGTCTTGCGTGCATAAACCTTCATGCCGTTTGACAAAGTATATTCGGTAAAGCCGTGTCGAAATGGTTTTTCACTTACGATAGAACCCGGTTCCGGCAATTTACTGATTAAATTCTCGGCCAACTGCTGCTCAACATAAGGTGCGTAGTCCAGACGTTGGGCTGCCATAATAACCTGTTCTATCTGTGCCTCAGTAGGAAGAATGACACTTTCTTTGTCCGTGGCATACATTACTACGACTTGATTCCTGTCGGTAATCAACTCACCTACAGCAGCATTCACCTCATCAAGTGTAACATCTTTGTCAAGTTTGCGTGTGTTTTCCATCATATACTCCAGCGATACCAGCGGTTCTCCTGTCAAGAAATTGCTCACGCATTCGTTGACATAATGAGAATTGCGGAAATCGTCACGCATCTTGTATCGTCGCTCGGCAGCAGTGAGATAGAGTTTCTTTGCACGGTCCAGCTCATTTTGTGTGAAGCCATGTTGGCGTGCGCGCTCGGCAACGCCCACAGCGGCAATAATACCGCCAAGGATATTGTCTTCCTTGCAACTGACACTGATGGAGAAAGCTTCTTTGGTGCGACTGATGAAGAATGTAGAGGCACGGCCTGTGGCACTCTGAATGGGAGAACCCTGTTGCTGACGCAACTCGGCAAAACGGTCATTCAGCATTGCACTGATCAGGTTGTCGATATAGTCGCTTCTCAGATAGGCCTCACTGTTTTTTTCACTGTCGGGAACAGCATCACGTTTCTGGTATATGTGGCACAGCACGATAGGTTGTTCTGCATCCTTCTCAATGGCGACAATCATCTTGTCATTATCACCCACAGGATAATAAATGCGCTCGGTTGGATTCTTTGGCATAGGAATAGGCGAAAAGACTTTTTTAATTTTCTTTTCCATCTTGTCCACGTCAAAATCACCCACTACGACGATAGCCTGCAAGTCGGGACGATACCATTTCTGATAATAATCGCGCAAGTCCTGATAAGGGAAATGGTCAACAATGTCCATTGAACCAATGGGCAGACAGTCGGCATATTTTGTGCCCTCATATATGCGTGGCATTACATTCTCCTGCATGCGCTGAACAGCCATGCCGGCACGACGGGTGCGCCATTCCTCATGGATGACACCACGCTCCTTGTCTATCTCCTCATCTTCAAGCAACAGATAGTGGCTCCAGTCATGAAGCACAAGCAGACAAGAGTCAATGATGCCTTCACGCAAGAGAGGAACAGAACCCATATGATAGACTGTCTGGTCTATCGAAGTGTACGCATTAAGGTTGGCTCCAAATTTCACACCGATGCTCTCACACCAGGGTACAATCCCTGGCTTGCCGTTTTTCCCTGGAAAATTCTTGGTGCCGTTAAAGGCCATATGCTCAAGAAAATGCGCCAGGCCACGCTGGCGGGGTTCTTCAAGAATTGAACCTACTCGTTGCGCAATATAGAAGTCAGCCAGACCGGCTTCTTTGGCATTGTGGCGAATGTAGTAGGTCATCCCGTTCTTGAGAGTGCCCTTCCTCACGTCAGGGTCCTGCGGCAATTGTGCTGTCACCGATATGGGCAGCACCACAAGTGTGACAAGAGATAATATTATGCGTCTCATTGTTATCACTTATTGAGCAGCGAAGCAGGTGCTTCGGGTGTGAAGTCGTTGGTAGAATTGTTGGTGTCAATATACTTACCGTTGGCGTCCTGCTTGCGGATTACCGACTTGTTGAAACGGGTCTCGTCTTTGTCTACTGTGCCGCAGTAAGTCCAACCGGCATCAATCGATGCGTCGAGCACATTCCACTCACGCATTGACTCTATACTCAGGTTTACGCCATCGAGAATCCATTCGTTAGGCACCTTATAGAGTCCCTTCTTGGTCATCTCCTTAGAGAAGTCGCCAAAGACAAACAGATAGGTTGCATCATAAACATAATTTGTCAGCCAGTCTTCCTTATCGGTCTTCATCTTGGCTATAGCCATCGAGTTGAAGCCGCGACTGTGGAACTGATAGATAGTAGCTGTGTAACAATACCACTTGTCAAGATTGGGCGCAGTGCCTTCAGGATCGGTGAAATTGGGATTTGAAGTCTCGTCGTAGAACTCAAAGTCAGCTCCGCTCAAATCAATTGAGTTAGGTTGCTCAGCCTTGTGGTTGATGGCATTAATCGCAAGAGTAAGGCTCTGACCAGGCTCAACTGGAACACTCTTGCCGTCGCCAGGAATCATATAGCATGCCTCAACCGTGAAGTGTGTTGACATGATGTCGGGGGTATAATCCTCCTTGGCAGTTGTCTGGAATGCTGACTCAAGCACGGCAATACTGTCGGCATATAGTGTCACGTCAGAATTGTTGGTAATAATAATGTACTGGTCACCGCTGTAGGACTTGCCCTCGGGAGTTTTCGAACCAGTGAAGAAAATCTCGCTGATCACGAAACCGCCCTGTGCTGTAAAGGTCGAAACTGTGAGTTTCAGGTCGTGCGATGATTCTGAAAGTACCGCATTTTGTGAACTGACTTCAAAGTCCTTTTGTCCGGCAACACCATTGAGTGTGAATTCAAGATGGCCCGACACAAGCACATTATAGGTACCGGCCTGTAGGTTATCGCACACAATTCTGTAATTATTGCCGTCCTTAACGAAGTTTGCGCCATCAATTGTGATTACTTCTTTAGTTTCAACATTGGTTAGCGTGGCTGTGGCACTGCTAAGTGTTGTATTCTCAAGGTTAGCAGGAACCTCCAGCGTTACCATTGCGCTAGGAATTACTGGAATAGGGTCATCTTTACTACAAGATGTCAAACACATGGTCATGGCGACCATCATCAAAATACTGTTTAAGAATAATTTTTTCATTTGTCTTGTATTTAATAAATTATTAAAATGTTATTCCTATTGAACTTTGCAATAATGCCTGATGCTCTCCTACTGAGCAAAACGTCATGTCTCCACCCAACTCGGCAAAGAGGCCAAAACGGCTATCTTTCCAAGCATAGTCGGCACGTAATTTGGCACCTATTGTGGCATAGTTGCCTTTAGCGTAATCATATTTGTGCTGCATCAGTTGGGTGATTTCAGCATCCATGTTGGCAAAGGGCATAACCTGCTTGTCACTGACATTCGCGAGATAAGAAGCATCAGCATTCAAGGAAAGTTGCCACTTGTTTGAAGGCCTGAAGAAACATTGCCCCTGCAACTTGGCATAAACATGGCTAGCATCCAACTGACGGTGCGGATAGACATATTCCTCACTTTTTGACTGATAACCAGCAGTCAGGACGACATGATGATTTCCTTTGCCGAAAAGTGCACCTATATGTCCATCTATCAAGTGGCTCTTATACATCGTCAGGCAAGCGATCACAGGGAAATAGCGGGCATCAGACGTGCCCCCCACATGCTCGTTGCCAATGCGACGAGTGTAGTTAAAGTGTCCGAAGACGGCCAGTTTGTATTTCGTCTCACGCTCCCAACCGAACGTCACCCCTGCATGTTCATTATAAAGATCGGTAAGCGGCATGGAGTTGTATTCTGCTAGTTTGCGGTGATAGCGATGGTCATCAAGAGTGACATCGGCATAGACGCCGTTGTGGTCAACCGATGATGCATGGAGCATGAACGCCAATCCTCCACCATCGTAGTATAAGCTGCGTTTGTCGCCCGAGAAACGGCTATACTCTGTGCCCAATCCAGTCATCTGATATTCTGGAATGACACCTTCCTCGCGATAGAATGCCACACTGTTGGTCTGCCTGTATATATTGCCTTCAACAGCGGCACCAATGCGATAACGGCTCAGTTCATAACCACCACCAAACCTTAAGGTCAGGTCAGTGACAACACCTCTCATGCGTGGGTCTATTTTCCTATATTCCTGCTCGGCCCTTACCAGCATTTCGCCCCCCACCGACCACTGGCTGATGCGCATGGCATATCCACCCGAGATGGCATAACGCTCACGTCGCGTATCTCCACCCAATGTGTCGGCAAGCACGTAAGGTTGTAGCAGGTCATAGTCGCTGGTAGAGTTCCAACGGATATCGTGCTGTTTGCCTGTCATGTAAGAGGCTTCGCCCCACACGCTGGAATGGTCATTCAAGTGGTGATATGTTTTTACCTTCAGGTAAGGCAATGTGTAGCCCTTTCCTTTCTCAAGGACAAATGCCTGTGACTGACGTTGGAGTTCAATGCCCATTGACAGTTCTGAAAACGAAGACCTGTAGCCAAAACCATGCAAAGCTGGATTACGCATTGCTTCATGTATCGTCAACTGGCCCAGTGACGTGTGTTCAACAAGTGCCGAATCAGCATTTGACGCCATCGACGTCATTATCATTGCCATGAATAATATCAATAATAACAGTCGTTTCATGTCAGTCCAGGAAGATGATTTTTAATGTTATCTCATTAATGTCGCGGCGGACAAACTCGGCATAATCGCTCTGGCAGCGGAATTGGCGATGACGTGTAGTGCCATCTGTGCCAACACAGGTCACCACTCCCTCTATATCAATTTGATAGGCACCACGCAACAGCTCAACTGTCACGCTATTGCCTTCAAAATTGGCAACAGTGGTAACTTGGCGTGTATTCACGTTTGTCAGTTTCACCTGAGCCTGAACGCCGGCAATGGTCATGTCATTGCCTGCAGTTATCGAGATGCGTGCAGTGCCGAAGATATCATCTTCAACGGGTGCACAGGCAGCCATCGTCAGGGCAAGCATAATCACAGATATCGATATTATATAATGTTTCATAGTTTGATGTTCATTTCTAATCCAAAGTATGGAGTGACATGGCGGCGAATAGTAGTGCCGCGACTGTCATAGTCGGGGGTATAATCCAGAAGTTTGTTGCAAAACATTGCAATGTGAAGGCGGTCGCCAAAGAGTTTTTTGGTGACTTTCATGTTCACATTCATAGCAAACGGCACACGATTCTCTTCGAACTGCGAAGGTGAGTAGTCACGCACCAGCCAACGCAGATACATGTCGTCGGCATCGCTGTCCTGCCATTGATGAATGGTTCCGTCGGGGGCGATATACTGGACTGGATAGTTGCTCACTTCCTTGCGTTGCGAGGTTGTAAACCACAGGCATTGTGCTGAAATTGAGAATCCCAGTTTAAGTCGTGGGACGTCGGTGTCGAGAGTGAAATTTGTGTTGAATGACTGTCTTACCGAACCGTCGTCATTGGCATACAGTCCCACGTACTGTATCTGTCGGTTATCTATTACCTGACTCGGACGATAAGAGTCTACAATAGAATTATCATAAGTGGTGCGAAAGTATGCTCCATTAATGGTCAGGCGGGTAAGTATAACGGGGAATCGCTTGGTCTCAAACGTGTATTCAACACCCTCTTTCAGTGTCATGCTGCCGTTGGTGTAATTGCCATAGCCTGCAAGCTCATTGATGACCGTATAGGGCAGATTCTCTAATGCCGGTGGAGCTGTCAGCTCATGGGCATTGATGCCGCTCGCGTCATATTGCTTGTACTGATACGTCTGATAATAAGACTGGCTACGGAATCCCGAAGTCATCTTCTCACGGAAGGCTGTAATTGCCAGGCGATTACCGCCGATATTTACATCAAGTGTTATTTCTTTCTTGAGGTTGCGGGCGGGCTCTAATGCGGTGTTGCGAGGGTTGACAACATATGTCATCAGGTTGATGCGGCGATAGTCTGGATTGTAGTGATAGTAGTTCAACTGAATAAAGTCGACATACAGCAAGTCAGGAAAAAGCTGCTCCATGGTGGGCATCTTTGTATGCTGGCCGATGCCGGCCGACAGACGGATGAAGGTGGGCTTTCCGAACAGTGACAATTGTGGCAACGAGTACCCAAAATTGACACGCGGGTCAAAATAGACCTTGCCGTTCATTCTATAATCATCTTCAAGATTAAGCATCGAGGTCGCACGGAGACCGGCAGCAACTTCCAGAGAGCCGATTGCGGTTGGCCACTTCAGACTTTCCTCGGCATAGGCCGACAAGCGGTGATTGGCAGGGATATCACGAAGTGGACGCTCTCGTGACGACATGCTGGTATATGCCGGTCGCAATGGATCAAACACCTGTCCTCGACCCAAATTCTTGTCGACATTCCAGTCAGCGCCAATCAGCAATGTGTTTGACACAGTGTTGTTGGGAATCTGAAAACGTGCAGTAACCTTGGCATAGGCATTCAGCGGCTTTCCTTCAACCTCGTGGTGACCGATGTAATTATATGGAAGAATATAAGCATCGTTATCCCCTTCTTCTTTCGAGAGCGGAGCAATGGTCATGCGTGACAGTTGAACAAGACGTGTGCGCTTAATCAAGTCATTTTCAAGTGACGAAGAAAATGAAACATCTATTGATTTGAACCACGATGATCGCTTCATTTTGACTTGCAGCGCCGTGAGCAAAGCATAACGGTCATAACTTGACTTATAAGAATCTTCAGCGCTATAGGTCTGGTCTACGTCCTCCTTATCATTATCAATTGATTTGGTAAAATCCAGATTCGAAGAGAAGGCAATACTGTAGTCGTCTCTTTCCCAGCTTTTGTGAAGACGTGTGGAAAAACTGATGCGTTTATAATTCTCATAACTGTTGCGAGGATCGGCTTTGGCATCAAGGTAATCAGCACTCAAGTTAAGAGTCAGACGCCTTTGCTCCCACTCAAGATCTTTTGCTGCATAAAACAGCTTTGAGCCCATGTCGGCTTTAAGACGAAACTTGATGTCATGACCGCCGCGACGACGGTCTATCTTGATAAGTCCACTGGTAAGATCGCCATATTCTACCGAGGGAATGCCTCTGACAACTTCCACACGCTCGATGTCGTCGGTTGAGATGCCGCGCATGTCAACACCAGCATTGGTGTTGTCACGTTTGGTCGCCATGTCGTCCCATGCGCCTGCCAGATACTGCATATTGGCATTGGTTGAGATGGGAGCACCATCTATTATAAAGCTTGTGCCAAGCGACGAGGTTGCATAATTGCTGCTTCCTGTCGGTATTTCGCGAATATGGATATTGTTTGGAGCGTTCAGCGACGGGTCAACGCTGCGACCGCCAGGCAACAATTCAAGAATATCCGAAAAACTCGACGGCTGCAAGTGCTCCATCGCGTGTTTCTCAATTCTTGACGACGTTGTCAAGCCACGATTTTCCTGAGCAGTCACCACCACTTCGCCCAGCAGACTCATTTCAGTTTGCAACAGGTATCGGCCATCATCGGTGGGAACTGTCAACAGAGGTTTATAGCCTATTGAGGTTATCTTCAGTCGGGCATCATTATTTTTAGGTATGCTGAAAGTTCCGTCGGCTTGAGTAACGGTAAGCACTTTGCCTTGTTTTGCATCGCTGATGATAGCACCAACGACCGGTTCCCGCGTCTCTTTATCCAATACGGTTCCTTTAAGTACAACTTGAGCATCAACCAGTTGCACCCCAACAGCAAGTAAGGCTAGGATTATATATTTAAGTTTTTGCATCTCAATGTTTTTTGTAGTGTAAAATTACTCACTACCAAAACATCAAGCAATACCTAAAAATAGTGTCGACCACAACAGGCCGACACCATAATTATTTTATATTATATGTTGAATTTCTCCCTCATTATCCGAATCGTTTTATGTCAAAACTCAAGAGGGAATGCGAGTTTGAAAATGATATTTCGTCCCATGTTCAACACGCCCTGCCTTCCTGTAACAGGATTGACATCGGCATACTTAAGCCGGCTCAAGTGATTCTGATAGGCCTTGTTAGTGAGGTTTGTTCCCATAATACTCACGCAGGCAATGCGACGGCCTTTATACATAATGTCGGTGCCAACACCAGCGTTGAGCAGACAGTAGGCTGGAGTGGCGGTCTCGGTGTCATCGGCACGGTAATAGTGGTTTTGCTTGAAATTGTAGTCAACGCCAAGTGAAACAAAGGCATTGTTAAGCAAACGTCCGTCATGAAGGATTTCCCACTTGATATCTGTCTGCCAGCGTGGGGCCGGGGTGAAGGGCAGATACTTAGTGTCCAGCGGTTGATGCAGTTGCACGGCATTTACCATGCCAAAATTTGTGCCCAAGTGGAGGAAATGCCATGGATGGACGTCTAGTGAAACCTCACAACCAAGAAGTTGTGCATCTCCGCTATCATAACGATAAGTCATGAACTCCTCATCGATTACCTCTCCTGTACGATGGATAAAAATATAGTTGTCAATACGGTTACTAAATAGTGACAATTGTACGTCAAGCCACGAATTTGTAAATTCTGCTCCAAGGTCAAACTGTAGGCTGAATTCAGGCTTTAAATCCTGATTGCCAACCTCGTAGCGCAATGAGCCCTCGTGCACACCATTACTGGCAAGTTCGCTGATGTTTGGAGCACGGAATCCGCGGGCTACATTGGCCCTGATATCCAGCTGTTCAGTAGCGTGCAACACTGCACCCACGCTGGCAGTGAAACCGCTGAAATTGCGCTTGAATGCCTCAAAACGCAATGCGCCATCATCCATCAGTTCATGACTGTTGAGGTGACGGTTATCAAAACGTACTCCGCCATTGAGTGCCCAGTTTCCTATATTTGCTGTTGCAGTAGCAAAGATGCCGAAGTCAAACAGCCGATAATCGGGAATAAGGAATTCACTACCTTCATTGAGTGAATTTTGCCACATTCCATTCACACCGGCAGTGATACGCCAGTCACCCAATCTTGGTGTAATATAGTGGAAGTTGTAGTTCACGGTGTGAAGCTTGAGATAAAGCCCATACTCATCGGGTTCCTCATATTCCTGACGCCTATTCTGCTGATAAGCCAGCACGGCATTAATTCTACCCTCACCCAGATAGAACGCATTGTCAAGCACCGCCTTATAGTGATATACCTGCTGGTATGGTAAGCCGTGATGATAGGTCTTCGTGTCGCTATATGGCTGCTCAAGTTCTCCTGTCAATGGGTCACGCTCACCCTCAGCGATACTGGGAGTGAGATGAAAATAGGAACCGGTCAGACGCGTATGTCCCCATGACAGATTTGCACCAATCATGCCTGAAAAGGCACGTTCACGGAACTGGGTATTAGGAACATAACCGTCAACAGGCGTCTTATAGGCATGGGCAAACTTGTCTCCGTAGCGTATGTTCCACGTAAATCCCTGCTTGTTTCCTCCAAAGTTAAGTGAATAATTAACCAAGCCGTTATTAGTATGGTATTCAGTATTTACATTTAACCTCAGCTTGCCAAGGGGGACCACGGGATCGGTGTTAAGTTTCATTACTCCAGCCAGTGCGTCAGAGCCATAAAGCAAACTTGCCGGGCCCTTCAGAACCTCAACCGAACTCACAGCATTTCCATCTATTTCCACACCATGCTCATCGCCCCACTGTTGTCCTTCTTGACGCACACCGTCGGCGACAACCACGACACGGTTGTATCCAAGACCGCGGATTACTGGCTTTGAAATGCCGCTCCCCGTACTCACCTGCGACACTCCCGGCAACTTGGCAACTGCATCAACAATGTTCAGTCCCGGTGCCAGGCGCAATTCATTTCGGTCGATGACCGACGCCGGCATCGACATGTCCTCCATTTTCACGGCTCCTGTCGGGCCTGTGACTACCACTTGTTTGAGTTCTATGTGGCGAAAGAACACATCGGTTGAGTCTAGCACAACCGCTTCCTGCGCTGCAATCGTGCCTGTGCACGCCAGCAGCAGAATCAAAAGATATGATTTCATTCTGTGATTTTTTTATAATTTATAAAATGTAATAATGAGCCCGATAATCTTCCTCAGACTATCTGGCTAACTCCTGTAAATCACAGAATGGATGGAGGTGCGCGCAACGACGGATGGACCACTGGCACGACAACAGGCTCGGTGGCAAGGAAAAAATCTATTAAGTTGACAGTTTGTTGCGCTATAAAGCTGACAGTCGCTTCAGGAAGATTAACCTGTGTCGTCAGGAATCGGCACGACAGGCATTCATCATGATGCTGATGACCGGCAGTGATGTGTCCGGAATGGTGGATAGACGACTGACACAAGTCGCATTGAATGGCCTCACAATAGTCTTGTATTGAATGTAAGTGTACCGACGAGAGCAGAACCATCGGCACATAAATAGACAATAGAATACAAGCAAATATTTTTTGCTTGCGAGAGAAGCTCATATGTGAGTACTCATGTCTCATGTGCCGCAAAAGTAATTTTTTTTATTGAAACAATTATCATAATCAGTTTAAAAAAACCTTTTTTTATGCATTATGCCCGTGACATAGCCTCAAGGCATCAAATTTTCAGGTTTGCCAAAATATTTTTTTGATAAGTCTTGAAAAATTTAATGAAAATGGTGTATCTTTGTAAGATTTTAGGCATATAAGCCTTGAGAGCATGGCACAAGACTCGTCGTGCAACAATAGCAATATCGCATATTTTCAAGATTTTAAATACTCTCAAAATTATGTTTATTATTGGTATAGCAGGCGGAACCGGTTCGGGTAAGACCACTGTAGTACGCAAAATCATGGAACGCCTTCCTAAAGGTGAAGTGGGAATCATCTCTCAAGACTCTTATTACAAGGACTCGAGCCACATTCCTCTAGAGGACCGTCAGAAAATCAACTTCGATGAGCCGGCAGCGTTCGACTGGAACTTGCTGCTCGACCACTTGAAGATGCTCAAGAAAGGTGAATCAATTGAAATGCCTACCTACAGCTACCTCACCTGCACACGACAGAAGGAAACCGTACACATGGATCCACATGACGTGGTTCTAATTGAAGGCATTCTTGTGATGAGCGACCCAAGACTCCGCAAGATGATGGACATCAAGGTGTTTGTTGATGCCGACGGTGACGACCGCCTCATCCGCGTCATCTCACGTGATTGCATCGAACGTGGGCGCACTGCACAGGAAGTGATTGACCGCTATCAACGAGTGCTCAAGCCCATGCACCTGCAGCACATTGAGCCTTGCAAGCGTTTTGTAGATATCATCGTTCCCGAAGGCGGACACAACGAAGTGGCCATAAACCTGCTTACCGACTACATTAAGACTCGTCTCAATCTGAAAAAATGAAACTCTTTCGCAACCGCGACAAGAAACCCGAGCCGCCAGCACCACCTGTAATGATTGCTACTGGCGATGCCATCGAGAATGAGCAGAAAATCACCGAAGTAAATGACAAGGTGATTGACTTGCTAAACAAGTGTGGCGATGCGGGTGAACTGGTGTTGCAGACCGACAATCTGGTAAAGAAATATCGCCAGCGCACGGTCGCTAACCATGTGTCAATCAATGTGCGGCAAGGCGAGATTGTAGGTCTGCTGGGACCTAACGGAGCAGGAAAGACCACAACGTTCTATATGACCACAGGGCTGGTAACGCCTAACGAGGGACGTGTTTACATCAATAATGTAGAAATCACCAAGTTACCAGTTTACAGGCGAGCACAGCTCGGCATCGGGTATTTGCCACAGGAAGCTTCGGTGTTCCGCAAACTCACTGTGGAAAACAATATTCGTCTGGTACTAGAAATGACCGACACAACCCCCGAATATCAACGCGACAAACTCGAAGAACTCATTTCGGAGTTTCATCTTGAGAAAGTACGCAAGAACCTGGGCGACAGACTCAGTGGTGGAGAGCGCCGACGCACCGAGATTGCACGATGTCTTGCCATCAACCCACGATTCATAATGCTTGATGAGCCGTTCGCCGGTGTTGACCCCATTGCTGTCGAGGACATCCAAAGCATAGTCTATAGCCTCAAGCACAAGAACATTGGTATCCTTATCACCGACCACAATGCGCCCGAAACTTTGAGTATCACCGACCGTGCTTACCTGCTCTTTGAGGGTAAAATCCTTTTCCAGGGAACCAGCGAGGAACTTGCCGAGAATCCTGTGGTTCGCGAGAAATACC
>JAEEGL011945419.1_pt1 | contig 34875 bp, 35 predicted proteins | sample 9134231 | NCBI WGS metagenome assembly JAEEGL01 (sample SAMN16246548, study PRJNA631951) | gut metagenome | biome: gut microbiome; feature: rumen; material: fiber-attached | host: Bos | place: Iran: Karaj | collected 2018-10
AGCTGCCAGAGCATCTTCCATACGAAGCTTTGCTTCTTTCATTTCGGTTTCGGTTGCCGCGCCTACTTTGATAACCGCTACGCCGCCGGAAAGTTTTGCAAGTCTTTCCTGAAGTTTCTCTTTATCAAAATCGGAAGTGCTGGATTCAATCTGGGATTTAATCTGATTGATTCTCGCCTGAATATCATCAGCGGCACCTGCTCCGTCAACAATAATGGTGTTCTCTTTGGAAATCTTAACCTGACGGGCTCTGCCGAGCTGAGCAACGGTAGTATCTTTAAGTTCAAGGCCGAGGTCGGAAGTGATAACTTCGCCGCCGGTTAGTACAGCGATATCGCGGAGCATTTCTTTTCTTCTGTCGCCGAAGCCGGGTGCTTTGACGCATACGCAGGTGAATACACCGCGAAGTTTATTGACAAGGATTGTGGAAAGGGCTTCGCCTTCAACATCTTCTGCAATAATAACGAGTTTGCCGCCCGCGTGCATAATCTGCTCAAGAAGAGGAAGAATATCCTGAACATTGGAAATCTTCTTATCGGTGATAAGGATAAGAGCATCGTCAATAACCGCTTCCATTTTCTCGGTGTCGGTTACCATGTAGGGAGAAATGTAGCCGCGGTCAAACTGCATGCCTTCAACAACTTCAGCCTCAGTGGTGGCAATCTTGGATTCCTCAACGGTGATAACGCCGTTTGATGTAACTTTTTCCATTGCTTCGGCAATAAACTTACCTACTTCTTCGTCGCCGGAAGAAATTGTGCCGATCCTTGCGATATCCTTGGAGCCTTCAACGGGCTTGGAATTCTTTTTAAGGCAGTCAACAACTGTATCAACAGCCTTTGCCATACCCTTTTTGACTATCATGGGGTTAGCGCCGGATGTGACGTTTTTCATGCCTTCTCTGATAAGAGCCTGAGCAAGAAGTGTTGCGGTGGTGGTACCGTCGCCGGCAACATCGTTTGTTTTGGTGGAAACTTCTTTTACAAGTTGAGCGCCCATATTCTCAAAAGGATCGTCAAGTTCAATCTCTTTTGCGATTGTAACGCCGTCATTGGTGATTAAAGGAGCGCCGTATTTCTTATCAAGAACAACGTTTCTGCCTTTGGGTCCGAGTGTGATTTTAACGGTGTCGGCAAGTTTGTCTACACCTTTCTGAAGTGCTTTGCGCGCTTCTTCGCCGAAAATAATCTGCTTAGCCATTATATATTACCTCCTGATTACTCTACTATTGCGAGAATGTCGCTCTGACGTACGATAGTATACTCTTCTTTGTCGAGTTTGACTTCTGTGCCGCTGTATTTGCCGGTAATGACTTTATCGCCGACTTTAACATACATCTCTACTTCTTTGCCGTCAACAACTCCGCCGGGACCTACAGCAACTACTTCTGCTATCTGGGGCTTTTCCTGAGCGGATGCGGCAAGGATAATGCCGCTTGCGGTAGTCTCTTCAATCTCAACGGGTTTTACTACTACTCTGTCAGCCAATGGTTTGATTGTCATATATATAACCTCCAATAATAAAATGTGAGTTTTAGCACTCTCCTCTTTCGAGTGCTAAACACATTTTAACACTAACAGGTGAAAAATCAAGAGTTTTTTTCAAAGTTTACAATATCGTAATATTTATTGTAAAACGCCGTCAACGGTTGTATAATCGGAATATAATAATAAAAAGGAGGTGCCGTAATGATAAAAGAAAAAATGTCCTCTGCAGCATGCTTATTGCGCAGATTTATCTTTTCAGATTATTATCTGCTTTTTCTTGTAATGCTTGCGGCTCTCTTTGTGATTATTAATAAGGGCGTGCTCGGCGTTGTTATTATTTCAACACTGCTTGCGTTTGTTATGGTGCTCACCGACGATCTGCTGCCTGTTTTGCAGGGAATAATGATAATTGCCTCATTTGCAATTAAACTGAAATACAGCACACCCGATTTTCTTAAACTGTGGCCTTTCATATTCCCGATTGCAGGATGTTTCTTCGCTCACTTTTTCATTTATCCTCCGAAACTCAGGCGCCCTGCCGTATTCTGGGGAATGATGGCAGCCTCCGTTGCGATAACAATCGGCGGTATCGGCATTATTAATCCCCTCACCTATTTTTCACCGACTTCACTCTTCTATATGTGCATGCTCGGATTCGGTATGGTTGTAATCTGCAGTTACATCGCCGCTTCTTTTGAGAAAGAAAGAGATTATGATTTTGAAGACAAATTCTGCAAAATGATGCTCTGCTGTGTGGCGGTTATAACCTTACTGCTTATCTATGAATATTTCACAAGAAGAAGTGAACTTACAGACGGACTGTCCGTAATTCCTTTTCAATGGCGCAATAACGGCTCCACGATTCTGATGCTCGCAATGCCCTTCGCTTTTTATTATTCGCGCAGAAACTACGCCGCTTTCCTTTTGGGCATATTCATTTATCTGGAAATCCTGCTTAAGGGCTCAAGAGGCGGTCTGCTTTTCGGCGCGGCAGAACTCGGACTTTGCTGTCTCGTTATGATAATTCTCGATAAAAAGCACCGTAAGATTAACATCATCACTGTCTGCGTGTGTCTTATTGCCGTTCTCGTGCTCGGAAAGTTCTTTGAAGAATTAATCCGGTATACAATCCAGAGGATGCTGAACCCTTCCGAAAACTCAACGAGAATTGAACTTTACAAGCGCGGCATTAACGATTTCAAGGCAAGCCCCGTAATCGGCAGAGGAATCGCCTATATGGGCAACAGAGATGTGCACCCGAGCGCAAAGCACGCTCTGTGCTGGTATCATAATTCAATCATTCAGGTTGCGGCATCATGCGGTGCCGTAGGCATAGCGGCGTTCACCTTTCTCAATGTACAGCGCATAAGAGTGTTTATAAAAAACATATCGTTTTTTGCGATTATAATGCTTCTGTCCTTTATCGGGCTTGAAATGATGTCGCTTGTAAATCCCGGAATTTTTGTTCCCGTCCCCTATCTGTTTATTGTATCAATATATTTTATAGTAATGCAGTATCAGAACACAGGCGGAAAAGAGTCGCTTGTAAAACTGAGAAGAGGTGAAACCGATTGAAAGTGCTCTCAATAGGCAACAGTATGTCAAGCGCAATGCACGCTTTTATGCCATACCTTGCAAAAGAGGCAGGCAAAGACCTTCTTCTTTCAAACCTCTGCACCGAAAACGCCTCGGCTGAAGATCATTACAGGAATTACATCGATGAGCAGGAAGTATATTTTTACGAAACTTTCCTGCCAGGGATTACCGAAATGATGAGGCCTGACGGTATCGCGCTTCACGACGCGGTTGAAGAGGAAGACTGGGATATAATCACCATTCAGCAAAACACTTTGCTCGGAGGAGTAAAAGAAAGTTACAAGCCGTATTTCGGTGAAATTGCCGCCTATTGCAGACTCGTTCATCCCGAAAGCAAAATAATGATTGTTCAGCCCTACTCTTTTGATAACGGCTGCATTCTTCCACAGTTCAGAGAATATTACGGCAAAGACAGCGACAATATGTTTGATATGATTATAAAATGCTGTAATGAAGTGTTGCTTGAAGAAGAACTTGACGGAATAATACCGGTCGGAAAAGCGTTTCAGATAATAAGGCAGACTAAACTCGGCGATAAACTTCTTATGTCGGATCAATCGGCAAACGAAATCGGTCAGTTTGCCGCAGGCTGTGTGTTCTACGAAAAAGTTTTCGGAGAATCCTCGGAGGAGTCACCTTTTAATCTTCCCGGTTATCACGAATCTGTCAGCAAACTCATTAAAGTATGCGCTCACGCGGCATGCGAATAAAAACTACGGACCTGCTCCCTTGAGCAGGTCCGTTCTATTTATGGATTATTGATTTTCGGTTTTGCTTTCTTTGCGCTGCTTTCTTTTTCTTACTATCCGTTTAATTATCAGCACCGCCGCTATAATCAGCACGGCAAAAACGGCTATATACGGAAGTGAAGAAATAAACCAGATTGCGAAACTTCTGAGTCCTCTGCCGATGTTATAAAGATTATCCGAGAGGCGTCTGCCGATTTCACCGAAGAAAGAGAGTTTTTCGGAAGAAACCGCTCTGTTTACTTCGCTGATATCCATCTCCACTTTTGAGTAGGAAATCAGTTCATCGTATGTTTTGAGTTTCGATTCGTTGCTCTGAATTTCGGTATTTACTTTTGAAAGCCTTTCCTGAACGGTAATCAGGTCATTGACGTTATCCGCTTTTTCGAGTATTTTGAGCAAAGCGTCTCTTTCGGTTTTAAGGGCGGTGATTCTGCTCTCGGTGTCAATATAATCGCCGGTAACATCTCTCACGGAAACGCTCTGATAAGTAACAGATGCAATATCTGAGATTTCGCTGATAAAGCCGTCAAGTTTGTCGGCGGGGATTCTTACGGTGATACGCTCTGAGCGGTAAGAAGAATACTCATAGCCGCTGCCGTATTCGGAAGAACTTTCGATATAGCCGCCGCACTCTTTGATTTCAGAGCGAAGCTGTTTGTTAAATTCATCATAAGCCTCAGTCTGAATTTCAAGCGAAGCGTCTTTAATCAGTTTCCTGGAAGATGCGTCGGCAATCGCCTGATAATCGGAGCCCTGCGCGGAATTTGAATCTGCGGAAACAGCCTCAGACTTCACTTCTTCGTTAAATGCTTCATCGGAATAATAGCCGTAGTCTCCTCTGACATCGGGTTCATACGCCGCGTTCTTTTCTGACGCGCCGCAGGAACAAAGGGCAAAAGCCAAAAGCAGGCATGATAACAAAACACATAATAACTTTTTCATTTTTTTACACTCCTTCAGATTTTCAAGAAAGTTCTGAATGCGGAAATATATTTTTCCGCATTTTTTTTGCTGTCACTTTCCGCAAATAATCTCAGAAGCGGTTCTGTTCCCGAGAAACGGCAACTGACAAAATCACCGTTTTTAAAGTAAACTTTACACCCGTCCTCATAACTTACCCGTTCGATTTCTCTGTCAAAACCGGGTAAGAGTTTTTTAACCATTACAGTATCGTTAATTACAGGCTTGAGGCTTTCGGAAAACGTAAGATTATCCTCTACCATAACGAATTTGCCGTATTCTTTTTCAAGTTCTTTCCAGATTTCGCCCGGGTCTTTTCCCGTAACGCTTATCATTTCGGAAAACAGCGACGCGGCATAAATTGAGTCCTTGCCGTGTATGTGTCCTCTTACGGTAAGACCGCCTGAGGATTCGCCGCCGAGCACAGCGTTTACCTCATCTATTTTTGCAGAGACATATTTGAAACCGACGGGCACTTCATAGCACTTTTCGCCGAAGCCCTCTGCTATCTTATCAAGCATATGTGTGGTGGATATATTTCTTACCACCGGACCTTTCCAGCCCTTGTATTTGACAAGATAGTAATAGAGCATGCAGAGGATTGCGTTTGCATTTATATAGTTGCCTTTGCAGTCAACAATGCCGAGTCTGTCTCCGTCACCGTCAACGGCAATACCGAGGTCATAATTATCAAGTTTTACCTTGTATTTAAGAAGCGCGAGGCTTTCATCGGTAGGCGCAGGATTCTGATTGCCGAAAAATGCGTCTTTATCGAGATTGATAGAGTCGATTGTGCACCTTGCGGTGTGATAAATAACAACAAGAGGATAACTGCCCGAGCCGTGCATAACATCAAACAGCACTCTGAGGCCGCGCTCACGAAGCGCCGCCATATCAATCTTGTCAATTATATCATCGATATAATCATTGAAAGGATTTTTGATATACTCGATAAGTCCTTTTTCCGTCGCTTCATCAAAATCGATATACTCGGGCTCTTTGACTGTTTCGATAATCTTTTCAAGTTTTTGAGTCACTTCGACAGGCGCATCCCTGCCCTGCTCAACAATTAGTTTGATGCCGTTATATGAAGACGGATTGTGGCTTGCCGTAATCTCCATGCCGTAATAGAGACCGCGTTTGAGCACCGTGTGCATAATAAGCGGTGTGGGAGCGGAGCGGTTAAGAAAATACACTTTCACGCCGCCTGCCGCAAGCACTTCCGCAACCCATTTAGCAGCATTCCAGGAAAGAAATCTTCTGTCAAAGCCGACTATAACGGGCTTGTCATCTTTGCCTTCGTCCTTAATCATTTTAAGAACACCTGCGGCGACAAGCCTGATATTTTCACATATAAAATCTTTGCCTATTTCGGCCCTCCAGCCGCCGGTACCGAATTTAATCATATAATTTCACTCCGGTTATTACAGTTTTTGCTCTATGCCGTGTAAAAACTCAAATATTTCGTCGTAAAGAGCGAATGTATCTTCAACGGGAGAAAGAAGACCTATGGGTGTGCCGTGATCGCCGTAACGCGGTTTCATTACATTCCAGATGCCTTTTTTCAGTTCTCCGCTTGTGTAAAAAGCGTGAGGCTCATCCTTAGGATGCATGGCGGATGTTAAATCAACAAGGCCGTCGTTGCAGTAATCTTCAAACGGAAGATTTGATGCGGGCCTGAAAAATCTGTTATAGAGAAGCAGAAGTTCGGAAGTAAAGCCGAGGAACGGAAAATCAATATACCACGGCAGATGAACTGTGCCGTTGAAGTTACAGGAAACGGAGTTATAGGAATATGAAAGATAATAGATGTTGGGCGAAATCTCCATCAGGTCATTGAGTGCTTTTGCACCCTCGGGTGTAAGATCATATTCAACATTATCTCTGTTTTCCTTGAATCTCTTTTTCGCTCTTCTCATCGGATAAGCGTCTTTTTCACCCGGAGTATCGCTCAGGCCGTACTGCTCAAGGTGGAAGTCAAAAATAGTTCCTTCTGCGGGAGAGCGCCCCATAATACCCATATAGTTGTAAATAACGAGTTTCATTATGGGAAGAATCTTGAATTTTTCGGCTGCAAGGAAAGCGGTACTTCCGTTATGAGGAGCACATATGGTAACAATGCTCGCAATCATATCCTCGTGGCCGCCCTCAAAAAGTTCGGACATTTCACCGGGAGGGGTCATATCTTTTTCGCGGTCATCACCGTAAGTGAGAAGATAGCAGAGCAGGCGGACTGTGTTTCCGCCGAAGCTGTGACCTATGAGGTGAATTTTATGCTCGCTGTCCCATTTTTCAACAAGGGGCTCGGGATAATATCTGCCGAATCTTTTGTGATTGTATCTCTGTGAATGAGCCTCACCGTAATCAACCGGACCTCCCGTAAGTCTTGCGTAAAGTTCACAGGCTCTGTCCCACGCGGAAGAAGCGGGGCCCACGGATGCGGCGTGAACCTCGTAGCCGAGTTCGGTATAATGCTGTTTGATATTACAGGTGTTTGCGCCCCAATAAGGTACTTTGTCATTGAGTCCCTCATCGTCTCCCCAGCCGAACATTCCGTGAACGAGGATAATCGGATATTTGCAGATGTTTTCCATAAAATCACGCTCCGATAAATATTATAGTCGGTTTATATTTCAAGTTCCGCCATATACGGGAAATGGTCGGAAGCAATTATTATCAACGGTGCGCCGCTTATAACTTCAATTCCTTCGGAAACGAGAATATAGTCAATCTTTATTTCCGGCGCATAAGACGGGAAAGTAGGCTCGTTACCGGGTGAAGTGTTTTTCAGTTTAGTGAGAAGCGGTTTTATTATTTCGTTATCAGGCGTCACATTGAAATCGCCGAGACAGATGCATTCGTTCTTTTCTTCGCTCAGAAGATCCTCAATAAGCATCACGGCGTTTCTTTCTTCGGATTTTGCAACCCCGAAGTGACTGCCGAATACGGTGAATAGTTTGTCACCCGCTTTAAGTACGAACCTCATAATATTTCTCGACTCGTAATGAACATCTTCTTCTTTACGAAGCGGGTCGGGAATCGGGATAACTTCAACGTATTTAATAGGAAATCTGGAAAGAAACCCGTTGCCGTAGGGCTTACCGTTTGCTTTGATTGCGGGAGCGAAAAAGGAATAATTATAGCCTGCAAGCGAAGCAAGATAACTGACGGTGAGTTCATCGGGAGCGCAGGGATAGCCGCCTGCTCCGTAAACCTCATTCAGATTGACAATATCGGCATCAGTCTTTTTGATTATATCGGCAATCTGATCAAGGTTTATCTCGTGTCCGGGCGAATTCCAGTCAACACCGTGCTGAATATTATAAGTGAGGACTTTGATTTTCATTTTACTCTCCGATAAATACATTTGTTTTTTTGAGCAGAAATGCAGGGTGATAAGATAGTTTTGATTTACGAAGACCGGGGTCTCCTGAATCATCCTCGCGGTTTACATACTTCAAATTATCGTCCACCGTCTGAAGCAGATACTGATATGAAAGCATCTGATAAACGCCGTCGTACTTTACATTTGCTTTTTCAATATGAACAAAAAGCGTGTCGCCGACGGTTTCGCCTGCGGTAAAGCCTACGATTTCTTCGCCGACTTTAAGCACACCGCCGTTCATACCGTAAGCGTCAAAGTTTTCAAGCACCTCGGCGCAGGCATCAAGTTCAAGATAAGCGGATTCATCTTCCTTTTCGGAATTGAAACGGAATGATTTTAGGAAAGAGAGAATTCCCGGCAGGTCGCTTTCTTCAATTGGTTTATATGACCAGTCGGGGTAAAGCCTTGTAAACCTGTGAATATGGTTTCTTCTCGCGGCATTCTTCTTACCTGTAAGATTTTTAAGTTCCTGCGCGTCATAAATGTAGTCAAACCATTCTCTTTCCGCATACGCGGTATAAGAATCAAGATACGGTTTTACGCAGTCAAACTGCCTGTCGTCAAGCGTGCAAAGGATAACCGGAATATCTTTGGTTTTGCAATATTCGCAGATTTCTCTGCAAGCAGTGCAGGGGTCTTTGCCTACAGGATAGTAAAAGTAAAGAATATCTTCATAAAGCGAAGAAAGAATAAGCGTGTCATTTACAACTGCGTAGCCGCAGTCATAATAATCGCGCCACATAAAAAGACAGCCGGCGGTATAATCGCAGTTGCGCGATTTTTCTTCTTCAAAGTATTTCTTTACAAGCGGCACATCCGCAAGTGTCAGTTTTTTCAGTTCAATCATAAATCAATCAAACTTTCTGCATATCTGACCGAAGCCATCGCATCGGGGCAATAAGCATCGGCGTTTAATCTTTCGGCAAGTTCTTCCGTAAGTACGGCTCCGCCGACCATTATTTTTACACCGGGGCATTCTTTTCTTATGAATTCAACCGTTTCCGCCATAGCGGGTACGGTAGTTGTCATAAGCGCGCTCAGTCCGAGAAGTTTTGCGTTATATTTCACAACGCTTTCGAGCACGGTTTCTTTGGAAACGTTTTTGCCTATATCTCTTACTTCATAACCGTAGTTATCAAGAAGAAGTGCAACAATATTTTTGCCTATGTCGTGAATATCGCCGCTTACGGTTGCAAGCACAACGGGATATTTGTTTTTACTGCCCGATAAATCGGTATGGCTTTTAACCACTTCAAAGCAGGCTTTGGCAGCCTCCGCGCTCATAAGAAGCTGAGGAAGGTATGCCTCTTTCTTTTCAAACTTTCTGCCGATAACATCGAGAGCGGGAATAATAAATTCATTAACGAGATTCATCGCTCCCGTTTCATCTATGAATTTCTCGGAAAGAGAGCGTGCGTAATCATCCCTGCCGTCAATGATGGCTTTGATTATATCCTCTTTGACCGCTTCATCGTTTTTGCCTTCGTCTGAAGAAACAGCCATGCCGGACATTCTGCCGATATAATTCATACAACTTTTATCGAATCCTGAAAGCGCGAGAAATGAGTAATATGCATTCATCATTTCATCCGATTTCGGATTGACGATAGCAGCGCTCAGACCGTTTTGCATCGCAAGCAGGAAGAAAGCGGAGTTTATTATTTCTCTGCGCGGAAGACCGAAAGAAACATTCGAAACGCCGAGCACGGTGTTGCATCCTGTCTTTTCCCTGATAAGTTTAACGCTTTCAAGAGTTACTTTCGCCGCATTATCATCTGTGCTGACCGTCATACAAAGCGGGTCAAAAATGAGATTGTTTCTACCAATACCATAGTTAGCGGCAGTATCGATTATCCTCTGGGCAATCGCAAGTCTCTCGTCGGCCGTATCCGGTATGCCGTTTTCATCAAGAGTAAGCGCAACAACAAAGCCGCCGTATTTCTTTACAAGCGGGAAGATTTCATCCATTGATTCCTTCTTGCCGTTAACGGAGTTAATCATCGCTTTGCCGTTATATATTCTAAGTGCTTTCTCCATCGCGATGGGGTCGGACGTGTCAATCTGAAGCGGAATACCGCAGACTGACTGCAGTTTATCCGTAACATTTTCAAGCACGGTTTTTTCGTCAATCTCGGCAAGTCCGCAGTTAACATCAAGTACCTGTGCGCCGCAGTTTTTCTGCTCAATACCCTCTTTGATAAGGTAATCAATATCGTTATCTCTGAGAGCCTGTTTAACGAGTTTCTTGCCTGTGGGGTTAATCCTTTCGCCGATTATAACAGGTGCGCCGCCGAAATAAACGCTGTTCATACCGCAGGCGCAAACACTGAGGTTTTTGGGTTCGGAATATTTCTGAGCGATCCCGTTGATTTTTTCGCAGACTTTTTCAATATATGCAGGAGTTGTACCGCAGCATCCGCCTACTATATTTACGCCGTATTCGCAGGCCTGTGCAATATAAGATGCAAATTCTTCGGGCTCAATGCTGTAAACGCTTTCGCCGTTTACAACGCAGGGAAGCCCGGCATTGGGCTTGAAGATAACGGGAACGGAAGAAACTTTGATTATCCGTCTGATAACGCCCATAAGTTTATCGGGGCCGTATGAGCAGTTAAGTCCGATTGCGTCCGCTCCGAGCCCTTCGAGCATAGCGACCATAGTTTCGGGTGATGCTCCGGTAAGAAGAGTTTCGTCTTCGGTATAAGCGTTTGTTACAAATACGGGCAGAGAGGTGTTTTCTTTGACCGCGAGCAGAGCGGCTTTGGTTTCGTAACTGTCGCTCATGGTTTCAATGCTGATTAAATCCGCTCCGTATTTCTGAGCAAGACGAGCCTGCACGGCAAAGATTTCAACAGCGTCTTCAAATGCAAGATCGCCGTAAGGTTTCAGAAGCCTTCCGGTCGGGCCCATATCATAAGATACAAACTTCTCTTTACCTGATGACGAGCGGCGGGCGGCTTCTCTGACATTTTCTATTGCCGTCTTCACTATATTTTCAAGTTCATCGGCTGTATAATGCAAAGTATTGGCGCCGAAAGTGTTGGTGTTTACAACATTGCTTCCTGCGTCATAATAGCGCCTGTGAATATCAATCATCGCCTCACGGTTAACTACACCCCAGCGTTCGGGCATTTCGTCGCTTTTAAGCCCGCTCTTCTGAAGCAGAGTTCCCGTGCCGCCGTCAAGCACAAGTATTTCTTTTTTGATTAAATCAATCAGATTCATTTTAAATCAGTATCTCTTTCTCAGTATTTCGGACAGATTGTTCATTATCGCTCTTGCCACATCGGGGTTGTTCATTGAATATACATGAACATGGGTTATGTTATTTGCAAACAAATCTATAATCTGATCCGTTGCATAGGCAATACCCGCCTGCATCATGGCATCCGGGGAATCTCCGAAACGGTCAACAAGGTTAATAAACCTCTGCGGCATAAATGAGCCCGAAAGGCTGATAGCTCTTGCCACCTGATTTGCTTTTGTAATAGGCATAATTCCGGGAATAATCGGAACGGTAATCCCCTGTTCCCTGATTCGATACATAAAGTTATAAAACAGGTTATTGTCAAAGAACATCTGAGTGGTGAAAAACTCAAATCCGGCATCTGCTTTTTCTTTGAGGTGAAGGATGTCTTCCTTTTTAGTGGGGCATTCGGGATGTTTTTCGGGGTAGCATGCGCCGCCGACGCAGAATCCCGCTCCGCTTTCGGAAATCTCTTTCATAAGGTCGATTGCGTGATTGTAATCTCTCGCGGTATCGGTGCTCCCCTCCGGGATATCTCCTCTGAGCGCAAGCACATTTTCTATGCCTGCGTCTTTGATTTTGCCTATCATTTCCCTGACCGTTTCTTTTGATGACGAAACACAGGTAAGATGTGCAACGGAAGGCACGGAATATTTCTGCATTATGTTTTTCGCAATATCAAGGGTATATCTGCTTGTGCCTCCGCCTGCGCCGTAAGTAACGCTCATATATGACGGATTCAGCGCGGCAATCTCATCAACCGCACGTTCAACAGATTCAAACGCAGTATTTGTTTTGGGAGGGAAGACCTCAAAAGAAACCGAGTATTCGCGTTTTGCAATAACATCCGTAATCTTCATAGTGTGCTCCTTATCAAAAATCAGTTAAGGGAAATACCGGAAGCAAAAAGTCTGTTTACACTCTTCCTGAGCAAATCATATTCTTCGCCCTCAAGCGCGGGGTTGTCTTTAAGCAGTTTTTCGGCGGCAGTATGTGTCTCGCGTACAATCTCACCGTCTGTAATCATATTTGCTATCTTCATATCAGGCAGACCGTGCTGACGGGAGCCGAATAAATCACCGGGGCCTCTCAGCCTTAAATCTTCATCGGCAATTTTAAAGCCATCGGAAGTTTCGGTCAGAATCTTGAGCCTTTCGGAGGAATCGGCGTCTTTTTTGCTGCTGATAAGAATGCAGGTGGATTTATACTGTCCTCTGCCGACTCTGCCCCTTAGCTGATGAAGCTGCGAGAGACCGAACATCTCCGCGTTTTCAATAACCATAATCACGGCATTAGGAACATCAACGCCTACTTCAATAACGGTTGTGGAAATAAGCACATCGATTTCGCCCGATGCAAATTCTTCCATTACCGTTTTCTTTTCCTGCGGTTTCATTTTGCCGTAAAGCAAACCGGGCTTATAGCCTCTGAAAAAGCCGTCGGAAAGTTCTTTATACAGTTGCTTTGACGCTTTTATATCGGCATCGGGATCATCTTCGTTATCTACAAGCGGGCAAACTATATACGCCTGCCGCCCCTGTGAAAGATGCTTTTTGACATACCCGTAGGCACGCTCTCTTATTTCTTCATCTATCAGATAGGTTTCAACCTTCTGCCTGCCTGCGGGCATTTCGTCGAGAATACTCAGGTCAAGTTCACCGTAGATGATGAAAGAAAGCGTTCTCGGAATAGGAGTTGCGGACATAACGAGCACATGCGGGCTTTTGCCTTTTGAATTGAGCATTGCTCTCTGATTCACGCCGAATCTGTGCTGCTCGTCCGTAATGGCAAAGCCGAGATTTGCAAACTCAACATCTTTCTGAATTAAAGCGTGAGTACCGATTACGACTTTTATATTGCCCGATTTGAGATTTGATTTAATATTCTGCTTTTCTTTCGCGGGAGTTGAGCCCGTAAGCAAGGCAACGGGAATACGGAAGCGTTCGAAAAACGCGGTGAAAGTTTTATAGTGCTGCTGAGCAAGAACTTCGGTCGGAGCCATAAGCGCCGCCTGAAAACCGTTTTTAACGCAGTTGAATATAAGAGCGGCGGCAACGGCAGTTTTACCCGAGCCGACATCGCCCTGAAGAAGGCGGTTCATCGCAGTGCCCGATGCCATATCCGCTTTGCACTCGTTTATCGCTCTCTTCTGTGCGCCTGTAAGGCAGAAAGGAAGAGAAGACTCAAACTCCGGTGTATAATCATTTTCAATAACAACGGAAGAATTTCTGCGTGCTTTATCTTTGAGGCGGCTGAGACCTATCTGAAGGTCAAACAGTTCTTCAAATGCGTAGCGTCTTTTTGCTTCCGAAAGCATATCGGCGCTGACGGGGAAATGAATATTCTTAAGAACCTCTTCCCTGCCCATAAGGCAGTAATCGTTTCTCACGGAAACAGGAAGGCAGTCCTCAATCGGTGAACAGGCTTCAAAAGCGCTTTTCACAAGTTTTTCAATGGCTGTTGAATTAAGCCCTGCCGTCTGCGGATAAATCGGTCTGAATCTTTCCGTGCTTTTGCCTGCCTCGGAAAACTTTGGCGAAGTCATCTGCCTGAAGCCTCTGCCGTAGGCAGTAACTCTGCCGAAAAAGATATATTCGGTATCGAGTTTAAGAGCGTTGGCGGCATACTTGTTGTTAAAAAAGGTAATATCCATTATTGACTCGCCGTCGGTGACATCAAGTTTATAAGTGGTCATACCTTTTCTGATATAATGCTCTCTCGGTACAGAGCCGACATAGGCCCTTACACATACATTTGTGTCGAGCGGAGCATCCTTGATTGAATAGACTTTCGAATAATCCTCATACGCTCTCGGGAAATAAGTGAGCAGATCGTATATGGTATGAATGCCTATCTTTTCAAGCAGTTCTTTTCTTTTTGAGCCCACTCCTTTAAGAAGTGAGATATCCCCGTAAATACTTATCATCTGATACTCCAGGAATCGATATCATAAAACAGGTCGCTGTCACAGGGGGCAAAATCGCCGTAGATAGCCCTTGTATAGGAAACGACTGCGTTTCTGAAACAAACGGGCACAAACGGGACTTCGCTGTTGAATGTGTTTATGAAATCGATAATCTCGCATCCGCCTTCAAGAAATGTCTGATATCTCGCCGCGCTTTCGCTGTCCTCAGCCATTCCGTAACTGACGGAGCCGCTGAACAGAGGCGATAAATCCATATTCTGAGTAAGGCGGAATTCACCTATATAAATATCATAGTTACCGTACTGAAGTTCCGTTCTGAAAGAAGAAGCCTCAACGCCGAGAGTTCTCACAATGAAGCCGAGTTTTTCAAGACATTCTTCTACATACATCGCAAGGTCTTTTTTGAAACCGTTTTCGTAATTGTATGTGATAATCAGTTCCTCGCTTCTTGTGTCTATACCGGATTCTTCAATTAATTCCTTTGCCTTTTCAAGGCCTGAAGAGTTTTCAAACGAAATTGACGACACAGCATACCAATCGGGATTGAAAGGAAGAAGCGCTCCTCTCGCGTGACTCTGAAAAGCCCTTGAAACTGCTTCGTCTCTGTCAATGGCAAGGCTGATTGCCTGACGCACTTCGGGATAAATGAAAAACGAAGTGTGAGGATTTAAGCCGAGAAAGACCTCGCTGTTGATACCCATTTCAACCGTTGTCGCGTTTATACGGTTATATTTGCCGCTGCTCAGGTCGTCAAGGAATACGGCTGTATTGCCGACAACAAGGCTGCTGTCGAGATATTCTGAATCATGTACAGCCTCAAGAGCGACAGTCTTAATTGCGGGATTGAAGTTTGCTCTGTTGGTGTTAACAATAAGGTAAAGGTTTTCGCCGTCTCTGACATATTTATATCTGCCGGAGCCTACGGGAAGTTCCTCTTCTTCGTCGTCATCCTTTACGGGCTTGTTTTTTACAATCGGGAAATCAAGGCAGCTTACCGCATACGGGTCTGCCTTTTCCATTGTAATCATAATTATATTGTCACCCGATACATAAAGTTCGAGGAAATTGTCAAGCCTGGATGCGTAATAATCGGAATCCTTTGCCGCATAGAAAGAATACTCTACATCGGATGGCTGTACTCTTGTGCCGTCGCTGAAAAAGACATTGTCAAGAGTAACAGAAACGGAAAGGCCGTTAAATGAATAACTCTTTGCGATGCAGGGGTGCGGCTCATAGGAGGAATCGAGTTTATAAAGTCCGTCAAAAACAAGAGTTGTGAGGCGGGAATTAATCTGTGACTTTGCTTCGTAAGGATTGAGAGAATCGCTCTTTGTATAAGCAAGAGTAAGGTTGGAGGTATTATTATCCTGGGCGAACGAGAAAGAAACATCCTCTTCCTCCTCCGCAGTGTTGTTGCAGGAGCAGAAAGTAAAAAGAAGCAATATGCAGATTAAAAAAGAAATCAGTTTCTTCATACTTTTCTTTCCGTTAAATCAAGGATTACTTTTGAGGCGCAAAGCAGACCTGCGGCACCGGGAACAAAAGGCAGACTGCCGGGCGTGTGACCGAAATCGTTTTCTTCGCATTTTTCGGGTGAATAAGGCTGCTCGGGAGACCAGACCACATTAAGTTTCTTCACCCCGGCTTTTCTGAGTTCATATCTCATCACTCTGCACAGCGGGCAGACCGAAGTTTTGCTGATATCGGATATTCTGAAAAGTGAAGGATCGGTCTTATTACCCGTGCCCATACAGGAAATAAGAGGAACGCCGAGTTTATCGCATTCAGCCGCCAGCCCGATTTTTGCCTTGACGGTATCAACCGCGTCAACAGCATAGTCATAATCTGCAAGATTAATCTGTGAAGGTGAGCCCGGAAGATAAAACTCATTGAAGCATTTTACTTCGCAATCGGGATTTATGTCTTTTACCCTTGCGGCGACAACTTCTGTTTTCTGCATGCCGAGTGTACTGTGAAGAGCGCATAACTGACGGTTGAGGTTGGAAATCGAAACGGTATCGTTATCTACAAGCGCAAGACTGCCAATGCCCGCCCTTGCGAGCGCTTCCGCGACATAGGAGCCGACCCCGCCGAGTCCGAATACTATAACAGATTTGGTTTTAAGAGTAGCGGTCGATTCTTTGCCGAGAATCATTTCCGACCTTATAAACTGCGTTTCACTCATACTGTCACCCGAATTGAAATTGCATATAGTTATACAGATATAATATACTATAAAAAGATATCATTTGTAAAGTGAATATGAAAATTTTATTGTATTTCATACGAGCGTGTTGTATAATAACTGCAAACAGTAAATCCGAAAGGATATGATATTATGAAACTCGGTATTGTGGGCCTTCCGAATGTAGGTAAGAGCACACTTTTTAACGCCATTACCAACGCGGGAGCCCAGAGCGCGAATTACGCTTTCTGCACCATAGAGCCCAATGTGGGCGTAGTGGCAGTTCCGGATGAGAGGCTCGATAAACTCGCCGAAATGTACAATCCGGATAAAATCACCCCTGCTATCATTGAATTTGTTGATATTGCGGGCCTTGTAAGAGGCGCGTCAAAGGGCGAAGGGCTCGGCAACAAGTTCCTTTCTCATATAAGGGAAGTTGACGCCGTAATCCATGTTGTGAGATGCTTTGAAGACGATGACATAGTACATGTTGACGCCACCATCGACCCCGCGAGAGATATTGAAACAATCAATCTTGAACTGATTTTTTCCGATATAGAAATGATTGAGCGCCGTATGGAAAAGGTCGGCAAAGCAATGCGCGGCGACAAAACCTACGCCGCTGAATTTGACTTTCTTACCAAAGTAAAAGAAGCGCTTGAAAACAATATACCCGCAAGAAATATTGAGTGCGACGAAAACGAATCAAAATGGCTTGCTGAAGTTGCTCTTCTTACCGCAAAGCCCGTTATCTACGCCTGCAATATGAGCGAAGACGATTTCTCAAAAGGAATCGAATCAAACGCCAACTATCAGAAAGTATGCGAGATAGCAAAGGCGGAAGGCAGTGAAGTGCTCCCCATCTGCGCAGAACTCGAAGCCGAAATCGCATCCCTTGACAAAGAAGAAAAAGAGATGTTTCTTGCAGACCTCGGTATTTCAAGCGGCGGCCTCGATGTGCTTGTAAAAAAGAGCTACAGCCTGCTCGGACTTATCTCTTACCTCACCGCAGGAAAACCCGAAGTAAGAGCGTGGACCATAACAAAAGGCACAAAAGCGCCTCAGGCGGCAGGCAAGATTCACTCCGACTTTGAAAGAGGTTTCATAAGAGCGGAAGTAATCGCTTATGAGGACCTTATAAGCAACGGCTCAATGGCTGCCGCCAAAGAAAAAGGCCTCGTTCGCTCCGAAGGCAAAGATTATGTAATGAAGGACGGCGACGTTGTGCTGTTCCGTTTCAATGTATAAATCAAAAGATTGGAGAAAGGAAAAATGTCAAAAGAAAAATCATTGATTGAGAAAAAAGGTTTTGCCGTTTTTGCTTTAATTTACGGCATTCTCGGGCTGCTGATTATGGCTCACCACATTGTGAGTTATAACAACATTCTTCTGCCCTTCAGAGATTATCTGCTTGAAAACCAGGTAATCACGGCACCAAGCGGAGCCGCTTTTCTGCGTATGTTCACAAACGAATCAAATATACTTGTGGACATTTTCCTGATTCTTTTCGGAATCGGCGTGCTCGGCAATGAAAAACTCTATAATTTTACACACAAAGAAATTCTCAGGGGCGCAATCACCGTAAATATCGCCGTAACAGGCATTATTTATTTCACGGTTCTCCTCCCCTCAAGTTCTTCTTTCCCGACTGAAATCAACGGCGTGAGCACCGGCGGAATGTGGTTTTCAAATGTCGTAAACATCTGGGATCACCTCATTACTCCCGTATTCTTCACCGCTTTCTGGTTTTTCCCGGTTGAGCAGAGAAAAATACCCAAAGTAAAATATGCTCTTGCTTATCTCATTTACCCCATCTGCTATTTTATAATGTGCATCATCTGGGGCTCGTTTGACGGCTTCTATCCCTATCCCTTCCTTAACGGCAGGCAGATGTGGTCCTTTATTCCCGGCCTTAAAGATCAGCCCTATAACGCCTTGACGGGCGTTCTCCTGCTTGTTGCGGTTGTTGTAATCCTTTCGGGCGTATTCTTCGGAGTCGGCTGTGCACTCAACGCGATTCACAACAAGAGAGTTAAATCGGAAAAATAAATAATAAATATAATTACCGCCCTGTACAGTGAGTACGGGGCGGTATTAATTATGCCGTATTATCAGTCAACTTTGGGAAGTTTGGCAGCATACTTTGCAAGTTCTTCGTCGGTAGGAATGTAATCATCCATAATGCCGTCGTTGAACTTCTGATATGCGTAAAGGTCAAAGTAACCTGTGCCGGTGAGGCCGAATACGATATTCTTTTCTTCGCCTGTTTCCTTGCACTTGATTGCCTCATCAATCGCAACCTTGATTGCGTGTGAACTTTCGGGTGCGGGAAGGATGCCTTCGCATCTTGCAAAATACTCAGCCGCTTCAAAAACGTCGGTCTGGGTAACGCTTCTCGCTTTGATAATACCCTGATCGTAGAGTTCGGAAATAACAGGGCTCATGCCGTGATATCTGAGGCCGCCCGCGTGGTTGGGAGCGGGAATGAAATCACTGCCGAGAGTGTACATTTTTGCGAGCGGGCAAACCATACCGGTGTCGCAGAAGTCATATGCGTAAACGCCTCTTGTAAGGCTCGGGCAGGATGCGGGTTCAACGGCGATTATCTCATAGTCGTTTTCACCTCTGAGGATTTCACCTGCGAAGGGAGAAATCAGTCCGCCGAGGTTTGAGCCGCCGCCTGCACAGCCGATAATCACATCGGGCTTAACGCCGATTTTATCAAACGCGGTTTTGGTCTCAAGACCTATAACGCTCTGATGAAGGAGCACCTGGTTGAGCACTGAGCCAAGCACATATCTGTAACCGGGAGTTGAAGTGGCAACCTCAACCGCTTCGGAAATAGCGCAGCCGAGAGAGCCGTTTGTGCCGGGATGCTCCGCAAGAATCTTGCGGCCGATATTTGTTGTATCAGAGGGAGAAGGAGTTACATCCGCGCCGTAAGTGCGCATCACTTCTCTGCGGAAAGGCTTCTGCTCATAGGAACCCTTAACCATAAACACTTTGAGGTCAAGTCCGAGATAAGCGCAGGCCATTGAAAGAGCCGTGCCCCACTGACCTGCTCCGGTTTCGGTAGTAAGTCCGGTAAGGCCCTGCTTCTTTGCGTAGTATGCCTGAGCGATGGCGGAGTTGAGTTTATGTGAGCCGCTTGTGTTGTTGCCCTCAAACTTGTAGTAAATCTTTGCGGGAGTACCGAGTTTCTTTTCAAGGCAATATGCTCTTACAAGCGGTGACGGACGGTACATTTTGTAGAAATCCCTGATTTCTTCGGGAATTTCAAAATACGGTGTATCGTTGTCAAGTTCCTGCTGAATAAGTTCTTCGCAGAAAACCGGAGAAAGTTCTTCGGGTTTCATCGGCTCGTGTGTGCCGGGGTTAAGCAGCGGAGCCGGCTTCTTTTTCATATCTGCGCGAACATTGTACCATGCCTTGGGCATCTCGTTTTCTTCAAGATATACTTTGTAAGGGATTTTTTCGTTTGACATTTCTCTTCCTTCCTTTCGTTTTGTCAATTTATTATATTGCCTTAAGTTTTAACTATCGGCAAATGATAACCGGAAAATAAAAAAAACTGCCCCGACAATTGCCGGGACAGGAAATATTATATCCTGCGGTACCACCCTGCTTGATGCGCTTAATTACGCACCCACTCAACGCATACACATGATATGCTGCTTTTTGATTACGGAGAAGTTACTCCGTCTCACATACTCTGATAAATCATTTCTGTTCGCCCTCGGAAGCCCATTCGGATTCAGTCTTTATGCCGTGCTCACAGCACCCACGGCTCTCTGTGATAAAGATTATGAAACCTACTCACTCTTCTTCATCGGTTTACTGCATATTAACACCGATTAAACCGTATGTCAATAGTTTTTTTCAATTTTTTTCGGTTCGGCTTTTCCGCTTTATATAAAGGAATTTTTCGGATTATTCTGCGAAAAAGTCAAAAATTTTCTGTTTGAAATCGGGCGCGGTATCAAAACAGGCGTGACCGAATCCGCTGTAAAGAAACATACATGAGCCGCCGGTTTTACCCGTAAGATCGGCAATCATTTCAGTTTTTCCTCTTCCCAGAACACCGTCGTCACTTGCTCCGATTGCAAACACCGGACAGCTGACAGAAGGCAATTCTCCGGTGATATAAAAGCCGAGCGTACCTTCTGAAAGAATCATAAATCTTTCAAGATCTTCATCCGTATATGACGCGGATTCGCCGAGAAAATAATCACGGTACTGCGTGAAAACGTTTTCGGGATAAATACTCTTGGCAAAATCAAGGGCAAGTGCCTCTCTGTCCTTTTTAACCGCAAGGTCAATCCAGCGGCGAAGTACGGCGTCGTTTTCACTGTTTATCAAGGGAGAAGATGAAGCGATAACGGCTTTTCTGAATAAACCGGGATAACGGCACAGAAGTACCATCGCCGCCATACCGCCCTGTGAAGCGCCGAAAAGGCTTATATCAAAAAGCCCCAGCGATTTCATCGCCTTATATGTATCCTCAGCAATATCGTATACACTGTAGTGAGCCGGCAGGTTTCTGCGCCTGTCAAAAAGATAAACGGTATAGTCGTTTTCAAACATTTTATAACTTTCGGCAACCGTTTCTGCAAGAGGCATAAGGCTCTGTATGCTTAATCCGGGCAGGATAACAAGAGTATTGCTGCCCTGCCCGAATCTGAAATAATCCATTATTATTCCGTCTGCGGAAACATAACTTTTAAAGATATTCATAACTTATTTCTGGTCAATAACGAGTTTGCCGGGTGCGAAAATGTTTCTGAAGAAATAAACGATTTTTGCAATAAAGTTATTGCTTACCGTTACGGTTTCCGTAGGCGATTCAATGGTTTTATCACCGGAAACCGCGATACACTTAACAGAATAAGATTTTACTGCGGAAGAAACAGTATATGAAGCATTGCCTGCGTCTTCGTGCACATCGGTATCATTTATTACCCAGTAAAGCCTGTAGCCGCCCTCAGAAGAAGTAATCTGCGCGTGGAAAGTAACTGTGGTTTTATATCCTACGGATAAATTGCTCTTGTAGCCGAGAATAGCAACAGACGCGTTATCCTCTTCCTGCTGCGAGCCCTTTATGCTGTATTCTATCGAATTGTTTTGTGCGTATGTTTCGGCATAACTTCCGGAGTCAACTTCAAGCACAAGATTTCCGCATCCGTAAAACGCCTTCTCCCCTATTTTGGTAACAGAAGCGGGAATATAAACCTTTTCAAGAGCGGTGCAGCCGTAAAATGCGCCGTATTTTATTTCGGTCACAGTAGCGGGAACGCTTACGTTTTTAAGAGATTTGCAATCTTTGAAAGCGTTGGGAGATATGGTTTTTAAGCCCGATTCGAAGGTAACGCTTTCAAGCCCGCAGTCAACAAACGCACTGTCAAAAGAAGTAAGCGAAGCGGGCAGTACGGCGGTTCTGAGCGCATAGCATCTGAGGAAGGCGTTTGTGCCGATTGATTCAAGCCCCTGAGGGAAATTGATTGATGAGAGAGCGGAGCAATCGCTGAAAGCATAGTTTTCGATGTCTTTCACTTCATTATTAAGGGTAACTGTTTGAAGTGAAGAAAAAGCAAACGCACCGTTTCCGATTGTTTCCGTGCCCTGTGCTACGGTGTATGATGTGCCGGCTTTACCTAAAGGATACTGAACAAGTTTTTTGCCGTCGTATGTGTAAAGCGCTCCTTCAACCGCCTTGAATGAGGTGCTCGAAGAGTCAACGGTAAATTCAGTTATGCCCTTGCAGTTATAAAAAGCACTGTCGCCTATTGAGGTAACGCTTGCGGGAATGCTGAAGCCGGTCATCGAAGAGCACTGCATAAAGGCTTCGTTGCCTATGGATGTTACAGTAGCGGGTATCGCCGGAGTTTCAAGGGATGTGCACCCCTTGAAGCATTCGGGCTGAATTACGGTCATGGTCGGAAGAGCAATAACCTTAAGCGAAATACAGGAAAGAAACGCCGATGATTTTATGCTGACAACCGTCTCAGTTTGTTCAAACGCAACAAATTTAAGATTTGAGCATTCCGCAAAAGCATACTCACCTACAGTTTTGACAGATGAGGGAATCATAACCGATTGGATAACCGCATTGCCCCTTGCAGCGCCGGCTTTAATGGCAATAACATCTTTGTTATCAACTTGGGAAGGAATAATTACATTTTCGCCGGCGATTGCTTTGATTGACTCAACTGCATAACCGCTGCCTGAAGCGATATACGAAATGCCGCCGCTTTCATAAGCAAATGAATTAACCGAAAAGACGGCTGTAATCATGATAAACAGAGCCGCTATGAGCGCGGTGATTTTTTTGAATGTCTTCATATGAGTAACCTCGATTCGGGAATAATATTACTGCTCGGTATAGTTACAGAATTCAACTCTGACAGCCTCATAGGGCACATTGAATCTGACTCCTTTGACTGTTTTTCCGAGCCAAAGTCCCTTGTATGTCGCTTTGATAAAAGTGTCTCTCACAAGTTCGCCGTTGGCATCATACGCTTTATATGCAATGCGCATTTCCTCAGAACCGGAGGCTTTCTTAAGCACCTTGACATCAACGCTGCCGTAAAGTCTTGCAGAAATGCGTTCATTGTCAAATCTGACATTTTCAAGAGAAGCGTAATTGCCGTTGTCTTCGTAATAAGACTGAGTAATTATTTTGATATTACCCTGAGAAGATGATTCGGTTTCATCTTCACTGCCCGTCGTTTGTTCCTCAAAATTATTAACCACAGAAAAAGTTTCTTCTTTGGTTGTTACCTCGCCCTCGGGTACTTTTGAGCAGGCGGAAAGAGCAAATATCAGCGATACTGCAATAAGCAGAGCAATAATACGTCTCATATAAATCAAATCCTTTCAGAATAGTTTACCATTTATACTTTGTCAGTTTACCGGCGGTGAGCAGATTTGGAAACCCCCACTGCCTGAGCACTTCGTAAACGCCGATTGCAACGGAGTTTGAAAGATTTAGGCTCCTCGCATCGGAATTATCAATCATCGGCAGGCGCACACATCTGCCGGGGTTATCAAAGAGCAATTCTTCGGGAAGACCGGCAGTCTCTTTGCCGAAAACAAGATAACAGTTATCCGGATAAGAAACATCGGAATAAATATTGGTCGCTTTGGTCGAAAAATAATAGAATTCGCCGTTTTTATTCTTCTCAAAGAAATCCGCAAGATTATCGTAATAAGTAATATCAAGCAGATGCCAATAGTCAAGGCCGGCTCTTTTCAGTTTGGCATTGTCAACCCTGAAGCCCATCGGCTCAACAAGGTGAAGCCTTGCTCCGGTTGCGGCACAGGTGCGAGCAATATTGCCTGTATTTTGCGGAATCTGAGGCTCAACAAGCACAATATTAAGGCTTGGCAATTATTATCACTTCACAGTTTCAGGAATTATATTTATTCATAGCGCCGTCAATATCGCCCGTTAGCATAATCTCAAGCGCGTCACAGGCTTTGCCGGCTGATTCGCGCATAAGGGCAATATCTTCCTTGCTGAAAGAAGAGAGCACCCAGTCGGCAAGGTCATAATCCGCTCTCGGCTTTGCGCCGACACCGAGTTTTATTCTCGGAAAAGTATCGGCGTTAAGATGATAAATGATGCTCTTTATTCCGTTATGCCCTCCGTCTGTGCCCTTGCGCCTGATTCTGAGAGCACCGCAGGGAAGCGAAATATCATCAAACACGATTATTATATTTTCGGGCGGAATCTTATAAAAAGATGCCGCTTCTCTGATGCTTTCGCCGCTGTTGTTCATAAAAGTCTGCGGCTTCATTACAAGGCATTTCACACCGTTGATTTCCGTAAGGGCGGTAAGCGCCTTGAATTTGATTTTATTCACTTTGAAGCCGTGTTTATCCGCAAGCAAATCCACAAACATAAAGCCGCTGTTGTGCCTTGATGTTTCATATTTTTTGCCCGGATTTCCGAGCCCCGCGATTATGTAAGACGGGGCGCCGGATGAAGGCCTGATTTTTCTGAAAAAAGACATCAGAATCTTACCTCTGCTTTTTGATATGCTTCTTCGGGAATTTCTTCCTCAATATCATCGGGCATAGGAACATATTTTACATAGATATCAAGGTTTTTAACCATCTGTTCAACCTCTTCAAGAGAAAGATCGTTATTGTTGACAAAGAAATAAACAACAACCTGAGCGGTAACATTCTTTTCAATTACGTGCTGACCGTCAAGGATGCTCTGGAAATACATTCCGTTTTTGCCGTTGGCAGGCACATCGATACCGCTGACGATTATTCTGCGGTCATTGAAATTATCAACATTGATGAAAAGATTAAATGCGAGCCAGTTTTCGGGAGTTTCGATAATGTCGGTCTTTTTCTCTTCGCTCATACCGTAAACGCTGACAAGAGAATTACCCCATCTGTCGGGATGCTTATTGATGCTGTAAAAAAGAGTATCGCCGAGAGTTATATCACTGTAAGAGGCAACAATCTGCTCTGCGTCAACTTCGGTCTGATTGTTTTTGCCGGGCTTTGCTTTGAAATATCTTACGGCAAAAAACGTGCCCACGCCGATAACAATTGCAACGGCTAAAATAACAGCGATTATTTTTTTCATATTGTATAACCTCCGCCGGAAATATTTATACAAGTATATTATATGTAAATTTAAAGAATAATACAACCTAAAATAAATTATTTAACTGTTTTTTTACATTTTAGTTTTACCTCAATTAAAAATTTCCTCCCGGAAAATAATCCGGGAGGAAAGATTTATCAGTCTTCGTTATTTGAATTTACTTCGATTTTTCCGTAAAGAGCGCCTTCAAAATCCTTTTTGGGCTCTCTGTTGACAGAAGGCTCAGGGGAAGGTTTGCTGTCGGAATAACCGGAGCGTCTGCCTTTGCCGCGGTTATAATTGCCGCCGCGTCCTCTTGAATTGCCGGAGCCGCCCTGAAGCGGTTTCACGCCTTCTTCGAGAGTGATGACAACCTTGCGTTCGTCATCGTTGCCTACAGAGTGAGAGGTAACGCCTTCAACTTCCTGTATGGTAGTGTGGATTATTCTGCGCTCATATGGATTCATCGGCTCAAGCACAACATTTCTGCCGTACTTTCTTACTCTTGACGCGTTTTTCTTTGCGAGGGCTCTGAGAGTAGCCTCTCTCTTTTCACGGTAGTTGCCGACATTGATTGAAACGTGTTTGAAAGAATCGTTTTCGCGATTGATTACAAGGCGTACAAGGTACTGTACGGCGTCAAGAGTTTCGCCTCTTCTGCCGATAACCGAGCCGTAATCTTCCTGGCAGGAAATATTGATTCTGAGGTCTTCGCCTTCGATATTGAAATTGATTTCGCTCTCGTTTATACCGAGATTCTTAAGAATAACGTCAATGTAGTTTCTTGCTTTGTCGAAACCGTCGCCTTCAACTTCATAATAGGCTTTTACTTCTGCGGGGCTGCCGCCGAAGAGACCTAAGATTTTATTTTTACCTTCGGATATAATTTCGATTTTTACTTCAGCTTCCTCGGGAGCATTAAGCTGCTCAACAGCGGACTGTCTTGCTTCTTCAACAGTGGCCCCGGAAGCGGTAACTTCAATTGTTTTCAAGGATAACACCACCTGAATTACATATTCTCTTCTTTTTCTTTTTCTTTTTCCGCGGCAACAAGTTTGAGACTGTTTTCCCTTGAACGTCTTTCAACTGTTTCGTCAATCATCAGTTTGGAAAGAACTTTATTGGGTGAATAAATCTTGCCGATGATAACGGTGGATATAAATCCGAAAAGACCGGATGCAATCCAGTAAAGGCCGATACCGGCAGGGAAACGAATAACGAAATACAAAGACATAGCCGCCATACCTATGGTCATGCAGCCCATTGATTTACCGGCAGCGGGATTTGTATTGGTCTGTTTCTGTTTGAAATAGGAGTAAAAACTTGTTGCGAGAGTGGTAATTGTGGAGAGCACGGGAATGAGCCATATTTTGTGAAAACCGCCGGTATAGTTCATCGGGATATCGCCGAGTGAAATACCGAGAAATTCAAAGTGTCCGCCGCTTTTCATATCATAAATCAAATTATAAACGGATTCGGAGAGGCCGTTTTCTTTGAGGAAAGCGAGTTCTTTGATGTTTTCAATAACAAACAGTTCGTTAAGATGGGGGCTCTTTGTAAGTGCTCCGATATTGAGAGTTTTAAGCCCTTCGGTAAGAATGTTTATCTGGGCTTCGTCAATGTGAAGAAAGTTGCTCAAAGGATAGTAAATGGCGCCGATGAGACCGAAAAGAAGTAAAAACTGAACAGCCATCGGTGCGCAGCCGGCATTCATGGGATTATAACCTTCCCTTGAATATAGAGCCTGCGTTTCTTCCTGGATTTTTTTCTGATCGCCGGCGTATTTTTCCTGAATTTTGCGGACCTTCGCCTGGATCCGCTGAGTTTTAGCCATACCCTTTTGCTGATGAATCGAAGTGGGAAGCATAAAGAGCCTTGCGATAAACGTAAGAAGAATTATCGCAAAGCCGTAATTCTGAAACGCTATCGTGTGATAGAGAAAATAAAGAATATAGCCGAAAGGCACGCCTAAAACCTGATAGAGTCCGGTCATTTCTTTTCCTCCGGATGTTTGTGTTTCTTTGGCGGAACGGGATCATATCCGCCCGGGAAAAAAATGTTGCATCTCATAAGTCTGAGAACTGTAAGCGCCGTACCCTTCAGTGCTCCGTGCACCTCAATTGCTTCAATCGCATATTGGGAGCAGGTCGGATAATACCTACACATCGCGGGCAGATGGGGAGATATACGCTTGCGGTAAAAACGGATAAGAGACAGAAGGATTGTTTTCATAATCATTCTTTTCCCTGATTGATTTCGATTATGCCCAGTTCGGTAAGATGCTGTTCCATAGCCTTTGCAACTGCCTGCATTTTCACATTTTTTGTCCTGAACCTTGCCACAAAAACGATATCGCTGCCGACGGTACACCTGCTTTCAAGAGACTGATAAGCCGCTCTGATAATGCGGCGGCATCTGTTTCTTTCAACGGCGTTGCCAATCTTTTTGGAGGTGGTGATACCCACCCTGCAGTAAGGATAACGATTTTTCACGGCATAAGTCACAAGCACGGGCGAACTGACGCTCTTACCCCTGCCGTATACTCTGTGAAACTCGGTATTAAGTTTTAAAGCTACCAAAGAGGACATGGCGGTTCAATCAATAGCTGAGCTGTTTTCTGCCCTTTGCTCTGCGGCGGGCAAGGACCTTACGGCCGTTTCTGTCGGACATTCTTTTGCGGAATCCGTGCTCCATCTTGCGATGACGCTTTTTGGGCTGATAAGTTCTTTTCACGGGTCTAACCTCCATTCAAATTAGTGTAAAATCGCTCACTCGGTTTGGTGAAACGACCTTGTTAACATTGCTTTCCGGGCGCAGTACATACGCCCTCAGTTTTGATATTATATTACAAAACATATAAAAAAGTCAACATTTTTTTCTCACAGACGGATTATGGACAATTTAACGACAAAACCAGATATAAATATTTCCGTAGAAAGCCGGGAGAAATATTGCACATTTTTTCTCAATATCTATTGAAATCGGAAAATTTCTGTGCTATATTGTATAGACAATTATTATATTTATTATTTTGGGGTATTAGGCCCCGGTATCATACGGAGAAAGAAAATGGAATCAAACAAAGAAATGTGGAATCTCGTCTGCGATGAGTTGAGAAAGACTCTAAACGACGTTATATACAATGTCTGGTTCGCACCGATTGAGATCGTAAACTTCGACGGCGAGAAGGTACAGCTCGCAGTCAGCGAATTCAAAAAAACTACAATTGAAAAGCAGTTCGGCTCAGATCTTGCCGATGCGTTTATGAAAGTGCTCGGATTCAAGCCTGACATTGAAATGATCGATCCCGAATCCCTTATCACAAACATAGACGATTCCGCGGAGGATATCGAATCAGCCGACGGCGAATACAACACGTTTGATACCTTCGTTGTAGGCTCGTCAAACAGGTTTGCCTATACCGCCGCAAAAGCGGTTGCCGAAGAGCCGGTTTCCGAATACAATCCCCTGTTTATATACGGCTCATCGGGTCTCGGCAAAACGCATCTTCTGTGCGCTATCAGAAACGCGATTCTCGAAAGAAACCCCGACGCGAAAATCATATTCACCAGGGGCGAAGACTTCGTTAACCTGATAGTTGAAGGCATAAGAAAAAACAATATGAATCCGATTCACGAGAAGTTCAGAAACTGCGATGTGCTTCTTGTTGACGATATTCAGTTTATTGCAGGCAAACCCTCTACACAGGAAGAGTTTTTCCATACATTCAATGCCCTTGTTGCCGACAATAAACAGATAGTGCTCGTATCCGATTCCACCCCCAAAGATATAGCCGTTCTTGACGAGCGTCTTCGCACTAGATTTGAGTGGGGTCTTATTGCGGATATTCAGCCGCCCGATTTTGAAACAAGAGTTGCGATTGTCCAGAGAAAAGCAAACCATCTCGGGCTTGATATCCCCAACGAGATTATCGAACTCATTGCCGAAAAAGTAAAAACAAACATAAGACAGCTTGAAGGCGTTGTCAAAAAGATTTACGCCCTTGTAAATCTCGAAGGCGGTCCCGTGACCGTTTCAATGGCTCAGAGCGCCATAAGAGATATAGCAAGCGAAGGTCTCCCCGTTTCAGAACTTGTCAACAAGATCATTTCCGAAACCGCGAGGACTTTCGGCGTTACCAAAGACGACATCATTTCAAAGAAAAAGGATGCCAAAACAGCGAATGCACGCCAGATTGCCATCTACGCCATAAAAGAATGCACCGATCTCACCCAGCAGGAAATCAGCGAATACTTCGGCGGCAGAGACAGAACGGCTATCCATTACGCCGTAAGCAAAACAGTACAGATGCTCGAAACGGATTCTTCACTCAGAAGAACGATTGACAATATAATCAAAAATTCCAAGGAGCACTGATAAATGGGATTTTTCAACAAACTCAACAAAGGGCTGAAAAAGACGCGTGACAGTATGTCCGGCGCCATCAACTCGGCTCTTTACGGCAAAAACGAAATAGATGACGAATTCTATGATGACCTTGAAGAAATACTCATTATGGCCGATGTCGGCGTAAACACATCAGGCGAAATAGTATCAAGGCTCAGGGATGAAGTTTTCAAAAAGAATCTGCATAAAGCAACCGACGTTAAGCAGGAAATAAAAAACATAGCAGCCGATATTCTCTCCGGCGGTACGGAAGTGGATATGATAACCGTGCCTTCCGTTATCCTTGTGATAGGTGTTAACGGCGTTGGCAAAACCACTTCAATCGGCAAGATGGCCGCTCTGTTCAAATCAGAAGGCAAAAAAGTCATACTCGGCGCGGCGGACACTTTCCGCGCGGCAGCCATAGATCAGCTTGAAATATGGGCTGACAGAGCCGGTGTTGACATAGTAAAACACAAAGAAGGCGCAGACCCCGCCGCCGTTGTTTTCGATACAATTGAAGCAGGCAAGGCAAGAAACGCCGATATTATCATATGCGACACCGCAGGCAGACTTCACAACAAGAAAAACCTGATGGATGAGCTCAATAAGATTTACAGGGTTATTGACAAACTCCTGCCTTATGCCGACAGAGAAATTCTGCTTGTGCTTGACGCAACCACAGGTCAGAACGCAGTCAACCAGGCAAAAGAATTCCTTGACTGCGCCGAAATCACCGGAATCATACTCACAAAACTTGACGGCACTGCAAAAGGCGGCGTTGTGCTTGCAATCAAGAACGACCTTAAAGTGCCGGTTAAATTCATTGGCGTGGGCGAAGGAATTGACGATTTGAGACCTTTTGACCCGCAGGATTTCGCAGAAAGCCTGTTTGAAGAAAAAGAGGAAGACTGATTAATTAATGGACTATATTATAGCCACACACAATCAAAAAAAGAAGAACGAACTTGTCAGAATTCTCTCCCCCATCGGCATTAAAATCCACATTGACAGTGAACTCGGAATTGAACTGACCGATGTTGAAGAGACAGGTACCACTTTTGAAGAGAACGCCCTTCTCAAGGCGGAGAGCGGATGCAGAGAAAGCGGTCTCCCCTGTATTGCGGATGACTCCGGACTTACGGTTGATTATCTTGACGGTGCGCCCGGTGTTTACTCGGCAAGATATTCGGGTGAGCACGGCAACGATATTCTCAATAATGATCTGCTTCTCAAAAACCTTGCGGGCGTGCCCGAAGAAAAAAGGACAGCCGCATTCGTAAGCGTAATCTGCTGTTACTATCCCGACGGCACAAAACTTTTTGCCAGAGGAGAATGCAGAGGCAGAATAGGTTTTGAGCCTGCAGGCGAAGGCGGATTCGGATATGATCCCGTTTTCCTTCCTGATGAGTACGGATATAAACTTACAATGGCTCAGCTTACCTCGGAACAGAAAGACGCAATCAGCCACAGAGGTAAGGCGCTCAAAAAACTCGCCGAAAAGATCGGAGACATATAAATGACAGGTAAAGAAAGAGCCGGATTCAGGGCGATGGCCAACAGTCTTGAGCCCGAGTTTCAGATAGGCAAAGGCGGCATATCGGACGGTGTCATAAAGCAAACCGAAGACGCTTTCAACACGAAAGAACTTATAAAGGTAAAAGTGCTGCTTGATTCCTCCCCCGAAACACCCAGAGCAATCGCCGACAAACTCGCCGAAGCGGTCAGCTGCGAAGTGATTCAGATTATCGGCGGCGTAATTGTTCTCTATAAAAAGAACGAAAACGCAGGCGAAAAGAAAAAGAAGAACGCAAAACCTGCAAAGAAGTCCAAGCCGCTTTCAAATGTCAAAGCAAAGCGCGCGGCAGCGGCAAAAAGAACCGCAGAAGAAAAACTTGCAAGGCGCGACTTCTATTCAAAAAGAAGAACAAACAATAAATAATTTTTATAAACTGCAACAAAAATATAATATTCAGGCACAGATAGTTGATTGAAAGGAATTCATATGGCGAAAAACGAAGGTATCAAGCCTGTGGCGCAAAACAAAAAAGCGTTTCACGAGTTTTTCGTGCTTGAAAAATATGAAGCCGGTATTGAACTGTTCGGCACAGAAGTGAAATCCGTAAGGCAGGGCAAACTTAACCTTAAAGATGCCTGGTGCTCAATAACAAACGGAGAGATATTCGTAAACGGAATGCACATCAGCCCGTACGAACAGGGTAATATATTCAACCGTGACCCTCTCAGAGTAAAAAGACTGCTCATGCACAAGCGGGAAATCAAAAACCTTTACCAGCAGGTAAAGCAGCAGGGACTCACCCTGATACCGCTGAGCGTATATTTCAAAAACGGACGCGCTAAACTTGAAATAGGACTCTGCAAGGGTAAAAAACTGTATGACAAGCGCGAAACGCAGGCCAAAAAAGACGCAGAGAGAAATATACAGCGCTCACTGCTCAAATAAAATATGGGGATGAAAGGATTTCGACGGGGGATCCGAGCCCGGATAAGCGAGTAGCAGGGCGGGACTGCTATAAAATCCGCAAACTTAAATTTAAACGACAACACTACAGTTTCTATCGCTGCTTAATTAAGCAGCCGTCTCTGCGCAGAGGACTGCGGCTGTGCATGAGGCGTCAATCAGCAGTGAACGTGAACAGGTGACGGCGAATAACCTGTCATGCATAATTCGCATACTGAAACCGCAAGCCCGTTTATCGGCGTACGGCAGAGGGAATGTCAAAAGGTAAAATACACTCGTAGAAAGTCCCTGCAGAGGTCTTTCGGACGCGGTTTCGATTACCGCCATCTCCACCATTTACAATTAATTTTTCTTAAAATAAAGGGAAAGGATGTTGCTCATGAAAAAGACAAACATTCCCGCCATAGTCACCGCTTTTGTCGCGGTATGCCTCGTTGCTATAGTTGCCGTAATCGGCGTAAAAGCGAGAAACAGCGCAAAAGTTATTGAAGCGGTACCCTCGGACTACGGCACGGAAAACAGCCTTGATATAGGCACAATCACACCGGAAGATACAACCGGGTATACAGGTGAGTTAATCTCCGATTTTTCGATTGATTACTCCACAACCACCACCCTTCCCACGGTTACACAGCCCGTTGTAACTCTTCCCTCTTCAACCGCCGCTCCTACAACCACTGCTCCCGCCACAACCAAGGAGCCTGAAACCATTAAAGTGGATGCAGGCGAAAACACAACAGTAGTTGCAGTTATTGACAATGTGACCGTACCTGTACAGGATGAGGACGAACTTTCACACGGCAAGGCTCCGTCAGTCGGCGCTACGGTATCGGAGGCTGAACTTCCCGCCGATATGTATTTTGCCGGTCTTAACAAACTCGGCTACAGCGTTATCGGCCCCAAAAACTTCATCTACAATGATGACACTGCTCCCGACTGCGCACAGCGTAAATTCGGCTACAACGTACTTTACGATGCAGGCGCAAAGCTCATTGATTTCAGTATTGAAACAACCAGAGTAAAATTTAATTATGATAACAAGCAGTATATGATTCAGATGTGGAAAGGCCAGTACATCTCCGGCGATATCGGCACGGTAGGCGGAGAAGTAGGCATCTACACCAGAGCACTCGGCTCAACTTCCGCAATCGGTCATTATAACTGCGCAGACGAAAGCGACTGGCTCAATATGGAAATGACCGTGCTCTGGGATGAATACGGCGACGGCGTTTACCGCCCGCAGTTCACCAGAAAGTACGCAAAGCACTGGTGGGAAACCGGCTATGTTGACGGTCAGCTTAAGAACAAGAAGGACTCCTCCCCTCTCAGAATTCTGCAGAGAATCACTTTCAAGGATGAAACTCAGGCGACACTCTTTGAAAAAGCGCTTAACAGCAACGGCTTCAGAAGTGTCGGCACATTCAACCCGACAGTAAAAGATACCTGCAAGAGGTTCGGAAATCACGTTATTTATGTCTGGCAGGATGTCAGATAATTATAAATCAGTTTTATACTATTCCCTAAGGAGTGTTGAACTATGAGTAAAAACAAAATTGTAATTCTTGCCGTTTGCGCTGTTCTTGTAATCGGCGGTGCTGTTGCAGCAGTCCCCATTCTCAGGAACAGAAACGCTGCACAGAATGAGGATGTATCCTATCTTCCCACTTCCGAATTTGAAGATGTTTCGGGCGAATACGATTTCCCGTCCTATGTTTACGATGGCTCCGAAACAGCATCCGAGCAGAATCCCGAAAACGGCTCTGTACCCGCAGATCCCTCCGCAGCGGCACCCACAGCGGCAAACGGCTCTGTATTAAGCACTGCAAAGAATATCACCAATGCAGTTGTAACTTCCACCACGAAGGCCAAAAACAGCATCTTCGGCAGAACTACCACTACAACCACCAAAGCCGCAGCCACTAAAGCTACTGCAAAAGCAACCACAACCAAGAAATCCAACAATCCCACAGGTAAAGACAAGGGCGCAACAGGTTTCGTTCAGAACGCAATCGGCGAAGACGCTCAGCAGTCATTCCTCGGCTACAGATGGTCCGATGACGGCTACTACTACTGCGATGACAAGGATTGCTGGCAGAAGGGCGTAGGCTACAACGAAGTTTATGATAAATGGGCTCCCGTTGCGGCAATGCACATTGACCAGATTCGTATCCGTTTCCAGTATGACAAGAAGAATTATATGATTCAGTTCTGGAAAGGTCAGTACGGCTTCCTTCTTATCGGCGCCGAAATAGGCATTTACACCTGCAAACTTGATGAATATCAGGGCAATACGGGAGATATCAACCATTTCAACTGTGCCGATAAAGAAGACTGGCTTATGATGCAGCTTGACTGCTATTACAGCGAAGGCGGCAAAGGTCCTTACAAGAGAATCTTCACAAGACCTTACGATCTTTACTGGTGGGCAACCGGTTTCGTTAAGGGACAGCTTACAAAGTACACTGCTCCGCGTACCGAACTCAAGACCAGAAACCGCGTTACCTTCAAGACCGAAGATCAGGCAAACATCTTCATCCAGGGCCTTAAACTTGCAGGCTTTGTGCGTGCAGGCGCCTCCGACCAGCTTGTTGATGACTCCTACTATCAGAGCGGCAAAGATGTTTATGTTCTCTGGTCAACAATCAACCACGACTGCTTCGTAGGTTACGGCGAATCCGCAAAATCCTTTTAATCGGAAAACAATAACAGCATTACAAAATCCCGCAGGTTTTTCCCTGCGGGCCGTAAACCAGTATTATTGAGATTTTCAAGATAATAATGAAAAAATCAATATTATCAAGAGATTCGGCGTGATTTCGGTCACGCCGATATTTCTTTGCCTTGGGCTTGTTCTGATTCTTCGGCATACC
>JAEEGL016136710.1_pt1 | contig 34875 bp, 27 predicted proteins | sample 9134231 | NCBI WGS metagenome assembly JAEEGL01 (sample SAMN16246548, study PRJNA631951) | gut metagenome | biome: gut microbiome; feature: rumen; material: fiber-attached | host: Bos | place: Iran: Karaj | collected 2018-10
CTTCGCCATCAATGTCCTCAGCAATGATGATGAGGGCGCGACCCGTTTGCAAGGTCTTTTCGAACACGGGCAGCAAGTCCTTCATCACGGAAATCTTCTTGTCGTAGATGAGGATGTAAGGATTCTCGTAGACGGCTTCCATCTTCTCGGTGTTGGTGACGAAGTAAGGCGAGATGTAGCCACGGTCGAACTGCATGCCTTCGACGACGTCGACATAGGTGTTGATGCCCTTGGCGTCCTCAACGGTGATGACACCTTCTTGCTTCACCTTGCTCATAGCCTCAGCGATAAGGCCGCCGATTTCACTGTCGTTGTTGGCGGAGATGGTAGCCACTTGTTTGATCTTCTCATTGTCGCCGTCGACCTTCACCGACATCTTCTTCAGCGAAGCGACCACAGCGGCAACAGCCTTGTCGATACCGCGTTTCAGGTCAAGTGGGTTGGCACCGGCGGTGACGTTTTTCAGACCTGTGGCCACGATAGCTTGGGCCAATACAGTGGCGGTGGTGTTACCATCACCAGCGAGGTCGTTGGTCTTGGAAGCGACTTCCTTCACCAACTGGGCGCCCATATTCTCAACGGGGTCGATGAGTTCGATTTCCTTGGCGAACGTCACACCGTCCTTGGTGATTTGGGGAGCGCCATACGACTTTTCGATGACCACATTACGACCTTTAGGGCCGAGGGTCACCTTCACTGCGTTTGACAATGCGTCGACGCCTTTCTTCAGGCCGTCGCGTGATTCAATATTGAAAAGAATGTCTTTTGCCATAATAATACTCGTTTTTTAAATTCTTACTTCTTGCTTCTTTCTTCTTACTTCTTTTAAATGATAGCAATCACATCGGATTCCCTCATGATCATATAATCTTTGCCATCGAGGTGGAACTCGGTGCCAGCGTATTTGCCGTAGATGACCTTATCGCCCTCTTTCAGGGTCATTTGGTTGTCTTTCGTGCCGGGGCCGACGGCCACGACGATGCCTTGCTGGGGTTTCTCTTTTGCTGTGTCAGGGATGATGATGCCACTGGCGGTTTTTTGCTCTGCTGCTGCTGGCTCAATGACCACGCGGTCAGCCAAAGGTTTGATGTTGAGTTTCATTGTTGAATTGTTTATTTGTTGAATTGTTTATTTGTCTGCTTGGGAAAAAATCCGCATTCCGCATTTGTCAGATTTCGTGCCAAAGTGAAAAAACAAAAAAAATGTCAGAATATGTGACATTCTGACATTTTTTGCAGTTGTTTTGAGATAAGATTGTCTTATTCAGCAGGTGTTTCAGCGGCTGGAGCTACAGGAGTGGACAATTCAATCTGTTCACGCATCTGTGTGTCTTGGACATCGCCTGATCTTAAATTCTTCGGGATTGACACGCTTGACACAAGGCACAAAACCACTAAGATGATGGCCATGGTCCATGTGGCTTTTTCCAGAAAATCGGTGGTCTGACGGACACCCATCATCTGGTTGGCACTGCCGAAGTTAGAGATCAAACCGCCGCCTTTGGAGTTCTGAACCAAGACGACTAATCCAAGTAAAACGCTAACAACCAGAATTAAAATAACTATTACTGTGTACATGTCGTTTATTTATTGTTTGTTTGACTTTCTTTTATCGTTTCGATTTGGGCTGCAAAATAAATACTTTTTTCTGGATTTTTCAAACTTAATTTTTCATAAATTGAAATTGCCTTGTCGATATAGCCCTGTTTATAGTATATTTTTGCTAAAGTTTCGCTTACAATTTCGCCGTTGTCGATAATACTGTTTTGTGCTACTGATATAGGGTTATAAAATTCCGCTTTGGGTTTGGAGATGCTTGGATTCTCAGCGATGAATTTTTCAATTAATTCCTTGCGGCTTAATTTTTTTTGTGGAGCATCAGCGGTTTTTTCCTGTTTTTTTTCTTCTTCCAGCTCTTTCAACCTGTTTGCGACGATGGCTTTCAGCTCGTCGAGCGATTTGCGTTTTTCGTCCAATAAAGCCAGCTCCGCCGACAATTCCTCATGGCTGCCGCTCAGGTTGATTTCAGGGATGATGAACATCTTTTCCGGGATGACCTCCCCGTTTTTATCACTTTCGTGAATGTCTGACGAAGCGATGAACCTAAAGAAATTGTCACCTTTTTCAACAACAACCTCCTGTTTCTCGTCGTTTTCGTGTTTTTCGGTGTTTTCTTCCTCGACGTTCTCTTCCACTATATCCTTTCTTTGCTGTGCGAGCAAAGAGAACAAACGGAGGTGGTTCCTGTCGGGGATGGCGCAGGCGGCTTTTTTCAGCTGTTGATCGAACTTTTCGTTCCCTTCGTTTTGATAGGCGATGGCGAGCATACACTGTCCGATGCTGAAAAAAGGATAGCGTTCAACGAGTGTTTCCACCCATTGCACGTTGTCGCCTTTCAGTTTTTCGGGCTGGTTGAGATATGTCAACAATGCTTCACTTTCCATAACTTACCAATTTACCAGTGCTTTGTTGAAAATATCTTCCACCAATGCTTCGATGATGGTGCCTGTCAGTGACTCCTGCACCGAGTTCAGCTCTTGGTCGCTGGGATAGTCCTCATAGTGTGAGAACTTGGTCTCGAAATTCTTGGTCTCATCGAACATGTTCACGAATCTGACGTTGACCGTGATGGTAAGTCGGTTCAAAGCTGCCGTCTGTCCCGCCGTGATGGCGACTGGTGTCGTCCTGTAATCCGTAATCTCGCCTTCAAAAGCCAGGTCGCCGCCCGATTCCACCATGTCAAGCGAGGTCTGGTTCATCATGGCATCGCGAAGAGCCGTGGTGAAGTCGTTGCTCAAGGTGGGGTTGATGAGCTGTGACTGGTTTGGGAAATACTGCACCGATACCGTTTTTGCTTCGGCGGGGATGGATGCCCCTGAGAAGGAATAGATGCCGCAGCCGTGGCAGACGACGGCAAGAAGGATGACGATATACAGGCAATATTTTCTCATTTAGCTGATTCCGAACTCGTTGATTTTACGATACAGGGTGCGCTCGCTGATGCCTAATTCCTTGGCAGCGTCTTTGCGTTTCCCTTTGTGTTTCTCCAATGCCTTTTTGATCATCTCGATTTCGTTCTGTTCTAACGAAAGGTTCTCCGTGATATGGTGTTGCTCGTGAACGATTTCCTCGCTGGGAACGATCTCTGTGAAATCCGGCTCGATGGTGACTGGCTCGATGGCGACGGGAGTGCTTTCGATATAGCTGGTGTTAACGGTGTTCTGTCGGTTTGTCAGTTCGTTGACGGTGTGGCGCAGCTCGGCAATGTCGTGCTTCATCTCGAACAGCACCTTATATAAAAGGTCTCGCTCTGAGACGCCTTCGTTGCTGTCTTCCCTTTGGAAAAGCACAGGGAGGGCTGTGGTGATTTTGTTGGGGAGATAGCGTTCCAGCACGGTATCAGTGATGACGCGTTGTTGCTCGATGATGGAGATTTGTTCGGTGACGTTTTTCAGTTGTCGCACGTTGCCGTCCCAACGATAGTCTTCTAAAACTTTGATGGCTTCAGGGGTCAGGGTGATGACGGGCATACGGCTTTTTTCCGCGAAGTCGTTGGCGAATTTGCGGAAGAGCAGGTAGATGTCGCCTTTCCTTTCCCTGAGTGCCGGGATATGGATCGGGATGGTGTTGAGGCGGTAGTAGAGATCCTCGCGGAACTTGCCTTTTTGGATGGCTATGGGCAAATCCACATTGGTGGCGGCGACTACACGCACGTTGGTTTTCATCACCTTTTGGCCGCCTACGCGGATGTATTCGCCGTTCTCCAGCACACGCAAAAGTCGGGCTTGGGTGGATAGAGGCAGCTCGGCCACTTCATCAAGGAACAGCGTGCCCTCGTTGGCAATCTCGAAATACCCCTTGCGCTCTGCGATGGCGCCGGTGAAAGAGCCTTTCTCGTGGCCGAACAGCTCGGAGTCGATGGTGCCTTCCGGGATGGCACCGCAGTTCACAGCGAAATACTGCCCGTGTTTTCTGGCACTGTTTTGGTGGATGATCCTCGGAAACACATCCTTGCCTGTGCCGTTCTCGCCGGTGATGAGCACGGTGAGGTCGGTGTTGGCCACCTGTGCCGCAATCTCGATGGCATGAAGCAGCTGTGGGTCATTCCCAATGATGCCGAAGGTTCGTTTGATGCTTTGTACGTCCATGGTTTTATCCTCTGGGTGTCGCTCATTTCGTTCGCTTTGCCCAGAGTTAGGTTAAGCTGCCCTTTGAGGGCGAATCATTATCTTAATACTCCGTTTAGTTCTTTCTCAATCGCTTGTTGAATCCTTGCCATTGCCTTTTCGATGGCCTTGTCGGTCAGGGTGGCGGTGGTTGACATCAGGATAAAGCTCATGGCGTATTGTTTCTTGCCCGCCGGAATCTTGTCGCCTTCATACACGTCGAAGAGGCTCATCTCCTGAAGGATCTTGTTCTCTGCCGCCATAGCGACTTTCTTCACTTGATCGAAGGTGACGCTCTTGTCGAAAATCATGGCTAAGTCGCGGCGTACTGACGGGAACTTCGACAGCGGCTCGAAGTGGACTTCAGGAGCCTTGCCGTAGTTGGCCATCAGGGTGTTCCAGCACAAAGAGGCATGGTAAACATCTTTCTTGATATCGAACAGTTTCAGGGCTTTTTTGTCGATTTTGCCAAAGGTGGCCACGCGCTTGCCGTCGAGGTACAGTTCAAGGGAATATTCATAGTGTTTCAGCGTGCCTTCCTTGACTTCCAACTTGTTCTGATCGACGCGCAGTTGGCGCAGGATGCCCATCACGTATTGTTTGAGGTCGAAGAAATCGAGTGGCTGCACCTGATGGTTCCACAGCTCCTCCTGACGGTTGCCGGTGAGGAAGAGGTCGAGGTGGAAGAACTCGGAGTAGGGCGCCAAGGGGCGTTGTTCGTCAGTGGCTTGGGCGTTGTAGAAATATACGTTGCCGAACTCGAAGAACTTCATGTCGGTGACCTTGCGGTTCTGGTTGAAGGCGATGGATTCGAGTCCACCCCAGAGCAGCGTCTGGCGCATCACGTTGAGGTCGCTGCTGAGCGGGTTCATGATTTTTACGTTGCGCTCGGGGTCGAAGTCGGTGAAAGCCTCGCTGTAGGCCGACTTGGTGAGCGAGTTGTTCATGATCTCGTAAAAGCCGTTGGCCACCAGCATGTCGCTGATTTTCTGCTGTAGCTTGTCGGCGTTGGGCTTGTTGGCCCGGCTCACCGAGGTGTAGATCCGGCTTGGGATCTCGATGTTGTCGTAGCCGTAAATTCGGAGGATTTCCTCTACCACATCGACGGGACGGGTCACATCGACCTTGCAGGTGGGCACATCGATGACCACATGATTCTCGTCGCACTCGATGATAGGACAGTCGAAGCTCTTCAGGATGTTGACGGCTTGGGTCTTGTCGATGACTTTTCCGGCTACTTTGTTAAGATAGTCGAATTTAAGATCGACACGGGCTGGGGTGAAGTCGCTGTTTTTCACGTCCTTGATTTCGGATGAGATGGTGCCGCCGGCTAATTCTTTGACGAGCAGGGCGGCGCGTTTCAGGGCGTAGAGGGTGATGTTCGGGTCGGCACCGCGCTCATAGCGGAACGAGGCATCGGTCTGCAAGCCGTGGTATTTTGCGGTCTTGCGGATGCTGGTGGGGTTGAAATAGGCGCTTTCGAGGAAGATGTTGGTGGTCTCCTCAGTGACGCCCGACTTGAGTCCGCCGAACACACCGGCGATGCACATGGGCTCTTCGGCGTTGCATATCATCAGGTTGCGTCCGTTGAGTTTGCGCTCCACACCGTCCAGTGTGACGAAAGGCGTGCCTTCGGGAAGGCATTTCACGATGACCTTTTTGCCTGTTATTTTGTCGGCGTCGAAGATGTGCATGGGCTGTCCCATCTCCATCAGCACGTAATTGGAGATGTCAACAATGTTGTTGATGCTGCGGAGGCCGACGGCGGCGAGGCGGTTCTTCAGCCATTCCGGCGAAGGGCCGACCTTCACACCGCTGATGCTCAGTCCTGAGTAACGCGGACAAGCTTGTGTGTCTTCCACGATGACCTCGATGTCGTTGCTGTTGTCTTCCACCTTGAAGTCCTCGACAGAAGGACGGATGAGGTGGTATTTTGTGGTGTTCTCGCGCTGGTTGAGGGCGGCCACAAGGTCACGCGCTGAACCAATATGCGAGGTGGCGTCGCTGCGGTTGGCGGTGAGGCCAATCTCGATGGTATAATCCTCTTCCACAGGGAAATAGAACGAGGCGGGCTTACCCACTTCATAGTCATCAGGCAGCACCATGATGCCATCGTGCGACTCGCCCAACTGCAACTCGTCCTCGGCGCAAATCATGCCTTCGGAGACTTCTCCACGAATCTTGCCTTTCTTGATGGTGATGTGCTCATCGTGAATCCACAACTCGGTGCCGATGGTGGCCACAAGCACCTTCTGACCAGCAGCCACGTTAGGCGCACCGCACACGATGTGCAAGGGCTCTTCACCGCCGCAATCCACGGTGGTGATGTGGAGATGGTCCGAGTTGGGATGAGCGATGCAGGTGAGCACCTTGCCGACAACAACGCCCTTCAAGGCACCTTTCACCGACTCGAAGGGGGTGAGGTCTTCCACTTCGAGACCTGTCGAGGTCAGCACTTCGCTGACTTTTTCCGCTGGATAATCGCAGTTGACGTATTGTTTCAACCAGTTATAGGAGATTTTCATTCTTGTTTAATTTAATTTCGGGCGGCAAATATACGAAAATCTGACAAAATGTCACATTTTTTTTGCTGCGGCCATGTTTTTGTAATATTTCACACATTTTTCATAATATATGGGAAAAAAGCCGTATCTTTGCTCCCAAATATTTATTGGGAAATGGCGGACAACATCTTATCGAATATCAATCCATTTTATGTATCGGTCCATGGCAAAAGCAGGCTTTTTACCGCTCTTTATAACGGCAAGAAGGTTATTGTCAAGGCTTTAAAAGACGAATACATTCAAGATGCCAAAAGCAGGGAGAACCTGAAAAAAGAATATGAAATCACCAGTCAGCTGGAACATCGTTGCATCCGTAAGGCATTAGGATACGAGAATATACAAGACCTCGGCGACTGCATCATCTATGAGTATATCGACGGGAAGTCGCTGGCAGAGCATGTGCGTGTGGGTACACTCAACGAAAAGCAGATCAAAAGTGTGCTTATCGACATCTGTGACGGTCTGAATTATATGCACCAACGCGGCATCATCCATTGCGACCTCAAGCCGGAAAACGTCATGGTTACCGCCAATGACTACAGAGCCAAGATCATCGACATCGGGCTGCCCGAGACAGAATACAAGACCGACCGTGAATTGCTCATCAAAGAAAATGAGTTCATCGCTCCTGAGCTGATCAAAGGGGAGGAGTGCGACCCACGCTCTGATGTCTATTCCTTAGGCAAAATCATAGAATTCATCATCGAACGCAACATGATCAGCCAGTTCACCGGTGTGGCTACACACTGCACGCAGTTCTCGCGGGAACAGCGCTTCGACACCATCGCGGAGGTGAGGTCTGTCCTCACCAAAGGCTTTTCAATGCTCAAGATTGTGCTGCTTATCCTCATCTTAGCCGGTGTCGGTGTGGCAGCGTATCTTTATGTGCCTAAGATCATCGAGAAAGCGAAGGCTGAAAAAGCGGAACGCCTTGTGGTGGATTTCAATCACGAGATGGAGAAAATCAACGCGGAGACCAAATCGCTGTGCGAAAAATACAAACTTGTCTCAATTGACGAACAGGTGGATATGCCAGCATGGAAGGAAGACAGCGTGAGGATCAGCCAGCAATTAGCCCCGTTCCTCAGTCAGGAGACCCTCCGCGAAAAGGCGAAAAACGTCATCGGGAACCAGAAAAAAGCCATCATCGAAAGTCGGCAGCATGATTTCGACGCCTTGCTGATGACGGAATTCCGCCAAGCCACCGACAGCATCGCCGTCAGGATGAAGGCCGATGCCCCCGAATCAACAGACTCTCTGATGTTCGCTATGGCTCATCTTTGGTATCAAAAAACCCATTAAAACGATTTCAACGTGTTTAGAAAAAATAAAATTTTATTCCCCTTCCTTGCAGTGGCTGTTATCTTGCTGAACGGTTGCTCCACCAAACGGAACTCCTTCACACGGCGTGCTTACCACAACCTGACCAGCCATTACAATGTCTTTTGGAACGGCCAGTATAGTCTCAATGAAGGCGACAAACAACTGAAAAACAACGCTAAGGACGATTATTCCAAGGTGCTCCGCGTCTATAATTACGGCGACAAAACCGAAGCCATGAGCCTGAACTCACAAATGGACCGCGCTCTTCAAAAGACCTCCATCTGTGTGCAGAAACACACCATGAAATTCAACGGGAAAGAACGCGTGAAGTGGATCGACGATGCCTATCTCGTGATGGCCAAAGCCCATTTCTACAAGAAAGATTACATCGCCGCCAAGCGCACTTTCGATTTTGTCAGCACGGAATTCAGTTACAGCGACATAGCTTTGGTCTCCAATATGTGGCTCGTCAAGACGTATATTGAGACCGAACAATATCCCAAGGCCATCGCCATGATTGAGTATATTCAAGCCAAGATGGCGGGCATGAAAAAAGTCCCCAAGGAGCTGTACCGCAACTTCGACCTTACCGTCGCCGATTACTATGTGGCCACGAAGGATTACAGGAAAGCCATTGATTACCTGAAGTCGGGCATGCTGCAAATCAACGACCGCGATATGCGCACAAGGAGCATGTTCATCCTCGGCCAGATTTACATGGAATTGGATGACGCCAAACGCGCCACGGAGTGGTTCAAGAAAGTTACCAAGAGAAATCCCAAATATGAGATGCTGTTCGAAGCCAAGATGAATATGGCCCGGATGGGCTCGTCGGGCAACTCGAAGGAACTGTACAAGATGCTCAACAGAATGCTTGACGACCTCAAGAACGAGGAGTACATCGACCGCATTTATTTCGCAATGGCGGAGCTGGCCATGAGGGAAGGCAATGTTGACAAGGCCGTGGATTACTATCGTGAGTCGGTGGCTAATGCGAATTCCAACCAGACCCAGCGGGCTACTTCATCATTGAAGGTGGCCACCATCCTCTTCGACCGCAACAACTATGAGCTGGCGCAGGCTTACTACGACACCGCCGTCCGCGCCATGAACAAGGACACCTACGAGTATTATGACAGTATCGCCAATATCTCCAGCACCCTTAACGACTTGGTCCAAAACCTGACAGTGATCCGTGATCAAGACAGCCTTTTGAGATTGGCCAACATGGATTCCTTGAGCCGTAACGCCATTATCGACAAGATTATCGCACAGGTTATCGAAGAAGAGAAGTTGGCGAAGGAGATGGAAAAGTACGAGGAGCAAATGGCCCTCATGGGAAGCACAATGGGAGCTTCAACCATCACGACGGAAGAATCTGGCTCGGGAGGCTGGTATTTTTACAACCCGACCACTTTGCAGAACGGCTATAAGGAATTCTCCAGAAAATGGGGCATGCGTAAATTGGAAGACAACTGGCGGATTTCCGACAAGCGAAGCATCAACAATGGCATCACAGGAGATGACTTCGGCGGCATGGAAGAGGAAGCCGGAAAGATGAAAAGCGACAGCACCTCGGCCAAACTCACCGATCACGACAGGGGCTATTACTTGCAGAATCTCCCGTTCACAGAAGAACAACAGCAGACAGCGCACCAGCAGATCTCTGGCGCCTTGTACAACGTGGGCTTCATCTATCTTGACCGCCTCTCAGATTACCCACGTTCCATTGAGGCCTACGAAAGACTTGACACGCGCTATCCGGGTAACAAGAATGAGCTGCCTTCATGGTATGCCCTTTACAAGATGTACAACGACATGAGTAATAATGAGAAGGCCGACCTTTACAAGAGCCGCATCCTCAGCAAATACCCTGAGTCGAGTTACGCCAACTTCATCCTTGACCCGGACTATTACAAGAAACTTGAAGAGGACTCCAAACAGGCTTCGTCGCTCTATACCAAGACGTATGACGCATACGAACAAGGCCAATATTATCGTGTGAGGATGAATGTGGAGCGTGCTATGGAGCTTTATGCCGCCGACACCGCTTTGGCACCCCGCTTCGCACTACTTGATGCCCTCGCCTTAGGCCGTTTGGAAACCGTGGATGCCATGGCACAAGCCCTGTACAATGTCGTGCAGAACTATCCTGCAAGCAGCATCCACAATTATGCCATGACTCTTCTGAAGAATGTCAACGAGGAATATAACCTCAACATGGACCTGAAAGACTTGGCCAAAGGCAAAGAGGATGGCAAAGCAAAAGAAGAAAAACCCCAGTCGCCCTACACGTATGAGCCTGGCGCGCAACATCAGGTGATGATTGTGTTCAATCCCAAGACGGTCAGAACGGAACCCTTGAAAGTGCGTATCTCCGACTTCAACAAAAAGGAATACCGCTTCAAGGAATTCACCTTGAAAAACCTTATGTTCTCCGCCGACGTGATGGTGGTTTATCTGGGTGACTTCGATAACGAACAGGCGGCGAAAGACTACATCACGTCCATGTTCATTACCGATTATATCTTTGGCGGCATGGACAAGGAAAGCTACTCTGTGGTGCCTATATCCACGAGTAACTTCGCCATTTTCAACAAGGAGAAAAAAATTGATGAATATAAAACTTTTTTAGATGAAAACTCAAAATGAACAAATTATGGAATCTCCGGTAAAAAACTTAATTGGTAAAGATACCATTATCAAAGGAGATGTGCAGTCAAGCGGCGATATCCGTGTTGACGGACAGCTCATCGGATCGCTGAAGTCGAACGGTAAGATTGTCGTCGGGCAGACGGGAATCGTTGAAGGTGACCTGACCTGCAAGCAGGCCGACATTTCAGGGATGGTCAAGGGAATATTGAAATGCGAGGAGCTTACCTCGCTCAAATCTACTTCGAAGGTTGAGATTGAGTTGATAACCAAGCAGTTATTCATTGAGGTTGGCGCCGTCTTCACGGGCAAGTGCCAGATGTCGCAACCTGCATCGCAGCCGATAAATACAAATAATAATATAAAATAGTCTTTCAATGATAAAAGCGTATGTTTTTCCTGGGCAGGGAGCCCAGTTTGTAGGCATGGGAAAGGATCTTTTCGACCAGTCGTCGAAGGCCAGGGATTTGTTTCACAAAGCCAACAAGATTTTGGATTTTAAAATCACCGATTTGATGTTCGATGGCACGGACGAGGATCTGCGTCAAACGAAGGTCACGCAGCCGGCCATCTTCCTGCATTCGGTTATTTTAGCCTCTGTGCTTGAGGATTTCGAGCCCAACATGGTGGCAGGTCATTCATTGGGCGAGTTTTCAGCCTTGGTGGCCAACAAAGTGCTGTCATTTGAGGACGGTCTCCGTTTGGTGGCCAAACGCGCCAACGCCATGCAGAAGGCTTGCGAGATGCAGCCTGGCACCATGGCCGCCGTCATCGGCATGGAGGACAGCATGGTGGAAAATATCTGTGCCTCGATTCGTGACACGGTGGTCGTTCCAGCCAACTACAACTCGCCTGGACAGATTGTCATCTCTGGTACTGTCGAAGGAGTGGAGAAGGCTTCTGAGAAGATGAAGGAAGCCGGCGCCAAGAGGGTACTCCCGCTGAAAGTGGGCGGCGCTTTCCACAGCCCGTTGATGGAGCCGGCACGCGTGGAGTTGGCCGAAGCCATCAACGCAACTAAGTTCAATCTCGGAGTCTGCCCGATCTATCAGAACGTCACAGGCCAGTCGGTCACCGACCCGGAGATCATCAAGAAGAACTTGGTGGCACAGCTTACCTCTCCGGTGTGCTGGACACAGACCATGCAGAACATGATCGCCAACGGTGTCAACAGCATCACGGAAGTCGGCCCGGGCACCGTGCTGCAAGGCCTCTTCAAGAAGGTGGACCGCAACCTTGAAATGTCAAGCGCCTCTATAAATGGATAAACAAAAAGGACCAAGTTCCATCTTGTGGACGATGGTGCTGGTGACCGGGATACTGGTGGGCTTCTTCGCCAGTCAGGTCACTATGCCCCGGCATCTTCCCAAAGTCGTCGCCCAAAGCAAATTCGACGAGGTGATGCACTATATTAATAATATGTATGTCGATACCGTCAAAATCTCAGAACTTGAGGAAGAGGCTATCGTTTCCATGATGGATGAGCTGGATCCGCACAGCCAGTATATCTCTGTGGAGGAGTTCAACGCCGTCAACGACCCGTTGCTGGGGAGCTTTGAGGGCATCGGGGTGCAGTTCCGCATCGTTGAGGATACCGTCACCATCGTCAATACCATCAAGGGCGGTCCATCAGAGAAAGTCGGCATCATGGCGGGCGACCGCATCGTGTATGTCAACGACTCGCTCATTGCCGGCATCAAGATCAAGAACGACTCGGTGATGCGTCTGCTGAAAGGCCCTAAAGGCACTATGGTTAGGGTAAAGAATTTCCGTAGGGGAGTGGAGGGGTTGCTCGAATTCACCATTACCCGTGATGTCATTCCTACCTACAGCGTCGATATCGCTTATATGCTCGATGACGAGACAGGCTACATCAAGCTGAGCAAGTTCTCAGCCACTACATACAAGGAATTTGTTGACGCTGCCAAGAAGTTGAAATCCCAAGGGATGCGGAAGCTTGTCTTTGACCTCAGAGGCAACTCGGGTGGCTATCTCAGCGCTGCGGTTGACATTGCCGACGAGTTCTTGCCCAAGCGGAGTTTGGTGGTGTTCACCGAGGGGAGATTCAGACCAAAATACGCTTATTATGCCCGCAAGAAAGGCATTCTTGAGGACATGCCGGTGGCGGTGTTGATTGATGGCGAGTCGGCCAGTGCCGCTGAGATTGTCGCTGGCGCGCTTCAAGACAACGACCGTGGCACCATCATAGGCCGCCGTTCTTTCGGCAAGGGCTTGGTGCAGGAGCAGGTCATGCTCAACGACAACTCGGCCATACGCATCACCGTGGCGCGGTATTACACGCCTACAGGTCGTTGCATCCAGAAGCCTTTCAAGGGAAGTAAGAAAGACTACCTTCTTGAGTCTTACGACCGTTACGAGAACGGCGAGCTTTTCTCCGCCGACAGCATCCATTTCGCTGACTCGCTGAAGTATGTCACACCCCAAGGCAAGGTGGTGTATGGTGGAGGAGGCATCATGCCCGATGTGTATGTGCCTTTGGCCAACGATAGCACAGAGTATTATTTTAATAAGGTGGTGAACCTTGGCATCCTTTACCAGTATGCTTTCGATTATTGCGACCGCCACCGTCAGGAGTTGGCACGGTATAAGACCGTGACTGATTTCGACAAGACGTTCCGTGTCACCGACAGCATGTTCAATGAGTTGGTTGCCCAAGCGGAGAAGAAAGGTATCAAAGGTAGCGAGAAGGAAAAGCAGGTGGCTCGCAAAGAGGCTGGCATTTTGCTGAAAGCGTATATTGCGCGAGATCTCTTTGATGATGAGGGCTTCTATCCCATTTACCGTGCTATGGATGACATCCTTCAGAAGGCTATGGAGGTCCTCAATGCGGATTGATTTTTAGAGCATCCCATCGGGATGCTCTGTCGGTAAAAAAAAATTGCGTCTCCTATTTCTTTTTCAAAAAAAATTCTTAATTTTGCAGCCCGATTTTGAGACAAAATGGAAAAGGAAAACGAATTCTTGATCCCTGTCAGCGGCCTCGCCCTTGGAACTCACGATTTTAGGTTCGACATCAAGGACGATTTCTTTGCCGATATGGACTATTCCGAGGTGAAGCAGGGGATGGTGACCGTGGATCTGGAGGTGCTGAGGGAAGAGCTGATGATGACCTTGAATTTCCATCTGGAAGGCAAGGTTCTCGTTCCCTGTGACCGATGCGCCGATGAGTTCTACATCCCGATCCAGAGCGAGCAGGTGTTTTACATCAAGCTCGGTGCCGAAGAAGTCGAGGAGTCAGACGACGTGGTCGTAGTGCCTGCTGAGGAGCACGCCTACGATGTACGTTCTTTGATTTACGAATACATCATCCTGTCGATACCGATGCATCGCGTCCATCCCGAAGGAGAATGCAATCCTCAGGTGCTGGCAATGCTTTCTCATGATGAGGAGCCGGCGGAAGAGGAAGAAGCCGAGACGGATCCGAGGTGGGCGGCATTGAAGGATGTCAAAATTGAAGATAATTAAACAAACGGTTTAACATTTTAAAATAAAAGTAAAATGGCACATCCTAAACGCAGACAGTCTCACACCAGAGGCGCAAAGAGAAGAACACATTACAAGGCTGAAACTCCGAACGTGACCGTCGATCCCGTCACCGGAACCATGCACGTCAGACATAGAGCTTACTATGTTGATGGTGACCTTTATTACAAAGGCAAGCAGCTTATGGCCGCCAAGCAATAACGGATTTTTTTCATAATCTTTATATTGTTTTTCCCCACTGGGCATGTTCCAGTGGGGTTTTTTATATCTATAATTCTCCCTGTTGATAACTTTTTTTTTGGGGGGCATGTTTTTAATTGAATTTTATTTGTAATTTTGCGCCCGAGAAATTGTGTAAAAACACACCTTATTTAATTAATAGGATAAATTATTCATTTAATCATAATTATTAAATTACTAACCCAAAATTAACAAACAAAAAACGAAAATGAAAAAAACATTACTTTTCATTCTGCTGATGGCGCTCTTCGCACCATTTGCAATGAATGCACAGGAAACTTTAACTGTGTACGACGAAGCAGGAACAAACACTTATGTTCCAATCTATGGCCTTTATTGCGATGATGGCGTTAAGTGCGAATTCATCGTCCCAGCTGGTCTGTTGGAGGACATGACAAATGGTACTATTTCGAACATGACGTTTTATTTAAAAAGCGTTGGACAAACTACAATTACTCCGACTTTCACTGTTTTCGTAAAGGAAGTGGAATCTACAACCTTAACTGGTTTCACTGGAACAACTGGTTCCACCACCGTTTTCCACGATGCAATCACATTCACTGGAAACACTACAGACGTTGAAATAGCCATCCCCTTCTCTTCGGATTATTCGTATGGAGGCGGAAACCTCCTTATCGGCATCTACCAAGATGAAGGATTGGGAACAGGACATTATACTGCCACTACTTGGTACGGTGAAAGCCAAAACAGTAATACAGCATGGAGTGGAAGTGGAAATGGATCAGGTAGGAGTTTCCTCCCCAAGACCACTTTCACCTACGAGCCAGCTCCTCAAAGCGACTGCGAAACTCCGGCTACTTTAGTTGCTGATGAGGTTCTTGCACACGAGGCTACTTTAACCTGGACAGGTGGCAGCGGCACCTATAATGTGCTGTACAAGACATCTGCACAAAGCTGGGACGAGGCCACAACTGCCTATTCAGCTCTTTCGGCTTATACCTGCACTTTGTCTGGTTTGGCTGCCAACACCGCTTACCAAGCCAGAGTGATGAGCGTTTGCGGCGAAGAAACCAGCAACCCCAAGGCTGTGTCCTTCACCACTCCTATCGCCTGCCCGGTTCCTACAGATTTTGCTGTAGCTATTGTTCCTGGCGAAGGCAATAAGGCTATCTTCAGCTGGACAGCTGGGGGCGAAGAAACCGCTTGGCAACTCTGCATCGATGGCAACGAGAACAACCTCATCACCATGACCGAGAACCCATTCACCTACGACCAGTTCACCGCTGAACAGACCTACACCGCCAAGATGCGCGCCTACTGCGACGACATCGACCAGAGCACCTGGAGCAACACCGTGACATTCACTCCTACTAACGCTTACATGATTACCGTGAACGACGGAACAAATACAAACGGATACATTCCTGTTTATGGTTATTATGTTGATGCTAGCATCGTGAGCCAATGGATTGTTCCTGCCACTGCTCTGTCCGACATGCAATGGGGCACCATCAATACCATGACTTTCTATGCATCCCAAACCTCGATTAACTGGGGTAATGCAATGTTCGAAGTCTATATGGCTGAAGTTGAAAATACCACCTTGTCAAGCATGGTTGACTGGACCACCATGACAAAGGTGATGAATGCCGGTAATCTTGGCGTTAGCGGCAACCAAATGGTGATTACCTTGGATGCTCCTTATCAATATTTTGGCGGCAACCTTCTGATTGGTATCAAGCAAACCGCTTCTGGAAGTTATGTTTCATCAACTTGGTACGGTGTTACAGCTACGGGCGCTTCTCTTGGCGGCAACGGCACTGGCAGCCAGCAGAACTTCCTGCCTAAGACCACTTTCGCCTACATTCCTGGCGAGGAGCCTTCATGCTATATGCCTACCGGTCTTGCAGTTAACTACACTGGCGGCACAACAGCCACGGTGAGCTGGACATCTGATGCTTCAGCTTGGAATATGACGTTGAACGGCACACCTGTTGAAGGAACAATTACCAATCCTTACACGCTCGAAGGTCTCGAACTCGGAACCACTTACGAAATCCAAGTTCAAGCCGTCTGCGACGGTTCAGTATCAGATTGGAACGCTGTGAGCTTTACCACGGATTACTGCTTGGCCAACGATATGTGTACTATCAGCTACGAACTTGCTGACAATTACGGTGATGGTTGGAACGGCAATTACCTCCAGGTTTTGGATGTGGATCATAACACCGTTCTTGCTACCTGGACTATCTCGAGCGGCAGCTCCGCATCAGGCAGTCTCAGTGTGTGTGATGGAACAATGCTCCAGATTACCTATGTGTTAGGTTCCTCTTCTTCAAACACTTATCCGGGTGAAAACTCATTTGTCATCACGGACATCAATAACGAAACTATTTGGGAAGTCAATCCCTGCTCCGCTTCAACCGCAAACGAAGAGGTTACTTACACTGTGAACTGCACACCGGCCACTTGCTTCAAACCTACCGACCTTACCGTCGTTCCTAGTGGTCTCGACGCTGTGATCAGTTGGACCGCTGGAGGCGAGGAAACCGCATGGCAGATTTGCGTGAACGATGACGAAAACAGCCTCATTGAGGTCACCGAGAATCCTTACACGCTCGAAGGTCTTACACTTTCCACCGACTACACCGTGAGAGTCCGCGCTTACTGCGGTGAAGAAGACGGCTACAGCACCTGGACACAAAACGTGAGCTTCACCACCCTCGAATGCACAGAGTCCTGCTCCATCACCTACGTGCTGACTGCTAACGAATATCAGGGCAGCTATAGCTACGGCTGGTATTATTCAGGTATTCAGGTATTCGACGCAAATACCCAAGAACAAATCGGTTTCTTGACAGTACCTTATGGTAGTTCAGTAGGTACTGTAACGGGTGAGCTTTCCCTTTGCGACGGGAAAGAAATCTATTTCCAGTGGTATAGCTATTACAGTGAAACTAATGATAACATCCTTGTGGGTGGATACGCTATTTATGACAATAAGGGCGACGTGATTGCCGAGGCAAACGGCCCGATGTCAGCTGATGTGAATTATACCATGGACTGCTCCATGCCGGATTGCATGTGGCCTACCAACCTTGCCGTTGAGCCTTCATACACCTCAGCAGAAATCAGCTGGGAAGGCAATGCCCGTAGTTATAACGTGCAATATCGCACATCCTCGATCTCCTTCTACGAGGGATTCGAATACGGCTTGGATAACCAAGGCTGGACAACAATTGCCAATGGTGAAGTGCCTTCTTCAGGAGATTTCACTAACGGATGGGCTACTTATGAGGGTGGTCATAGTGGAAGCAAGGCTGCAGCCTCACGTAGCTGGGCCAGCAACGCTGCCCTCTCTGCCGATAACTATCTCATTACTCCTCAGATAGAGATCCAACCCACGCTCAAGTTCTGGGTAAAATGCTCATACCCAAGTGCTGCTGATGAATATGAGGTACTCCTTTCAACTAATGGCACAGACATTAGAGACTTCACCGTAACATTGAAGGAAATGACAGCAGCTACCGGCGATTGGCAGGAAATTGTCATCGACGAAGCACTGAGCCGCTATGTTGGACAAAGAGGTTATATCGCCATCCACCATGTGTATGAAGACGGTGAGCTTCTCCTTGTTGATGACTTCATGCTTATGGGCAGTGAAGAAGATGCTGGCAGATGGCAAGAAGCAACCACTAATGAAGCATCCATTGAGCTTACCAACCTTGAGATGGATACCTGGTATGAGTATCAAGTCCAGAGCGTTTGCGATGATGGAGAAAGTGAGTGGAGAGGCGGTACGTTCCAAACCTTGAACGGCAACATTAAGACCTTCAACAACGATGGCTACTGGAATGTTGACGCCAACTGGTTCCCGGCAGGCGTTCCTACAGCCAACCAGACCGCTGTTATCAATGCTAAAGCCATTATTCCTGCAGGATACATTGCAGCAGCTAGCGTTACTCTTGGTCAAAACGGTTCAATCGTCATCGAAGACGGTGGCCAATTCCAGAATATGGGTGACGATGTTACTGTCACCATTGAAAAGAACATCACTGGCTATGGTGAGGGCAATGGCAACTGGTATCTGATTTCATCAAGCGTGTTCAATGATCTTGATGAAGACGCAGTGGCAGGAGCTAACCTTATCAATAGTGTAGCGGAAGAATACGACTTCTACGAGTTCGATGGCACAAACGAAGGCGCAGAGTGGGTAAACAAGAAGGATGATCAAAACTTCAACATGCTGCGTGGCATCGGTTATCTGTATGCCAACAAAGAGGATGTCACCTTGAGCTTCACAGGTACCGCTACAATGTATGCCACTGGAGCATATTGGTATGCCACAGCTTCTTACCTTACCTACAACACTGAAAAAGCATGGGGAACCATGAACCTTGTTGGTAACTGCTTGACCTACGACGCAGTGTTGTATCTCTATGCTAACAACGTTGAACAAATTACTGATTTCTACAGAATCAATGGCGGTTACATCACACTGTCAGACAATGCTGTTTTGGCTCCCAATGAGGCTGTTGTCATCGAGGCTACCTCTTCAAGCCAAAGATTGGTTGCTGGTGCACCTGAGAGCGCAAAGAGTGGTTCAATGCTTAACATCGCTGTGTTGTCAGACAATGAAAAGGTTGATATGGCTCGCGTCCGCTTCGACGGAAGCCATAACCTCACCAAGTTCCAGCTCAACCAAAACCAAACCAAGGTCTATTTCCCACAAGATGACAAAGACTTTGCAGTGGTCAACGCTGGCAACGAAGGCGAGATGCCTCTCAATTTCAAAGCTGAAAAGAACGGTACCTATACCCTCAGTTTCAGCAGCGAGAACACTGAGTTCAGCTACCTCCACCTCATCGACAACATGACCGGCAACGATGTTGACCTGCTCGCCACCTCCAACTATACCTTTGAGGCTCAGAGCACGGACTACACCAGCCGCTTCAAACTCGTGTTCGCACAAGGTTCCAACATGGGCGACAACTTCGCCTTCATCAGCGACGGCGAGATCATCCTCAACGGTCAAGGCACCGTCCAGGTCTATGATGTCACAGGCCGCATGATCAGCAGCCACAACGATGTCACCAGCATCAGCACCAGCGGCATGGCCAACGGCGTGTATATGCTCCGCCTCATCAACGGCGACAATGTGAAGACCCAGAAGATCGTGGTGAGATAAAAGCCCACCCCCCAGCCCCCTCCCCGAGGGAGGGGGAGGGGATGGATAGAGGAAAACTGACAGAAAGAAAAAGAAACAATAATAAACAAATACATCAAATGAAGAAATTAGCATTAACATTCGCAATCGTTCTTGGCATGGCCATGACGACTTTCGCCCAGGGTGGCGGAATCTTTGGAATGGGCGAAACCCGCGGCGAGAGCTACAGCACCCGCGCTGATGGCGACGGTCCCATGATTGCTCTTCCCGGCCAGCACGGCTTGGAAGGCGACCAGGGAGCCACCCCAGTGGGCAGCGGTCTCGCAGTCCTCATCGGCTTCGGCGCAGCCTACGCAGCAGCCAAACGCCGCAAGTAAAGTGTAAATAGAAAGAGGAAAAACGCATAGTTTCCCATTTCTTTGCTACAATAAAAAAACCGTGGATCACTCCACGGTTTTTTATTTCCCCATCATTACCTCACATCGGTCGATGATTTTGTTGGCCAAGTCGAAGCCAGTTTCCGTGTTGAGTTTTTTCCGTGTTGAGTTTTCCGTTTTCCCTCAGTGTTTCATGCGCATTGTCCACGTAACGCCTCGCCTCACTGATGGGATCTAAAACGATTTCTTTGTTGAAGTCTCTCATAACACCTTAAATTTTAATAGGTTAAACATTGTAAAATGTTTTGGTTCATCGGTAATCTCACTGCAAATATATGACAATATTATTAATTGTCAATACTTTTCTATGAAAAAAAATAAAATTTAATGAATTGATTCTATTCCCTATATTAATTGTATAGGTGAAATCAATGTAATTCCCGCAGGACTTTCTCTGCGGCGGCAAATTCCAAAGTCAGCTCGCTATAATGGTGCGCGTCGCTCGAAATGATCATTGGGATTCCCATTTTATAAGCCTCTTTCATCAGCCAGGGGGAGGGATAAAAGCCGTTGTATCGTTTCTTGTAAATGCCTCGTGTGTTAATCTCCATGATTAGACTTTTCTGATGGATGAGATCCAAGGTCTCTAATGCCAATTTGCGGTACCATGCTTCGTCCTCATGGAAATAACGGTCGCGGTTGTGCATCTTGATTTTGTCGAAATGAGCGATGATGTCGAATTCCTCATGTTCGATCATGGAATTGGTTTGGTCATAGAAACACTTTACCGCCCGTCGGATATCACCATCGAAGAACTTCTGCAAGCCTTCGTCATAGATTTCCCATTTCGGTCCGTCGATGAACCAAAGCTCCTCGGGATTGGCGGAATGACCCACTAAATGCACACCACCAATCAGGTAATCAAGGTGGTATTTTTCCTTTGTTACAGCAAAGGTTTCGGAGACATTTGGGATATAGTCGGCTTCCAAACCGCATAAAATCTCGATTTTATCTTTGAATTCCGTTTTGAGTTGGGTGATTTCAGCTACGTAGGCAGGCATTTTTTCTGCTTTCACGGAAAAATTGTTATCGAAAGGCAAGGGGCTGTGTTCCGAGAAGCCTAATTTTATTAATCCTTGACGAACAGCCTCTTCCGCAATTTCGCGAGGCTGTGACTTGCCGTCAGAATAGACGCTGTGGGTGTGTAAGTTGAAGTTTTGCATGCTTATAACGGGATGTCTCTTAACTCTTAACAATCTTATAAACCTTATCCCCTCGTCTGACTTGCGACTTCACAGGGATGGAACACAGGTCACCTTTGACGGCTTGTGGCACAGGACCGTCATCGAGGCGAATCTCACGGATGCCATCTTCGTAAACGCCGGTAGTGGGGCCGATGATCATAATGGGGTCATCGACGTTGAGGTCGTGGGTCTCCACGCGGATTTCAGCGACGCTTAATTTGCTGAAGAAGTTGGTAACTGTGCCGATGAAGAGCTTGGTTTGGGTAGCCTGCGAGCCGTATTGCTCTGACCATTCGAAGGTACGGCGGCCTAAGTAATAGCCGTCCCAGAAGCCTCGGTTATAGACGCTCTTCAGCCGTTCCATCCACACATTGACTCTCTCTTGGGTGAAAGTGCCTTCTTGGATGGCCTTCACCGCCTCGTGATACACCTCCACGGTCATCTTCGTGTATTCCGGCGAGCGGCCACGTCCTTCTATCTTCAACACTTCCACACCAGCATCCAACACCCGGTCTAAGAAAGGCAGGGTGCAGAGGTCTTTAGGTGACATGATATATTCATTGTCAAGGGCTAACTCATAACCTTCCTCGCGTTCCCTCACCTCGTAGCCACGCCGGCAGAGCTGTAGGCAGGCACCACGGTTGGAAGAGGAGTTGAAGAGGTCCTGGCTGAGATTGCATTTGCCCGAGATGGCCATGCACAAGGCACCGTGGCAGAACACTTCAATGCGCACTAACTTCCCATGGGGGCCGCGGATTTGTTGACGCTCAATCTCTTGCGTGATATGCTTCACTTGGTCGATGTTCAGCTCACGGGCGGTTACCATCACATCGGCAAATTGGGCGTAGTATTTCACGGCCTCGAGGTTGGTGATGTTGCACTGCGTGGACATGTGGACTTCGACACCAATCTTCCGGGCGTATTGGATCACGCTTTGGTCGGAGGCGATGATGGCGGAGATGCCGTTGGCCTTGATGGCGTCAAGCAACTGGTGCATCTCATCCATCTCCTCGTCGTAAATCACCGTGTTCACTGTGACGTAGCTCTTCACGCCGTTGGCGTTGCAGGTCTCAGCGAGTTGTCGCAGGTCGTCAAGGGTGAAGTTCTTCGCCGACCGCGAGCGCATATTCAGTTTACCGATGCCGAAATACACACTTCCGGCACCAGCTTGTATGGCGGCTGCCAAGGCTTCATACGAGCCTACTGGAGCCATGATTTCAATATCCGGGGTGTTGCCCCGGGTTAGGATAGGCTGCCCTTTCAGGGCGGCCTCATCTCTAAATTCTAAATTCATAATTCTTAATTCTCTCCCAGTCTCTTATTCAACGCTTCCGTCTGCGCCTCATATCCTTTCTTTCCCAAGAGGGCGAACATGTTCTTTTTGTAAGCCTCTACGCCGGGTTGGTCAAAGGGGTTGACTTCCAGCATGTAACCGCTGAGGGCGCAGCCCATTTCGAAGAAGTAGATCAGTTGGCCGAGTACATTGGCGGAGATCTCTGGGATGACAATGCGGATTACTGGCACGCCGCCATCGACATGGGCGAGCATGGTGCCTAACTCCGCTTTATGGTTTACCTCGGAGATGCGTTTCCCAGCAATGTAGTTGAGTTGGTCGAGATCGTCATTTTCCATCGGGATGCGCAGCTCATGGCTGGAGTTTTCCACCGAAATCACGGTCTCAAACAAGTTTCGCAAACCGTCCTGGATGTATTGTCCCATAGAGTGCAGGTCGGTGCTGAAGGTGACAGAGGCCGGGAAGATGCCTTTGTGGTTCTTGCCATGGCTTTCGCCATAGAGTTGTTTCCACCATTCGGAGAAATACACGAGGCGAGGTTCATAGTTGACCATGATCTCGTTGGTCTTGCCCGCACTATATAATAGGTGCCTTGCCACGGCGTATTCCGAAACAATGTTGCCGTTAAGCGTAGGGTTGTTTTTGCACATTTTCTCCATTTCGACGGCACCGGCGACGAGTTGGCGGATGTCGATGTTAGCCATAGCGATGGGCAGCAGTCCTACGGGAGTGAGTACTGAGAAACGTCCTCCCACATCGTCAGGAACGATGTAGGTCTTGTAACCTTTCACGTTGGAAAGCTGTTTCAAGGCGCCTTTAGCTTTGTCGGTGATGGCGACGATGCGTGAGGCGGCTTCTTGTTCACCATATTTATTGATGATGTGTTGTTTCAAGATGCGGAAGGCAATGGCGGGTTCGGTGGTAGTGCCCGACTTGGAGATGACGGCCATGGAATAGTCCTTCTTGTCGAGGATGGCGATAAGCTCGCTCAGGTAGTCCTCACTCATGTTATGGCCGGCATACACGATCAAAGGTTTCTCGCCAGTCAGTGGCGCGAAATGGTTTTGCAGGGCCTCGATGACGGCACGCGCGCCTAAATAGGAACCTCCGATGCCGATGACGACAAAGATTTCTGACTTTTTACGCAACTCAAAGGCCGTTTTTTCGATATCTGCAATCAGACTCTCGTCAATTTCGGAAGGCAGGTTGACCCATCCGAGGAAATCGTTGCCAGCACCGGTCTTGCTGTAAACAGTGTTGTAGGTTGATGCTATTGTTGATTCATACGACTGTATGAGTTCCTTGCTAAGGAAGGAGTTGGTGTGGTTAAGTTCAAGTTTCATAGCTATAAGTATTTTTTGCAAATTTAGTAAAAAACAAGAAAATCCCTACAAAAGCAGGGATTTTCTAGAACCAAAAACCAAAATTTATGAAACCTTTAAATTCCTATCCGTAAGGACGAATAGGAGGTTATTATGATAAGAACCGTTGCAAAGATACGGTTTTTTTAATATGTTGGTCTTATTTTTTAAAAAAAAAATCATAAAAATAATTATTATCATTAATATATCTTTTTTTCAGTTCTTTTTTTACCTTTGCTTTTTCCAAATTGAAATTGAAAAAAAACAATCGATGAGTAGATTCAACAAAGGTTTGATGGGTTTCGTTGTGCTGATGGCCGCGGTGTGGGTGGGTTTGTTGGTCTCACAGATGCGTTTGGCCAGCAAGGCTTTTTCAAGTCAGAAGGAGTTGTTCCACGCAAAAGTTGACGCGGTGTTTAATGAATCGCTGGAAAGGATTGATTCATTGGATTTTATGTTGATTAACTTGTATATTGGGAAGGAATTGCAGAAAAATGACATCACGGATGTTTATCAGCTGGGATTGTATTGTGATGATGACAGTGTTTTCTTATATACGACAGAGGGCGCTGACAAAAAAATGCTTCTCACAGAGGGCTTCCCGTATAATTTATTAACCCTTTCGGATGATGCCGCGCATCTTGACACGCTTTACATTTATTTCCCTGAGTTAGAAAAAAGGTTCCGTTGGGATGTGATAACAGGTTACTTGGTCATTGCAATCTTGCTTATCTTGATAACGTGTTGTTTTATCAGCTTTATATTGATTATCCTCAAACAACGTAAAATCAATGATTTCAGGGAAAAGATGGTTCATAACATCACTCATGAGCTGAAAACGCCTCTTACGACCATAGGTTTGGCCAGCCAGTTTTTGCTTGATGATTCAGTGGAGAAAGAGGAGGCGGTCAAACATTCATACCTCAAGATGATTTCTGATGAAACCAAGTCGATGCAGGATCTTGTGGACGAGGTTTTGGTCATGTTTCGAAACGATAGGACCCAGCGCGAGTGTGTGGATATCCCGATACATATGCTGTTGCCTACTATTGCTGAGATTTATGGGTTGTCGCTGGAAGAATGCAAGGGCAAAATAACTTTTGATTTTCAAGCCAAAAATGATGTGGTGACAGGCGACCTCCCGCATTTGACCAACGCTTTCTCAAATTTGATCGACAATGCCATTAAATACAGAAAGGATGATTTGTTGATCACAGTCAGCACGCGGAATGTGGATGACAGCATTGAGATCAGTTTCGCGGACAATGGAATCGGCATTGACAAGTCGGACCAGAAATTTATTTTTGAGCCTTTCATGCGCGTGAACACCGATAACGAGCATTACGTGAAAGGTTATGGAATTGGCTTGAATTATGTTTTACATGTTGTTGAATATCATAAAGGTACGATTAGAATTGAGAGCGAGTTGGATCACGGTGCGACATTTATTGTAACTTTGCCTCTGAAAAAATAGTATCAGTTTTTGTATAATAAATTTTGAATTCTAACGTTTTAATACTTAATTTTATAAGTTTAACATTTTTTTAAAATGATCCAAAAGATAAATACACTTTTAGCTGAAGATGACAAAAATCTGGGTGTCATCCTGAAGAAGTATCTTGAGGCCAAAGATATTCCAGTCACTTTGTGCGCTAATGGCGAAGAGGCGCTGAAGGTGTTCAGGGAAGGTAATTTTAATTTTTGTGTTTTAGATGTGATGATGCCTCAGATGGATGGCTTTACCTTGGCAAAGGAAATCAAGAGGTTAGATAAGAATGTGCCGATTGTGTTTTTGACTGCCAAGACAACGCAGAAGGATGTGATAGAAGGTTTTAACCTTGGCGCTGATGACTATATCACCAAGCCGTTCAGCATGGATGAGTTGTTGCTGCGCATCCATGCGGTTTTCAATAGGACTTCGCAAAATATTTCGGCTCCCACGATGTTCAAGTTGGGCAGTTTCACCTTTGACGCGGCACGACATCTTCTCAATAAAGGCAATGAGAGCCGCAAACTCACTTCGAAGGAGGCTGACCTGCTGTTACTGCTTTGCGAGAACATGAACGAGACCCTTGAGCGTTCTGTGGCACTGCGCAAGGTGTGGTACGAGGACTCCTATTTCAATGCTCGTTCCATGGATGTTTACATCACCAAACTGCGCAAGTATTTCAAAGACGAGCCCAATGTGGATCTTGTCAACATACATGGCGTGGGGTTCAAATTGTTAGTTAAAAATTAAGTTTTTGTTGCAGGAAGCCTTAGGCAGCTGGCCTGTCGTGTCGTTGATGAAGTCCCAGAGCGAGTCACCCACCGCGCCGCTGTCAGTGTTGGTCAGCACAATGAGTACACGTCTTTTTTCAAGATCTCTGATGAAGAAAGAACGGTAGCCTTTCCACCATCCGAAATGGAAAACGGTGCCAGGGTGCTTTTCGCTCATCCGCCACCCAAAGCCGTAATTGTCGCCTTTTTTCCATTCTTGTGAGCCAGGCTTGAAAGCTTCCTGCTGGATGCTGTCGGGCAAAAACAAGTCGTATTCGAGTGCCAGATTGAACCGATACAAGTCCTCAACGGTGGAATACATCATTTTATCGCCGAGTACTCCGTTCAGGTAGTCGTCTTGTGACCGCCGCGCACCGTTTTTCAGCAAGTCGTGTCCTTGGACTTCCGTGTCGACGTAGGTGGTCAGCCGTTGTACATCCCGCATGGAATAAATATAGGAATGATCCATGCCTATGGGCTTGAAGATCTGTTCTTTCATAAAGTCTTCGAAATGCTGTTTGGTGACACGCTCGATGATACTGGCCAACAGTGCGTAATTCACGTTGGTGTAATGGAAGGTGATGTCGGGCAGGTTATATGGAGCGGGCTTGTGCTCAACGTACAGGCTGATGACATCTTCGTTGTTGACGGGTACGCCTCTATCACGCCAATGCTCGTCGGCTAAGGTCTCGTACCTCGACAAGCCGGAACGATGGTTAAGCAAATGCCGTATGGTGATGCCTTGGTACGGAAACTCTGGAATGTATTTTGTGATGTCATCCTCATAGTTGAGCTTGCCTTTTGAATACAACAGCATGATGGCTTCTGCCGTGAACATTTTTGAGACCGAGGCCAACTGGAACTGGTCGTCGATACGCAGCGAGTCTTTTTGCTGGACTAAGTTTCTCCATCCAAAAGCTTTTTTGTAGATGACCTGTCCGCCCTCGGCGTAAAGCACCACGCCGTTCAGCCCTTGGTTTTTGCGCATCTCCGTGAAGGCTTTGTCGGTGGCAGCGATTCGTTTTGTGAGGGCTGGCTGGCTTAAATTCACAAAAAGACTGTCAATTTTCAGCATGGGGACAGAACCCCTTGGACCGTGTTTTCTTCCGCAGGAAGCCGAAAAAAGCAATCCAAGTGAAAAACAAAGTAATAATATGACGCGAAAAGAGAACTTCATTGTTAAAAACTGCCAAAGATAGAGAAAAAATGTGTACTTTTGCCGCACTTTTTCACAAATTAACAATTTCATGTCACAATTTACAGATTTTGGATTGAACTCCGCTCTGTTGAAGGCTATTGGGGAGCTGGGGTTCGAGAATCCTATGCCAATACAGGAACAAACGATTCCTGTGTTGCTGGAACGCGACACCGACTTTGTCGGTCTCGCTCAGACGGGCACGGGCAAGACAGCCGCTTTTGGACTGCCTTTGCTTCACAAGATTGACCCCACACAACGCTGCATACAGGCGTTGATCCTCTGTCCTACACGTGAGCTCTGCATGCAGATCACCAAGGACCTCCGTAGCTATGCGAAATACATTCCCGAAATCCTTATTGTACCGGTCTATGGCGGTGCCAGCATCGAGCTTCAATTCAAGGATCTTGCCAAGAAACCCCAAATCATCGTGGCTACACCGGGACGTCTGCGCGATATGATCCGCCGTAACCGTGTCGATTTCTCCAACGTCAAGACGATGATCCTCGACGAGGCCGACGAGATGCTTAACATGGGCTTCCAGGAAGAGGTTGACGACATCCTTGAGTATATGCCCAAGGAAGGTCGTAACACCATGCTTTTCTCAGCCACTATGCCGAAAGAGGTTGAGGCTATCCTCAACAAATATATGACTGATCCTGTGAAAGTTGCCGTCGGTGAACGTAACTCGGGCACCGCCAACGTGGACCACCGTTATTACATGATGGCCGCCAAGGACCGTTACTCGGTGTTGAAGCGTATCATCGACTACACACCGGCCATCTATGGCATCATCTTCTGCCGTACCAAGTTGGAGACTCAAGAGATTGCTGACAGCTTGATTCAGGACGGCTATAATGCGGCTTCCCTGCATGGAGACCTCTCGCAAGCTATGCGCGACAACGTGATGGATCACTTCCGCAAACGCACCTTGCAGCTGCTTGTCGCCACTGATGTCGCCGCCCGTGGCATCGATGTGAAGGAGCTGACACACATCATCAACTACAACCTGCCTGATGACATCGAGACCTACGTGCATCGTAGTGGCCGTACAGGCCGCGCCGACAAACGAGGCATCTGCATCAGCTTGGTTCACCTTCGTGAGAAACACAAAATCAAACAGATAGAAAAAATCGTTGGTCGTCCAATCGAGAGGGCAATGATTCCTACAGGCAAGGAAGTCTGCGAAAAACAGCTCTTCAACCATATCGACCGTATTGAGCATGTCGATATCAACCGTGAGGATATTGATGACTATTTGCCAGTGATTTTCAAGAAGTTGGAATGGATGTCGCGGGAAGAGCTGATCACCCGTATGGTGGCACTCAACTTCAACCGCTTCCTCGATTACTATAAGGACGCTATTGACCTCAATGTGGATGAAAAGGACGAGAAAAAAGACCGCAAAGAGCGCAAGAAAGAGCGTGACCATCAAGATGAGACCATGAAGCGGCTTTATTTTGGCGTGGGCAAGAACGACCATGTCCTGCCACAAAAAATCATCGGCAAAATCAACGATGTGACGCATTCGAAAAACATCCCGATCGGGCGCATAGATCTCTTCGGCGACTATTCCTACGTTGATGTTGAGGAAAGCTATGTCCCGATGATTTTGGAGTGTTTCTCTGATCCGCGTAAGAACCCGAAAGGCATTTTGGTTGAGGTCGCCAAAGAGCAACCAAAGCGAGAGAAAAAAGCTCGTGACGTGAAGAAAGATGGCGGAGAAAAAAAGGAACGCAGAGACGATTTCCGTGAGGAAGAAACCTTTGAGAAGAAGTCGAAGAAAAAATCGAAAGATTTCGATGATGACAAACCCAAATATAAGGTTGAGCGTTCCCGTGATGGCCATGAGTGGCTTGACCCCGACTGGCGTGAGCATTTGGATGACATTGATGTGTTCCTTGATGGCGACGATGTCCGTCCTTCACGCAAGAAACGCAACGAGGAGCGGGGATTTGGCGCCAAAAAAGAGAAGGGTTCTGACACCAAGAGGGAATCAAAATCGAGTTCAAAGAAGGAATCCCGTTCAGGTGGCTCAAGAAAGGAATCCCGTTCCAGTGGCTTCCGTTCCAGCGATTATGACATTGATGGTCCTCGTTCTCGTTCGTCAAAAGGTTCTTCGTCAAGAGCTTCCTCTTCGAAAGAATCGAGCCGCGGCCGTCGTGGCGCAGCTCGCAACGAGGAGCCGTCATACTATTCTCCTAAACGCAGAGGAAGAAAGAAGTAAGGGAATGGAAATTCAAATAAGCTCGAAAAAAATCAAAACAGCTTCTAAGAATTTAGAGGTTTCTGAGTGAGATTTTAAGCGTGCCAGAAGAGAATCATAATAAACAAATATATAGTGCGGCAGCCTCCCCTTCTCCTCGGGAGAGGGGATCGAGGGGAGAAGCTATAAAGGCTTGGCTCTCCGCTGCCCGTCCCCGTACAGTCCTGCTCTCTTTTTCTGGCATCCTGATGGGCGGTTTCCTTGCTGTTACCGATAACCCTGATGTCAATCCTTGGGTCGTGGTATTCTGTTCCTTTACCGCCATTCTGCTTCAGATCCTCTCCAACCTCGCCAACGACTATGGCGATTATAAAAAAGGTGTTGACAATGCCCACCGCACAGGCCCTCAGCGCACCCTTCAAAGTGGTGCCCTGACCGAAAGGCAGATGCGTGTGGGCATTGCCTTTACCATGGCCATTACCTTTGTTTTCGGCGCTTTGTTAATCTTTGTTTTTGCACGTTTGACTTGGCGTGAATTAGCTGTTTTCGCTGTTTTGGGCATGGCGGCGGTGTTGGCAGCCCTGCTTTACACCCTGGGCAAGCGTCCATACGGTTACCGTGGTCTCGGCGATTTGTTCTGTTTCCTGTTTTTTGGCTGGGTGGCTGTGGCTGGCACGTATTATTTGGCTGCAAAGAACCTTGATTTTACTATTCTGCTTCCTGCCACTGCTATGGGATGTTGCTCCAACGCTGTGCTGAATATCAACAACTTGCGTGACTATGAGAATGACAAGGCATCAAGGAAAAACAGCCTTGTGGTGAAACTCGGTCTGAAAAAGGCATTTGATTATCACATTTGTTTGATTGTCTTGCCGTTTCTTTGTTTGACGGCGTTTTTGCTTTTAAAAAAAGCACCTTATTACAACTTTGCTTTTTGGCTGCTTTTTCCTTTGTTTTTGAAGGATCTGTTGAACATTAAAAAGACCTTGAAAACAGGTGTCCCTGACCGTTTGCTTCCCCGACAAGTGCTTCATGCTTTCCTTTTGACCGTGGTGTTCGGAGTGCTTTTAAACATTTAAAAACACGAAAACCCCTCTCTCTTGAAAATACTCGATCAGTTTCTCGTAAAACTTGGTCTTACCGAGTGTTTCGGCGTTCCCGAAGATGATGAGCTTCATCCTTGCCCTTGTGATCGCCACATTCATCCTTCGGAGGTCGTTGAGGAAACCGATGTTGCCGCTGTTGTTGTCGCGCACCATGCTAATGAGGATTACATCGCGTTCCTGACCTTGGAAGCCATCGACAGTGTTGATGGTAATTTGATGCCGCAAGGGTTTTAACATCCTGTTGTTTCTCAAGTATTTCCGAAGCAGCCGAACCTGTGCCTTGTATGGTGAGATAACGCCGAAATCGGTTTGCTCTCTTAGCAGATGTTCCATCCCGATGAGCTTCACATAGTCCATCAGCGTTTTTATCAGAAGCTTAGCTTCCTCGTGGTTGCTTCGGCTGAGGCTTCGGTTTTGCTGTTCCCCGAAGTCGCATTGCGAGGTGTCGAGCCACATCAAGGCGGTGTCGATAGGGGAGATCAGTCGCTCTGCAACAGCGGGATCAGCTTTCAGCTTCCCATGGTAGAAATGCCGTGACGAAAACTCCATGATATCTTTGTTCATACGGTATTGAACATCCAGCAGGGTGACGCACGATGGTTTGCTCCGAACTACTTTCTGCATCAGGGTTTTATCCAGTCCTTCGCGGGCGGCCTCGATGCATTTGATGGTGGGTGGCAGCTGCTGATGGTCGCCGGCGAAGATGACACGGTCGGCTTTTAGGATGGCGGTCCAGCAGGCTGCTTCGAGGGCTTGGGCGGCCTCGTCGATGAACACCGTGCCGAAATGGCGTCGTTCTAAGAGTCGGTTGGCGCTTCCGATCAGGGTACATGCGATGACACCCGTGGTGGCAAACAGCTCTTCTCTGATCTTTACCTCCAATTCCATCTCACGGTGCTGTAGCTTTCGGATCTGGTTATGCTCCTTGTCGCCAAGGTGTGGACGGTTCTTGATCTCTCTCAGTGAGTTTCGGATGCCGAATAATTCCAGATAATCAGGATGGTTGGCATAACGGTACTCGTAAGAGCATTGCATCATCACGTCATTGATTCTTAAAGGGTTGCCGATGCGAAGGACAGATATTCCCCGTCGGAAAAGTTGCTCGCTGATCCAATCGACAGCGGCGTTGCTTGGAGCGCATACCAGTACTTGAGTCTCGCGTTTCAGTGTCTCACTGATGGCTTCCACGAGGGTGGTCGTCTTTCCCGTGCCGGGAGGGCCATGCACGATGGCGGTCTCACGGGCGTTCAGCACCTTGCTGATGGCGGCGTTTTGACTGGCGTTGAGCCAAGGCATGGGTAAATAATGCAGATTTCTAAAGGCGGGCTGACGATCCCCGATAAGTACGCTGCGGAGGTTGGAGAAAGTTTCGTCATTGCGGTTTTTCACTTGACGTAAACTGCTCTGCATCACCTGATAAGTGTAATCGTCGATACCTAACAGAATTCCAAGTTTTGAGCGTGAAGCCACGTTTTGCAAAGCCATCATCGTGTTCATGTTGTTCACGGCGATTTCCATGCGGAAATCTTGAATACGGCTTACCGTACAATTGTGGTTGAGTACTCGCATCTGCCCATTCTCGATGCTGAAGAAGTTGACGATTTTGCCCGGTTCGAAGTCGCTGTTGGTTTCCTCGGGCTTCATGCCGTCAAAAATCACATCCACAACCAATTGGTTTGCAATATTATATGAAGTGCTTCCCAGTCGGATTGGGTACCAGCAGTCGCCTTCGGCCACGTCACCGTTCATCGGGGCATGCTTCACCGCTTCGAGATAAGTGGCCTTCTCGAATTCATACTCTTTTCGGAGCAGCTCTGACTGTTTTTGTAGGTTGTCGAACAATAGAAAAGTGTTAAATCACTGATTTTCAACTAAAAAAGGACATCAATTAGCTTGATGTCCTTTGAGCGTCGGAGTGGCCCGACTCGAACGGGCGACCGCTTGCACCCCATGCAAGAATGCTAGCCAACTGCACCACACCCCGATTTTTGCGCTGCAAAGATAGGAATTTTTTTTGAATAATTGTTCACTTCAACCTAAAAAAAGTTATCTTTGCAAAGAAATTGATTTTTGTTTCTTTCTTATAACTTCTAAATTCTAAAAAAATGGAACACGTAGAATGTTTAATTATCGGCTCTGGCCCTGCTGGTTATACAGCTGCTATTTATACTTGTCGCGCCGACATCAAAACGGTTGTTTATGAAGGGATGCAACCAGGCGGACAACTTACACAAACCACTGAAATTGAGAATTTTCCAGGCTATCCCAAGGGTATCAATGGTCCTGATATGATGGAGGAAATCCGTCAACAAGCTGAGCGTTTTGGCGCCGATATTCGCATGGGGGAGGTGATGTCTATCGATGCTTCACAACGGCCTTTTAAGGTGACTACCGAATACGACGGCGAACTTCTTGCCGACAGCATCATTGTCTCTACTGGTGCTTCCGCCCGTTATCTTGGACTCCCTACCGAGGAAGAGTTCAAAGGTGGTGGCGTCTCAGCCTGTGCCACTTGTGACGGCTTCTTTTACAAAGGTAAAGATGTGGCTGTTGTGGGTGGTGGCGACACGGCTTGCGAGGATGCCACTTATCTGGCCAAACTTTGCAACAAGGTTTATCTTATCGTCCGCCGTGATGTACTTCGCGCTTCAAAGGCTATGCAACATCGTGTGTTGAATACCCCAAATATTGAGGTTTTGTGGAAACACCAAACCAAGGAACTCTTTGGCGAACAGCAGGGTTTCATGAAGAAGCTCAAAGGCGCGGTGCTTTATCACAGTGAAACCAAAGTGGAGCGTACCATTTACGTGGATGGTTTCTTCGAGGCTATCGGTCATACGCCCAACACGGAACCCTTCAAGGGTATCCTCGATATGGATGAGGAGGGCTACATCATCACCAAGCCGAAATCCACAGCTACTAATGTGGAAGGCATCTTCGCCTGTGGCGATTGCCAGGATCGGATTTACCGTCAGGCCATCGTGGCCGCTGGCACGGGTGCCATGGCAGGCATCGAGGTGGAACGTTATTTAATGTCTGTTCGATAAGTGTACCCCATCGGGGTGCCATATCGGTAAAAAAATGTTGTTCAGAACCGAAATTAATATCACCTCTCTATCCCAAACCATCTCTTATGGCGATGGCATCCTCTTTCTCGGCTCCTGTTTCGCCGATGAGGTGGGTGGCATCTGCCGTGGTTTGGGATTCAATGCCTTGGTGAATCCTTTCGGGGTGCTTTACAATCCTGCCAGCATCGCCAACGCTATACATCGCCTGAATACTGGCGTGCCTTTTTCCAATAAAGAGGTCGTTCGGGTAGGTGAGGAGTTCCTCTGCACCTTCAGCCATAACACAGACTTCTGGTGCCGTTCAGAAGAAGCCTTGTTAGATAAGGTAAACAAGCATCTTGACGAAGCGTGCCGCCAATTTGTCGTTACCAAGTGGGTCATCATCAGCCTGGGTACTTCATGGGCTTTCCGCGACAAAGCAAGCGGTCAGGTGGTCTCCAACTGTCACAAACTCCCCGCCAACCGCTTCGAGCGCGTGTTTCTCAACACAGACCAGTCCACAGCCCTCCTAAAAGAATCGCTCGAAGCCTTCCCTGACAAGCAGTTCATTTTCACTGTGTCGCCCTTGCGCCATCTGAAGGACGGTCTGCACGAGAACCAGCTGAGCAAAGCGGCACTTTTGATGGCAATGAATGAAGTTTGTGAGCGATTCGAAAACGCGCATTATTTCCCAGCATACGAAATTCTTTTGGACGAACTCCGCGACTACCGCTTTTACAAGGAAGATATGGTACATCCCACCGAACAGGCCGTGCGTTACATCTGGGAAAAGTTTGTTGATTTTGCCGTTGATCCTTCTGAAAGACCTGCGCTTAAAGCCGCTTCCGAACTTAAACAGATGCTCCAGCACAAGCCGCTTTTCCCCGATAGCGAGGCTTATATGAAGTTCGAACAGTTTAGAAGCCAAAAAGTTACAGAATTGGCACAAAGGTTTCCCAATATTGTGGTGGAAAATCTTTGAAGTAAAAAATGTTACGTTTTTCAAAAATATTTCTAAAAAATCAACAAAAATAATTAATTAATTTAAATATATTGCTATCTTTGTGGCTTTAGTACATGACAATTTTTAAAGATGAATAAATATTATTATAAATATTCAAAATAATATGTTAAAGTACTTGTTTATTGTCTTGAAAATCAGTAACTTTGAAGAAAGTTTACGACGTTTTCTATGGTTACTGATTTCAAG
>JAEEGL014304431.1_pt1 | contig 34874 bp, 26 predicted proteins | sample 9134231 | NCBI WGS metagenome assembly JAEEGL01 (sample SAMN16246548, study PRJNA631951) | gut metagenome | biome: gut microbiome; feature: rumen; material: fiber-attached | host: Bos | place: Iran: Karaj | collected 2018-10
AGCGGCCGCGACAGTTTCCACATTTCACTCATCGTGGATGTCTCTCCGTTCTGTGACTGCCATGCTGAAAATGATGCACCGATCCTTCCGAACATAGGGATGTTCGCGTCCAAGGATCCCGTCGCGCTAGACCAGGCTTGTGCTGACGCTTGCCTCGCAGCTGAACCTGTGCGGAATTCTCTATTAGGAGACCGTATGCACCAGGAAGGTTTCCACGACCACCACGACCATTTCAAGAATACCACTCCGGAGTCGGAGTGGGAAACCCAGCTTTCCCACGGCGAAAAGATCGGCCTTGGAACCCGCCGCTACGAGCTAGTGTTCATGAAGTGACGGACCTGTCGCTTGTTCAAACTTATCCAGAATAATCTGTAGATCCGGTGTCAGGATGTCATAAGCTTTCCTGGCAATCTCTTCCGGAATCTGTCCGGCTGCGCCGGCGATTGCGCCGGTCATGCAGGCTATGGTGTCGGAATCGCCACCGAAGGAAACTGCCAGCCTGATGGCGTCTTCAAAGTCTTTTCCCTCAAGGTAAGCACGGATGGCCTGCGGGCAACTGCCTTGACAGGAAACGTCGAAGTTGTACCCTGGACGGATCTCATCAATGGTGAAATCAAGATAATAGCTGAAATGCTCCTCCACGAATGCCTTGACCCGCGCCTTGGTTTCCTCGGAGAATGCATTTCCGGATTCACGTACCAGGAACACGCTTGAGGCGATAGCCCGGGCGATAAAATCTGTATTTTCAAACTTAATTACCATAGTTAAATGCTGAGGGGGATCAATTCATTCATTTATACCGGGACACTTTCAGATTCTTTCACTCAATATGGTAAAATGATCTCCGTGCTTTCTTGACGAAAGAATCGTTACCTCGTGAAGTATATATACTCGGAAACTAAATAATCATTACTTATAGAGACATGAAAAACGCTATCCTAATCGCCTCCCTTTTCGTTCTGATATCAGCATGCAGCACTCGGGTGAACAATCTGGACACACCTGATGCGATCCTTGCCCAGATGCGAGCAGACACTGATTGGATACATGAGCTTGACTCTCTGGCGCAGATTGCAATAGGTCCGGGTGCCAAGTGCATAGATCCGGTCTGGCACACCTTCTCCTATGAAGGCCGGACCTGGTTCTTCAACCAGGACTGGGGAGGGGTGTTGGAGATTCCTTCGGAGTTCATCCCTGAAGACGATTTCTGGCAGGCAGAGTTTTCCTTCCATGGCACAAGGGCATGGTCTCCCGATTCACTCATGCTCATATCTTTCTATGCCGGCTTTCAGAGTGTCACTAATGAAGAATCAATCAAGGCTGCCATCGCAGTGTTGTTGGAAGAGGGCTTCTCCGTACTGGAACGGAGTGAGGACGAAAAAACTTTTACCATCCACGCCCGCAGCGCCGAGGGCATCAACTACTATGGCCGCTATCATTTCGCAAATGAGGACGGAATTGAATATGCCGTTTCCGTTCAGTACTCTGACGAGAAATCATCTGAAGTGCAGGAAGTTATAGAAATGGCCGTTAGATATCCTGCCGGGCCCGGAGGAATCTGTTTTAAAGGAATGGCCTTATGATTCCCCTATATCCAACGTGAAAGCCCGGGCGCAGTCCAGGCAGTAGCCTTGGTCGCGCACATTGATGGGGTCGCCTTCATGCAGGGTATGCCCGAAAATGTGAAGGTATCCTTCGAGCAGACGTTCACCGTTCAGATATTCTTCAACGTCAGCCCAGACAGGACTGCCGACTTTGTCCCGACCCCCGCGATACCATGAGACGTCGGCGAGTGCAAGGAACAACCGTTCCCGTTCGGCCTGATCGCCGTGAAGCATCTCGTTTAGCTTCTCCGGCCGGAATCCATCCAATCCACCCACGATATGTTCCCTGTGCTTAACCCAGTTCTCTGCAATGCCTGCGTGGGAGAACAAGGCCCTCCCACCTTGCATCTCTTCGATATTGACGATATCGAACAAATCCAGGTTCTCCTCGAACAGTTTCTGAAGATTCCCGGCACGATGATAGTCCCTGCGGCAAGTGCAAATCATAGGGTCGAGATAACCCAGGTCATGATTACCCAGCAACAGGACAACGTTATCTGGATGGGCCTTCTTGAACTCGAGAATATCAATAAGGCCATCATATGCCTCTCCGGGAAGGATCCCCTCCCAGTTATAAGGATCAACGTAATCTCCGAGGAAGATGATTTTTTCTTCCTCATTTCCTTTGACGGCACCACGCCAGAATCGGCGGCCATGAACGTCGGGTATGATAATACATTTTGGCATAGCAGTTTCTGGTTTATGTTCATTTATACACGGAATTATGTGTTTTCTTACATGGGAATCGTATTGAAAGAAGGGAAATGTGTAACTTGGTAGAAACCTTCATTCGCAGGAGGCAGCAGGCTGTAAGAAAGAGCATCGTCTCAGGTATAGATTACCGAAACAATGACGAACATGACTAATACCAAAGACCGGATCTGTGAGATCCTTCGTGCGACTGAGCGCCCCGGCATCGAAGCCGTTATCAACTATCTTTTGACCTCGAGCTACTTCAAGCGCGGCTGCTATGGCCACCACAAGGAACAGGGAGGCCTTGCCCAACATTCCCTTGAAGTGTACGAACATATGCTCTCTCACGCAAGCGGCTGCGATGCCCACAGCATTGCCGTCGTGGGCTTGCTTCACGATTTGGGCAAGACTGCAAGGCGCGACGTACGTGGCCATTGGAATCGAAGCATTGACATCCTTGACCGTCTTGGCTTTGCACTGACGGACGAGGAGCGCACCGCCATCAGACGGCATCACGACAAGTCCTTCGACCTCATCACGTGCCCTCTCCGTCGTCATCTTTCTATCGCAGATTGCGCCAGCACCGGGAGCTGGAAACGTGCCCATCCCAAGCGCTGTCAGTAAACATGAGTACAATGGAATACAATATCATTTTGTCTCGCGACCATGTCCTTATCGAAAGTGTCGATGGCATTATATTGGTCGATACGGGAAGCCCGATGAGCTTTCACGAGAATGGTCTAATTCACCTTGGAGGTAAAGAATTCCCAGTACCTGATTCCTTAATGGGGGTGGATTCTTCATACATAGCTGAGAAGGTTGGCGTGAATGTTTCTGGATTGTTGGGGATGGATATCATCTCCAGGTTAGGGATGAAGATTGACATCCCCGGAGGGAAACTTTCCTTCAATCCCTCGACTGACGGCATGACCCGCCTTCCTTCCAGGATGGGGAGGGGTTATATGTCAATGGAAATGGTCATGGCCGGAAAGTCCGCCAATGTCATACTTGACACGGGGGCTCCGACATCGTATGTGTCCGTGTCATTTACAGAGGGGCTCAATCCGATTGGTCAGGTGACAGACTTCAATCCGTTGATTCCTGGAGATACCTTTGAAACACCCATATTCGAGTTTCCAGCCTCTTTCGCCGGGAATGATTTTACGATGAAGGCAGGACATCTTCCCGGTTCATTGCAGATGATGCTTTCCGTTATCGGTGTTGACGGCGTTGTCGGTATGGAGATCTTGAGACGGTTTCCCGTTACTATCGCCGATGGAAGTATTTGGTTTTAACTAGTTTGAAGCGATTATGGAAAATGTGATTTCAATACTTGCGCATAGCCCTGAAGAGATGCCCCAGTGGCTCAGGGATTACAAGCCGGGCGACAAGGTTTCATTCAGAGACTTCATGTCCTCAAGGATAGGATACTATCCAGGCAGCGGATATGATGGCTGCCTTGTCAAGACCTGTAACAAAGCCCACTGCGTTCACAGTTTCATTCAGGTTGACTATGGCATCACCGAACACGAATTGAAATTGGAAGCCGAAGAATTCAATGCCTTTAACGGCTACCATGTCATCGGAAGAGTCGATTGGAAAGAACAGGATCTTGCACCGCACGGGCAATATGCACCAAATTTCAATATGTCTGAGTGGGAGATGGAGAGAGCCACGTCATTAGTTAGGGAGGACGTCGATCCATATTGTTTCATGGAAATCTATGAGCGTAATGATGACAAGGGCGAAGACTGGGGCGCTGAACGTTTCGCCGTGACATTTCTCTTTGCCGACGGTATAGCGACCTACTACCAGTTGTTCTGCAGGGAGTATAGCAAAGCACCTTGGATTTTCCTTCTTCAGGACCATGGCTTCGGCGGCAATTACGCCGGCTTCGGTCGAGGTAGTCTGATGGAAAGAGTCATGGAGGCCAACGATTGCTGGCCTGAGAATGTGCTTTGTGCAGATAATACGGATATTTGGCACCACTACGAAATAGTGGAGGTCGACCCAGTCATCGGCGGTATGCACCGCAACAAGCGGTTTCTCTACAAGCGGGATGCTTCCAGATCTATTTAGGATAGCCGTTCCAGATCTGGACCTGGATATCATTCCGAGACAGAGCAAAATCAATGAAGAAAACCTCTCCATGAGGACCAAGTGTGTCGGTTATTCTTCTCGCTCCTGTTGTGTGGGCGTAAACTCTTCTTTAACGATGACATTACCGTTCTCCTCGTTACAGATAACGATAGACCGGTATCCCAATCCGACATTGAATATAAACCCGTCATCAGAAGTAAGGGGGTCATAATTAAAGACCAGGGAAGAACGGTCGCTTGCCATCGCTCGTTCATTGTCGAACCGACCGTCAATTTTCAGATTCGTAAAGTAGATGCTCGCTCCCTGTCCAAGGATTTGAAGTGCTTGATATATAGTCATATCACAGAGATAGCAAAGAGAATTAACGTAGGCAAGAATCCACCCGGCTATCTGCTCAGTTTAATGTCTCCTCCAATCCGGTGGGTTGCATCTTTCAGAGCCAGGACGGCCCGGACGATGCAGGGTAATGCATCCGGCTGTTCAAGAGTGCTGTACTTGACATAGAACCGGAGTGTCCGCCCATCCAAGTTGATAAAGACCTTTGCACGATATCTCTGGCATTCAATCTCGGTCTTCATCCCGGAGTCCTTGAATGCGTTCTTTATCAGCTCGGCGGCAGACGTGCCCCTGATTTTCCACAACGTCAACTCTTTGGTATAATGCATCTGAACGGCACGAGCCTGATCCTGCATCCGGGGCAGGAAATGATTTATGGTCAAGTCCAGATCCTTGATATCCTGAGGACTCAAAGAATCCCGCCTTCCAAGTCCCCGGCTATGCCGGAACAATAGCTTAAGTTCGCTGATTTGCCTGGCCATGCAGTCCTCCAGTACGAACTCCCCGTGCTGCGGCCGAATCCGCATAAGATAGTCGTGAATGGCTCTGGCCGTATGATTGAGGACTTCCTCATCCGTCATGTCTATGTATAAGGATTTCGTCATAGTCGTTTCGGGTTACCGGATCAGCCGGTTACAATAATATTTACCTGGCTCGCGTCAGATTCTTGCACCACTTGATTAGATGCGCACGTATGAAAGATTCTTCCGACATGTCAGTATGAGTTACCGAAAATAACTGTATATTTGTTCAAACGCATATAGTACTATGGTCGAAGATAAATACCTTTTGGCAGTCGGCTCTATAGATTTTTCAAGACAACTGGCCGCAATTTTCCAAAGTAAAGGATGGCAAGTGAGGTCCATCACCAATAAGCAGAACGCCCACCGGTTTTTACAAGAAATGCAGGATACTCCCCATTATCTGGTCACTGACAAGCTCAAGGACTGGGTGATCAGGCTTGCGAAAGAATTGCAGCCGCAAGGAACGGAGATCATCTTGTCCGGGGGCATGACAGAGACCCCCGAAGAATTGAAGAGCATTCTGGGCGTTGATTATTACAGCATAATGGGATTGCCGTCAAAGGTCGCGGACAAGCTTCTTGGAACGCAATTGTCGGATGAAGACGTTGCCCGGCTGCTGTTCCATAAGACGGAAATCGAAATGATGGAGGGAAGTGTTTTCGACAAGGTTTTGCAGAGGCACTTGGGCCTGGACGGTCTGGTCGTCTTTCACAAGCAAGGCTTCAACCCTATGAATGTATTTACATGCGATTACTTGGCCGATCCTAATCCGGATCTTGTGGAGAGGACTGCTATATGGTCATTCGGAAGGTATCCGAGCGGGAGATCGGTCCATCGCCATTTAGCGGAGATGCTGTCCGAGGTTTCCGATAAGGGCGGCCGCACGATCGGAATCAGCCAGATTGCATTTTGCGACAAGGGAGGAGAGGACATTGATGACTCACGTGCAGACGAAATGCTTCTGCGAATGGTCTCTCGCTATATGGAAGGGCGGGGCTCACTTCTGCCGATCGAGAAGATTTTCATTCTCATCGATCAGCGGTGCAAAACGATTCGGAATAATCCCATGTAATGCTGAAGGAATGGGGGTGTAAAAACCACCGCATCAGACAAGTAGAGAGGATGTCATTGCGGCATCCTCTTTATGATTGTGGTCATATAAGGAATATTCCTGCATTTTTACTATTTTTGTATATTTAGAGCAAACCACAGTTGCACATATGCTGATAGACAATAAAAAGAGTCGATACCAAGACGTTGGTGTCGACATCAAGACAGTCTGGGAATTCATAAACAAGTACTCAGGCATCGAATCCGGTAAAGCCGGAAATCTGGATATAGTCACAGGATACTTTACCATTAGGGCTTTAAGCAAGCTATATCATGGTATTCCTGAATCTGATTCATTTCGCCTTATATCCTCCGAACTTATAAAGGAAGATGGTGCGGAGGATCATATCCTGGACCTCCTTAACGGCAATCTTGATGTGGAGGCTGCGGTTTCTCTGGATCAATACGCCGAAGATGCTAAGGCGTTCCTGAGAAGGAACAATGTCCATGTTCGTGCTATCACAGAGGCGTTCTGCCATGCAAAGGCTTATGTTTACACCAATGTCAATCCCTATGAACAAGGATACTTTCTATCCGGTAGCAGCAATTTGACAGAAGCAGGGCTTGGCCTCAAGCCTACTGCAAACGTGGAGCTTGTAAATGGTGTAACTTGCGACCAGACAAATAAAGACTATCAAGAGATTTGTTCTTGGTTTGAAGATATTTGGAAGGCGGCAAAAGATGAGATTCCCATAGATCCCACAAATCCTAAGGCGGGCAAGATATCTGTCAAAGAGTATTTTATCCAGAAGATAGATGAGTACTTCCGCAAGTACACACCTGAGGAGATATACTACAAGATCCTCTTTGAGATGTTCAATGCAGATATCGAAATGGATGACAGCATTGAACATCGCAAGGACATGTCCCTCCTGCAGACCAGCGTTATCTGGAACACGCTCTTCAACTATCAGCAGAAAGGGGTCATATCACTCATCAAGATGCTTCGCAAGTACAATGGGGCAATTCTTGCCGATGCTGTGGGTCTTGGCAAAACATTCTCCGCTCTGGCGGTCATGAAGTATTTCCAGACGCAGGGATATACCACTTTGGTGCTTTGTCCGAAGAAACTTCAGCAGAACTGGGAACAGTATCAGAGACGTCATGATTCGCAATTTGAAAGGGATGACCTTGATTACCTTGTTCGTTTCCATACCGATCTCCAGGACGGCCGCTTGGAAAGGAACTATAGCGGAGCCGACTTGAATTATTTACAGCGTCGCAACAAGTTGCTCATAGTCATTGATGAGAGTCATAACCTTAGGAATGAGAATTCCGGGCGTTATAAAGAACTCGTTGAAACGCTTATTAAGAAGCGTAATGACGAGGACAAGAGGGATATCAAAATTTTGATGCTATCTGCCACTCCTATTAACACTGGACTTAAGGATGTCAAAGGCCAGTTCAATCTAATAGCCAGGGATGAAGACAAGCACTTTGATAATGATGATTTCGAAATTGAGTCATTGACTTACCTGTTTGCCGACTGCCAGAAGAAGTATACCACCTGGTGCCGAGACGATAATCGAACTATCGGTGGTTTCATCGCTCAATTACCATCCAAGTTCTTTAACCTTACGGATAAACTCATTGTTGCCCGTACACGCAAGATGATTGAGAAAACGTTGGGTGAAGATCTGCACTTCCCTAAGAAGGCCAAGCCGGAAAATATTTATCAGGGTGTGGATCACTTCGGAAAGTATAAGACCACCGATGAGATTTACGAGGCGTTCGACAGCCTGACTCTCACTGCCTACCAGCCATCCAAATACATTCCTCCGCGGCTCGATGCTGATTCCCTGAATCGTCCTTCCAACTGGCAGGACGATGTGTATAGGGAAGAATTCCTCGTCAAGATGATGGGAATCCTCTTCATGAAACGTCTTGAGAGCAGCTGGCATTCGTGTATGCTTACAATAGAAAAGGTTCTCCACACACACGAAGAGGTTCTTTCCAAGGTGGCGGCTCTTAAGGAAAAGCGCCAGAACGGAGAAGTCAGTACTACAATCGGTGAGGACTTCGATGATGAGGAATTAGAGAATTTCTTCACGATGTACCGCAAGAAGGACACCGTGCGACTCACCGACCTGCATAATCTTGATGGTTTCGAAGCCGGACTCAAACAAGATATCGGGAAGCTCAGGGAAATATATGGCAACTTGAAGGCATATGAAAAAGATTATGAGCTTAAAATTGAGAAGGACTTGAAGCTTGACGAGCTTGAGAAGATATTGAAGGTCAAGAAACAGTCCGGAAACAAGAAGGTCGTTATCTTTACAGTGTATGCCGACACAGCTAGGTTCATTTATGACCAACTCTTGAGCAGAGGCTTCAGAAAGATGGCCATGGTTTCTGGTCAGGAGTGTATCTCCACCGGGGGACATGACACCCGTAACTTCAATGAAATACTCCAGAGTTTTGCCACGTACAGTAAGCTCTACAAGGAGAAAGACTGGTCCTTTATGTATGAGGATGCCAACCTTTCCCGGGCGGATTATTATGATGAGGAAAAGAGAAAGTGGAAGGTTCCATATGACCTCTGGCACGACTTGATGCGCAGTACAGGGCAGAAGGAACTTCGGCTGATTGATGATTCAATTGATATTTTGGTTGCTACTGACTGCCTTTCCGAGGGTCAGAATCTCCAGGATGCCGACATGCAGATCAACTACGATATCCACTGGAACCCGGTGCGCCTCATCCAGCGTTTCGGCCGTATCGATCGTATCGGTTCCCCTTGCGAAGAGATTAAGAGCGTCAATTTCTGGCCGGCGAAGTCCTTTGAGGACTACCTCCGCTTGGAAGACCGCATTATGAACCGCATGGCCATCATGAACCTCACCGGAGCCGAAACCCAGGAGGTCAATGATCGATATGCCCAGATGGTGGCAGACAATACCCTTCAGAGCAAGAATGCTCAGCGGCTGCTGAAGGAGCTCTCCGAAAATAGCATTTCTGATATCGAGAGTGATCAGACCTTGTCTTTTAAGGACTTTTCCATGGAAGCCTATCGCCAGGACCTGCGAGAGTACTTTGAGAAGCATAAAGAGGCATTCCAAAAGATGCCTTGCGGGATTTATTCCGGGTTTAGGATTGACCCGGAGATGTTTCCTGACATGCCGGAGAGTATCGTCGCTGTTCTGGGTTATCCTCATAGGGAAGAGGGTAGCCATAAGAAGTACAAGAATATCTACCTGATGTGTCAGCCAGCCGACACCAGCCTTCATGCAACTTACAAGGAACTCAACAAGGCCGAGATTCTTGAGCTCTTACGCAAGAATAAAAAACAACAGCGAGACGTTCCAGAATGGATTGAATCGCCTAATACAACGAAGATTAATTTATTAGCTTCGATTCTTAATAATTGGATGCGGGTACAAATGAACGCAGAGACCGCTGCTAATATGAAAGATATCCGTCGGATCTTTGCTAAACGCAAGGCCGGACTCCCAGTGGCACTTTCTGATGACAAGTACCATCTTGAGAATTTTGATCTCATCGTTTGGGAGTATGTGTCCTCAGATAATAAAACGTTGATCATATGAGAAGTACATTAAAGCAGTTTACTTGCCAGAACTTAAAAGATGCTTCAGGAGCATTCCTCAAGAAAATGGGGCTCGAGTATGCACCACAGTTTCGCCACGGTGATTTTGATAACTTCTTTGAAGTTAATGACTTCTCTTATCGTTATCTCACGGAAGCAAAGAACTGTGTTGAGCATATCTGGGAGATCGGAGCAATCGATAACGAAACGCTACAGGGGAACTTAGAGTCTAGCAACGATCGCTATTTGTTCATGGAGGTATTAGCTTGCCAGATAAAACCAGATGCTAAGTTTTCCCGTCATATAGCTGTAGCTCTAACACGTGCTTTCAACAGGGTCTTCTCTCACTCGTTTAACCACCAGATAGAAGATATCCCGACTATTGTCCTCATGTTACAGGGTAATAGTCTTTCAATTGCTACATGTAAACGAACTGACCGCCTGGACGACAAAGGAGAGAAGATTGGTCAGGTCACTATGCTGCGTAATATTAACTGTAGGAAACCGCATAAAGGACACATCAAGATTCTGGAGAGAATCGCTGCAGATGTATGTGGATGTAAAACCTATGCAGAGTTATACACTAAGTGGTTGAATTCCTTCTCCATCAAGATTATCGACGATGATTTCTTCGATAGATATAAAGAGATTTATGAGGATATCGTCGAGTTCGCAACTGGCAAGAGATGGGTTCAAGATGGGGACTCTTGGGTAGAACGTGATAATCACAACCCTTGCCCACGTATTATGAAAGAGTTTGCTGGATTCCCTGACCCTGACAAGGCTGTACGTGATTATGTTAAGAAACTGCTCGGGCGAATTGTTTTCCTTAATTTCCTTCAGAAAAAAGGCTGGATGGGGGTGAAGAAGGGCGAAAGCTGGAAAGGTGGAGACGAGGATTTCTTGCTCCATCTGTACGATCGATCGAACATGAAGGAATCCTTCATTGATGATGTACTTGTCCCTCTTTTTCGTGACATTAATACAAACCGAGAGGCCAGTGGTTACCTGGTAACTAATCCTAATGTGGGCAAGGACATCAAAGTCCCTTATTTGAACGGAGGGTTGTTTGAAGAAGATGAGTTAGATAAGGTTCAATTTCCTCTCGGCGAAGACAGTAAAGGCAAGGGGCTTATCGATGAGATGATTAATTTCTTCGCAGAATATTACTTTACTGTTGACGAGAATACTCCCGACGACGTTGAAATTGGTGTTGATCCGGAAATGTTGGGGCGCATCTTTGAAAACCTATTGGAAGACAATAAGGACAAAGGTGCTTTTTATACTCCAAAGGAAATTGTCCAGTACATGAGTCAAGAGGCCCTGATAGCTCACCTTGTTCGCAAAACTAGCCTCGATGAATCTTTCCTGCGTTCCTTTGTTCAGGAACCAGACATGTACGTGAATAAGTTCGATGAAGACCAAAAATATAGTATTCTTGATGCCATCCTCAATGTTAAGATTTGTGACCCTGCTATTGGGTCAGGAGCATTCCCTATCGGTCTACTAAATGAATTAGTACGATGCAAGGAGGCAATCTATGGGGATAAAAAGGGACGCGCAGAAATCAAGAAGGAGATTATTAGGGACAATATCTATGGTGTCGATATTGAAAAGGGCGCTGTTGATATAGCCCGATTACGTTTTTGGCTATCGCTTATCGTTGACGAAGATGAGCCTCTACCTCTCCCCAACCTTGACTATAAGATTATGCAGGGTAATTCTCTTCTCGAGAGGTATGACGGCGTGGATTTAAGCAAACTTACTGTCCATAATGGCTATGATGACATGTTCGGCGGAGGGCAAGCAGAATCGCTTAAAACTAATCTCTCACAATTACTTAAGGAGTATTATAATACTAGCAATCATAGTAAGAAGACAGATTTAAAAGACAAGATTAAGAAGACAATCTCTGAGATTCTTGGGATTGCTGGAGTGGAGATCCCTCAAGGCATCGATTTGGCCGAGAATAGTCAGTTCTTCCTTTGGCATACATGGTACAATGAAGTGTTTCTTGAAAACCAGGGGTTCGATATTGTCATTGGCAATCCACCGTATATACGTCACGAGAAACTTGCGCATCAATATAAACAATTACTTTGCTCTCTTTATCCTGATGTAGGGTATTCAACGGCTGATATCCTTGTGTATTTCTTTGGGCTTGGTCTTAATATTCTCGCGCCCAATGGAACTCTTATATACATTACCTCTAACAAATTCTTCAAAACGAGGTATGGCCTGAATATTCGCAAACACTTTGCTAAAAGTGTAGACGTTGATCTTATCATTGACTTCTTCGAGTTGCCGATTTTCAATGCCTCTACCGACGCCGCTATTACAAAATTGTATAAAAGGGATCCTGCATGCAGTACCAAATACTATCCAATTTTGACTCTTGAAAACTTAAACCTTATGAAACGGGTTGTGGAGGATTATCAAGTCGTTATTAAAGACGATACTGAGTGGAAATTTATTGACCATAATGAGTTTTCAATTTTACAAAAATTCAGTGAAGGCGCGATATCTCTCGCAGAATTTGTTAATGAAAGAATATACAGTGGCATTAAAACAGGGGCTAATAACTCTTTTATTCTTAGTACAGACACGCGTAATCAGATTCTTTCAAACTGTAAATCAGAAGAAGAAAGAGAGAGAACAAATAGCATTATTAAAAGGGCCTTCAAGAGTAGGTATATTAGAAAATATAATTATGCTGGTCCAGAAACATGGCTTCTTTTTATTCCCTGGCATTTCCCGATTCCATTTGAAGATGCGGAGCAAATGCCTCCCGCTAGGGCCATCGCTATAGCAGAGGAAAGACTGGTTCAGGAGTACCCAGCAGTGTATCATTATCTTCTCTCCCACAGGGAAGAACTTGTCGCACGAAATGCAAGCGAAACAGGCATTCGATATGAATGGTACGCATTGCAACGCTGGGGTGCCAACTATTATAGGGAGTTTGATGAGGCGAAACTTATCTATATTCACACGGCTGTTAATCACGAATTTTACTTTGATGTTGACAAGCATTACGTTAACAACTCTTGCTACATCATCGTTTCTAAAAGCAAGTTTCTTTATGCTTTCCTGAACTCTTCTTTGTTCCGCTACTACAAGAAAATTAAGTTTGTTGCTTATGGGAATGGTGCTGTAGATGGTCGTTGTAAGTTGGATGGGAACAAAATGAGGACGATTCCTATCAAAGCCTCTGCAGATGAACAGGTCTTTTCAAGTATCGTTGACAAAATGATTAGCTTGAAAAATGAGGATCCGGATACTGATGTCTCGGGCCTTGAGAAACAAATAGACTCGAAGTTATATGATTTATATGGCTTTACAGAAGAAGAGATAAGTATTATTGAAGGGACAGCTCTTAATGACGATACCGATGATCAGTGCCTTGATGACGACACTCTCGTATAAATTCTTTATCAGATATGGATAAGTGTATTAAAGTGACTCCTGATAGCAAGGTATCCGAGATCTATTATGAGCTTCTTCGTAGGATGGAGAATCTATCAATCGCTTTAGCTGGGCGAAGAAGAATTCGCATCGATCTCGAACTAAAGTATGACATCACAAAAACGGGTACCCCAAGAGTTAAAGAAACAGAATATGCTTTTTACATGTGGAATTGCGCAATTTTAACAGCATTCCGCAACCTTGAAGGGCTAAGTAAGGAAGAAAACCTCAAACGAAATATTAAGCGCAATGAAGAACTCAAGGGAAAGCTTTTCGAAAATGAATTGTTGTTTAGATCCGTCTCTGGTATGTACCGGGAGGCTCATTGGGAAAAACCCGTTAAGGAAATCTGTTTCTTTGTAACCAATACCGATGCAGAGGGCAACGAAAAAGGGGCGCATAATGAAATCAAAGATTTCTTCTGCAAGGTGTATCATCAGGCTGAGCATTTTGAACAAGATAGCTTCCTCTTTACTTTCCCGGGAGCGAATCGTGTAGCATTCTTGGTTGCCACAAACGATAATGCTCGAAAACAGTTCCGTGGAAATATCAAGTTCGCAGGTCCTCTATTTACTCAAGTACAAGATATCGGAGACTGGACACAGTGTTCTGACGGAAGAATATCCTTCCGTTTGAAAGGAATGATTCTTCGGGGAGGGACAGGCAATGACCGTATCAAAATAGGCGAGGGTAATATGTTTGACATAGATGACTACAATCCGAATGGAATAATTGTCATTAGAGGAAACGCCCAGAAGGATTTAAAAAGAAATTGTGAGTTTTACCGAGGTATAGTCCCCTTACACGAATATATTTTGAGTAGAGACCAGCTTTCCATTTCTGGCGTACAATCGGTAATTAATCAAGCCCTTTATGGAGCAATTGAGCACAGATATCAACGTATCGCAATTCACTGTTCTGCATCCATAGGTGGTTCTTTTATCAAAGGTGCAAAAATTGCCCTAGATACTGTAAGAGCTTGGTCACAATCTCATAGAAGGAGGTTTAGAGAGATTGTTATGGTTGACATTTATGGCGAATATAGCCGAGTCCTTGCGATGGAAAAAGAATCTAGATAATTATAGGCAGTTAATGTTTACGATTGAAATGTATTAGAACTGCCATAAACGATCATAGTAATAGATAGTCTTTTATTGTTTAAATACCGCATATATAATGACAAACCTTGAACAGCTTTACACTGCAATAGACCTGCTTTTGAAGCAGGGACTGGTGCCAGATGCGGCACTAATGGCAAAAGTGGCGGAGCGGGAAGAGGAATTGATTAAGAAAGAGATTCTTCCTGTTGTCACCGAGAAAATTGAGCCGACACTCAGGCAGATTAAACGAGACCTGACTCTTGTCGTGGACTACGCCCCGGGCGCACCTGTCAGAGTTCGCCTTTCACATGAGTCAGGCATCTACAAGGAAGAAGCCTTTGTGGAGCTGACTCCTGACCCGCAAGTTGATCATGGCACCCATTCCGTGACCGCATCATCCTCGCATGCAGCACCAACCGGCTTGCGCGTTATACGCAAAGACGGTAGCATTATTCAGGAAAAATATGCGGGGGACACCCTGGTTACTGCAATTCTGGAGGCCGGGCCACGCAGGGTGCGTGACCTTGGTATTATTTGTTGCAAAGTCCCACTAGTATCCACAACCAAGGACAACAAATACGGTAACACGCAGGTTGAGGTCGAGCCGGGACTGTTTGTAATCAAGCATTCGAATAACAAAATGAAGAAAGGATTCCTGGAGACAATATCTGAGGCTTTTGATTTGGGCTGGACAATTGACATTGTTTAAAGTTAAGATAAGGCATTGTTTTTATATGGCACGAAAACTATCAACTATTTCATTTAAGTATTCTGCTGAACACGAATCCACCTTAGACATAACTTATCATTATCGTGGACAATTATCAGGTAAAACCAGATTCGGCTTAACTTATCCTGACGGGACACACGCTTCATTTCTACTAAACTCTCCAGAAGATGCTCTAGAATTAGCCGAGTATCTGAAACGAGAAGTATGCTACGATCGAAGTGCATTGCATTCCCAGCCTACATTCGAGACAATTGGATTTGCATTGAAGGTAATGTGTGATGGAAATGTTATTAAAACATTCTATGACCAATCGCAGTTTAAGAACGGGATAGATTCATTTAATTACATTTCGTTGACCAAGGCTTTCCCTGAATATGCTTCACCCGATTATTATTTTGTTTTAAATGGCATAAAAGACGGCCTTGACAATGAGACGTTGGAAACAATAATCGAGACTTGTGTCAATTATCAAAAAGCTGTTATTGTATCTGGCGACCTTCGTGTTTGCCGGCCAATGACCCAATTGATGATAGCCGATATTGTAGGATTTGATAATACCACAGTTTCTCGGGCCGTCAAGGATGTGCGAGTTTTTACAGCGCATAGGAATTATTCCTTAGATAGGAATACCCCTTCGATGGATTTTCCGTCTCTTTTCGATGAGGGGATAGAGATTAAGGGGCAAAAGATTTCGACTATGGGCATCAAGGTTAAGATTCGCGCAATCATCGAGAATGAAGATAAAGCGAAACCTTATACAGATGATGCCATTGCAAAGCTTCTTGTTGAATATGGTTATCCTATTGCAAGAAAAACGGTCCAGAAATACAGAGAAGAGATTTTGGGAATACCTAACAGCAATAAAAGAAGAGTGAGATAAGGGTATTTAGTCAGCCTTAATGCATCACATTATTTGAATAAATAACTCAATTCATTATTATCAACATGTACGAAGTCGGTAAAGCTTATGCGCTACCTTTTAAAGGTGTAATTATCAAGGGGGACAATCAGTATTTGGTCGTATCTGACGGGGATAAAGATTATACGATCAAACCATATGATTATCAAACGGAGTACTCCATATTCCCTAAGGTTATTCAATGCTACGTATGGAAACTTGGTTTGAATGGCAAGCCATATATGGAACAGCTTAGGGATGATATCCTTCAAGATAGGTATTATCTGTTTGGGAAGGAACACGAGTTTGTCATTGATAAGTTGTGCATTGATCAAAATACTAACCACTCTTTCTTCATGCTGTCAGATGAGTTCGGAATCCAGCACCGTTATTATCCTACAGGGGATGATGTGAACAAAAAAAGTGGTGATGGTTTAACCCTGATAGTCAAAGGAATTATCCCTTCACGCCAGGGAAAGAACAATGCCAGGCTTGACTTGGCGGCCCCGTCGGAAGGGGTGACACCCGTCGTCTCACCTGCACCGGTATATCCCAAGAACAGCGGCAAGAAGAATTTTGGTTGCGAGGATGAGAAGAAAGAGTTTAAAAGTTCTATTGTCTTCCCTGCCGGTAAAGTTGAAGCTGATATCGACACCCAACTTGGTATTATCTGTCGTACCATTGCGGGATTCATGAATGCAAGCGGAGGAACGCTGTATATAGGTGTTTCTGATAACGGATACATATGTGGAATAGAGGATGATTACAGTCACCTCAACGACAGCGATTTAGATAAGTACACATATAAGGAGAACGATGATGGTTATCTTCAGAAAATAACCAATGCTATCTGTATGACTCTTGGCCATATAGCCGGTACTTTGATCAGCATGAGAATAGAACAGGAAGATGGCAAGAAGTATTGTATCATTGACATAAAGAAAGCCTCCCGCCCAATTTGGTATGTTTGGGATGGCGAGAACAAGCTGTTTGTCAGGATGGTCACGACTAACCGCAAACTCTTTAGAGATGAGATCACTCAATTCGTACTCGATAGGACTTCAAAGAATTCATTTGCAAAGCAGAAAGAGAACGAATCCCCGGTGATAGACAGCAATTCAGATGATGAAGTTGCCAATACAACACAGCCAGTAGCATCACCTGTCGCCAAAACTACTCCTCAGGTTACACAGAAACAGAAGAAGCCGTCAAAAGCCTGGAGGTACATTACTTTCTATGATAACGGCGAATGGTCTTTCCAGAAAGAGAATGTCCAGGGGGACGACGTGGTCTATTCGGCCGTGGTCCCAAGTGACGCCAGACAGAATAACCATATCCTGATTCTGGCCTATGAAAACGGTCATATTGAGGCAACTTATCTCAAGTCGCTTCTTTATGGTAAGAAGGGATTATTGCCTGAAGGTAAACGGCGTGGTCAGGGCCTTTTTGCTGATAACGGGAAACTTGTTTCCGCTTTCTGCGCAAACAAGAAAGACATGTTATTGCTTACCAGCGAGTTGTCCGGAGATCTTTATGTGAAAGCACTTGATGTTGATACACTTGGCATTCACGACAAGATGGGTAAAGGCAATGAAATAATTCGGGAGAAGGGTTCCAAGTTGGTTCGGGCGGTCTACATACCTAATGACGACGGAGCACGGATTTCCCTCAAGGGGAGCGGTATCTTCATAGAGAAGAACCAGAAATATACCAAAGGAGGGGTAAGACTCGCATCCTTAGCGCCTGGCTACAGAACTTTTATCTCCGGTTTCGAAGAAACTGTTTAGTTCCACTATCGTGTTCCCTCCGGATACACGAAATCACCGCTGTCGACATCTATGCAGACATACTCATATCTTTGCCAGCCAGACGAGTTAATGCCAAAGATCTCGCGGAATTTGGGAGATAACTCACACACCTGATCAAAAGTCAGCATCCATTCCTCAAACTCTATGAATCTGGAGTCAATGATAACAATGGCGCGAGTTCCATCATTATAGAGAACTCTGCCGTCCATTGTTATCATGTCCGGTTCGCCGTTATTCAACAGTTCGCCGATCGCGTCCGATTCGTCACTAAACTTCATTTCCATTTCAAAATGGAAAGGTGCACCTATTGGGTAATCAAGTACTGACATATCAAATGATTTTCAATCTAAGTAATATTCAAATTAAACCAGCAATCTTAGTCGCAAAGATAAATAACAGTCGAGAAAAGCGCAAGAGTATCGATATTATCCTTTTTGTGTTGTAAGAATCCTGGATTTTTAGGGTATCTAGTCATAGACTTAGAGAGGTGTCCACTACTTACCAACATCAAAGAGAACTTAGTATGAAATCCTATATGGAATAATCATTATATTTGATAAACAAATCTATTAATACGCTAAAACAGTATTATTAACATGAAGATTCTTCACACAAGTGACTGGCATTTGGGGCATACACTCTACGGCTTCGACCGCACAGAGGAGCAGGAAGCGATGATTGATCAGTTGGAGGAGATCCTCAAGGAGGAGAAACCCGATGCACTCATTATAAGCGGTGATATTTATCATTCATCACAACCTTCGGCGGCAGTCCAGACTTTTTTTACCAAATCCATCATGCGGTTTCACTCGGCTGTCCCTGGAATGAAGGTAGTCATAATTTCGGGGAACCACGACAGCGCTTCCAAACATGAGGTGTCCAAAATCCTGTGGGAGACGCAGGATGTGTACATGGTGGGTTCGGTTGATAAGGACTACCTTGAGAATCTGATAGTCAAGATTCCAGGAAAGGGTTGGATCGTCGCAATCCCTTATCAGAGTGATCGCAATATCCCGGATGGCTTTTATCAGTCAGTCTTGGATCTGGCCGTTGAGCGCAATGAAGAGAATCTGCCTGTTGTCATGGCAGCGCACCTGACCGTCAAGGGAAGTGACTATACTGGCCATGAAGATATCCACGATGTTACTGTGGGCGGAATTGACGGGGTGGACCTGGACGTACTGGGTACGGGCTATGATTATGCGGCGCTCGGCCATATCCATCGGCCACAGACGATTCCGGGATCGAATAAACGCGCACGTTATTGCGGGACTCCGATTGCCATCAGCTTTGATGAGACTTATGCACATTCCGTTTCCGTTGTGAATATTGCAGCTCATAGCGATACCCCTGAGATTGATACAATCGAAATCAAAAACCCTCGTCCGCTCGTTACACTCCCTACTAAGGGGTTTGGCAAGTGGGACGATGTCAAGGGGCTCTTGGAAGCATTTCCGAAGGATCAACCGGCTTATATGAGGCTGAATGTTGAGGTGGACGACTATCTTCCTAAGAGTGCGCAAGAGGAGGCAAAGGCCATCCTTAAAGACACTCCGATTAAGTTTACTTACATTAATTCCCGCCGGAAGAAGGATGCTGCCAGCAACCAGAAGAGCGTTACCGTGGCTGAATTCCAGGCAATGGATCCGCTTTCTGTCGCCGAGATGTATGCCCGGGATAAAGGCATTGAGTTTACTGATGAATTAAAGCAAATGTTCCGCGATGCGGAATCGCAGGTGAAGTCGGAGGATAGTAAATAGTATGTGCCATGAAGATTAAAAAACTGACAATCCATAATATTGCATCCATTGAGGATGCAATAATCGATTTTACGACGGCTCCGCTCGCGGACAGCGATGTATTCCTGATTACCGGCGATACCGGTTCGGGGAAGAGTACCATTCTGGATGCGATAAGTCTTGCATTGTATGCGACGACGCCTCGCATGAAGGATACGCAGATGCAGGGATCTATCTTGGATTCGGGCGCAAGCGATATACAAGTGGACGATCCACGTCGTCTGTTGCGTGAGGAGACGGGAGAGGGGTTTATTGAGCTTGAATTCGATGGGTCCAATGGCGTTCCTTACAAGGCAGTTTGGGCCGTTCACCGAGCGAATAATAAGGCGGCAGGTCGTCTCCAGGCGAAAGACTGGTCGTTGACCAATCTTCAATCGGGAATAGTCTTGGACAAAGATAAAGAGATTGCGGCCGAAATCGCTTTAGCAACGGGGCTCTCTTCCTTCGACCAGTTCTGCCGGACTACGATGCTAGCCCAGGGTGAATTCACGCGATTCTTGAACAGTAAGGACGAAGAGAAGGCCGCCATTCTCGAGAAGATTACCGGTGCGGATATCTATGCCAAGATTGGGGCGAAGATATTCGACATTTATTCTCAAAAGGATAAGGAGTATGCTAAGGCTAAAGGGGAGGCGGAAGGGATTCAGCCTCTTTCTCAAGCGGAGCGCGAAGCCAAAGAGAATGAGAAGATGGCTCTTGAGAAACTGTCTGAGGAAGAAGGAGGTAAGAAGAAGACTTGTGAGGCACAGTTGAAGTTCCTTGTGGATGAGAAACAATTGGAGCGTTGGATACAGAAGGCGGAAGTGGACTTGGCCGAAGCGGAGAAGGTTGTAGGGACGGAGGAGTTTGCCGAGAAGGCATCACTGGTCAAGAAGTATGATGAGACTATTGAAGTCCGTACTCATCTGGCCAATTTCGAAAAGAAGAAACAAGCTGCAGAAGATGCGGAGAAAGAGATTAAAAAACTTGCAGGGGAGTATTTGACCGTGCGGGCCGGTTTGGAGTATCTGAAGTGGGAAAGACAGGAGAAGCAAGCGCGTCTCGGCGATATCCAGGCGGCGCTCGAGCGTGAGAGGCCGGATCTTCCGGTCATCGAAAAGGCCCAGACTGTCGAGGCGCATCGCAATACAATAGAAAGCGGAATATCGAGGATTAAGGAATGGGGTGAGGAAACTGCACGTATTCAAAACGCTATCGATGAGAAACTGAGCCCGGCTTTTATCAAGGCAAAAACTGAATGGGAAACGGCCAAGACCGCTTTGGGGGCAGCAGAAGAAGCTACCAAAAAAGCAGAAGCAAATCTGAAGGCTGCGAATCTCGGGGAACTTCGTGATATCCTGAAAAAGAAAAGAGAACTGGTATCGGATATAGGTGCGGCTCAATTATATGTTAAAGCGTGGAGAGATGCGATCGATGCAAGAGAAAAGGAGTTTGAGAAGATAGGAAAGGAGAAAAAGGCTCTTTCTGTAGCAGAAGAGGCTGCAATAATGCTTGAGCGACAATTCTGCGAAAAGGAAAGCTCTTTCAAGTCTTGGGAGGGAGCCTACGAAAAGGTGAAAAGAGCCGAAGAAACTCAGGTGGAGGCCATCCGCAGTTCGCTTTCCATTGGGGATGTCTGTCCAGTGTGTCAGCAAAAGATTATGTCAGCACTTCCAAGTGCAGAAGAGATTTCCGCCATCATTCTTCCTATCAAGGAGGAATATGAAAAAGCTATGCGGGAGAAGGAGGATAAAGAAAGGGAGAAGAATAAGGCTCATAGCGAGGTACAGGCAAAGAAGAATGCCTTGGAACAGCGCCAAAAGGAATATGAAGAATTGAACACCGTGCCAGGCAAGGAGTCCGAGGCTCTTGCCGCGCTTAAAAAATGTGACGTCTTTGAGTTGTCGGAGGCGGCAGATGAAGTCCTTGTAACGCTATTGGATAATACCAATGCTGAGATTCTTGAGTTGGAGCAAAAGGAGGAGGAAGGGAAGGTCCTTGAAGCTCGTGCTGAGGAAGCGAGGGTACAGGAGACACAATGTCGTGATAAAGAGGCCAAGTACAAGGCGGTATTTGAAACTTCCAAGATAGATGTGGAGGATAAGACCAATGAGATCAAAGGACTGGAGACTCGTTCTGAAGATGAGAGAAGAAGGGTGGATAAAGCCAAGGATGCTATCAACGAAATACTCGCCGGCAGCCAGTGGGCGAATGACTGGGAGCAAGACCTAAGGGTGTTTGGCAATAATTTGGGAATTGCAGTCGAAGAACACAAATCGAATGTTAAGCGGGAAACCGAACTGAATAAGAGTCTCAATGAAGAACTGAATCCGAAGATTGTAGCGGTTGAGGCTCATTTGAAAGCGGTCGAGGAAAAGGAACCCGACTGGAAATCATACAAAGAAGAGTCTCGCGAAGAAGTGCCGGGCATCCGCAAGAGGGCGGATGATTTGAAGGTCGCGCTTCTCGGGAGGTTGAAGGACCTTAATGGAGCGAAAGATGAGGCTGATTCGGCTGAAGGGGAAGTCAATAAGTTCCTGGAAGGTCGGCCATGTTACTCGAGGGAGGACTTGATGAAGCTCTCTTCATATGGTAAGGATGTGATTGAAAAGATGAAAAAGAAGGTCGAAGAAGACCTTGCTGCGGTGAAGGATGCCAAGACGGTAAAGCACACCCACGAGGAAAGCCTTGCCAGACTTCGGGATACCAAGCCTGAAATAGCGGAGGGCGCTACTGAGGAGACTCTTCAGGCCGAGATAGATGCTTATGAGCAGTCCATTACGGAAAGAGCAGGGAAGATGGCCATTATTAAAAAGGAGCTGGAGGATGATCTGGAGAATATCAAGCAGCATGGGAAGCTTCTTGAGAAGGCACAGGAACTGAAGCTCATTTCCGACCGTTGGGAGTGCTTGAACGAGATGTTCGGTAGTGCCGATGGCAAGAAATTCCGCAAATTGGCGCAAAGCTATGTCCTTGGAAGCCTTGTCCAGGCTGCGAACGAATACATGACAAAATTGACCGACCGCTATACCCTGAAGGTCCACCCCGGCACCTTCATCATCGAATTGGAAGATGCCTATCAGGGATATGCCAGCCGCGTGGCTAGCACGATCTCCGGAGGCGAAAGCTTCCTGGTGTCACTCTCGCTGGCATTGGCTCTCTCCGATATCGGTACTGGCCTTTCCGTGGACACCCTCTTCATCGATGAAGGTTTCGGTACGCTTTCCGGTGACCCGCTGCAGCGGGCTGTGGACACATTGAAGTCCCTGAACAAGCACGTCGGCCGTCATGTGGGCATTATCAGTCACATCAAGGAGCTACGAGAAAAGATACCTGTGAAGATTGTAGTAAGCAGAGAGGGGCAGAGCTCCGCAAGTACAGTAGAAGTAAGAGATCATGAATAATAAAACAATATCAGTCATCTATGATTAAGCTTGTATACAGCCCTTATTTTGGCCCGCGGCCTTTTATCGACTTGGCAGGCCGTGGGGGAATTCTCATGGGGGAGACCCCTGTTGGTACACAAGGCCTGCTTGATGCCTTGGAACTTCATTTTGGGAATAAAGGGAACGAGGTCGATCCCCTCGAACGGTTGATTTGCTATGTGAAGGCAATGCGGCAGGCTGTTGCCGAAGATTCCACCCTGTTCTTTGCGGAGTCCTTCATGGGGGATGAAATTGGGACAGCCAAAGTTATCCTTGCATGGAGAGATGCCTTGATGATGGCGCTATGGAAGCCTGAGATGGATTCTACGAACAAACTCCGTGGCCTTTCCCGCGTTGAGAAGCATTTCCACACTCCCGGTTGCGCAGATCGTTGGCGTTCCTTGCTGGACCACGTTACCGATTCTTCGGTAACAGTTCCGCGCGATATAAGTATCGAATGCCGTACATCGGCTGATACACTTGAGCCTTGTGTCCTCAAGATTTTGGAAACGCTTATACAAAAGGGTGTGTCTGTAGAGTTTCCCTCCGTTACCGTTGGGGCTGCCCCGGAAGGTAGTGCTCTCAGAATGGTTCAGGATGCCCTTCTGAAGGGCGTTGATAGAAATGACAAGACGAAGTTGGCGCTTCCGGATGATGGCAGTTTCCGTCATGCTTCGTTCGATTTCGGGTATGATGCAGCTCGGTGGGCGGCTTTGTCCGCCAAGAATTGGAGAGATGACGGTACTCTGCTGGTGAATTCCCGAAATGCAGAGGTGAATGATTCTCTTCGTGTGTTGGGGCAGCCGACGCTTCGGAGCGACATAGACAGCGCTCCTCAGTCTGCCCAACTGTTCCTTTTGGGCCTTTCGCTATTCCGGACTCCTGTGGATGTTCAGCGCTTGCTGTCCTACCTCCGCGTTTCTCCTAATCCAATTGGCAAACTTTGTCTGAAGAAGCAGGATAGTCGGGGAGAGTTTTATTTTAAACCATTGAACCGTGAGTTGACGGACATCCTTCTGGATTCGGGTGGCTTTGACGGTTGGCAAGAGGCCATAGATGCAGCCGTGTATGATAAGGATGGGAACCAATACACTACGGCCAAACGCAATGAAAAACTCCGCCTTTTCCAGATGTGGGAAAAGACGGATGCCGATGGATGCGTTCCTAAAGACTCCCTCCAGTCTTGGCTGAAGTATATGCGTCGCTGGGCGGATGGTCTCGCTCAGGTAATCGATGATGATCCCGGCTATGCCAATCTCTCCACCAACTGTGCTGCGATGGAACTTTTGCTCGAGGATGCCCCGGACAAGGTGGATGCTGAGCGTATTTCTCATTGGGCTGAAGGCATCTTCTCCACAATAACGATGAGGGTGGACATTGCTGAAACAGGTTCGGGAGAATCGGTCCCGGATATCCGGGACACTATGGATTCTCCGGAGAAAGTAGTTTGGCTGGGCGTTTGCGGTGCTGATTCCGCCACTTATCCATATCCTTTCCTGAGTCCCTCGGAATGCAAACTTCTGGATCTCCCTAGCCGGGAAGATTACGCAGCTGCAGCGCATCGAGCCCTGGTCGATTCCGTCGCTCGTGTCAAGCGAACCCTGACCTTGGTTTCCTTTGACTGCGAAAACGGAGCAGCACTCGTGGAACATCCATTGCTGACAGAATTGGCGGCCCGTTTCAAGTTGCCTATTCAGGAAAAGGACGAGCAGAATGTTGAACCTGCTTGTGAAAGCCACCCAGTGGAAGTTGTCAGTACGTCCAGAATTTCATATAACATCAATCCTTCTTTGTTCGAAGGGCTTGATAGAACCGTCTCGGAAGGCGGTATCCGTCCTGACCATGAGAGCAGTTCATCTCTCGAGAAGTTAATCCATTATCCGTTCGATTATGTACTGAAGTATTTGTTGAAGTTCGACTCGTATGGGGAAGAACAACTCAGTGATTTGTACATTGTGAAAGGAAATGTAGCTCATCAGTATATACATGACTTGGTAGAGAAGGGAAATAAAGATATTGCTGAGATGCAGCGGATCCACACAACGGAGTTCGATGACGGCATCTTGACGGCTGTCCAGCGAAAGGGAGCTATTCTCCTCGCTCGTGAGAACGGGCTGGAGTGGGGAAAGTTCAAGAATATCCTGCGAATCAGTATTGACCGCCTCCTCGAACTTATCCGTCAGAACAGCTATCGGATTATCGGTTCAGAGGTAGAAGTGGTGACTGATCTGCCGGTAATCGGGCCTTATAAGGGATACATCGACCTTCTCCTTCAAGATATTAACGGAAAATTTGTTATTATCGATTTCAAGACGAGTGAGGGTGCGTCATACAAGCATAAGATGGAGGAGAGGGACATTATGCAGCTGATTCTGTATAAGGAAGCAGTCCAGAGTATCTATAAGGAGGAGGTATCTGTGTATGGCTATTGGCTTTTGACTCAGTATACCTTCCTAACAGAAAGCGCCAGCGTGAAGGGAGACAATATCATCCCTTATCACACGGACCCCGACGAAGTTGCCACTCTGAAGAACCTGTTCGACCAGGTAAAGAACTCCTACAAGTTCCGGATGGAACAGATTCGGAACGGTAAAATTGAAGAAGGGGAGATGATGCAACTGGCGGATTTGGAGTATTATCAGAATCAGGAAAGAATGAACTTATATCCATTGGCGAAGGATTATAATAAAACCAATCTCAAAGGTCGCCCATATGGAGAGGAGAACATTACACTGAAAGGAGGACTCGAATAATGAAAAACATTAACTATATCAATGCTGGTGCCGGTTCCGGTAAGACGTACGCCCTGACCGACAAGTTTGCCGAGCTTATTAAATACAAAAAAACTACCCCTTCAAGGGTAATATTGACGACATTTACAAAACGTGCGGCGGCAGAGTTCCGCTTGAAAGCACGTGAGCGGCTGGTTTCTGATGGGTTGCATGCTGCAGCTGCAGAGTTGGATTCTGCGATGATTGGAACGGTTCATTCCGTTGCGGAGCGTTATATTGCGCGTTACTGGTATCTTTTGGGCCTCGGTGCCGGGGTTAAGCCGATGCCGGAAGAAGATACTGACTTATATATTTCATCGACCCTGTCCTCTGTGGCTACCTCCGAAGATTTAAAGCTTTTTGGCAAGTATGCGGAGACGGTTAAATTGAAACAATCGAAGAGTACGAAGATCGATTATGACTTCTGGAAAGCAGATGTCCGGAATCTGATCGAGAAGGCGGAAACGTTTTCGGTCGAAGATCTTGCTGACAGCGAGGCGAGGAGCCTTGCCCTCTTTGAAGACATGTTCCCGGAAGTCTTGACGGGGGATCCTGTCCGAGTGCTTCAACGGGATGTTCTGAAAAGGATCTTCCAGATTGCCCGGAAGTGGCGTTCCGACTTCAAGGCCTATAAAATGGCGCATAATCTTGTATCCTTCAATGATATGGAGCAGTATTTCATTGAGCTTCTGAAGATTGATGAGGTTAGGAAGGATATAGAGGATTCCGTAGATTATGTATTCGTGGACGAGTTCCAAGATTCCAATCCGACGCAAGTGCAGATTTTCGACATGCTGTCGGATATTGTCAAGAAAGAGTGTTTCTGGGTGGGCGATCCCAAGCAGGCTATCTATGATTTCCGCGGCTGCGACACGGAGCTGACATCGGCGGTAACGAACATCATCGAGGCGAAATCCAATGCGAAGGAGGCGGGATTTGATTATGATGTCCTTAAGTATTCCTGGAGGTCCGATCCCGAGTTGGTGAAACTCGTGAATGAAGCATTCGTCCCGGTATTCTCCGGGCAGCTCAGTCAGGATAAAGTGAGACTTACTGCCAAACGTACGCATCTTCTCCCTCCGGATGTTCCTCATTCATTCCATTGGGAGTTCGGTGGTTATGTGAAGGAAGATGGAAAAACGACATATGCGGAAGAATATGTCCAAAAGGGTATTGCTGCATCCGTTTGTAAGATTCTCCAGGGAAAGCATAAGATTCAGTTTGTGTATGACAAAGAGGCAGAGAAGATTCGTAAGATTCGTCCATCGGACATCGCTATTCTTTGTGATAGCAATGAGGATTGCAATAAGATGTCTGCATGCCTCCGGTCATTGGGTATTCCGGTTACCCGGGAGGTTTCTGCGGAGTGTGAGAAACGTGAACTGGCCATTATCAGGGCAGTACTGAATTATTTCATCGGAGAAACCTCCCTATTGGATGCAGAGTTGTCTTACCTGCTGGATGGCACTGATGTTTGCACCATGATGGAGGACAAGGAGGGAATCCGTAGCAATCCTTTGTTTGAGCGTCTGGATGCCATGAAAGAGCGTCTTCGTGGGAAGAGTGTTTCATATGTCGTTTCGAGTGTAATTACCGAACTGGACTTGGAGAATCGTGTTTTCAAGTGGGGGAACGGCCAGGCACGCAAAGAGGTTCTCGAGTCAGTCAAGCTCTATGCAGCCACGTATGAAGAACAGTGTCTTTCCGTCAGTCTCGCAGCAACATTGGGGGGATTTATCAACTATATGTCTGATCATCCGGTTCCTGTTGGAATCGATATTCAGAGGGACGGCGTCAACGTTTTGACATACCACAAATCAAAAGGCCTTGAGTGGGGTATCGTCATTCTTTGCTCTTTGGGTACGGATAGTTTGTACGAGAATACATTCATGAAGCGTCAGTATTTCAGTGTGAATGAGTGCCGTCTCAATCCTCCTACCGAGTCGAACCTCTATTCCAAATATGTCATTAGGTATGTTCCCAAGTTCCTGAGTGGATCGGCGGGTATTCCTGATTCGTTAAAGAATATATTGCGTAAATATCCGGATTATTCGGATCGGCAGACTCAAGTTTGGAACCAAAGAGCCCGGCTTCTTTATGTCGGTGCTACACGCGCCAGGGATTATCTCATAACGGTTGGAGTAAATAGGGGAGGTATGAAGTGGTTATCCATGTTGGGAATCGACAGTGAGGCAGACAGTAAGTCACCGGAAGGGCTTTACCATGTATGGGCTCCTACCGCTCCGCTTTCGGAATTGGAGAAGATTACTATGGATTGCGAGCCTATGGAAGATGGTGTGAAGGAGTATTCGGTCCTGCATTTAGCGGATAAACCTTTGGCACCTGTGCCTAAGTTCAGGGCACCTAGCAAGGATCAAGTATTGGCTGAAGGATCCTGCCGATTTGAAAATGTGTTTCCTAAGGAAGGAGAAACTGCAGAAAGAATCAGCGTTACGGGTTCCATCGAGGAGTATGACGTTTTTGGCACCTGTATTCACAATATCTTTGCCGCGTACCGGCCGGGAGCGAAAGACCAGAATCTGGAAATGGCACAGAAGACCATTCTTCGTTATGGTTTTGCGCAAGTACTTCAGCGGCCTTCCGAGGTGATCAGGGCTGCTGATAAGTTGTATTCGTTTCTTGAGGATGCCTATGGTAAGCCCGAAGCGGTCCATCACGAGTTGCCATTTACGTTTGTGGATGACGTCACTGGTCAAGTAGTTACAGGAGAAATGGACCTGGTCTGGGAAACGGATCAGGGGTGTGTCCTTGTCGATTTCAAGAATTATCCGGGATTCGAGAACATCCTGGATCCTGCATCTAGATTCTATGTTGGGAAGTACGCCTCACAGATGGCTGATTATCGTAAAGCATTGATGAAAGCAAATAAGAAGATTATCGATACTATAATTTATTACTCTGTCCTTGGAAGAGGGGTAAGAGTCTGTATTTAACTTTTAAGTCCTAACAGCATGAAACAAATTGAACCCATTTCAAAATCTCCTGCGCTTCGAGATCAAATCGCAGAAGCCGGTGGGGAGTTGTCCCTCGTAGGGCCTGTTCCGCTTAACGTGATCGAAACGCTTACCCATTTTGACTATAAGGTCCTGGATCTCTCGCAGGCAATCTTCGGGGAGGAGGAAGAGACGTACCGGATCATCCTGGGCTATCAATGCAATTTCGCCCCTGTGTACGGTGGCTCCGGCGTGCGCACCGTGGACGTCCTCAAAAGACTGCTCGAGAGCTTGAAGGCTTCGCTGGTAATCCTGCCGGACGATGTGGCCCGCCGCCACATGAACGCAATCAACAAGAACGAAAGAATTCTTGCTGCCCGTGTCTCGGAGAACTGCAAACTCTTCTCAATGGTCGGCGAGGACATATATAACAAGAAACAAACAACCCTGGTATTCTCGCGTAGATAGTATCCCAGGATTACGAAGTAGATTATGAAAGAGGCAGCGGGCCTTCATTAGCGCTGCTTTTGAAAACATGTTGTTTTTTCGGTAAAGAATCTGTAAGGTTTGAGGTACGATGATATGGAACCGAAAAGAACAACCGCATGAGTATGACTGATAATAAGAGCAGGATCCTCGAGATCCTCCGCGCCACTAGGCGTCCCGGCATTGAAGCCGTCATCAACTACCTTGAGACCTCAAACTACTTCAGGCGTGGCTGCTACAGCCACCACAAGGAGCGCGGTGGTCTTGCTCAGCACTCTTTGGAAGTCTTTGAGCATATGTGTGCCAACGCAGGCGACCTATCTGCCGACAGTATCGCCGTGGCCGCTTTCTTTCATGACCTCGGCAAGACACGCAAGCGGGACGGTCGTGGACATGAGACTCGCTCCCTTGACATTCTCGCCGAGTGCGGCTTCGCTCTTACTGATGCCGAGCGAATCGCTATCGGCAAGCACCACGGCAAGTCTCTTGACTTCATTACTTGTCCCCTTCGCAGGACCCTCTCGCTGGCTGACTGCAACAGCACAGGTGCTTGGAAGAGTGCTCATCCCAAGCATAACAAATCCCACGAATAGAGCACTTCAACACTGTCATAGGTTCCTCCTTGGATTGGCTTATCTGAGGATTATTGGTATATTTGTTAAAATCAAAACATAACTTTAAGTACAATGCTGAAATTTGGACGCGGCTCAGCGTTCGTGCGCGAGTCAATTAAAGATTATTATCAGTTTAACCCCGATACCCTGATGCCCCTCTTGATGCTTGCTTTGGCGGCTCAGGGGAAGTTGTCCATTGAGCGCGACGCCCGTCAAGGGATAAACTTCGCATCCCTGGATATCGATCAAGTTATGGATTACGAGTGGGTGAAACTGAACCCGGAGCTGAAAAAAGAACTGAAGGAACTGAAAGCGGATGGCGCGAAGAAAGTAACCGCCGTGGGCATTGTTCCGGCAGATCTCAAGGACATATACGAAACATTCTACAAGTATGATACAGTTACTGTTGTCCAGGAGTATCACCATCGACGAGGTATTCTCGTACAGCATTCCATCAATGCCGCTGACGAGGCCGCCCAGCGCCAATATGCCACGCTCCGGCTCGCCGGAGAACTTTCAGCTGCTCCGCAGGATTGGTTGCAGAATCAGTTTCTGTATATTGCCAATGACATTCTTGTGAGGTCCGGCATTCAGCCCAGGCGTCCAAGGATCCGTGTAGCCCAAGCCCTTGATTCTTTGCTTAACTACGATGGAAAAGGTGTGGTTTACAATCCGTTCGCTGGCTGCGCCCTGGCAGCTGCTTTGGTCGGCGGTGGCAAGAATCTGTACGTCGACGGGGATACCAACGATAAGTTGATGGCCGTAGCACGGCTTTTGTGTTACGGGGCCGGTCAGAAGGATTGTCACGTAGAGCAGCACGACTCGACGCGGTGGAGGGAGGACTTCACGCCGGACTACGTGTTGTCTACGTATCTGGGCTATCCAGGTGGGGTCTCAGCCTTCGACACTTGTCTGGCTCACTGCCTGAAGGATTCCCATTTTAAAGGTAAGTTCGCTGGTATCGCTGCTCCGAAGGATATCTTCGAGACGCAGAGTCCTGAGATGAAAGAAGCCCTCGCAAGGGATTGGGTGGACACCATTGTCCTGCTCCCTTTCGGGGAAGTGGCTGTACTTATCGATGCGTCCAAGCCAGCCGACCGGGATAATCGGGTACGCTTCTACAATATGACCCACCCGATGCTGAGCCGGAGACCGGTTCATTTGGTCATTTGCGAAGATATTTATGCGGATATCCTTAACCTTGATGATGTAAAGAATAAGGATTTCCTGAAGTCTCTGGTTGTTCCCGAAATAGAACAAGAGGAAGGGTGTGAAATTATCTCCCTGGGTGAAATCTGCGAGAAGATGCCACGTCGGACCTGGTCGTTGGCCAGGGTGCGTGAGGACGACAGAGTGTTGGCGCGGATTGACAGAAATATGCCATATGATGAATGGCAGCAGCCTTGGATGCAAGGTGTTGAGAAGGAAGAGATTGTGGGTCTGTTTGCCCCTGCTTATAAGCTGGATGAAGATTGCCTCATCGTGAACCGAGCAGGAAAGCTGGAGCCCAGGTTGTTCAATGCAGATTTAGGGACTGCGTTTTTCCAGGATGGTTTCGCGTTCCGAATGAGTCCTGATGTGGACTATGATTGGCTAGTGCATGAACTCTGCAAACCATATGTGGTTCGTCAACTTCATCCGTATGGTATGGATGAAATGGTTCCGGATTATTTCACCGAAGACCAGGTGTTGGCTTTGCAACTCAACCGTCCGGTAGGAGCCTTGTTTGATTGTGATGGAGAAGGAATTGATTCTGATGGAGACAAACTCCCTGCTGGAGTAGTGTTGCGCGGAGAAAAAACCGAGTACACCATTCACCGATTCCTTGGACACGGCTATTTCGGATATACTTATAGCGCGAATTCCCACAACCTCGCCACCGGCGAGGATAAGGAAGTCGTTCTCAAGGAATTCTACCCGTACGACTATTTCCATCGAGAAGGGATTAAAGCAGTTTTGGATGATCCGGATTCTGAAGGTTTCAAGGCGGAGAATTGCGGAAAGTTTATAGAAGAGGCTCAGATTATGCACAAGCTGGGCATGACTCCGGATAGCCATATCGTGCCGGCTTATGAGCAGTTCCACAGCGATGATACGGACACGGATTACTATGTGATGCCGTTCTATAAGGATGGATCTCTGGATGACCTGCAGGATTCCGGATTCAACTTCTCTGAAGATATGCTGATCCAGCACGTGGTAATACCGATGTGCAAGGCTTTGAATATCGCGCACAAGAACAAAGTACTCCATCTTGACATTAAGCCGGAGAATATTCTGGTTGACGAGAATGGCGATGCCGTCCTCATTGACTTCGGCGTTGCCAAGCAGTATGACGATGACGATAGAATTATCAATCGGGTAAATATGCATTCAACCAGTGTATTCGCCTCTCCTGAACTCAGTACTTCTTGGGGAGGGATGGTCCGATTTGGTGAACAACCAGATATTTACGGGCTGGCCGCAACGCTTTATTACCTGGCAACTGATCGTGAGGAACCTCATTCGGTTATGGATCTGAGCGAGCAGGACAAGGATCTTAGGGAGTGTTTGGATAGGTATAGTTTCTCAAAGGAGTTCGCCGATGCTATCGTAGCAGGTCTGCAGCATTCGGCGACATCACGTCCTCAGGATGCTCAGGCATTCCTGAATCTTTTCCCTGGATGTGAGGGTATGAAATTGTAACGTGGGAACGAATGGTTATAGCATAGTCCTCGATTTCGATGGCACGGTGGTGAAACACGCATACCCTGCCATCGGCGAGGACATTGGTGCTGTGCCAGTCTTGAAAAGGCTGGTCGCCAATGGGTGCAACCTGTTGCTGAATACGATGCGCAGTCACGACTCTGCCGGAGTGGATACGCTCCAACCGGCGCTGGACTGGTTCGAGGCGCAGGGACTGCCTCTGTATGGCGTGAATGAAAACCCAACCCAGAAGGAATGGACATCCTCCCCGAAAGTCTACGGAAATCTTTACATCGATGACGGCGCCCTGGGTGCCCCTTTGAAAGTGGACGCAAAAGGCTGTGCTTATTTGGATTGGAACAAAGTCGCTCTACATCTGTATTACATAGGCCTCCTGACCTACAATGACATCATTGAGCTCGTTCGTGACGGTGTCGTGAATCTGGAAATCAATGCGGAAGTATAATGTCCGGAGGAATTGAGCGCACTATAGATAATTGAAAAACTTCTCGGCAAGTAACAGAGCAGTTTCCCTGGAATTGATATTCCGGGTGACCTGAGCCTTTGCCGCATATTGATGGCGTCGGAGCTCGTTGCGATCGGAGTAAACCGTGCTGCTCGTGTTGCGTCCGGCGGAAGGAATATAGATGTCCCGGTAGTCCGGTTTCGAGCCACCCATCATCTGGGCTAGCGATTTCAGTGCTCTGTTCTTCCTTACGTAGACCCAATTGGCGGTGGATGGGGTGTTATCCATGCCGATTTCAGCCAAAGACTTCTCGACATAGGTTCTCTCGTCATCAGCCCAGTGGGCTAGTATCACTTGATCATTGACTGGAAGCTTCTTCATGTATTTAGTAAGTTTGTTAAGAACCTTTTCCTTTCGTTCCTGCCATCCTTCTGTTTCTTGATAAACATGATCTTCGAAAGGACCAACCTGATTCGCACGTTGTTTGATCCCGGAGAGAATGCGGCACTCCTTTTCCAGCTTCTTTTCCTCCTCTTCTTTTGTCATTTTGCTTTTGCTTGCCCGTGGTTTCATCAGGCCTGCGTGGATAGCAGCCGTTGTCGCTTTCTCCAACTCGCTGAGGACACAGTTGTGTACAACTGTGTTCAAAAGCGTTTTCTCCTTGGCGTGTGAGACATGCTTGGCGTCAAAGTTTTCGTACGTCCGCTGAAGGCCGTTGATAGCGCCCGTCGCCTTTACGGATTCAACGTCAATTGCCGGATTGATCTCGCGTCCATTCTTCTTTTCTAACGAAGCAATTGTAATCTCGGCGATATTCCATGCTTCATCGAAGTAGGTTTTCATGAACTCATCATGGGGCATTATAACAGGCATAAGCGGTCGTGGTATTAATTGGTTATTCATGCAAATATAGGAAATAAATAAGGATTATAGTCCGACAGGGGCATTGCCCCCTATCGAACTTCTCAAAACACCAAACACCTTTATGCCGCCGCCTTCATAGTCTCCGTGGAGAAGGAGGAGACACCGCGTTTCTCCCACTCGTAATCTCCACGAGTCATAGAGAAAGCGAGTTCACTCTCCACCTTCCCGAAAGGGGAGTATATATTCTCCTTGTAATCGTCATACAGAGGAAAGAATCCGCATTTCTGAGCCACCTTGCTTGACGCATCGTTGCCATCAAATACGTAAATGCGAATCTCATCGCACCACCACATTTCATCAAACAGATAGGACTTGACAGCCTCGACGGCTTCGGTCATATAACCCAAACCACGGTACCCGTCGGCAAGCCAATAGCCAATTTCCACCCTTGACTCCCAAAAGAAGCGAGGGGTTTGGATAATGCCGATTACGGTATCGTTGCCCCGTTCGGTGACAGCAAAGGCACCATGTTCCCAATTCCTCATAAACCTGAGCACCTCATCAATGGACTTGAAAGGCTTGAATCCCGCTTTCTCAGCGATATACGTGTCACTCATCAGAGCGAATACGTCTTCTTTGTCTTCTTCTGTAAATCTGCGAAGAGTCAGTCTGTCAGTTGTGATGCAGTCGGAGTTGTTCATAGGCAAGTTCTTATTTTGTTTCTCTATCTTATACCGCAAGGCTTCGCATTTCTTTCATGGAAAGGTATTCACTTTCCCACGGCGAAAAGATCGGCCTTGGAACCCGCCGCTACGAGCTAGTGTTCATGAAATGAGAGTCAAGCGACTGAGTCTCTATCGCTTGAACTCGAACCGCAGATCCGCAGGTATTTTCTCCAGACGCAGGTTCAGCAGATCCTCAT
>JAEEGL014849158.1_pt1 | contig 34874 bp, 29 predicted proteins | sample 9134231 | NCBI WGS metagenome assembly JAEEGL01 (sample SAMN16246548, study PRJNA631951) | gut metagenome | biome: gut microbiome; feature: rumen; material: fiber-attached | host: Bos | place: Iran: Karaj | collected 2018-10
CATCATATTGATGTTGCGGTAAATGACGTTGTACTGCGGATCCTGATGGACGCCGTTAACGCCCTCCTCTGCGAACATGACCGCGATATCGGGGCCCGCAACGCCGGAAACGTAGCTGTGGTAATTGATGGGCCTGCCGACTTCATCCTCGATCATATCGAGTGCCTTACGCTGCGCCCTGACCTGCTTGCGGGTGATGGGAACGCCGCCCATGCCCTGAGGAGTACCTTCGATAAGGCCGTCAAAATGGCTCTGACCGGCGGTACGGATGACCATGATGTGATCCGCGCCGTGATGAGCCGCCATACGCATACGGCGGATATCATCCTCAAAACGGCCGGAAGCGATCTCGGTCGTGATAACGGGAGCGGGCTGAGGATCGATATCCTCGAAATAATGCGCGGGGGGAAGGGGAACGGAGCGCTTCAAAGGCTCGGTCGCGTCCTGATACTCGAACGGCCCCATGTGCAAATGCTCAACGGGCTTGCGCCAAGTCCAGCCCCTGCGGCGGGGACGGTACTTATCGAGATCCTTAAGTATCTCGGCAACGTTGATGGGTGCATCGGGAGTAAGTTTATAGTCGCTCATTATTCGTTACCTCCCTTGAAAAGATCGGCCGCCTCATCCCAGAGATTGCCGTTTACGAGCTCAAGACCGGCGGGACGGATATCCATGCCCTTGGACTTAGCCAGACGATAGACGACGTTGCCTGCGCCATAGCACATAAGAGAACGCTCAACGCAGCCTTCAACTATCGCCTTTGCCTCGATAGAGGAGAACCCCATGCGAAGCAGTACGGAACGCTCGATAGCGGGGGAGGTGTACTCCCTGCCCATTTCGAGCAGCGGATCGACGAGCTTGTTCGCAAGTTCCCAGAAACGGGCTTCAAGCTGCTCGTCGGTCAGATCTTTAAGGTGCTCATGGCGATTATTAAAATCGTCCTCACGTTTCATAATACTTATCCTCCGTGTGTTATTTAACGTGTGTTAAAGCGCGGCTACAGCGCTGCGAACGAATTCTTCGTTCGTGTTGGTCTCCTCAACGAGGAACTTGATATCCTCATCGGTAAGCTCATCCTTATGCGTACCAACGGCCCTCTTGATGCGGCTCCTGCGCATATGGTCGAGATCGAGATCGGTGACCTGTATGAGCGAGGGATGCGCCGGCAGGATGATATTCTTTCCGGGGATCTCATCCTTGGGATCGCCGAAGTGAATGTCGATACCGTTCTGACGGGCGAAGGAAAGCTGGGGATTGATGTGCTTTCCGGCGCCGGTGTACTCGGTCTCCTGAACGACGATGCATTGATCCTGATCGAGATCCTGCGCAAGACGGAAAGCAGCAGCAAGGGAAGTGTTTCCGGCAGGGCCCTTCTCAAGGCCTTCAAGCGAGGCAAGACATTCGGTTATATAGAACACGCTGCCCTGTGTAACGGTAACGTACCTGTCCATGTAACGGAGAGGACGTGCCGCGCTCCTCGGAACGTCGGAATGGTCGGGATTGACGGCATAGGGCACGCCGAAACCGGTATGACCGGTGGTGAAGCTCTTCTTGTTGAACTGAGCGTCGCTCGCCATGTGCAGACCGGAAAGATTGACGGAAGCCGCGATGACCTTAGCATTGCAGCCCGCTTTGCGCAGGCCCCTGGCGGTACCCGTGAGGTTGCCGCCGCCGGCGTTAGTGCAGACGACTACGTCGGGATCCCTGCCGACCTTGGCGCGGAACTGCTCCGCGATCTCATAGCCGAGGGTCTCGACTCCGGCGATGCCGAAGGGAGTGTAGAGCGAAGCGTTGAAATAACCGGTCTCCTCAAGGAGCTGAAGCACCGTGGAGAAGAGCTCGGGCCCAACGGTGAGCTGAACCACCTCAGCGCCAAGGGCTTCGCACTTGCGTGCTTTTTCGATGATCTCGGGCTGGCCGATACCCTTGGAATCATAGCATTCCTGAACGACGATGCACTTTAAGCCCGCCATAGCGGCGCAGCATGCGACCGCGGCTCCGTAGTTGCCGCTCGTAGCGGTGACAACTCCCTTATAGCCGAGCTTCTTCGCCTGATAAACGCTCGTGCAGGCGCGGCGTGCCTTAAACGAGCCGGAGGGGTTCGAAGCCTCGTCCTTGATGAATATGCGGGCGCCCTTGCCTTCGGGAGCGCACTTCCTTGCCAGAGCGGTAAGGTTCTTAAGCTCTATCAGCGGCGTATTGCCGATGGAGAAGAGGGACTGAACGCGCCTGATCTCGTCGATGGTGTAGCCGGTGGCTTCCATCATGGCTTCGTAATCAAAGCCGATGCCGGGCTTTTCGAACTTTTCAAAGTCCATACCAACGGCGTTCTTGATGATCTCGTTTTTGCGTGCCATTATCGCGTCATAGCTGTTATCCATCAATCCTCACCTCCAAACGTGATCTTGCGAACGGTATTGCCGATCTCAAGCACTTCGGGCACAAAGAAGCCGAAATTATGCTCAAAATAGGGGTTGACCTTTACGACTTCGCCCTTGGTGCGGCGGCCGGTGCGGGTGACGACTTCTGCTACGTCGCCGATCTCCGCATCCTCAAGAAGATATCCTTTTACCCACATTTCAAGAGGGTTGATCTTGGTATCCTCGGGAAGAGCGGAAGAGCGTTCTTCGGGCGGAAGAACGATATTGTGGATCTGGACCCAATCGCCTTTCTTTGCCATAAAATACCTCCAATACAGTAAGCTGGGAAGCTCAATAAATGAGCTTCCCTTATGGTTTATTTTTCGATGTAATCACGGAAGTCGCCCATGATGGCATGGGGAACGGGAAGATCGATCATGGTCTTGAGGCCGGGCTTAGCGTTGATGACGTGGGGGATCATGTTCACGCACATAGCTATCGTGCCGAGACCGCCCTCAACTTCGGGCATATTGGAAACGTGGATGGAAGGAGTTCCCTCGATAACGACGTAATCGCCGGTATGGGTGCCTTCCATTTCGGGCTCGATCTGCTGAGGATGGATGAGGTCGATCTTCATCTTGCCGTCGACGTAAGCCTGAGCGGTCATGTTGACGCCGGCCACGTTGCCGGCCGCGGCGAAACCGTAGGGAGCCTGACGGTCGACCTTGGTGACGATGGGAGCCATCTGCTTTTCGAACTTGTCGATCTTCCAGCCGAGAGCCTCGGCGATCATGCCCGCGCTCTCTTCAAAGCCGACGTGACCGGCAAGGGTACCGTCCTCAACGCCCTTGTTGAATTCATCGACGGTGATGCCGATGCCCTGCTCCTTCATTACGGCGGGGCCGAAGGGGGAGAGGGAGTTGACGCGCTTGCACATGACGCTCTCAACGTCGATCATGCAGCCGGAGAGGCAGACGGCAAGAAGATCCATCATAAGACCGGGGTTGATGCCGGTACCGAGAACGGAAACTCCGTTCTCCTTGGCGATGCGGTCGATTTCAGCCGCGAGCTCGGGATGCTGCGCCTTGGGATATGCCATTTCCTCTGCGGTGGTAACGACGTTGATGCCGTTCTCGAGAACTTTCTTGAGCTTGGGGAATACCGCGGGAACGAAGGAGTCGGTCGCGACGATAGCAACGTCGGCAGCGCCCTTATAGATGACCTTATCGACGTCGTTGGAGATGAACACGTCCTTGCGGTCACCGCGCTCGATACCGAGGCGCTCAAAAATGCTCATTCCGTTGAGCTTGTCCCACATGTCGCAAACGCCGGTGATCTCAACGCCCTTCTTGTTAAGAAGCATCCTTGCGATGCCGGAACCCATTGCGCCGAAGCCCCAAATGGCTACTCTAACATTTTCCATAAAAAAACCTCCGTGATTAATGATTACTGATTTGATCGGGCATATCTCCCTAAATATTGATTATATCATATAACTGACATTTCCGTAACCCCTTTGTATTTAATAAAAGGAGTATATTTTCCGTTTTTTTAATAAAGAAAGTATTCATGACTTTATTGCAATCATGTGAAAATCATGTATAATACTAATCAATAAACGATCGGATACATCAGGAGGAAAAAGATGAAGAACAAAAGACTGACAGCGATAGCAACGGCGCTCATTATGCTGTTCGCCATGATCCCCGGCGCACCCGTTATAGCGCAAACGGGCACGGGCGGTTTAACGCTCGATACCGATGCAAACGGCGGTTATGAGGGCGATTACGTGCTCATCTACAATCCGTCTACCGACTCTTACGGAGGATACTCCACCGGTAATATGACTGGCCTGATCGAGACCGAAGCCGATCCTTATGCTAAAGGCACCGACAGTTCAAATGAAGACGGTATGTTCATTATCGACGTCGACGCACAGATCGAGCAGGAGAATCTCACGCGTCCCAAGGCAGAACCCCTGCCGGATCTGAGGACTTCCTACAACGTAGGCGATACAAAGACGTTTACGATCTCAAACTACAGTCCGGGGCCTTCCAGCCTCAGCTTCAAATGCGTGGCAAAGGGCGACCATTGTTACGTATGGACTCCCGCGCAGAACCTGACGAACTACTATCCTCTCGATTCCATCGACGCATCCTATCCTCAGCTCGTTTGCGATGAATTCGAGTCGAAATTCCCGCTCATGAATTCGTCCTTCGGCAATCACAGCAACGGTTCGCAGGGTGACGGCAGGATCAATCTGATGTATTACAACATCGACGACGGATGGAATATCAACGTCAATACCGGTTACGTTGCGGGCTATTTTTCTTCATACGATTACACTTCCAACGGGCTTCCGATGATACATATCGATACCTATCCCTGCGTTTACTACGTTGATCTGGAGGGAGAGCCGCATAATAATATCGAAAACTCATACAACGTCTTCTGTCACGAATACCAGCACCTGATCAATTATTCGCAGACGGGCGGTATGGATACATGGCTCAACGAGGCTATGAGCGCAGCGGCGGAGGAGATCTGCTATCCCGGTTCAAGCGTTGTATCGAGGATCCAGAGCTGGGAGAACTACTACTATAAGCAGAACGACGACTGGCTCACTCCTCCTCATGAGTTCTCATATACTCCCGCATATGAGCTTCATAACGGCTTTTCAATGTACAATTGGAGCAACAGCCTCGATTATATCCTTCCGCTCTATTCGCAGGTATCGTTGTTCTCGCAGTATCTTTTCACTCATTACGGAAACACGATATTCAAAGAGATCACGCAGCGTTATTCAACGTACGGCAGTATAAACGCGATCTCCAACGCAACCGGCATGCAGACTTCCGAGCTCGTGAAGAATTTCCGAATTGCCATGATCGCAAACGACCCCGTTGCTTTTGACGGGCTCTACGGCTTCACTCCTCAATCCGGCTACGATCCCGAGGAATATCACGGAGTCGTTAATCCGTACGATCTGCTTTCTCCTGTGATCTTCACCGGCAATTCGTGCACGATCAGCGGCGGCGGCGCGATTGCCGTAAAGCCTATAGGCGGCGTTTACGTTCCGCCGGCAGATGCGGACTCCCGCCTTGTTTACATCGGGATATCCAGAAACATCCATACCGATCCCGTCGCGCTTGACGGTATGGAGCTCGACCCGGAGGCCTTGACTGTTTACGAGGGCTCCGCTTCGACCATCAGGATAATAAGGACTCCCGTCAATGCCAACGATTACGACGTTGAATGGGAAAGCAGCGATCCTTCTGTCGCGGCGGTTTCCGGCTCCGCGAGATCGGCCTCCGTTCAGGGCGTATCGCTCGGTCATGCAACGGTAACCTGCCGCGCGACAGACAGGAGCAGCGGCCGGACCTATACTGCCTCGACTATGGTAAGCGTGCTCCATTTCCCAACCATTGACGAAGCGCTTAACGTTCCGGGCGGCAGCCTTACGTTCAGAGGAGTAACTTCGTATCAATGGGAAGTCAACGTCGATCATGAAGGAAGGGTGTGCGCCAATTCCACTAATCAAGGCGTTTCGAGCTCGACCTCGTCCATTCAGACGACCATCGATATGGAGGCGGGGGAGACGCTCTCCTTTGATTGGGCCGTCAGCAGCGAGGGAGGATATGATAAGCTCATATTCTACGTCAACGGCAGCAACACAGCCAATATCAACGGAAGCGTAAGCTTTACGACCTACACCTACACCGCTCCGAGCGCAGGTTCTTATACATTCAAATGGTCGTATGAAAAGGACTATTCCGTCAATACCGGCGACGATACCGGCTACCTTGACAACGTTGCGTACAGCGGCGACCCCGCCGCCGGCATACTGCTTGGCGACGTTAATATGGATGGTACCGTGGACGCGTCCGACGCGCTGCTTGTATTGAGATATTCCATGGATTTGATCGATCTTACCGACGAGCAGTTGTTGAGAGCCGATTACAACTGCAACGGAAGCGTTTCGGCGGATGACGCTCTGCTCATTTTAAGAAACGTTCTCTGAGTAAAATAATCGCTGTCCGCTTTGCGGCAAAACAAAAGCATGATGCTGAAAACCGCTTTTCGCATCATGCTTTTTTACGTATTCACTCGGGTCGAAAACGTATGATCCTTCAAACCGTCCCGGTATTATTCGCGATCATGCCCATGCATCCTTACTCTTGGGGATCCTTATGCCGCTGAGTATGCCGCCGAATTCCCAAAGGAACCATTGATTGGTGGAGGGTTTCAGCCTCAGATCGACGAAACGCTCCGAATCGGCACCCGAGGATCTTATGAAAAGCCTGAGATAGCCGTCCTTGAAGTTGTCCCTGCTGTGCGCGAATTCCATAACCTTAACGGTATAAGGCCTGGTCGGAGTATAGTCGTTTTCGGGAGAGGAGCCCTGAAGATACGAGCGGGGAATGTAATCGACGCCGTCCATGAACCTATCCTTTACAAAGCTGATCTCCATTTGAGACATGGGCCTCGGCCCTTTAAGGTAGTTCAGCATTTCTATCGAAGCGTCCCTGTTAAAGGCGAACTCGCAGAGAGCCGCAACTGTAAGCGCAGCAGTACCGTAGGGATCGGTAAGATCGGCCTGGGGAAGCGCCTTGAGCTCATCAAGGTTTTCCGGCAGCTTATCGAATGTGATCTCCTTGGAAGCGGCCGAATTCTTAACGGCGCTTGTAACGTCGTCGACTATCTTATCGGCCGCCTTTCTTGAAAGAGCCGAAGATATCTTTCTGATAATAGATTCAAGTATGTTCATATTATCCTCCTGATTGTTTTATTTACGGATAATATACTAACACATTCTTTCGTTTTTTGCAAGGAGATATTAAAAGCAATTATCGATTTTCTCCGGGTCGAAAGAATGATAAAGCTCCGTCAGCCAGCCGAATTCGTATGCGGTATCCGAATCTTTAATAACGGGAAGGAGCCCCAGCTCCGAGATCTTCTTTTGTGCTTTTTCTTCCAAAAGCTGGGTAATAAACCCCATAGCCGCAGAAACCTTTTTGGGCTCGATGCTATTATACAGCCCTATGTACTGCGCTTCAAACCTTCCTTTCGGGAATGGTGCCGCGTCAAAATAGGGGCATTTTCCGTTCAACTGCGCGCGATATAGATCTCCGGCCCCTTTTATATCCGTTATGCAGGATCGTTTTTTCCCGGCTTTGAATTCAGGCGCGCTGCCGGCGCCTTCTATCAGTTCGTCCGTTTTCGCGTCCGATCTGTCGGTCGTAAACAGTATCAATGAGCCCGAAGCGCAGTAGGGGACGGCCCTGCATTCATTCAAATACCTGCATATGCCGAATAAGCCTTCGACTTCGCCGTTTATAGCGATAAGGTCTTCTCCTTTTAAAAAGCCCTTCGGAAAGCTGATAATATCCGGGCAGTTTCCTCTCCGAAGCTGTTCAGCGGCCTCTTCTTCGGTATAGGACTTCACTTCGAAATACACGTTCCCCGAGCGTTTTGCATACGTTTTTGCCTCGCTGTACAGAAGCGATCCGAGGCTGCCGGAAAAGGGCCTTATTCCAACCACGTGCCACACTTTTATTATCCCGACGTTTTTATCGGTATCATTATCGAGCCATATCCTGTATTCGTCTTTATCAAGCTGATCGTCGTAGTATCCCGGAACGATAAAAATGAAAAGAACCGCGGCCGCGATGATCGCGCAGGCCAGGATCCTTTTCACAATATATTCTTTATGTTTTTTCGCGCTCACATATAATCGATATGTATTTGAGCGCCGGTTTATTCTTTATCGGGTGCGGGGGAGTCCGGCTCTTCAGCATCTTCCGTTTCTTCTTTTTTGAGCTTTATGACTTCCGCAGCCAGCCTTCGCCTGTCTTCGCTCATGGCGGCGTAATGCTTTCTGGTCGTATTGACGTCCTTGTGGCCGAGCACGTCCGCTACAAGATAAATATCCCCGGTCTCGCGATAACGCATTGTGCCGTAAGTACTGCGAAGCTTATGAGGCGATATCTTTTTGAGCGGAGCGGCTATCTGCGCGTATTTCTTTACGAGCACTTCAACCGAACGCACGCTGATGCGCTTTTTCTGCATTGAAAGGAAAAGCGCCTTTTCATGACCGTCGGCGGGGATGATCGCTTCCCGCCAGAGCATGTATTGAAGCAGCGCGCGTCTGACGTCAGAGCCGAAAACTATCAGCTCTTCATTTCCGCCTTTGCGCGTAATACGGACTTCATTCGACATGAAATTGATGTCGTCCGTATCGATCCCAACGAGCTCGCTGATCCTCATTCCGGTACCCAGGAAAAGGGTTATTATAGCCGTATCTCTTATTACATTTTGTTGGTGATATTGCTTCTGTTTCTCGGTGAGTCCGTCGCCGTTCTCGACCACGGAAAGCAGATTGGCCATCTCTTCGGGATCGAGCCTTATAATGGGCTTTTCGTGAAGCTTAGGCGTATCCACGAGGGCGGGGGCGTTATTCTTTATCCGTTCTTTTTTGTAAAGATACTTGAAAAGAGCCCTTATAGCGGAAAGCTTTCTGGCCTTAGCGCGTTCGCCGTTCACAACGAGATCGGAGTCATCGTCGGGCTGATAAAGCGATACGTACTCAAGAAAACACTCTATGCAGACCGCGTCGACTTTTTCAAGGATATCATAACCGATGTCGCGCATATCGCCGACGCCTTTGCAGATATCAGTATCCATAAGGTACGTAAAGAACGTTTTAAGATCGACCGCGTAACCGTATCGGGTCATGATCCCGGTAGTCAATTCGACGCCTCTGAAGAAATCCGTGCAGCAGCGAGGAAGCGTCAGAACGAGCTCACGCAGCTTCAACGTGTATTTTTTGGTTTTTTCAATGGAATATTCGCTCATGGGGAAGTCTCCTTTGCAATCCCATTATAACACAACATTGCGTTAAAGACAAGTTTAACGCAATGTTATTTATGCATTTTGGCAAATATATTATTTTGAAGCCGGATCGGGGCTTTCCAAAGGCTTTTGGGTTTTCGGTTCTTTTGATTCGATTTTGATCGTTTCACGCAGTTTTTTTATTTCGGCGCGCGCAAGCTGATCGCATCTGTTGTTGAATTCGTTATCGGCGTGACCTTTGACTTTATTCCAGTTTACTTTATGTCTGCGGGTTTCTTTTATCAGCTGCTCCCACAGATCCTGATTCTCAACGGGTTTTTTATCGGCCTTTTTCCAACCGTTTTTCATCCAGTTGAAGATCCATCCCTTACAGAACGAATCGCATAAATATGCGCTGTCCGTGTACAGTTCGACTTCGCAGGCCTCCTTCAAAGCTTCCAGGCCCTTTAACGCCGCGGTAATCTCCATACGGTTGTTCGTTGTTTCGAGTTCGCCTCCGGAGATCTCTTTTTTCACAGTTTTGTACATCAGTATCGCGGCCCATCCGCCTAATCCGGGATTGACCGAACAGGCGCCGTCCGTATAAATGGTAACTTTTTTCATATTACGCGTTATAATCGACCGTGAAAAGCGGCAGCCCGTCCTCGACCCGCCAATCCCCGTATACACCGCAATGCGCAGCGCCGACCTCTATATGCAGCATGGCTATTCCGCAGTCGAGCATTCCATATCCGAAATTCTTGGATACGTTCGCAATTTGTATATTATCTTTATTTAATATATCAAATTCCCAGGGTTGGGCATTCATCGCCGATGGCGCCATCCTCGCGCAGTATACGGCGGTTTTCTGCCATTCGGGAAGAGCCTTGAACGAGTTGTCATCGAGCCCCGTAAGGTTGAATATCGTCTTTCTCGTGCGTTTCCTGGAAGGAGCCTCCTTATAGTGGCCTACCGCTATAACGCACCTGACTTTTTCAGAAGGATCTTCGAACCTGATGCATGAATTCAAAGCGGATTTATTATAAGATAAACCAAGCCAGCACGTTCCGAGCCCCATCGCAGTACATTCGAGTACGAATGCTTCGCCGACGGAACCGACCATGTAATCCATATCCTTATCCTTGGAGATCAAAGCGGCGAACGTATCGGTGCCGGAGATCGCTTTGCCGATCAACGGATTGAAGACGCTTTCATTCCTTCCGACGACGATCCTGACTTCGTCCATGCTCATGTATTTTGCGACTTCCTTAAGAGTATAAAGCTCGTTCTTCCCGACTCCTCCGCTGTATTTTCTGACGGATACGCGGTTCTTGATGACTTCGTACCATCTTTCCATAGCAGAATCCATTAGTAGTTCCTCCTCTGTCGTCTCATTATTAATTCAATACTTCGTTAAGAAATTGACCCGTATAACTATTATTACATTTTGCCACTTCTTCCGGAGTGCCCACGGCGATAACGGTGCCTCCGGCGTCGCCGCCTTCGGGGCCGAGATCGATGATGTAATCCGCGGTCTTTATCACGTCGAGATTATGCTCGATAACCAGCACCGAGCTTCCTCCGTCGCAAAGCCTCTGCAGTATCTGCAGCAGGCGTTCAACGTCCGCTACGTGCAGACCGGTCGTTGGTTCGTCAAGCACGTAAAGGGTTTTTCCGGTATTCTTGCGGGCAAGCTCGGTCGCAAGCTTGACCCTCTGCGCTTCGCCTCCTGATAGAGTCGTCGAAGGCTGACCGAGTTTGATATAGCCGAGGCCGACGTCGCAGAGCGTTTCAAGCTTCTTCGCTATCTTTGGCAGGGGCTTAAAGAAATTATAAGCCTCCTCCGCGGTCATATCAAGTACGTCAGCAATGGTTTTTCCTTTATAGCGCACCTCAAGAGTCTCTCTGTTGTAGCGTTTGCCCTTGCAGACTTCGCAGGGAACGTAAACGTCGGACAGAAAATGCATCTCTATCTTGATGATACCGTCGCCCGAGCAGGCCTCGCAGCGTCCGCCTTTGACGTTGAAGCTGAATCTGCCTGCGTTGAATCCTCTCAGCTTCGCGTCCGGAGTCTGCGCGAATACGTCCCTGATAAGGTCGAATACGCCCGTATAAGTCGCTGGGTTGCTCCTTGGAGTCCTGCCGATGGGAGATTGATCGATATCGATTATCTTATCGAGAAAAGCGACGCCCTCAATGCTGTCGTGGTCGCCCGAATGGATCCTGGCGTGGTTAAGCTCGCGAAGAAGCGTCTTTTTGATTATCTCGTTCACGAGGCTCGATTTACCGGAACCCGAAACTCCCGTAACGCAGGTGAATACCCCGAGAGGAATACTGACGTCGATATTCTTCAGATTGTTCACTCTTGCTCCGCGCACGGTCAGCCACTTGCCATCCGGCTTTCTGCGCGCCTTCGGGATCTCTATCCTTCGTTTTCCCGTAAGGAACTGACCTGTAACGGATCCGGGCTCGGCCATAATATCTTCAAGCGTTCCGGAAGCGATGATATTGCCACCGTGTTCTCCGGCGCCAGCGCCGATATCGACGATATGATCGGCGCTTCTTATCGTCTCCTCGTCGTGCTCTACAACTATCAGAGTGTTCCCGAGATCCCTTAATCCGCAAAGCGCATCAAGCAGTTTCCTGTTGTCGCGCTGATGAAGACCGATGCTCGGCTCATCCAGAATGTAAAGAACGCCAACAAGGCCGGAGCCGATCTGGGTGGCAAGCCTGATCCTTTGCGCTTCGCCGCCCGAAAGCGACGAAGATGCGCGCGAAAGCGTAAGATAATCCAGACCGACGTTAATAAGGAACCCGAGCCTTGCGTTCAATTCCTTTAATATCTGGGCCGCAATAAGCTGCTCGGATCTTGTCAGCTCAAGGCCGTTTATGAATTCACGCGCTCTGCGGATGCTCATATCCGAAAGATCGGCGATCGAAACGCCCCCAACGGTTACAGCAAGCGTCTCGGGCTTCAATCTTTTGCCCCGGCATGCAGGACATGGCGTGTTGCGCATATACTGTTCAAGCTCCTGCTTAGCCCAATCCGACTGCGTTTCACGGTACCTTCTATGAAGATTCGGAACGATCCCTTCAAAAGGCGTATCGAACGTGCCGCTTCCGTATTCCTTTTGATACTGAACGTGCAGACGTTTTTCGCCGGTTCCGTATAACAACGCTTTTTTTCCTTCTTCGGGGATTTCGCAAAAAGGCGTATCTTCGGTAAAGCCGTATTCCTTCTCTATTGCGCTGAAATACATCTGAGCGATAGTGTTTTTCGAATTGCTCTGCCATCCGCTGACGGAAATAGCCCCTTCCGCAAGCGAGAGCGATCTGTCCGGAACGACGAGATCCTCGTCGATAGTAAGCTGAAACCCCAGACCGGAGCAAACGGGACATGCGCCGAACGGGCTGTTGAAAGAGAACATCCTCGGAGTCAGTTCTTCTATGCTGATACCGCAGTCCGGGCATGCGTAATTCTGGGAGAACAAGTATTCCTCTCCGGTGGTAAGCACGACTTTTGCGAGCCCTTCGCCGTATCTGAAAGCGGTTTCAAGCGAATCGTTGAGCCTCGACTCGATCCCCGGACGAACCACGAGCCTGTCGACGACCGCATCGATATTGTGCTTCTTTTTCTTATCGAGATCCGGCACTTCGTTGATATCGTAGATCTCGCCGTCGATTTTGACCCTGACGTAGCCTTCCTTGCGGATCTTTTCTATGACGGTCTTATGCTCGCCTTTGCGCGCACGGACGACGGGGGCGATTATGAATATCCTCGTGCCCTCCGAAAGATCCATTACTCTGTCGACTACCTGATCTATGCTCTGTTTTTCTATCGGCTTTCCGCATTGAGGACAATGAGGATGCCCTATGCGGGCATATAAAAGCCTGAGATAATCGCTTATCTCCGTCACCGTGCCGACCGTGGAGCGGGGATTATTCGAAGTGCTTTTCTGATCTATCGAGATCGCGGGAGACAAGCCTTCTATATGATCGACGTCGGGCTTATCCATCTGGCCGAGGAACTGCCTTGCATATGCAGATAGCGATTCAACGTATCTCCTCTGACCCTCAGCGTAAATGGTATCGAAAGCAAGCGAGGATTTGCCCGAACCCGAAACGCCGGTAAATACAATAAACTTTTCACGCGGGAGCTCCAGAGAAACGTTTTTGAGGTTGTTCTCCCTTGCGCCCTGTATGATGATCTTATCGTTCATTTTCTCGTCCTCTGTTTTGCTTTCTTTCTGCTGCCCACGGTGCCGGGCGCGGGCTTTTTGGAACCGTCGGGTTCCTTTCCCTGCAGCCTGAACAATTCGTCGCGGAGCTTTGCTGCCTGCTCGAATTCAAGCTCCATGGCGGCTTGCTTCATCTGTTCGGTTATTATACGGATGCGCTCCTCGCGCTCGCTGCTGCTGAATCCGTCGGCGCCTCTCTTTACCTTTGAGCTGATCTCTATGACCTCATGTACGGCCTTTTTAACGCTCCTGGGAGTGATATTATGCTCCGCATTATACCTCATCTGGATATCGCGGCGGCGGTTGGTCTCGTCGATCGCGCGCTGCATGGAATCCGTTATGGTATCGGCGTACATTATAACGCGCCCGTCGACGTTCCTCGCCGCTCTTCCAACGGTCTGCACAAGCGAGGTGGTCGAACGAAGGAAGCCCTCCTTATCAGCATCGAGTATGGCTACAAGGCCTACTTCCGGCAGATCGAGGCCTTCGCGAAGGAGATTGATGCCGACCAGAACGTCGAATTCTCCAAGGCGCAGATCGCGGATTATCTCCATGCGTTCGATAGTTTCAACGTCGGAATGCATGTACCTAACGCGCACGCCCATTCCATCAAGGTATTCGGTCAGCATTTCCGCCATCCTCTTTGTCAGCGTCGTGACAAGCGTCCTGTACCCCTTTTCGGCGGTCATGCGGATCTCGCCGAGCAGATCGTCGACCTGCCCGGTAACGGGCCTGACCTCGATCAAAGGGTCTATAAGGCCGGTCGGCCTGATTATCTGCTCCGCGACCTGCGAGGCCCGCGAGAGCTCGTAATCGGCGGGAGTGGCGCTGACGCATATGAGCTGACCCACGCGATCCTCAAATTCATCAAAAGTCAGAGGGCGATTATCATATGCGCTCGGGATGCGGAATCCGTATTCAACGAGCTCGGTCTTTCTTGAAAGATCTCCGCGGTACATCGATCTGAGCTGAGGAAGAGTAACGTGGGATTCGTCCACGATGGTAAGGAAACCCTCCGGGAAATAATCCATAAGCGTAAAAGGAGGCTGACCGGGTTTTCTGCCGTCAAAGTAACGGGAATAGTTCTCTATACCCTGGCAGTAGCCGATCTCTCTCATCATCTCGATATCAAAAGTCGTCCTCTGCTCAATCCTCTGCGCTTCTATCAGCTTATCCTGCGCTTTGAATTCTTCAACGCGTATATGCATATCATGCTTGATCTGTTCAAGAGCGGCTTCCATCTTTTCCCTGTCGGCCGCGTAATGCGTCGCCGGGAATATGATGACGTGAGCGAGAGTTCTTACAGGAACGCCTGTGACGACGGTTATCTCGGAGATAGTCTCTATTTCGTCGCCGAACATTTCGATACGGTACGCGTTCTCTTTTTCGTTCATCGGGAACACTTCGATGACGTCGCCTTTAACGCGAAAACATCCGCGGGCAAAATCGATGTCATTGCGCTGATACTGCATATCCACAAGCTTGCGGAGTATCTCATCGCGCTCGATCTGCATACCGATGCGCAGAGAAACGCTCATCCTAAGATACTCTTCCGGATCGCCGAGAGCGTATATGCACGAAACCGAAGCGACTATAATAACGTCGCTTCTCTCATTGAGGGCGCAGGTGGCGCTGTGGCGCAAACGGTCTATCTCCTCGTTTATGGATGAAACCTTCTCGATATAAGTATCCGAAGAAGCTATGTATGCTTCGGGCTGATAATAATCGTAATAGCTGACAAAGTATTCGACCGCACTGTCGGGGAAAAACTCTTTCAACTCCGAACAGAGCTGGGCCGCAAGCGTTTTATTATGGGCGATAACAAGCGTCGGCCTCTGGACTTTTTCGATGACTTTAGCCATCGTAAAGGTTTTTCCGGAGCCGGTAACGCCGAGGAGCACCTGTAAACGGTCTCCCCTTTCCACGCCTTGAGCAAGCTTTTCTATTGCCTGCGGCTGATCGCCCGTTGGTTCAAAGGGCGAAACGGCCTTAAACTCGTTCATAAGATAGTTATCTCCTATAAATACTCATTATGGATTATATCACCAAACACGAACAATTCAAAGTGCTTTTTTATAAATGCCTTATAATGGTGAAGCTGCCAGCAATTCACGATTGAATAGTTACGGCGCAAAATGTTATCATCCTTACGAGGTGAGGAACATGATCAAAACAATATTATTTGTTATTTACGCGATGCTTATTCCCGCGGTGCCGCTCTATGGCGTCAGGTTTTATAAAAAGCATCACGATTTTACAAAGCTCGTGTGCTGCTGGATGCTTTTCGGGATTCAGACGCTGATATCGCTCGGCAGCATAATCAGTTATATAAACGAGTGACCGGCTGGTATGCTCCGCCGGTCACAGAATCATATTTGAATAACAGAACTCTTATTTTTCCTTTTTGAAGTGCTTTTTCGAGTAATCGATTATTCTCTTGATCGCCGGGCAGAGTATGATGTTGATGATCAGTTCCGGAACGAAATTGCACAAAACGATTACGAACCAGATGAAATAAGCGGAATCCGCATTAAAGAAATCTTTTGCGAGCTGCGACACTACCGGCCCGAAGAATATTATGCATCCGAGCAGGAATATCCCCGTATTGATGATAGGGCAAATCGCAGCGGCCGCGACGATGCCGAGGAAAGGATGCTTTTGGGAAAGCAGTTTATAAAGCAGCCCCGAAACAATGCCCGCGGCTATGCCTTTTACCATTACGAGGGCGATAGCGATGACAGGATTATGCGCGAAAAAATACGGGAAAGTACCGTCGGTAAACAGTACGATAAGTCCGAAAACGAATCCGAGCCACGCGCCTGCCCAGACTCCGTACAGAGCCGCGCCGACAACGATCGGCATCAATACGAACGACAGACTGAATATCCCTATCTTGGGCATATATGCGGCAATAAGCTGCAGAACTATCACTATGGCGGTCAGCAAACCGAGCCCGACGATAGTCCTTGTTTTGACTGAGATTGATTTTTTGTTGACAGTACTCATCATTTCCTCCTGGTAATTCAGATCATAACTGTTCGCAGACGACCTTCATCATGCCGTCGGTTTTAGAATAAGACATTGTAACAACGTAAACGCCCATTACAACGCTTGCTTTTGACGCTTTGCCTTCCTGGAAAGAAGCTAAAGCGGTCATGATATCGTTCTTCAAGTCCGGTTCCGTATCCGAACCGTTTAAGAATACAAGCAAGGAGCAAAGCTCCTCAGCATATTCCTCGCGCCTCTGCGCCGAACGGTCGACTTCATCAGGCTCGACGAAAAGCCCGTCGAACGACTTGATAAACTCGAGCTTTCGAGCGATCTGCAAACACACCACTCCGTCCTTATCGTAGGACTTGACGGTGACGAAGTTATTATCGACTTCGCTTTTGAACGATAAAGAAGCGGATCTTTCGCCCTCGATCACTTCGGCGTTAAAAGAACCTGCCATACGCTTTATCAATTCAAAGCAGGGTTCTTCCGTGGGCGCCGGAGTATGTGAAGCGTTCGCAGATACGCCGGAAGCCTTATCTTTGCCGAATACGGCGCATAGAATGATGAACGCCGCAATGGCGGCAGCGCATACGATGGGAACTATTATCCGTTCCGCACGCATGCGCTTTTCGATCTTTTCCTTTTCCGCAGCGGTCCTTGTTGCCATATCTTATATCGGGGCGCGATACTGTCGCGCCCGGTGCATTATCCAACTACTACGTTTACGATATTCCTGATAGCAATGAACTTACGAACGGTCTTGCCGTCGAGCCATTGGCTGAGATCGGGATTCGCAAGCACGAGCTCTTTCAGATCGTCCTGTGAAATATCAGCGGGAACGGTCATCTTCGTTCTTAGCTTGCCGTTTACCTGTATGCCGAGCTCCTGCTCGTTCTTTACCAGAGCGGATTCATCGAACTTCGGCCACTTCGCTTTATATAAGGGTTCGAAGCCGAGCCTTTCGTTCATCTCTTCCGCGATGTGCGGAGCAAACGGATCGAGCAGTATAAGCAGCGTCCTCATCTCGTCTTTGGTTATGCTGCCGTTGGAATAAACGTCGTTTACGAAGCTCATCATGCCGGCGATAGCGGTGTTGAACTTCATGCGCTCGATATCCTCCGTGACCTTTTTGATGCAGGTATGCAGCGAGCAGCGCATCTCGGGACGTTCTCCCTCTCCCTTGACCATATCGAGCATACGCCATACCCTGTCAAGGAACCTGCGGCAGCCCATAACGCCCGCCGTCGACCAGGGGATAGTTTGCTCGAAAGCGCCTATGAACATCTCGTAAAGCCTGACGGTATCGGCGCCGAGATCGCGGCAGAGATCGTCCGGATTGATAACGTTGCCGAAGGACTTGCTCATCTTGCGGCCGTCCTCAGCAAGTATCATACCGTGACTTGTGCGCTTAAGATAAGGCTCGGGGCAGCTTACAACGCCGATATCGTAAAGGAACTTATGCCAGAAGCGCGAGTACAGAAGATGCAGGGTAGTATGCTCCATACCGCCGTTATACCAATCGACGGGCATCCAGTAATCGAGCGCTTCTTTGGAAGCGAGCGCCTTGTCGTTATTCGGATCGCAGTAACGCAGGAAATACCAGCTTGAACCGGCCCAGTTGGGCATGGTATCGATCTCCCTTTCTGCCGGTGCGCCGCATTTCGGGCAGGTGGTATGTATCCAGTCGGTCGCCCTTGCAAGTGCAGAGGAACCGTCCTCTGCGGGCTTGTAATTATCGATCTCGGGAAGCGTCAGCGGAAGCTGATCCTCGGGAATGGGTACCCAGCCGCAATGCTCGCAATAAACGAGGGGGATCGGCTCGCCCCAATAACGCTGACGGGAGAACAGCCAATCGCGGAGTTTGAAGTTGGTCTTCTTGCGGCCTATGCCCTTTTCCTCCAGATATGCAATGATCGCCTTTTTGGCGTCCTCCACCTGCATACCGTTAAGGAAACCGGAGTTGACCATAACTCCCGTTTCGCAGTCGGTAAACGCTTCCTTCGTAATATCGCCGCCAGCAACGACCTCAATAATGGGAAGCCCGAATTTATTAGCGAACTCCCAGTCGCGGGTATCATGCCCGGGAACAGCCATGATGGCACCTGTGCCGTAGCCCATCAGTACGTAATCGGAGATCCAAACGGGGATCGGCTTGTCCGTGCAGGGATTGATCGCGTAAACACCCTTCAAGGGCACGCCGGTCTTATCCTTTGCAAGCTCGCTTCTTTCAAAATCGCTCTTATGAGCGGCCTGCTCGCGGTATGCTTCGACCTCGTCGATGTTTTCGATCCTGTCTTTAAGCGCATCCACGAGAGGATGCTCGGGCGCGATGACCATATAAGTCGCGCCGAACATCGTATCCGGCCTTGTGGTATAGATCTTAAGGCCTTCGGGATAACCGTCTATGCTGAAAGTTACCTCGGCGCCCGTGCTGCGGCCGATCCAGTTGCGCTGAGTGGTCTTGATCCTTTCGGCAAAATCGATCTTATCAAGATCGTCTATAAGCCTGTCGGCATAGGCGGTGATCTTGAGCATCCATTGGCTCCTGACCATGCGGATGACGGGCGCGCCGCAGCGCTCGCAAGTGCCGTCGATCACCTCTTCATTAGCAAGACCGACCTTGCAGGAGGTGCAGAAATTAATGGGAAGCTCCGCTTTATACGCAAGCCCTTTTTCGAACAGTTTGAGGAATATCCATTGAGTCCACTTGTAATAAGCGGGATCGGAGGTATAAAGCTCCCTCGACCAATCGAAGCTGAGGCCCAGAAGCTGGAGCTGACGATGGAAAACGGAGATATTGCGTTCGGTGACCTTCATGGGATGCTCGCCCGTCTTGATAGCGTAATTCTCGGTAGGAAGACCGAAGCTGTCGTAACCTATGGGGAACAGTACGTTATAGCCTTCGAGCCTTTTCTTTCTTGCGATCACATCAAGCGCGGTATAGGGTCTCGGGTGACCTACGTGAAGTCCTGCGCCGCTCGGGAAGGGGAACTCGATGAGCGCATAGTATTTGGGAAGCGAATAATCGTTCTTCGCTTCAAAACAATGCGCGTCGTTCCATTTGGACTGCCATTTTTTCTCAATGGCGATATGATCGTATCTGTCTGCTGCCATATTGTGCTCCTTATATAAAAAATAAACTTCGCCTCCAAATAGGAGACGAAGCAATATGTGCTCCGCGGTACCACTCCGCTTGGCGTAAAATACGCCCGCTCTGACGGTTAACGCCCGTTAACGCCCTGCCTGATCGAAAGACTCAGCGAGGGGGCTCCGCAGTGAGGTTCGATCCGGTCAGCCGCGGGCTTTCACCAACCGCCCGCTCTCTTCAGACTTAAATGGATCTACTATTCTGCTTCACAGCCTTTACTCGATATTCAATTTTATTACAAGCGGAGCGATATGTCAAGATGTTTTTATGATTCGAGCTGCTTGCCCATAAAGCCCGCGGCGGTCTCGCATACCTTCATCTCTGCTTCGGTAAACCTGACGCCAGGTTCTTTTGAAAGCAGTATGACCGCGCCTATCGCGTCGCCCGAGGAGATGATCGGCACGACAAGTTCCGCCGTGTATTTATCGGGGCTCTCATCGACGGATACGGCGAGTACGCTCTCCCCCGCCGCCGCGCTTGCGGATATCTTCGTCCTGCTCTGCATAAGCTGCTCGATATGTTCGTTCACCGGCTTTGAAAGCAGTTCCTTTTTGCCCGCTCCCGATACAGCTATAACTATATCCTTGTCGCAGATAACGGCGGTATGCCCCACGGATTGATGTATCGATTCCGCGTATTCTCTTGCAAAATCACCGAGTTCTCCAATCGGCGAATACTTTTTAAGTATTACTCCGCCTTCACGATCAACGAAGATCTCAAGAGGATCCCCTTCTCTTATCCTTAACGTCCTTCGGATCTCCTTGGGTATTACCACCCTTCCGAGTTCGTCTATTCTTCTGACTATTCCGGTTGCTTTCATTTCTGTACTCCTTTAATGAACTATGCTTCTATTATTTACCCGAAGCGGATTATTATTCTGAATAAAGCGCAAATCTACTCTTGACAAGCGTACTTGGGCGGATTATAATTGTGCATATCCAATAAGCACAATTAATCACGGAGGTGCGTATGAGTATTCTGAGCGTTAAAGATCTGACAAAACGTTATGAAAGCTTCACGCTCGACAATGTCTCCTTCGAACTCGAGCCGGGCTATATCATGGGCTTTATCGGCAGGAACGGAGCTGGCAAAACGACGACAATAAAATCCATGCTCGGCCTTATAAAAAAGGACGGCGGTACCGTGCTCTTCGACGGCGTGGACTATGATTCAAACGAGCTGGACTGCAAGCAGGAGATCGGCTTTATCATCGGCGAATTCGACTGTTACAAGAACACCCGGTTAAAGAAGATCACCTCGGTCACAAAGAGGTTCTACAAGAATTGGAGCGATGAAAAGTACTCCGAATTCATAAAGCTTTTTGACCTTGATGAAAACAAGAAGGTCAACGAGCTCTCCGCCGGCATGAGAGTAAAATACGCTCTTGCGCTTGCGCTCTCGCATAACGCAAAGCTTCTGGTTCTTGACGAGCCCACGAGCGGCCTCGATCCGGTCTCGCGCGATGATCTTCTGGACGTTTTCAGAAAGGTTATCGAGAAAGGCGACTGCAGCATACTGTTCTCTACCCACATTATTTCCGATCTTGAAAAATGCGCCGATTACATCACCTATATCCATAACGGAAAGATACTGCTTTCGACCGACGTGGATTCCTTCAAAGCCGGATATCTGCTCGTATCGGGCGATACCGAACAGCTTGAAGAATACAAGGATATCATTATAGGCAGCAAAAACAACGCCTTCGGCTTCTCCGGTCTTATTTCAAGCGCAGACCGCGACAAATGCCCGGGCCTTAAAAAAGCTCCCGCAGATCTTGAATCGATCATGATTTTTAACGAACAGGAGGATAAGATCCGTGCGTAATCTGCTTTATAAGGAATTCAAGCTTTGCATGATGCCTATCGTATGGGCTTTCATGGCATTCGTGCTGATGCTTTTAATACCCAACTATCTGTACCTGATTCCTTGTTTCTTCATCTGCAACGCGATATTCTACGTATTTCAGACCGGTACGGTCAATAACGATCTGCTCTATACGGTACTGCTTCCGGTCGGAAAAAGGGATGCAGTAAAAGCAAGGTATCTGTTTGTTATCATTATCCAGATGATTATGCTCATACTTTACGTCGTCATGATAGCGATAAAAAACGCAGTAATGCCGATCAGCAACTTCGGGCTCGACGCGTGCCCGACGCTCATAGGCGCCGCGCTGATAACCTTCGCGGTATTCAACGCCGTATTCCTGCCCGAATTCTACAAGACGGGCGTTAAGGCCGGCAGGAGCTTCCTGCTTGCTTCCATAGCTATATTCGTATGGATAACCGTTTGCGAAGGATTCTTTATTGCCGCAGCATCTGCATCCGATAAAGTGACGGCGTTCGGCTGGGTCGCTGCTAACGTCGACTGCATGCCCAAGACCGCGGAGGCATGGACCGCGCAGCTTATCATAATTGCGGTATGCGCTGTAATATATGCCGCAGTTAACCTGCTCTCCTGCAAAGCATCCTGCAAAAACCTCGAAAAGGTCAACCTTTGATGAAACTGTCGATACTTCCGAATCTGCCGATACCCGCATATCGTCAGATCTACGAACAGATAACGTCGCAAATACTGTCCGGAGAACTGAAAAGCGGGGATACGCTGCCGCCTATACGAACGGTCTCGCGCGAGCTGGGCATAAGCGTCATTACCGTGCGCAGCGCTTGGGAGGCTTTGGAGCGCGACGGCCTGATAGTATCAAGAGCCGGAAGCGGATGTTTTATCGCGGAGCTGACTCACGATTCGCTTGCTAAGCGAAGGCTCGAAACGCTCGATCAGGCGCTGACTTCGCTGGTGAGCGATGCGAAAAGGCTCGGGTTTTCGGCGGAAGAATTGGCCGAGCTGATCAAAAACAAATACGAGCAATAATAAAAAAAGCCCTTCCGGAAGCAATTCGGAAGGGCTTTTTCAGATCAAAACGAAAAACTGATTTGATCCGTATCCGGGAGCGATTCGAAGCACCCGAGAGAATCGAGTTTTTCCATTATCGCGGTGTTGGCTTTGGTTCTGTAAGCGAAATCTTCCTTGGAAAGATATTCGCCGTTTTCGGCCGCTTTTTCTATCAGCATGGCGACGTTTTCGCCCAATCCGGCGACAGAGGTAAACGGCGGCCGGATCTTGCCGTCCTCAATAACGAAAGTCTTTGCCTTTGACTTATAAATATCAACGGGCAGCAGCTCGAATCCTCTCAGGTTCATTTCCGCGACGACTTCAAGAATGGTGATCGCATCCTTTTCCTTCTGGTCGAGCTTATCCTTCGCCTTTAATAATTTGATATTGTTGTAAACGGCGTCGAATCCGCCGCGGCAAAGCTGGATATCAAACGTATCGGCTCTCACGGTAAAATAGACCGCATAGAATTCGAGCGGATAATGCACCTTATAATACGCTATCCTGAAGCTCATCATGACGTACGCGGCGGCGTGCGCCCTCGGGAACATGTATTTTATCTTCTTGCAGCTGTCTATAAACCATTCGGGAACGCTGCGCTCATGCATCATTTCCTCCATTTCGGGTTTGAGTCCCCTGCCCTTTCGAACGCTTTCCATGGTGGAGAACGATAGCGAAGGATCGCCGCCAACGGAGATGAGATAATTCATTATATCGTCGCGGGTACAGATGACCTCCATAAGCGTGGCGGTGCCGTTTTCAACGAGCACCTGCGCGTTGTTGTTCCAAACGTCCGTACCGTGCGAAAGGCCCGAGATCCTGACAAGCTCCTCCATAGTAGTAGGACGTGTTTCAATCAGCATTCCGCGAACGAAATTAGTACCGAATTCCGGTATGGCAAGAGAGCCTACGTCGCAGCCGAGCTTTTCAAGGCTAACTCCGAGCGCTTTGTCCGTCGAATAGATCGACATGGTCTCCTTGTCGTCAAGAGGGATCGTCCTCGGATCAAGGCCCGTCAGATCCTTCAGCATCCTCAAAACGGTCGGATCGTCGTGACCGAGAATATCGAGCTTAACAAGCCTGTCGTCGAGCGCATGGAAATCAAAGTGCGTCGTCACCGAGCCCGCGTCGTTCTTATCAGCGGGGTGCTGAACGGGACAGAAATCAAAGATCTCATAGTCCTCGGGCACTATGACTATTCCTCCGGGATGCTGACCGGAGGTCTTTTTGACTCCAAGGCAGCCCTGCACAAGGCGGTTGATCTCGGGCTCGGATTTATTCAGGCCAAGATCCTCGCAATAGTGTTTTACGTAGCCGTAAACGGTCTTATCCTGCACGCCGGAAATGGTGCCTGCGCGGAAAGCGTGGCCTTCGCCGAACATTTCCTCCGTAAAATGATGCGCTACAGATTGATAATCACCGGAGAAATTCAGATCGATATCCGGGGTCTTATCTCCCTTGAATCCGAGGAATACCTCGAACGGGATATCATAGCCCTCCTTACGCAGTTTTGTTCCGCATACGGGGCAGTCCTTATCGGGAAGATCGATGCCGCATCTTGAATGTACTTCCGTCATGAACTCCGAATACTTGCAGTTGGGACACAAATAATGCGGAGGAAGCGCGTTAACTTCCGTGATGCCGAGCATCGTCGCGACGAATGACGAACCGACCGATCCTCGCGAGCCGACAAGATATCCGTCCGAAAGAGATTTTGAAACGAGCTTCTGCGCAACCATGTAAAGCGAGGAGTACCCGTTGCCTACAATGGATCTCAGCTCCTTATCGAGCCTCGCCTGCACTATTTCGGGCAAAGGATCCCCATAGCGGCGGTGCGCCTCCTTCAATGTCATCTCCTGAAGGATCTCCTTCGCATTGGGAAGCTCCGGAGAATAGGTGAATTTTTCATCAAGGAAAGGATGAAGCTGTTCCCCGCACATATCGGCGATACGGTTGGGATTGGTAATTACAACTTCCTTTGCCCTTTCCTCGCCCAGATACGAGAACTCTTCGAGCATTTCCTCCGTGGTGCGCAAATAAAGCGGAGTCATCCTCGTCGCGTCTTTAAAGCCCTGCGAATGAAGCAGTATGGAGCGGAATACGGCGTCGTCGGGATCGAGGAAATGAACGTCGCACGTGGCAACCGTCATCTTGCCGAGTTCATCGCCTATCTCGATTATCCGTTTATTGAAGCTGCGCAGATCCTCTGCGGTCAAATTCGAATCCTCCGCGTCGACCATGAACATGTTGTTGGCGAGCGGCTGTATCTCAAGATAATCGTACCATGAAGCGATCCTGACCTGCTCCTCCTCCGATTTTCCTCTGCTGACCGCGCGATAAAGCTCGCCGGCTTCGCAGGCGGAGCCAACGAGTATGCCGCCGCGCAGCATATTCAGAAGGCTTTTGGGTATGCAGGGGCGCTTATGGAAATACTGCAAATGAGAATATGAAACGAGTTTATAAAGGTTTTTGAGCCCGGGAAGCGATGCGGCAAGCAGTATTATGTGATATCTCTGAAGCCTCTTATAATCCGGCTCATGCCTGTTCCAATACGAAACCTCGTTTACGCCGCGGTGCTTAAGCTCTGCGATCATGCCCAGGAACAGATCCATGATATCGTCCGCATTGACGGCGGCGGGTTTCTCGGGAACGGTCTCATACCTTCCGCTGATAGGATCGCAGCCCTTCTTCATACTGTAATCCTTGATATCAAGATGCACGTTGAGATCGAGCTTATTTATGTCAACGTATTCAGCGGGCATATCGTCCTCGCTCCCCATGACGGAAGCAAGGCCGTTCATAACGGACTCGTTATAAGCGACTATCACCGATTCTCCGACGAATTCAAGCAGCTTTTCAACAGCAGCCGCCGGATCTGGAGCGCCCTCCCCGTCCTCCTCGGTAAGGCCGCAGTTTTCGACTGCCCATAAAGGAATACCAGAACCGAAATCAACGGGCGTTCTGAACCTGTCTATAATATTTCCGCGGCAATCGAATTTTACGGCGGCAATATCATAGATCGAAGTACCGGCTGGCGTGATCGACGCAGTAGCCGCGAGCGCGGTATAATCCTTCTCGTCGATACTATGGATCGTGGAATCGCAGATGAGATAGCCTTCGCAGCCGAATATGACCTTGAAGTTGAACTCTCTGCCTTCTTTTTTGGCGTTCTTCGAGAGGTCTTTAAGCGTTCTCATTGCTTCGGGAAGCGAATGAACGACGCCGTGATCGGTAATAGCGATAGCCTTATGCCCCCACGAAACCGCCGTATTTATCAGATCGGGCACTTTAGTAAGCGCGTCCATGGTGGAAGACTGCGTATGAAGATGAAGCTCAACACGCCTTTGATCACCTACATAGGTCTCCATTCTCTTTTGCGCGCTCCTTTCAACTATATCGTTTGCGAGCAGCACAAAATCCCTTGAAAAAGTGTCGAACTCATAATTGCCGCGAACAAGTATGAGGTCTCCCTTTTTCTTTATCGTACCGAGCCTGTCTATCACTTCCGGAGCCTGTTCCGCCTTTGGGAAGAGCTTCACGGTCAAGGTATTCGTATTATCGGTAAAAGTGAGCTTTACGATAGTCCTTGCCTTGTTCTTCGTTTCAGTCGTTTCAAGATCGATGATGGAACCGAGTGCGGCAGCCGTGCCGGTATCCTCCTTGAACTGATCCATCGGAGTTATCTCGGTCTTAACTATATCCTTGCCGTAGATAACGCTTGCGGAAGGGGCGTCGTTCTTTTGAGAGCTTTTTTGCCTTGCGTTCTTTACCGCGGCGGGTATGCCTGCGCCGGTAAACGCGCCGCTCTTTTTCTCGGTATAGCCCGAAATATCGACGGCTTTGATCTCATTGATGCTTTCGTCCGCAAATGCTTTTACAGCAAAAGCCACTCCCCAAAGCTCCGCCGCTTTTGATTTGAACGCAGATATCCTTTCCGCGCTGAGAGCGTTTATTATCTGCGGAGAGGCTTTTAAAACAACGGAAAAGCCTTCGTCTTCGCCGCAGACAGCGTTGAAACGGCAGTTGGCGATAACGGGATAAAGCTCCGGATTGAGCTGTCCCCACGCTTTCATGATGAATTCCGAGACCTTATCGGGATCCGCTTCTTCAAGCTCTTTTACGGCGTCCTTGAAATCGTACTCGATATTGACCCGTTCTGTCTGGAGCTTATCGCAAATAAGCCTCTTGACGGCTTCCATCTCCGAAGGGAGAAGAAGCCTTGAGGCTTTGACGCCGATCCTGAAAGCGGCCAATGCCTTGCTCCAAACGGCGTGCGTAATTGAGAATGCTCCGCTCTTCTGAAGTTTGAAACCCAGATCGAGGAATTCCTGTTCGCTCATTGCAGCTCCTTGATCACGTCTGAAATGAAACGGTCGACTACGCCGGGCAGCTTGTCCGAATAACAGAGCTCGCCCTTTTTGAATACTACGGCGTTGACGGAACCGAACGCTATGCCCATATCGGCCTCTCTCGCTTCGCCGGGTCCGTTTACCGCACAGCCCATAACGGCTATCTTAAACGATTTTTTGGTATCCGGAAGCGATTTGGTCACCTTGTCCACGATAGCGCTTAGATTCACCCGCGTCCTGCCGCAAGTCGGGCAGCTCACAACTTCAATCCCCTCGGAACGCAGACCGACCGAGGTCAGTATCTTCTTCGCGGCGAGCACTTCGTTAACGGGGTCTCCGGTCAGGGAGACCCTAACGGTATCGCCTATACCGTCCAGAAGAAGCGCGCCGATACCTATCGATGATTTTACTATCGCGGATTCGCCCATGCCCGCTTCGGTCACTCCGAGGTGGAGCGGATACGGCGTCCTCTCGCGCGCAAGCCTGTATGCGTCAACGGTCTTTCTGACAGTCGAAGCCTTTAACGAAAGGACGATATTCTCAAAGCCGCATTTTTCAAGTATCGCGACATGGGATAACGCGCTTTCGAGCATTCCTTCCGCCGTAACGCCGTATTTTCTGAGGATATCCTTTTCCAGCGAACCGCCGTTGACGCCGATCCTGATGGGTATGCCATGATCCTTTGCGGCTGCGACAAGCTCCCTGACCTTTGCTTCGGAACCGATATTGCCCGGATTGATCCTGACCTTATCTATACCGTTTTCGATAGCGGCAATGGCAAGCCTGTGGTCGAAATGGATATCTGCGACCAGGGGGATATGCGTGTGCTTCTTGATGTACGGTATCGCCGCTGCGCAGTCCTCGTCATATACGGAAAAACGAACTATCTCACAGCCGGCGTTTTCCAGCGCAAGTATCTGATCCACGGTTTGTTCGGCACAGCGCGTATCGGTATTGGTCATGGATTGGATCGTAACGGGAGCGCCTCCGCCGATCTCGACGTCTCTGATTTTGAATCTTCTCGTTTCCATATCATTCAACATTAAACAGTCCGTTAAAGAGTCCTTTTACGTCGCTGACCATCGTCACGATCATCAGCAGTATCAGCAGGCCGAAGCCGATTATGCTCAATATGTTCTGAATACTCCTCGGCACGGGTTTCCCGACGACGAGCTCGATAAAATCAAACAACAGATGTCCTCCGTCAAGAGGGAGCAGCGGCAAAAGGTTCATTATGCCGAGGCTCATGGAGATCACGATCATTATGGGTATTATTAACGAAATGCCGCCCTTTAGCATAACGTTAACCGTTATTGCTATCGTGCCTACGATGCTCGTTACCTCTCCTTCATGGAAGCCCTCTTTAAACCCTTTTGCTATGGCGAGGAAGGTCTGCTTCACGATATCATAAAGGTATTTGCCCGCTTTGCCGAACGTCCTGAAGAAGGGCACCCGTTCATAATCCACGATCGCGCCCATGGTGATTCCGAGCAGGTTCTTCTGCTGCGTTTCGTTATAGATATCCGATACGAATATCTCCTTCTCTTCGCCGGAGCGGAGCACGGTGATCGATATACCCTCGGCAGGAGCGGAGGCAATTTCCTTTGAAATGATCTCGAGCTGCGTGTTGTAATCGAGATCCTTTCCGTAAATATCGTTTCCGTTGATCTTAACGATGGTATCGTCTTTCTGCAGGCCGCATACCATAGCGGGGCTGTCCGCGCTGACATCGGACAGCACTATGGAATCCTTCTGCGCGCCTATCGTCAGTATCATTAAAAACGAAAGCAGATAAGCGAATATGAAGTTCATCAAAGGGCCGGCAAAGATGACTATAAGCCTTTTCCAGGGCTTTTGCGAATAGAAAGCTACCGCGTCCTGCGGATCGTCTTCCTCTCCGTAAAAGCGGCATGCGCCGCCGAGAGGTATCGCACGAACGGCGTAATTGATATCGTTCTTTTTGAATTGGAATATAGCAGGCCCGAATCCAAGCGAAAAATCAAGTATCTTGAATCCGAGTATCCTTCCGGCAGTATAATGCCCGAGCTCATGAACGAATATCATGATCGCCAGGGCAAGCAAAGCAATTATCAAGTACAGAAAGCTCATATTTGACCTCGTTAAATCTTGAATCCTGCGGCAAGCCTCCTCGCCTGCATATCGGCATACAATAAAGCCTCCATGCTGTCGATGCGAAGCTTCTCCATATGCTCAATAGTGTATTCCACGCAGGAGGAAATATCGCAAAAACCTATCTCGCCTTTGATGAATCTTTCGACCGCTATCTCGTTCCCGGAATTGTAAGCGACGGGTAGCGATCCTCCTTCTTTTAAAGCGCGGTAGGCCATGGGAAGGGCCGGATACTTATCATAATCAGGCTGACTGAAAGTCAAACCGGAGCATGAAGAAAGATCAAGCGGCGCGGCCGGGCATAGGATGCGGTCGGGGTAAGTCATCGCATACTGAATGGCAAGCCTCATATCGGGTACGCTGAGCTGAGCGATCACGGAATTGTCCTTGAATTCGACCATAGAATGAACTATGGATTGAGGATGGATCAACACCCTGATCTCATCGGCGGAAGCGTCGAACAGGAACGCCGCTTCCATCACCTCAAGTCCCTTGTTGAATAGTGTAGCGGAGTCTATGGTTATTTTTCGTCCCATGCTCCAGGTTGGGTGCTTCATCGCCATTTCCGGGGTGACGTTTTTCAGCTGTTCAGAAGTCAGATCCCTGAATGCGCCCCCTGAGGCAGTAAGTATTATGGACTTTACGTCCTCCCTTTTCCCCGATGCAAGCGCCTGAAAGATAGCGCTTTGTTCGCTGTCGACGGGGAGTATCCTTCCCCCTCCGGCTGCGGCGGCCTCTTTTACGAGCCTGCCTGCGCATACGACGCTTTCCTTATTGGCCAGCGCGACCGTCTTCCCTGCAAGCAGAGCAGCGATGAGAGGGAACGTACCGTTGAATCCGCTTACGCCGTTTACGACAACGTCTATATCGGCGTCCGAAGCAAGCTGCCAGACCTCGCTGCCCGAAACGACTTCCGTATCGGGGAAAAGACGCTTTACCTCTTCGGCAGAAACGGGATCGAATACTCCGACCCTTTTGGGAGAGAACTCTTTTATCTGTTCAACGCCGGTCTTTGTATTGCCGCCGAAAACGATAGTATGAACAGAAAACTCCTCCCTATGCGCCGAGCATACGGAAAGAGTCTGCCTGCCTATTGAACCCGTTGAACCGAATACCGCTGTTTTTTTCATGGTGGTTTATCTGAACAAATAGTTAAAGAACGCCGCGACTACGGGAGCGAACATCATAGCGCTGTCAAGCCTGTCGATAACTCCGCCGTGCTTCGGGAATATGGAACCGAAGTCCTTTATCCCGGACCAGCGCTTGAATGTCGAGGCGAAAAGATCTCCCGCCTGGCCGATAACGCCTCCGATGAAGCCGAGCCCGACGAGCCATCCCCAATGGACGTTGAGTCCCCATAAGCGCTGAAGAAAATAAACGAGCAGGCCGCCTATAGGGCCGCCGATAAGACCCGCAATAAAGCCTTCAACGGTTTTATTGGGGCTGATCTTCGGGCACAGCTTATGCTTGCCGAAAAGCTTGCCGAACATGTATGCGTTATTATCGGCCATGCTCGGACCGGCGAATACGATGATCAGCGCTATCCTGGAAACGTCGTTCCTCTCAAAACCGAACAGGCCGAAGCAGAGCAGCAGCGCAAGTGGATAGATCAATACAAAGCAGGATGCGGCGGCTCCTTCGGAAGAAGCCCTGCCGTTGAGTATCCTGTCAGCCACGATCCACAAAAAGCCGATAATGTAAACGATGGGGACGTACTTCGGGAAAAGATAAAGCACGACAAACTGCGACGCGGCAACAAGTAACAGCGGAACGATGCAGATCCTCACGTCCTTTTTGCCGAACATCTTATACATTTCTGTAATGCCGATCACAGCGAATAACGTAAGCACCGCGACCTGCACCCAGCCCCCGAGCCAGACTGTGAGCGCGAGGAGCGAGATCAAACCTATGGCAACAACGGCCCTGATACCGAATTCTTTCATAATTACTCAACGACCTTTCCGAACCGTCTTGTCCTTTTAAGATACTCCTTGATGCATCTCCGGAATTCAGCCGTATCGAAATCCGGCCAAAGCGTATCGGTAAAGACGAATTCCGCGTACGCGGCCTGCCAGAGAAGGAAATTCGAGAGCCTCTGCTCCCCCGCCGTCCTGATGATAAGATCGAGCTCCGGCTGGCCTGCGGTATAGAGATTGGATGTGATAAGCGCTTCCGTTATTTCATCGGGCTTCACGCCGGAATCGGCTATCCGCCTGACGGCGCGGGTCAGTTCCGCGCGGGAGCCGTAATTGATGGCTATACAGAAATTGAGTCCTTTATTCGATGCGGTCCTTTCAATGGCGTTTACCATACACCATTTGACCTTTTCGGGGAAAGGCTCAAGATCTCCGAGAGCTACGATCCTGACGCCGTTTGCATCAAGCTCGTCTATCTCCTTTTCGAAGTATTCGGTCAAAAGGCCGAATAAAGCGTTGACCTCCTGAACGGGCCTCTGCCAGTTCTCGGTGGAAAAAGCATAGACGGTAAGCGTTTTAACGCCCAAACAATGCGCTTCGCGGACGATCTCATGAAGCGCCTCCATGCCTGCCCTGTGACCGACGGGACGAGGCATGAGCCTTTGCTTGGCCCATCGGCCGTTGCCGTCCATGATGATTCCGATATGCGCGGGCATTTCGGCCTTCAGGCCAAAGCTTTCCATCTCTTCGCGCGTATAAGGCTGATAAATACGCATTTGCGCTCCTTACTCAACGGGATCGATCCCGTCATCCGTAACTTCTGTTTTAAAAACGGAGTACGCAAGGTAAACGGTATTGCCCGGTTCACCCATGCGTACCCTTATCACTCTTTTATCGGCCCCGTCGGGTACGCCCTTTTTGGAGCGTACCTCGCGGGAAACGACGTTATAACCTTCTGACCTCAGGATATCCTCCGCAAGGCGAAGTTCAAATCCTCTGACATCCGTCAAAACTCCATGATCTCCTTTTCCTTCTCGGAAGCGATACGATCTATTTCTTTTATGGAGTTGTCGGTGATCTCCTGCGCTTCTTCCTCGTAAAGCTTCTGATCGTCCTCGGTTATCTCGCCGTCCTTTTTGAGCTTTTTAAGAGTCTCGTTAGCATCGCGGCGGATCGACCTGATAGCGACCTTGGATTCCTCAGCCTTCTTTTTGATGGTCTTGACAAGATCGCGGCGGCGCTCTTCGGTAAGCTCGGGGAATACGAGCCTGATGAGCTTTCCGTCATTGGAGGGGTTGATGCCCAGATCGGACTTCTGGATGGCCTTTTCAACATTGGGGATCATTTTGGGATCCCAAAGGTTGATAACGAGAAGCCTGGGTTCCGGGGAAGAAATATTGCCCATCTGATTTATGGGAGTCTGAGCGCCGTAATAATCCACCATAATGCGCTCAAGAAGCTGCGGGTTGGCACGGCCGGCACGAAGGCCGCCGAGATCGCGTTTTAAAACGCTGATGGTTTTATTCATTTTATCCTGTGCTACATCAATAACATCGCTCATGTCTATTACCTCCTTTATGTAGGTTTTGTTTACCGAAATATTTTATTAGAAATATGCTCTGTTGTCAACAAATATTTGTCAATTATTATTTCTCGGGGAAGTCGATCGGCGCACATTACGAGATGACCGTGCCGACGTTTTCTCCCATGCAGGCCCTTACGAAAGCGGAATCGTCCTCCATCGAGAATACGACGATCTTCATATTCGTATCGCGGCAGAGGGTTATAGCGGTAAGATCCGTTGCGCGGAGCTGCTTTTCAATGACTTCGTCATATGAAAGCACGTCGTATTTGACAGCGGAAGGATCCTTCTTGGGATCGGCGGAATAGACCCCGTCGATATTCTTTGCGAGCAGCAGCGCGTCCGCATGGATCTGCGCGGCGCGGAGAGCAGCTGCGGTATCGGTCGAGAAGAAAGGCAGACCGGAGCCGCAGGCAAATATTACGACCTCGCCGTTATCGAGCGAGCTGTTGGCAAGCCTTGCGGAGTATGTATCCATGAAGAGCTGGATATCCACCGCGGAGAGCACCCTGACGGGCACGCCTATATCGATGAGCCCCTGCTCAAGGCTCAGCGCGTTTATCGCGGTCGCCAGCATACCGATGGAGTCGGCGCGGTTCCTGTCCATAGAGCCGGAATCGCGGCCGCGCATGATGTTTCCTCCGCCGCATACGACGCCGACCTGAACGCCTGCGTCATAGAGGGCTTTGATATGCCTTGCCGCCTCTGCGACCTTGGCGCTGTCAACGGGAGCATTATCGCTTCCGAGCACTTCACCGCTCATCTTCAAAAGAACGCGCTTATATTTAAGTTCCATAATGGGCCTCCGATCTCTTTTATTTATTTATTATACCATAACTGCCTCCGTTTGGAAATAGATTTAAGAAATCTCTTTACGATACATATAACCGCATAACTTTGCCGGAGGTTCCTTTATTTTAAAAATATATCCGGTCAAAACATCTTTTTTTAAAAAAATCGGTTTACATCGGAAGCAAATTATGATATTATGCTATTTGGTGTGTTTATACGCATAAATTGTTAATATTAACCGTTAGGGGGATTATACCGAATTATGAAGAACTATCAAGCCGACAGTATTCGCAACGTCTGTGTTTTAGGTCATGGCGGCGAAGGAAAGACCACTCTGACTGAAGCCATGCTTTTCAATGCCGGTCTTCTTGACCGTATGGGCAAGGTCGAGGATGGCTCCACCACCACCGACTACGACACGGAGGAAACCAAGCGTCATATTTCCATCAGCACCGCTCTCGCGCCTTTTGAGTGGAATGACAGCAAGATCAATCTTATCGACGCCCCCGGCTTCTTTGATTTCTACGGCGAGGTCTATGAGGCTATGGCTCTTGCGGATTCCGCTGTTATTCTTTGCAGCGCCGTTTCCGGTCCCGTCGTCGGTACCGAGAAGGCCATGTCCATGTGCAAGAAGGCCGAGATGCCCCGCATGCTCGTGATCAACCAGATGGACAAGGAAAACGCCAACTTCGAAAAGGCCATGGAAGCCATCACCGAAAAGTTTGGCATTTCCGTTGTTCCCATACAGCTCCCCATTGTTGAAAAGGGCGCTTTCGTCGGTTACGTCGATCTGGTCAACATGACCGCCAAGATGTTCGACGGCAAGAACGAGAAGGAAGTTCCCGTTCCCGGCAATCTGCAGGCAGAAGCCGAGAAACTTCGCGAGTCTCTTATGGAAGCGGCGGCCGAGTGCGACGAAGACCTCATGATGACCTATCTCGACACCATGGAGCTCTCTCATGACGAACTCGTCAGCGGCATCAATATCGGCGTTCTTTCCGGTATGCTCACCCCCGTTTCCTGCTGTGCCGCGGCTCCCAATATCGGCGTCGTGACTCTTATGAACAACATTGTCAAGCTCATGCCCACCGCCAACATGTGCAAAGCCCGTCCCGCCGTCAACGCGAAGACCGGCGAGCCCGTTGAGGTCAAGATGGGCGGCAAGCTTGCCGCGCAGGTCATCAAGACCGTCGCCGACCCCTTCGTCGGAAAGATCTCCATCTTCAAGGTTTATTCCGGCTCCATTTCCGCAGCCGTCGCTCCTTACAATTCCAACCAGGATAAGAGCGAGAAGAGCGGCAACGTCTTCATGATGCGCGGCAACAAGACCATTCCCGTCGACGCGATCGCAGAAGGCGACATCGGCGCTATGGCTAAGCTTCAGTTCACCGGCACGGGCGATACCCTTACCGATGCGGCTGATCCCGTAAAGTTCGCTCCCATTGATTTCCCGCAGCCCTGCATCAGCCTCGCGGTCACCGCCAAGAAGAGCGGTGAAGAGGATAAGGTCTTCGCCGGCCTCAACCGTCTTACCGAGGAAGATCCCACCATGCGCATCGAGCGCAACGCCGAGACCGGCGACGTTCTCATCTGCGGTCTTGGTGAGATGCATATCGACGTTATCTGCGCCAAGCTGCGCAATAAG
>JAEEGL015646022.1_pt1 | contig 34873 bp, 28 predicted proteins | sample 9134231 | NCBI WGS metagenome assembly JAEEGL01 (sample SAMN16246548, study PRJNA631951) | gut metagenome | biome: gut microbiome; feature: rumen; material: fiber-attached | host: Bos | place: Iran: Karaj | collected 2018-10
GTCCTCCCCTAAGTTAGGGGAGGTGTCGCGAAGCGACGGAGGAGTGTGTGACACCGCCATGCTCCTTGACACACGCCCCCGCCCTTCGGGCACCCGCTCTTTTAGCGTCAATGGGCTTCGCCTCAGCATAACAAGAGCAAGCTCTAGTTCTGCGTTCGGCTCGCACCATTGGTCTAACTTAGAGGGGGAGTTGCTAACGCAATGATTATCAATAAACAATTTCATCGAACTCACGTCTAACTATTTGTTAAATTCATAGATATATTATTAAATCATGTTAAATTTTACCATATTTTTGCTCCAAAATTATGTTGTATAACATATTGGCATTACTTTTGCAAATGTTTTCATGGTATTAGTTTTTAAGGTTAGTAGAAACCAGGCGTCGTGAGACGGTTGCGTTTCGTAAAAACAAAAGGTTTATGTTAATGGTATTAGAAGGTTAATTAGTTAAGCAATCCCCGACGTGAGTCGTGGATTTTTTTTTGGGAACTATATACCTGTTGTCCCCATTTAGTTTTGTGTTTATTTAATGAGATTGCAACGTCACGAAGGTGACAATTTGACTAACCGGGGGTGGAGCGTTAGCGAACCTTCAGCTCGACAAAGTCTGCGCTTGCACGTCGTCGAAGCCGGGACAAACTATCAAGCAGACCTTTGTCACCCCCGGTTACTCAAATCAGTCGCTTTCAGCGACAAAGCTTAGCTCGGGGACAACAGGTATATAGTTCCCTTTTTTTTACAATTTCGTGCCAACCTATCCGTTTAACTAATATGAGACTAATCCGAACATATCTACTGATAGTGACTGCACTGGTTGCCATAGGCATGCAGGCACAGGTCATCACACAGATGGCGAAGGACAATACCAAGGTGCCACAAGGACTGCGTGCCAACGACAAGCCGCAACACTACACTCCGGTCGAGATCAATATGGACACCACATCGGCCTATTATGTCATGATTGATTCAGCACAGACGATGATCGACCAGCAACGTTGGGCAGAGGCCGAGGGCTATTTCGCTCGCGCCATCGCCGCCGACCCATCCCATCCCGCCAACTCGATGTTACTCTCCAACCTTGCCACGCTACAGCGTTACCAGGGTCGCCTGGACGATGCCATCAAGAACTACACCATGGCACTCGACATGACCCCAAACTCGGTGACCCTGCTGTTGAACCGCGCAGCCGCCTATATCCAGACAGGTGACAACGAGCTCGCCCGCTCCGATTACGAACGTGTTTGCGACCTTGACCCCACTGATGTCGAGTCGCGCTACAGTTTGGGCATGATGGCGGTAGAGACACACGACTACAAGCAGGCCGAAGACTTGTTCAACCAAATCAAGCGCATCAATCCCAACAGTGGCCTCGCTAGCGAGGGCCTGGGCATGATGCACAAGTCGCTGGGACATTATGCCAAGGCCATCGAACTGCTGAGCGAGGTCATCAAGGCAAAGCCTAACGCTCGTCTGCTCGCCAACCGGGCCGATTGCTATCTGACGCAGAAGCAGCTCAACCATGCCGATGAGGACATCCGCGGTGCCCTGTCGATGACACCCGATGACCCCTACTTGTATGTTTTGCGTGCTAAACTCGCCAAGCTGCGTTTCAGCCGCGAGGACATGGAGCGCGACATCCAGCAAGCAGTTGAACTAGGTCTAGACAGCAACTTGGTCAATGCACTATTAAACTAGCTGCCAGCCAATTAAGAAAAAAGGCAAAAAATTATTTGCACAAGTCAAAAAAAGTGCGTATCTTTGCCAATGCATGTATACCATCATTGAGCATATTGAATACCTTCTGACGAGTCATGACTGCGTGGTGATTCCCGGTTGGGGGGCACTTGTCGCACAGTATAGTGACTCGCATTATGACCCGGCAGCAGGACGCATTGAGCGCCCACGGCGCAAACTGGGCTTCAATGCCAGTGTCGACCACAACGACGGTCTGCTGGCACAGTCGCTTGTGCGCCGTGAAGGCATCCCTTACAATGAGGCGATTCGGTTCATCGGGCAGAGCGTGAGTTCATACCGCCAGCAATTGTCAACGGGCAACGAGGTGTCGATGGGACGACTGGGCTATTTCCATAGTTCAGATGGCCGTCATATCGAATTTACCCCCTTCTATCACGAGCAGAGCAATGACGCTTACTATGGATTACGCTGCGTCAGGCTACGGCCACTGGCCGAGGAGGCCGCACGTGCTGAGGCCGCTGCTGCAGCTTCCGCAGCCCTTAAGCAAAATGCCGGTATCCGTCCGCAATGGAACAGACGTGTGACGCGCATCGCCGCTTCCATCGCCGTGATTTTGTGCCTGACTGTTCTGTTGACCACGCCCATCATCGTCAACCGCAACCAGCAGGATTATGCCTCGCTCAACCTACCCAGCGTCACCAAGCCACAGCAGCAAGTTCTTGATGTGACACCCGCTACCAAAGTCCCCTCGCAGTCCGAACCCGAGGCGACAGTCGAAGAGCCTGTCGAACCCGCAAGCCCGCTCCTGCTCGATGAGGGCGGCAGCTGCTACCTTGTGGTGGCATCGCTTACCTCTGCCAAGGAGGTCAACGAATTCAAGCGCATGCACCGCGACCTGGCGGCAAGCATGCAGGTGTTGCGCGTTGGCAAGTACCATTACCTCTATGTGGCACGCAGTTACGATGCCAAGCACCTCTATTCACTAGTTCCCCTACTTCCCAAGGGCTACCAAGGGTGGGTAAAGACTAGTTAATAGTTTATAGTTACAGAATAAGGCCTGGCTCCAGTGGTTTCTGGAGCCAGGCTCATTTTTACGGAACTATATACCTGTTGTCCTTTTGGATAGTTTGTCCTCCTCTTGTAGGGACGCTGCCCTAGCCACGTCCGCACCAGCAAGACAGACCCGATTCATTGATTGCCCTGCGGGCAAGAATTTATAATAAAAATTATTGGGCCTCTGGCCAGAAATTTCTTTAATAAACAATTTCCACGCGCAGCGTGCCATAATTTTTCAAATAATTTTTTTTAAATTTCTCGCGCAGCGATAAAAACAGGCAACGTAGGTCGCGCGTTAGATAATCATGGCTGGGCTCGGCAGAACCATAACAAGTTATGTTCTGCACTCACTTACACATAATTTGCCACGTCCGTGCAGGGGAGGTGAAGCTGTGTCAAAACAATTATTTTGATATAAACAACTGAATCCTCTGAATAATCTGATTATTTAACAAACAGATTTACAGTTTATTACAATTTCCTGCATTTCAGAATTTTCAGAAGAATCAGTTGCTCTTGACTTATGATACAGTTTCGGAGGAGTGTGTGATTCACATTTGGCTGGACATTTTTGTTAAGGGACAACAGGTATATAGTTGCTCATTTTTAAAGGGTTCGCCCCCCCCCAGGCTGAATCGAAACTGTATCAGTTGTCTGATGATTGTTATAGATCGTGTCAAAATGGCAGATTTAATGACAAATGGATTTAATCTAGTGACATTCAGTCAGTTATTTGATTCGGCATGAGTTTTGTTGGTAAATGGATAGATTATTCAAAAAATATTTAACAATGAACTTCAACAATTACACCATCAAGAGTCAGGAGACCATCCAAAAAGCGGTGCAGACAGCCCGCCAATATGGTCACCAAGCCATTGAGCCCGAGCATCTGCTGCGGGCCGTGATGAGCGAGGGCGACTCGGTTGTCAAGTTTGTGCTTCAGAAGCTTGACATCTCCCCTACCATGATTGAACGCCCTCTGGAGAACGCACTGTCGCGCCTGCCACACGTGTCGGGTGGCGACCCCTACCTGAGCAACACCTCCAGCCAGGTGTTGGACAAAGCCAGCGAACTGGCTCAAAAGCAAGGTGACCAGTACGTCACCGTCGAAGTGCTGTTGCAGGCACTGTTTGAAGTCAAGTCGGGTGCCTCAGCCATTCTCAAAGACGCCGGTATCACCAGCAAGGATCTGCAGGCCGCCATTGCGCAACTGCGTCAGGGTCGCAAAGCAACCGGCCAAGAGGCCGAGGAGCAGTACCAAGCCTTAAGCAAGTACGCCATCAACCTCAACGAACGTGCCCGTCAAGGCAAGCTTGACCCCGTCATCGGACGTGATGACGAGATACGTCGTGTGCTGCAAATCCTGAGCCGTCGCACCAAGAACAACCCTATCTTAATAGGTGAGCCCGGCACAGGCAAGACCGCCATCGTCGAGGGACTGGCGCAGCGCATCGTGCGCGGCGACGTGCCCGAGAACCTGAAGCAGAAACAGGTCTACTCGCTCGACATGGGTGCCCTGATTGCCGGTGCCAAGTACCAAGGCGAGTTTGAGGAACGCCTCAAGGCGGTTATCAACGAGATTACCCAGGCACAAGGCGAGATTATCCTGTTCATCGACGAGATTCACACACTGGTGGGTGCCGGCAAGAGCAGCGGCGCGATGGATGCCGCCAACATCCTCAAGCCCGCATTGGCCCGTGGCGATCTTCGCAGCATCGGTGCCACAACCCTCGACGAGTACCAGAAATACTTTGAGAAAGATAAAGCCCTGGAACGCCGATTCCAGGTCGTGATGGTCGACGAGCCCGACGAGGAAAGCGCCATCGCCATCCTGCGAGGCTTGAAGGAACGCTATGAGAACCACCACAAGGTGCGTATCAAAGACGATGCCATCATCGCCGCCGTCCAGCTGAGCCAGCGTTACATCAGCGACCGCTTCTTGCCCGACAAGGCCATCGACCTCGTTGACGAGGCCGCCGCCAAGTTGCGTATCGAGATGGACAGTGTACCCGAAGGTCTGGACGAGATTTCGCGCAAGATTGCACAGCTGGAAATCGAGCGCGCCGCCATCAAGCGTGACGGTGACGAGCAGCGCATCGCCCAACTGGACAAACAATTGGCCGACATGCGCGAGCGCGAGGACGAGTACAACGCCAAGTGGCGTAGCGAGAAAGAGCTGATCAACAAGATTCAGCAGAACAAGATTGACATCGAACAACTGAACTTCGAGGCCGAGCGTGCCGAACGCAACGGCGACTATGGCCGTGTGGCTGAAATCCGCTACTCCCTCATCAAGCGCAAGCAGGACGAGAACCTGTCGTTGCAAGAACAACTGCGGGGCATGCAGGGCGACAAAGCGCTCATCAAGGAAGAGGTCGACAGTGACGACATCGCCGAGGTGGTGAGCCGCTGGACAGGCATCCCCGTGACCAAGATGCTGCAGAGCGAGATGGACAAGCTGCTGCACCTGGAGGACGAGCTGCACAAGCGTGTGGTGGGCCAGGACGATGCCATCAAGGCCATCAGCGACGCCGTTCGCCGCAGCCGTGCCGGTCTGAACGACCCTCGCCGCCCCATCGGCTCATTCATCTTCCTCGGCACGACGGGTGTTGGCAAGACCGAACTCGCCAAGGCGCTCGCCGACTATATGTTCAACGACGAGAATATGATGACCCGCATCGACATGAGCGAATATCAGGAGAAATTCTCCGCCACGCGCCTCATCGGAGCCCCTCCGGGCTACGTAGGTTACGACGAGGGTGGCCAGTTGACCGAGGCGGTGCGCCGCAAGCCCTACTCCGTCGTGCTGTTCGACGAGATTGAGAAAGCGCACCCCGACGTCTTCAACGTGCTGCTGCAAGTGCTCGACGATGGCCGATTGACCGACAACAAAGGTCGCACCGTGAACTTCAAGAACACCATCATCATCATGACGAGCAACCTCGGCTCCAGCCTGATTCGCGAGCGTTTCGAGCACCTGACCGCCCAGAACCGCGACGAGGTGGTGTCCCGCACCCGCGACGAGGTGATGGCGATGCTCAAGCAGACCATCCGTCCCGAGTTCCTGAACCGTATCGACGAGACCATTATGTTCACGCCGCTCGACGAGAAGCAGATTTCACAGATCGTGCGCTTGCAACTCACCAGCGTGAAGAAGCTTCTCAGCCACAACGGCATCACGCTCGAGTGGACCGACGCCGCCGTGCAGTTGCTAGCCCAAGCCGGCTATGACCCCGAGTTTGGAGCCCGTCCTGTGAAACGTGCCATCCAGAATCTGCTGCTCAACCCGCTGAGCCGCGACATCATCGCCGGGCATGTGTATCGCGACCACCCCATCGTCGTCGATGCCACAAATGGTGAGATTGCGTTCCGAAACTGACCCAGCACACCCAGCACACCCGATCACACTGAACACGGTTTCAGTGTGATGAGGTGTGCCAAAAACAAAGACCTCGTTAGATGCCAGGCGTGTAATGACTTCGGGCGTGACGCGAGTGTCGGGATTGAAGTTGGATGCCTCTTGCTTTGCCTGCTCTTTGGCCCGGACAATGGGGACTTGTCTCTTCCATTCATCGAGAAACGCTTTCATGTTATAGGTCAATTGGCTCAACTCCTGGGAGGTGAACACGCCAGAGCGAGCGACATATTCCTCGACTTTCTTTCTCACGCTTTTCTCGGTCTTGCATCGTCGCGCCATTTCCTTTGGATCCATCTCAAAGGCGAATGCTTTGCCAGTCTTTCTGCCATCGACCAGCTCATACTTGATAGCTGTGATTTTGATTTTCATTATTTTTTAATTGAGAACCTTTTTAATTGAGAATTGAGAACTTTTTTAATTGAGAATTGAGAATTTAGATCGTGCTTCGCGCTGGTAGACCATTAGCCTCCCTCCTATAGGGGCTCAAATATATAATTGTTTATAAAAAAAGTAACCTAGGTTTGTTTGCCAATTTGTTTCGCGTGGTTTCGCGTTATGCTTCGCGTGGATTCGCAGTTAATTAACGTGAATTCGATGAAAACAAATTGCTGATACACAAGTCCTCCCCTTGTAGAGACGCGGCTTGCCACGTCCGTATAGGGGAGTTGTCGCGAAGCGCGGAGCGCTCGGGGAGATGGCAAAGCACGAGTTGAGCGCAGCTCAGCGTGCGGTGCCGAAGGCATTGCCACTCGACCCAACACTGCGACGGAGGAGTGTGTGACACCGCCTTGCTCCTTGACACAGCCTCATATACGTTTGTCCTCCACTAAGTTAGGGGAGGTGGCCCAAAGGGCCGGAGGATAGGGAGTGATGAGTGCCTGCTACCACACACAACGAGATCGTTTGACTTACCGCAACGGCAAACCAACCGCTTTGTGCCGCAAAAGACAAGAAACTATTGCAGTTTTTGCTGCTGGAAAATGAAGGTATCAGAAATGTCCCCGGCAGTTACTCCAACTTCTACTGTTCTGCCTGTCATTGAATCTTCAATTTCATCAAAGGTGAAAATGACCTTTTTATCAACAATCTTGACCTCGAACCAGTCATTCTTATACTCTTTCCAGTTCCAGTTTTCTTGAGAAAACATGTCCTGGTATTCAGTATTAATAATAATTTTACCCGACAGCCATGGAATATAATTCTTGCATTCAAAAGTGAATGTGCCACCATTTTCTGGAATCACATAGAAATTGTTGTCCTTAGCCATATTATCTACGTTATTCCACTTCATCTTCTCCCAATTGCCATCGGGTCCGTCACCACATGATGTCACCGAAAGTAGTGTGAACGATAACAAGATGAGACTTAAAAACTTAAACTTTCTCATAGCTATAATAGTTATTCTATAATTTTCTGGAAACGGAACATACCGTTGCTATCATCTTCCATGATGTCGCGGTCGTTGGGGTCAGGGTGATGGCTGTTGTAGAACTCCACGATATGGAACCCGCAGCGGTTCACATAAAAGTGAATGTTCCGTTTCTCGAAGTAAGGCGTGACCGTTTCCCACATCTTTACTTCGGGGTGCATCTGTTCCACGGCACACCACGCTTTGTAGCCGATGCCCTTGCTGTGTGCCTTTGGCGACACAAAAAGCAATTCCAGCTCTCCACTATGCTCAACCACGCTGATGACCACTCCACCAACTTTCTCCTTGCCGAGCATAATTCTGTATGCCTCGGCGTTCTCTCCATCGATAGACTGTTCGATCGTGTCGCGTGAGATTATCTCGCCTTCTTCCTCGAAATGGTTGTCACGCATCCCATACTCCTTGGTGGCACCATACTTGAATGCCACCTGGTTGTCGGTGATGAACTGCTCACGGTCATCATCGGTTAGCGGAACTAGCTTTATCTCTGTTACCTTGTCCATGCCGGCTTAGAAATAAATTGGTTGCGGTCGGTTATTCTTCTTGTTGCAATGCTCGTGTGAGTTGGTCGGGGCATGAGGTGTTTTTGTAGCCGCAGCGGATGCCTTGCAGGCGCTGGATGACCTCCTCGCGATGCATGCCGCAAACGAGGATGCTGATGCCCTGCAAGTTGCCGTGGCAACCACCCAAGAATTGCACGTCTTGGATGATGTCGTTGTCATCGAGTGTGATGTCGATTTGCTGTGAGCAGGTGCCAGTGGGATAGTAGGTGATGTGGCGCATAGTAAGTTGTTGTTATGACTTGTTGCGCAGGGCTGAGAGTTCCAGGATGGATATTTTTGTGGCGGTGTAGTCGATGATGCCCTGGTCTTTCATGATGTCCAAAGCATGAATCAGCGTCGTGCGTTGGGTGCCTAACAAGGTGCACAAGTCCTTTTGCTGAAAGGAGATGGTGATGTCAGACGAGAGCTGGGTCGTCAAGATGGAGACGATGAGTGCGATGCGCTCGGTCACGGAGCCTTGCCTGATGGCTAACAGTCCGGCGGTGAATCGCTGGCTGTTGCGTGAGAGGTAGTTGAGGATGTTGAACAGAAACACTTTGTCGGCCTGCACGATGTTGACATAATCAGATTTGCGCAGCTGCATGATGCCGCACTCGCCCACTGCGGTGACATTGAACGGATAGGTGGTGTCGAGTCCGAAGAGGTAGTCGGGTCCGAGCACATTGGGGGCTTCGAGGGTCTGCTCGATGGTTACCTTGAGGTTGGTAAATCGCATGCTTACCCTCACTTTGCCCGAAATGACAAAGCGCACATGGGTGCATGTGTCACCGTCGTCGATGATGCGCTCACCATCGTTGAACTTTAAGAAATGGAACGGCATTTTTTCGACCAATGCCGAGAGTTGTTGTGCGCTCACTCCATGAAAGAGCGGCAGTTGCATGAGTTGTTCGAACACGCTTTATCTAATTAAGAATTTAGAATTAAGAATTAAGATCGCGCTTCGCGATGGTAGACTGATTCGCTGGTAAGGAATTTAGCTTCCCCCTCATTAGGGGGGCTGTGGGGAGGGAGCGACTAAGAAAGCATTTCAATCAGTTGGTCGCAGGTGAGGGACTGTTGCTCGCCGGTAGCCATGTTCTTGAGGGTGATGGTGCCTTGCTCCATCTCGCTCTCGCCGACGATGGCAACTAATGGGAACTTGCGGTCGTTGGCATAGTTCATCTGTTTCTTCATCTTGGCGCTGTCGGGGTAGAGCTCGGCGCTGATGCCCGCCTTGCGCAATGCCATGACGTGGCGCAGTGAGGCTGCCGCCTCGCGGTCGCCAAAGTTGATGAACAGCACCTGTGCCGAGGCGAGGGTGTCGGCGGGATAGAGGTCGAGCGCGTTGAGCACGTCAAAGATGCGGTCGGCACCGAAGCTGAAGCCCACGCCCGAGAGTCCCGGCATGCCGAACACGCCGGTGAGGTTGTCATAGCGTCCGCCGCCGGTGATGCTGCCGATGGCGACGTCCATTGCCTTGACCTCGAGGATGGTGCCGGTGTAGTAGTTGAGTCCGCGCGCGAGTGACACATCCAGCTCAATGGTGGCGGTAGTGCCCACCTCGGCGACATGGCCGATGACGTAGCGCAGCTCTTCGATGCCCTTCTGCCCCACCTCGCTGGTGGCCAGCAGCTGGTCGAGGGTGGCGAGTTTCTCGTCGTTCGTTCCACTGAGTGTGAGCAGCGGTTCAATCGCTTTGACTTGGCTTTCGTCCAGGCCCTTCTCAAGCAGTTCGGCATTCACGTTCTCCAGCCCAATCTTGTCCATCTTGTCGATGGCGACGGTGATGTCAATGAGACGGTCGGGTGCGCCGATGACCTCGGCAATGCCGCTGAGCACCTTGCGGTTGTTGAGCTTGATGACGATGCGCACCCCGAAACGGCGGAACACCTCGTCGATGAGCGTTATCAGCTCCACCTCGTTGAGCAGCGAGTCGCTGCCAACGATGTCGGCGTCGCACTGATAGAACTCGCGGTAGCGTCCTTTCTGTGGCCGGTCGGCGCGCCACACGGGTTGGATTTGGTAGCGCTTGAACGGCATCTGCAGGTCGTTGCGGTGCTGCACGACGTAGCGTGCGAATGGCACGGTGAGGTCATAGCGCAGTCCTTTCTCGCTGATCTTGTTGGTCAGGTGCAGCGAGTCGCGTTGTTCCATCAGTTCGGCGGGGGCATCCTTGAGGAAGTCGCCGCTGTTGAGGATCTTGAACAGGAGCTTGTCGCCCTCTTCGCCATACTTGCCGAGCAGGGTCGAGAGGTTTTCCATCGCGGGGGTTTCAATCTGCTGGAAGCCGTAGAGCTGGAACACCTCGCGTATGGTGTTGAATATGTAATTGCGCTTCGCCATTTCTAGTGGCGAGAAGTCGCGTGTACCTTTAGGAATGGATGGTTTCATTTTTCTAATTAAGAATTTAGACCGCGCTTCGCGCTGGTAGACCATTGTATTGGTAGACCGTCCTGCGGACTGGTAGAGTATTTGCTTCTCCTCTTTAAGGGATTCTAATCTAGTTTGAGCACTGCCAGGAAGGCTTTTTGAGGCACTTGAACGGTTCCTATTTGCTTCATGCGCTTCTTGCCAGCCTTTTGTTTCTCAAGCAGTTTGCGCTTGCGGCTGACATCGCCGCCGTAGCACTTGGCGGTCACGTCCTTGCGCACCTGTCGCACGGTCTCGCGGGCGATAATCTTGGCGCCGATGGCCGCCTGGATGGCGATGTCGAACTGCTGCCTCGGAATCAGGTCCTTTAACTTCTCGCACATGCGCCGCCCCAGTGTGACGGCATTGTCGACATGGGTCAAGGCGCTGAGCGCGTCCACTTGCTGGCCATTGAGCAGGATGTCGAGTTTGATGAGCCTTGACTCACGGAAGCCGTTGATATAGTAGTCGAAGGACGCGTAGCCCTTGGAGATGCTCTTGAGTTTGTCGTAGAAGTCGATGACAATCTCGCCGAGCGGGATGTCGAAGGTCAGTTCCATGCGGTTGCCCGAGATGTATTCCTGCTTGACCAACTCGCCTCGTTTGTTCAGGCACAGGGTGATGATGGGTCCCATGAATTCTGACATGGTGATGATGCTCGCACGGATATAGGGCTCCTCAATCTTCTCGATGAGCGTCACATCGGGCAGTCCGGCGGGGTTGTGTACCTCGGTCATGTTGCCTTTCTTGTCATAGACTTTGTAAGACACGTTGGGCACGGTGGTGATGACCTCCATGTTAAACTCTCTGCTCAAGCGTTCCTGCACAATCTCCATGTGCAGCAGTCCCAGGAAACCGCATCGGAAGCCGAATCCCAATGCCACACTCGACTCGGGCGTGAAGGTCAGTGCCGCGTCGTTGAGCTGCAGCTTCTCGAGCGAGGTGCGCAGGTTCTCGAAGTCCTCGGGCTCGATGGGATAAACCCCGGCAAACACCATGGGCTTCACCTCCTGGAATCCCTCGATGGCTTTGTCGCAGGGAGCTTGCACATGGGTGATGGTGTCACCCACACGCACCTCAACCGAGTTCTTGATTCCCGAGATGATATAACCGACGTTGCCCGCGCTTAGTTGTTCGCGTGGCGACAGTTGCAGCTTGAGCACGCCCATCTCATCGACATGATACTCCTTCTGGGTGTTGACAAACTTCACGAAGTCATTCTTGCGAATGGTGCCGTTGAGGAGTTTGAAGTATACGATAATGCCGCGGAAGGGGTTGAACACCGAGTCAAAAATCAATGCCTGCAGGGGCGCACTGGCATCGCCTGTGGGTGCGGGTATTCGTTGTACGATAGCGTCCAGCACCTCGGGAACTCCTACGCCGGTGCGTGCGCTGCATCGCAAGATTTCGCTGGGGTCGCAGCCCAGTAGCTCAACAATCTCGTCCTCCACCTCGTCTGGGTGTGCGCTGTCCATGTCAATCTTGTTGATGACGGGTATGATCTCGAGGCCGTTGTCTATGGCCATGTAGAGGTTGCTGATGGTCTGCGCCTGCACGCCTTGTGTGGCGTCGACCACGAGCAGTGCCCCCTCGCATGCGGCGATGGATCGCGACACCTCGTAGGAGAAGTCGACGTGTCCGGGAGTGTCGATGAGGTTGAGCGTGTATTTCTCACCATCTAGCACATAGTCCATCTGAATGGCATGGCTCTTGATGGTGATGCCGCGCTCGCGCTCTAGGTCCATGTCATCGAGCACCTGCGCCTGCATGTCCTTACCGTCGACCGTCTTGGTGAATTCAAGCAGTCGGTCGGCCAAGGTACTCTTGCCATGGTCGATGTGTGCGACGATGCAGAAGTTTCTTATCTTGTCCATATATATGTCTTGTTCAATTCAAACTGCAAAGGTACTGATTTTTGATGAGGTCGCAAAATTTTTTTGCTTGACGTCCGGGAATTTTGTACTTTTGCCGTGTTGATATTTAGGAAGTGTATGGACAAGATGACTCCCGAACAGCGGCATCACTGCATGAGCAGCATCGGCAGCCGCAACACGCGTCCCGAGATGATTGTGCGGCGTTGGTTGTGGCGGCAGGGCTATCGCTACCGCGTGGCGTTGAAATCACTGCCCGGCACGCCCGACATCGTGCTGCGGCGGCAGAGCACGGTCATCTTCGTCAACGGCTGTTTCTGGCATGGCCACGACTGCGGCAAGTTCCGTTTGCCATCGACCAACACCGATTTCTGGCGCAACAAGTTTGAGCGCAACCAGGCCCGCGACCGCCGAGTCTACAAGCAGTTGCACGACCTGGGATACTATGTGTTGGTGGTGTGGGAATGCCAACTTGCTCCTGCGCATCGGCAAGCCACGCTGCAGGCCCTTAGTGCCCGCTTGGCAGAAATCTACCTGGACACACACCAAGCCAAACCTCGCCCTTATGGTGACCATGAAGAGAACCTTCCGGCTATAGCTGCCGATCCATAAGTCTATGCATTTGCACAATTTTGCAAAGTTTTCACCAAATTAATAGGTGTATGCCGTGAAAATGTCGTATCTTTGCGTGTTCTTTTGTGTAGCAACAAAAATTTACTTAATAATAACTCTAAAATCATTTTTCCATTATGAAGATTTCGCACATTGAGCATGTGGGTATCGCAGTCACCTCGCTTGAGGAGGCTATCCCTTTCTACGAGAATTTACTGGGTTTGAAATGCTATGCCATTGAGGAGGTTGCCGACCAAAAGGTGAAGACCGCTTTCTTCAAGGTTGGCGAGACCAAGATTGAGCTGCTCGAGGCTACCGCTCCTGAGAGCGCCATTGCCAAGTTCATCGAGAAGAATGGTGGCCGTGGTGGCATCCAGCACGTTGCCTTCTGCGTTGAGGACGGTGTTGCCGGTGCTCTGAATGAGGTCCAGGAGAAGGGTGGCCGCGTGATTGATGCCGTTCCCCGTCGTGGTGCCGAAGGCTTGAACATTGGTTTCTTGCATCCCAAGACTACCGCTGGTGCTTTGGTTGAACTGTGTGAGCACCCCCAAGAGTAATTTTTCACGACATCCGCAAAAAAATATAAAACATGAGTAAACAACTCGAAAAAATCCAAGAGCTGATTGCCAAGCGTGCTGCAGCCCGCCTGGGTGGTGGTGAGAAAGCCATTGAAAAGCATCACGAGAAAGGCAAATTCACAGCCCGCGAGAGAATCAATATGTTCCTTGACGAGGGCAGCTTTGAGGAGCTCGACATGTTCGTGCGCCACCGCTGCACCAACTTCGGCATGGAGAAGAAGTCGTTCGACGGCGATGGTGTGGTCACTGGCTACGGCACCGTTGACGGCCGCTTAGTTTACGTGTTCGCTCAAGATGCCACCGTGTTCGGCGGCTCATTGAGCGAGACGATGGCCCAGAAGATTTGCAAAATCATGGATCTGGCCATGAAGAATGGCGCTCCTGTCGTGGGTCTGAACGACTCGGGCGGTGCCCGCATCCAGGAGGGCATCAACGCTCTGGGTGGCTATAGCGAGATTTTCCAGCGCAACATCCTTGCTTCGGGTGTGGTGCCCCAGATCTCGGCCATCCTCGGCCCCTGCGCCGGTGGTGCCGTCTACTCCCCTGCCCTGACCGACTTCACGATCATGGTGCAAGGAATGTCGTTCATGTTCCTCACCGGTCCGAAAGTTGTGAAGACCGTTACTGGCGAGGATGTCACGCAAGAGCAACTGGGTGGTGCCAAGGTGCATGCCACCAAGTCGGGCGTGACCCACTTTGCCGCCGAGACCGAAGAGGAGGCCATCTCGCTGATTAAGCAGCTGCTCAGCTACATGCCCAGCAACAACATGGAGGAGACTCCGCGCCGCGAGTGCAACGACCCGATTGACCGTGTTGAGGATGCCCTGAACAGCATCATCCCCGAGAGCGCCAACGACCCCTACGACATGTATCAGGTTATTGGTGCAGTCGTTGACAATGGCGAGTTCCTGGAGGTCCAGAAGGACTTTGCCAAGAACATCATCGTCGGTTTTGCACGCTTCAATGGTCAGGCCGTGGGCTTGGTCGCCAATCAGCCCCAGTTCATGGCCGGTGTGCTTGACGTGAACGCTTCACGCAAGGGCGCCCGCTTCGTGCGCTTCTGCGATGCCTTCAACATTCCTCTGGTTACTTTGGTCGACGTGCCTGGATTCTTGCCCGGTACTGGTCAAGAGTACAACGCCGTGATTCTGAACGGCGCCAAGTTGCTCTACGCCTATGGCGAGGCTACTGTGCCCAAGATTACCGTCACCCTGCGCAAGAGCTATGGCGGCAGCCACATCGTGATGAGCTGCAAGCAGCTGCGTGGTGACATGAACTATGCTTGGCCCAGCGCCGAGATTGCCGTGATGGGTGCCGCCGGTGCCGCCGGCATTCTCTATGCCAAGGAAGCGAAGACAGCCAAGACCGACGCCACCGCAGCCAAGGAGGCAGGTGACGAGGAGAAGGCCAAGGAGATTATGGCGCAGCTGAAGGAGTTCATCCAGCAGAAGGAGGACGAGTACAACAACTTGTTCTGCACGCCGTACAACGCCGCAAAGTATGGCTACATTGACGATGTGATTGAGCCGCGCAACACGCGTTTCCGCATCATTCGCGCGCTGGAGCAGACTCGCACCAAGAAGTTAACCAACCCTGCCAAGAAGCATGGCAACATTCCTCTGTAATCAGTTGTGGTTATGAAGAAAGGAATTATTTTGACACTATTGGTTGCCGCATTCGGGCTGCTCGCCATTGCACAGGGACGCATGGAACTGCGTTTCAATGAGGTGATGGTGCAGAACGACAGCAATCTGGTGGATCAAATCGGCCAACGTTCGGCATGGGTGGAGGTTTTCAACCGCTCATACGGTACGGTAGGCATGGAGCAGATGTTCATCTCTAACCAGTTGATTGACGCCAAGGGTGAAGCCAAGAAGGCGAACAAGAAGGAGAAGGACTATCTGAGCGAATATGCCGCAGCCCATCCTGATGTTCTTTACGAGATTCCTCGTGGAGATGTGGCGACGAAAGTAGCCCCCCGCACACACATTGTTTTCTTTGCTGATGGAGAGTCGGCCCAGGGAGCGTTACACTTGACTTTCAAGCTCAACCCTGGTGTGGAGAACAATCTCTACTTGTATGATGTAAATGGCGACTTGGTCGACATGATGACCATTCCCGCCAATCTGCCCGCAGACCAGTCCTTTGCGTTGAAGTCTGACGGCATCAGCGAAATGGTCGACGGCAAGATGGACAACAACGCTTGGAGCGTTCGCACTGGTGCAGACGACAAGACCGCCATCACGCCCGGTAAGTTCAACCAGCGCGTGGTGAACGAGAACATCGAGAAGTTTGCCAAGCATGACCCTCATGGCTATATCATTGCACTGGTCGCTATGGGAATCGTGTTCAGCACCCTGCTGATGCTAAGCATTCTGTTCTACCTATTCGGCAAGGCCAACAAGGCCGCCAACAAGGAGGAGAAAGCTGTAGCAACGCCAGCACAGATAGCAGAGCCCCAGCCCGTCGCTGCAGACGCTAACGATGAGGCTATGGCCGCCATCTGCATGGCACTGTACCAGCACTTCAACTCGCATGACGAGGAGAGCGGCGTACTCACGTTCGACCGCAACGCCAACACCGCTTGGAGCAGCAAGAGCCACATGATGCGCGAGTTGCCCCGCAAATAATAACCTTCCAAAATTTACATCAATGAAAGAATACAAGTATAAGATTAATGGCAACGAATACACTGTTGCCGTAGGAGATGTTGAAGGCAACATCGCCAAGATTGAGCTCAATGGCACGCCCTATGAGGTCGAGCTCATGGACCAGCCCAAGGTATCGAAGGTGGTGAAACGCGTGGCTCCCGCTGCAACCGAGACTGCAACCGTCGCTCCGAAGCCCGCCTCCAAGAAAGTGGCCGCCGCCGCCGGCGACTTCGTCATCGAGTCGCCACTGCCGGGCACCATCAAGGAAATCTACGTCAAGGAAGGCCAGGAAGTCAAGGCCAGCGACGTGGTTTGCATCCTCGAGGCCATGAAGATGGGCAACGAGATTCATGCTGGCAAGGATGGCGTGGTCAAGTCAATCAATGTAGCGAAAGAGGATTCAGTGCTTGAAGGCACGACAATCATGGTAATCGGTTAATGAGCTATGGTACTATTAGACAGTTTCTTAACCAGCAATCTTGAGCAATTCTGGAATTTTACTGGATTTGCTAATTGCACGTGGCCCAACCTGGTCATGATTTGCTTTGGCCTCTTGTTCATCTACCTGGCCATCAAACATGACTTTGAGCCCATGTTGCTTGTGCCCATCGGCTTCGGTATCCTCATTGGTAACATCCCGTTCCAACCTGGCAACGAGATTGGTATCTATGAGGAGGGGTCGGTGTTGAACATTTTGTATCAGGGTGTGCGTCAAGGCTGGTACCCGCCGCTCATCTTCCTGGGAATCGGTGCCATGACCGACTTTACCGCCCTGCTCGCCAACCCCAAGTTGATGCTAGTAGGTGCTGCCGCACAGTTCGGCATTTTCGGTGCCTATATGATTGCCCTCGCCATCGGATTCATGCCCGACCAGGCTGGTGCAATCGCCATTATCGGTGGTGCGGACGGTCCCACGGCTATCTTCCTGTCGGGCAAGTTGGCTCCCAACTTGATGGGCGCCATCGCCGTGTGCGCTTATTCCTATATGGCTCTAGTGCCGGTGATACAACCGCCTGTAATGAAGTTGCTTACGACCGACAAGGAGCGAAAGATTAAGATGAAACCTGCGCGTAAGGTCAGCCAGACCGAGAAGATTCTGTTCCCCATCTTCGGTCTGCTGCTCACCTGCTTCTTTGTGCCTTCGGGTCTGCCCCTGTTGGGTATGTTGTTCTTTGGTAACCTGCTGCGTGAGAGTGGCGTGACCACGCGTCTTGCCAAGACCGCCAGCAATGCCATGACCGACATCGTGACCATCGTTTTGGGAATGACGGTGGGTGCTTCGACGCAAGCGTCTGAGTTCCTTACTGCCGACACCATCTTCATCTTCTTCCTGGGCTTCTGCGCCTTTGTCATTGCCTCGTGTTCGGGCGTGCTGTTTGTCAAGCTGTTCAACCTGTTCCTGTCTAAAGACCAGAAGTTGAACCCGCTGATTGGCAACGCCGGTGTGAGTGCTGTGCCGATGGCTGCACGCATCAGCAATGATGTGGGCTTGAAGTATGACCCCAGCAACTACCTGCTGATGCACGCCATGGGTCCGAATGTGGCTGGTGTGATCGGTTCGGCTGTTGCCGCAGGTGTGCTGCTTGGTTTCTTGGGATAATCTGACTGTTCTCATAATGTTTGCTGGGGCGCACATCTGACTTGTCAGTGTACGCCCCTTTTTATTAACCTGAGTCACTAGAGAAACTAGAGACACAAGAAACATCGCAATTCTTAATTCTTAATTCTTAATTCATCATTGACAAAGCCTATTATTTACCAACTGTTGCCACGGTTATTCGGCAACATGAACGACCATTGCGTGCGCAGCGGTTCATTGGAACAAAATGGATGCGGCAAGTTGGCCGACATCACCAATGATGTGTTGCATAGCCTCGTACAGATGGGCGTAACGTATGTGTGGTACACGGGTGTTATCCGTCACGCCACACAGACCGACTACACGCGCCATGGCATTCCTAGCAACAATCCCCATGTGGTCAAGGGCAAGGCTGGTTCACCATACGCCATTGTTGACTACTATGACATCGACCCCGACCTGGCTGTTGATGTGGAACACCGCCAAAATGAGTTTGATGCACTGGTCTCTCGCACCCATCAGGCAGGCCTGAAGGTCATTCTTGACTTCGTTCCCAACCATGTGGCACGCGAATACCATAGCATCGCCAAACCCGACGGTGTCAACGACTTGGGTGAAGGAGACAACACAGACCAATTCTTTGCACCCGACAACAATTTCTACTACCTTACGGGTCAATCCTTCGCTCCCACGATGGGTTGCGGTGACTATCAAGAATGTCCCGCCCGTGCCACTGGCAATGACTGCTTCACCGCTTCGCCAGGCAAGTATGACTGGTATGAGACAATCAAGCTCAACTATGGCATCGACCCCTGGAACGATAGTCGCCACTTCCACCCCATCCCCGACACCTGGCATAAGATGCTACACATTATTCAATATTGGGCCAGTCGGGGCATTGATGGTCTGCGCTGCGACATGGCTCACATGGTGCCTGTCGAGTTTTGGCATTGGGCCATTGCTCAAGTCAAACAACAATACCCACAGTTGATATTCATTGCCGAAATATATGATGTGGCACTCTATGAGAGCTATATTAACTATGGTGGATTTGATTATTTGTATGATAAAGTAACACTTTATGATTCGCTTGTCAATATATTGACCCACAATCATTCAACGGGTGAATTGACGCATTGCTGGCAGACCGTGAATCCTTGGCGTGACCACATGCTACATTTCATGGAGAATCACGATGAGGTGCGCCTGGCGTCGGCTCATTTTTGTGACGATCCGGTTGTTGCCCGACCGGCTCTGGTTGTCAGCGCGACCCTCGACCGCGGTCCTATGATGATTTATAACGGTCAGGAACTGGGCGAGAAAGGCGATGAGGCCGAGGGATACCGCGGTGCCGACGGTCGCACAACCATCTTTGACTACTGGAGCATGAGCACTGTGCGCCAGTGGCTTGCCAAGGGCAAACTCAATGGCCGTCACCGCGTGCGTGATTATTATAAGAAAGTGTTGCGATTGTGCAACCAAGAATCTGCCATCAGTGAAGGTGAGATGTTCGACCTGATGTATGTCAATCCCCTACTCCATCGCCAGTATGCCTATCTGCGGCATCACGATGGAGAATTGCTGCTCATTGTAGCAAACTTTGCTGACCACGAAGTAACGGTTGATGTGACAGTGCCAAGTCACGCTTTTGAGCATCTGCATCTTGCAACGTGCATGCTCCATGCCAAAGAATTGCTGCACGGTCAAAAGTCGCAGTTCTACCTGGCTCCTGACAAGGCACTCACGCTCTCCATTCGGGCGAACGACGCTGTGGTGTGGAAGTTTTTTGTCAAATAATCTTCATTTTGCTTGGTAGCATCAAGCGGAAAATTGTAACTTTGCAAAACCAAACGGTTAAAAGTGGAGTTCTAAAAGTGGAAAGAAATCTACTTAACTCCCTTTAATCACTTAACTACTTAACTACTAACAAGCTATGGCTCAGTTTAAAGTCTTTTCAGGAACCAAATCGCTCTATGTGGCCAATGAGATTGCCCATGACTTGGGTGTCGAACTTGGCAAGATGAACATCCTCCATTTTGCCGATGGCGAATTTGAGGTGTCGTTTGAGGAGTCGGTGCGTGGTGTGAACGTCTACCTTGTGCAGTCCACCTTTCCCAACAGTGACAACTTGATGGAACTGTTGCTCATGATTGACGCCGCCAAGCGCGCGTCGGCCAAGAGCGTCACCGCCGTCATCCCCTATTTCGGTTGGGCACGTCAAGACCGCAAGGACAAGCCTCGTGTGAGTATAGCCTCGAAATTGGTCGCCAATCTGCTCAGCGCAGCCGGCATCGACAGCCTCATTACGATGGACTTGCATGCCGATCAGATTCAAGGGTTCTTTGACATTCCCGTCAATCATCTGTATGCCTCGTCAGTATTTGTGCCCTATCTTGACTCTCTGCGTCTGCCCGACATGGTCATCGCCAGCCCTGACGTGGGCGGTGCCAAGCGTGCCAATCAATATGCCAAGTACTTTGATGTCCCCTTGGTGCTTTGTCACAAGCAGCGCGCAAAAGCCAATGTCGTTGAAAGTATGACTGTCATCGGCGATATAGAGGGAAAGAATGTGGTGCTCGTCGACGACATGATTGACACCGCAGGAACCATCTGCAAGGCAGCCAACCTAATGATGGAGAACGGAGCCAAGTCGGTACGTGCCCTAGCGTCGCATGCCATCATGAGTGAACCCGCCAGCCAGCGCATCATGGACAGTGCTCTTGAGGAAGTCATTTTCAGCAACTCCATCCCGTTTGACACAGCCCGCTGCCCCAAGGCCACGATCATCAGCATCGCTGGACTGTTTGCCGATACCATCCAGCGTGTGCACGACTACCGCAGCATCAGCTCTCAGTACCTGTTCAAGTAATTCATTCGTCGATTCATTCGACGGTTAACATAGATAACGATGGCGGCTTTATGGAATCAACCATAAAGCCGCCACGTTGCTATGTCACCGTCTTATCCGCAACGCGATGTGCCGCAGTTGGTGCAGATGAGGCATCCCTCTTGGTAGACTAGAGACTCCTGACCGCAGTTGGGACAGGTTTGACCCTTGGCTTTGGTGCCATCGGGCAGATACTTCTTCAAGGCGCGCTCCACACCCATCTTCCAGGTGTTGATCGACTTGTTGTCTAACTCAAGGCTAGCCACAAGCTTCAGTACTTGCTCGATGGGCATGCCGTAACGCAATACGCCCGAGATGAGCTTGGCGTAGTTCCAGAATTCGGGGTTGAACTTCTCGCTCAGCCCCTCGATGGTGGTTTTGAAGCCTCGCTTGTTGATGAATTGGAAGTCATAGCGCTTGACACCGTTCTCGTCGTAGGCCTTGATAATCTTTCCCTTGTTGACCGACTTGGGGCAGAATATGCCTTCATCGTCATCGGCGATACCAGTAAAGATCTCGTAGGGACGGCCGTCAATGAGTCCGATGAAAGCAATCCATTTCTCCTTATTGTTTTGGAAACGAACCACGTCGGCCTCCAACTCGGCGGGACGTTTGAGAATCTGCTCGTAGTCTGCCATGTAGTGGGCCTGTTTCTCTTTCTCCTTCTTTTTGTCGCTTTCGCTAAGCGACACGAGCACGCCGGTGCGTGAGCCGTCGCGGTAGACAGTGCAGCCCTTGCAGCCGCTGCGCCAAGCCTCGACATAGAGCTTGCCTACCATCTCCTCGCTGATGTCGTTGGGTAAGTTGATGGTCACGCTGATGGAGTGGTCGACCCACTTCTGCACGTCACCCTGCATCTTCACCTTGTTCACCCAGTCTACGTCGTTGCTCGTGGCTTTATAATAAGGTGAACGGGCCACGATGTCGTTAAGCTGCTCCTGTGTGTAGTCGCGACGCACTTCGATGCCCTCGGTGTTCATCCAGGTGATGAACTTGGGGTGATAGACGATGAACTCCTCAAACGAGTCGCCGTTTTCGTCAACGAGGTCAACATGGACATCCTTGTCGCTGGGGTTCACCTTGCGGCGGCGCTTGTAGACGGGCAGGAAGACCGGCTCGATGCCGCTGGTGGTCTGCGTCAAGATGCTGGTGGTGCCAGTCGGTGCTATGGTCAGACAGGCGATGTTGCGTCGGCCATGCTTCACCATCAGGTCATACAGCTCGGGGTCAGCCTCGCGCAGACGGTTGATGTAAGGATTGTCCTTCTCGCGCTTGGGGTCATAGATCTCAAACGCGCCGCGCTCCATTGCCATCGTCACTGACGAACGGTAGGCGGCAAGGGCAAGCGCCTTGTGCACATTTACCGAGAACTCGGTGGCTTCGGGTGTGCCGTAGCGCAGTCCCATCGCGGCCACCATGTCGCCCTCAGCGGTGGTGCCCACGCCCGTGCGGCGGCCCTTCAGCGTCTTGTTGCGGATCTTCGTCCACAGGTTCAGCTCGGTCTGCTTCACCTCGTCGGTCTCGGGGTCGGTGGCAATCTTCGCCAGGATTGTCTCAATCTTCTCCATCTCCAGGTCGATGATGTCATCCATCATGCGCTGTGCGTAGCCAATGTGCTCGCGGAACAGGTCATAGTCGAAGTAAGCGTCCTTGGTGAAGGGGTTGACGACATAGCTGTAGAGGTTCACGGCAATCAGTCGGCAGCTGTCGTAGGGGCACAGCGGAATCTCGCCGCAGGGGTTGGTCGAGATGGTACGGAAGCCCAAGTCGGCATAGCAGTCGGGCACCGACTCGCGAATGATGGTGTCCCAAAAGAGTACACCAGGCTCAGCGCTTTTCCAGGCGTTGTGCACGATCTTGTTCCACAGCTTCTGCGCGTCAATCTTCTTCTCGTAGATGGGCTCATCGCTGTCGATGGGATAACGCTGAGTGTATTCAGCCCCGTCAACGGCGGCCTGCATGAACGCATCATCGATGCGCACACTGACATTCGCGCCCGTCACCTTGCCCTCTTCGAGTTTGGCGTCGATGAACGACTCGCTGTCGGGATGCTTGATGCTCACCGTGAGCATCAGCGCTCCACGTCGACCATCCTGTGCCACCTCGCGCGTCGAGTTGCTGTATCGTTCCATGAAGGGCACCAGTCCTGTCGAGGTCAGTGCAGAGTTCTTCACTGGCGATCCTTTGGGGCGGATGTGCGACAGGTCATGCCCCACGCCACCGCGGCGTTTCATCAGCTGCACTTGCTCCTCGTCAACCTTGATGATACCTCCGTAGGAGTCTGGTTCGCCATCGATGCCGATTACGAAGCAATTGCTCAGCGATCCCACTTGGAAGTTGTTGCCGATGCCGGCCATGGGACTCCCCTGCGGGACGATGTAGTGGAAGTGACGAATGAGCTCGAAGATCTTCTCCTCGCTCATCGGGTTGGGATACTTTTTCTCGATGCGTGCTATTTCGCTGGCGATGCGATGATGCATGTCGTCGGGTGTGAGCTCATAGATTTTTCCATACGAGTCTTTCAACGCATACTTGCTGGCCCACACGCGTGCGGCAAGTTCGTCTCCCTCAAAGTATTTGAGGGTTGCGTCATACACTTCTTGATAATTGTAAGTAGTCTTTTTCTCCACAATAATTGGGTGTTATTCGTTATGGTTTGTACTTGTTTTGGCATTTTGCGCAAATCGACTGCAAATTTAGACAAAACATTTCAGACAACAAAACAAATTTGCGAAAAACGCCAAATTTTTCGAAAAATTTCATTGTATGCTGAATTCTAGTGCTTTACAATTCTTGAAATGTCAAAAAGTTTGCCCAAAAAACTCATCTCCCTCTCATTAATGCTTGACAAACAAATCAATCGCTCTTCCAGCCTAGTTTATACTGATTCTAAACTCAAGGCCTAGCCTTGTTCCCTTTTTTTTGTAAGTAAATCACTAAACAACTTGTTCACAAATAATAAATTCGAGTGGTTTTTTAATAGAGAAAAAGCGAATTATCTACCAGGTTTTATTTGTCGTTTTCAAGAAAATATTGTATCTTTGCCAAAACATATCTAACCCAAATTGTACGGACTGATTGATTGCAATAATTTTTTTGTGTCGTGTGAGCGGGTGTTCAATCCGTCGCTGAACGGCCGGCCTGTCGTTGTGCTGAGCAACAACGATGGGTGTGTCATTGCTCGCAGCAACGAGGCCAAAGCGTTGGGTATTCCTATGGGGTGTCCAGCATTCCAGATTAAGGAGCATTGCGACCCGCGCCAAGTGGTGCAGCTTTCAGCGCGCCACATCGTGTATGCCGACTTGTCGCACCGCATCATGAACATTCTAGGCAGCGAGGTCGAGGATGTGGAAGTATACTCGGTCGACGAGGCCTTTTTCCGACCCCCTTATGACGACGTGGAGCAGAACCATGACTTCCTGGCACGCTTGGTTAAGAAAGTATATCGCAGTGTGGGTGTCCCTGTGAGCATCGGCTTTGCGCCCAGTCGCTCATTGGCAAAGATTGCATCACATATCGCTAAGAAAGACCGCCGCATCACCGATGGCGTGTATTGGCTGGTGCGCCCTGAAGCCATCGACATCATCCTTCGCCGCACGCCCATCGCCGACGTATGGGGCATTGGTCGTCGCCTTACTGCCAGTCTGCTGGAGCGGGGCATTGACACTGCGTATAAGTTTGCGCAAATGCCATCAGGACTTGTTCGCGCGCTTTATTCGGTCACTGTTGAACGTACACAGCGCGAGTTGCGCGGCGAGGACTGTATACCCGTCAATCCTGTGAACATCGCCCACAGCACATTGATGACTTCACGCACCTTTGGACATGTGCTGACCGATCGCCGCGAGGTGCAGGATGCCGTCGTACACTTCGCACAGGCCACCGCGCGTCGTCTGCGTGACGAGCACCAGGTGGCATCAACGGTGACGACCTACGTGCGTGGCGACCGCTTCCGCGAGGACCTGCCCTACTACAGTAACTCGTGCGAAATGCGTTTGCGCACCCCGTCGTCTAGTGCAATGACCATCGTTTATTATGCTTTAATTGCCTTCAATACCATTTTCCGCGAGGGTATGGCCTATCGCAAGGCCGGTGTGATGGTAGGTGGTCTCATCCCCGACACGATGGTGCAACTTAACGTGTGGGACCCCGAGGATTACCCCAAACAACGGGCGCTGATGCAGGCCGTCGACGGAATCAATCAGCACTATGGCGCCCATGTCGTGAAATTGGTGCCCGAGTCAGGTGAACGCTCCTGGGTACCCCATCAGACACACCTCGCCACCACCAGCAAGACCCTTCGTATCTATACCGGCCAGATCACTAAATTGCCGCCAAAAGGCTAATTTTTCTTAAATATCTTCGGGTTGCTTGCCAGATATATCCAAAAATGCTACTTTTACAAAAATTTTGTGTTAACAACGTATTTTTAACCTAAACTTTTTGTAATCATGAAAGCAAAACTACTTATGGCCTCAGCCATGGTGCTTGTTTGTGCGACGATGGTGGCGCAGCCCAGCTCGTTCAGTGGGCCGCGCAAGGTCATCTCAGCCGACGCCCACGGCTGGCTGGCACCCCTATGGTCGCCCGACGGCTCACGCCTGGCGGTGACCGGTGACAACTACACGGGCATCTGGGTGGCCCAGGCCGACGGTACCGACCTGCACCAAGTGTCGCAGGCCACCGGCGCCGGCTATCAGATGAGCTGGGTGGACAACAACAGTCTGACCAGCACTCCCTACTCGATGGATGGCATGCGCCGCATGACCCGCATCGAGCGTGTTGACGCGCGCGACGGCAAGGTGACGCTGGTCGCCGACGCGGTGCGTGACTTCAAGCGTTCGCGCGTGGGACGTCAGACGTCTGCCTTGAGCATCATGGTTGATGACCCCTCGAATGCAACGGTTCGACTGACGGAACTGGTCGCTTACCGTGGCAAGATGGTGCTGAACCCTGCCCTGTCGCCCGATGGCACCCTCATCGCCTTTCAGGTGGTGGGCAAGGGGCTGTTTGTGTGCAACGCCGACGGGTCGGGCGTGCGCAGCTTGGGCAAGGGGTCGCATCCCGCCTGGCTGCCCGACAACCGCCATGTGATGGTCACGCGCCTGCAGGACAATGGTGAGGTGTTTACCCAAGGTGACATCTATTGTGTCGACATCACTGACGGAAAAGCCATGAACATCACGCCTAACAGTGAAGTGATTCCTGTGACGATGTCGGTCTCGCCCGACGGCACGAAATTGGCGTTCGACAACGATACTGATGGTTCGATTTATGTTATTGACCTTAAATATTGATGCGCCATGAAGAATTTTAGCAAACTATTGATGGTCATTGCTCTAGGCAGCATGGCCCTCACGACAGCCGCACAAGAGAAACAGGACTGGGGCGACTTCAAACTGTGGATTGACCCTGGTCACTCGGGCCGCGAGAACGTTGGCATGTACAACTACTCGGAGGCGCAGAAGGTGCTGCGAGTGGGACTTGCCACCCGCGACTTCCTCTATCGCTTCACCACAGCCACCAGCCAGAACATCCACATGACGCGTGACGACGACCAGGACAACGTGAGCCTGGAGGAGCGCAGCGACATGGCAAACGCCTGGGGAGCCGACTTCTTCTACAGCATTCACAGCGATGCGGGTTCGGGCCCCAACACGACGGTGATGCTCTTCGGCGGATGGAAGGACAACGGCAATTATGTCGAGAAGACGCCGCACGGAGGCAAGCAATATGGCGAGATTCTGTGCCCCAACCTGACCGGTGTGATGTACAACACGGGCACGCGCGGCAACTACTATGACCGCGTGTTCTACAACGGCGATGTCTACAATCACACCAACCACTATCCCTATCTGTCGGTGAACCGCCGCACCAACATGGCTTCGTTGCTCAGCGAGGGCGGCTTCCACACGCACCCCGTGCAGCAGGCGCTGAACATGAACGACAGTTACAAGCATCTGGAGGCCTTCGCCACCTTCCGCTCGATTATGGAATACCGTGGTTTGGAGCGCCCCGATATGGTGATGCTCGCCGGCGTAGTCACTAACAGCGAGAACGGTGAGGCGCTGGACAACGTCACAGTGACCTGCAATGGTAAAACCATTGTCACCGACTCCTACGAGTCGCTGTTCAGCCAATATGTCCATGTCAAAGACTTGGTTCACAATGGTTTCTTCCTCTATGAGGATTTGACCCCCGGCGAGACCTATGAGGTGACGTACTCCTGTCCGGGCTACACCTCCGCCTCGCAGACGGTGACCATGCAGAGCAACCCCCAGGGACTGTCGTCGGAAAACGTGACGTGGGCCAACATCGCGTTGACCAACGAAATGCCCGCCGTGGTCTCGTCGAACAATGTGCTCAACCCCAATGCCGTGAACAAGCGCAACGACATCATCCTGATTTTCTCGCGCAAGATGATCAAGGAAACGGTCGAACAGGCCTTCTCCATCACCAATAACGGCCAAGTGACCTTGTCGTGGGACAACGACTACACCCTGCGCATCAAACTCGGTCAACTACGCGACGAGATGAGCTACACCTTCACCATCGACGGCACGATAGCGAAGAACAGTCAGACGGGTCAATTTCTGGACGGCGACGGCGACGGCGTGGAGGGCGGAAACTACACCTTCAGCTTCAAGACGCTGCCTGCCGATACCGAAGCGCCTTACATCACCAGCACGTCGCCCGAGGAGAACTCGACGATGCGCTACACCCTGCGCCCAGTTATCCGCGTAGAGTATAACGAGGAGCTCGACTGGAATGAAGACCTCGCTGTTGATGCCATTGTTGTCGAAGACAAGAATGGCGTTAAATATGAGGGTACGCTCACGCACACCGTGCTGCGCGACGCTTCGGTGCTGCACTACTATCTGAATCAGGACCTGCCTCGCGATATGTGCTTCAAGGTCACTGTCAAGGGCGGCTTCGCCGACATGGCGGGCAACGTTAACCCCGATGGCAAGTCGTTCAAGTTCCTCTCGGAATACCGCACGGTGAAGGACTCAAATCCTGTCATTGGCGAGTATAACGCCAGCGAGTGGTTCGGCCCTGCGGGCTCGGGTTCGTCCAAGGGTTTCACTAGTGCAGACGACCAGTCAATGTCCAAGAGTTCGTTTGTGCATGATCCGTCTCTTCCATCAAGTTACTTCATCCACTATGAATTCGACCCCGAAACTAGTGATCCTTATTGGGGTCTGCGCGTGCATTGCAAGAAGACCGATGATAATGGCCCATATCTCAGTGCAGCTCAAAGCCAAAATGCTATCTTGCTGGCCTACGTCTACGGTGATGGTGCCGACTATCTGAACACGGGCTTTGGCATCCGCACCAACAACGATGGTGTCAAGCGCTTCACGCAGCACACCATGCATCGTGGCTGGGAACTGGTGTCTTGGGACATCTACAACGAGGAGTGCGTGAGCATTACCGGAAGCAGCAATCTGGTTAATTCACCGCAGTGGAAGTTCGACGCTTTTTGGATATGGCGCGGCACTGTCAGTGAGCTTGACAGTGAATTGGATGACTTCTATGACATTCCCTGGACAGGCGACATCTACTTCGACGATTTGCGCTATGTGCACTATAACAACGAGGAGCAGACAGCTTCGCTCGACGATATCATCGATGTCACGCCTGGCTTGCCTGGCGACGTGACGGGTGATGGCGAGGTCGACATTGCCGATGTCAACGCCATCATTAACATCATGCTCCAGAAGAATCCTGCCAGCGATTATCCTGGCAATGCTGATGTGACTGGTGACGGCGGTGTAGACATCGCCGATGTCAACGCTGTCATCAACATCATGCTCGGGAAATAGGATAGCGACGAGGGGCTAGCGGCTCCTCGCCATACCATTCATTATAGTGGTCTCGCAGGTCAAAAAAATGGCTTGCGAGACCTACTTTTTTCGGTTAGGGAAATAGTTGTTTTCATGAAACAAAAAGCGAGAAGCAAAAAATTCTCAATTCTCAATTCTCAATTCTCAATTAATTTGTACCTTTGCACAAATTTTAAAAAGCCTCTCTATATGCTCCAAATTCGCTGCAAAAACAACAATGTCACCAAGAGTTTTCCCGAAGGCAGTTCGCTGCTTGAAGTGTATCAAGACCTTGCCGACGAGATAAATCTCCCCTACCCTGTCGTGTCGGCCAAAGTGAACAACGCCTCTCAAGGCTTGAAGTTCCGTCTGTTCCAGAACCGCGATGTTGAGTTCCTTGATGCGCGAGCAGGCTCGGGACGCCGCGTGTATGTGCGGTCCCTGTGCTTCGTGCTCTACAAGGCGGCTACCGACATCTTCCCCGGTGCCAAGTTGTTTATTGAGCATCCCTTGTCGGGTGGTTACTACTGCAACTTCAAGCGACGTGGCAGCAACGACCCAATCACCGATGAGGACGTAGAGCGCATCCGCGAGCGCATGGAAGAAATTGTCGCGCAGGACATGCCTTTCCGCCGCTTTGAGGCCACGACCGAAGAAGCCGTTCGCGTGTTCACCGACCGCGGCTTCATTGACAAGGTGAAGTTGATTGAGTCCAGCGGACAAATCTACACCGACTACTACATGTTGGGCGACACTGTCGACTATTACTATGGTCCGTTGGTTCCCTCGGCAGGCTACCTGAAGGTGTTCGGACTGGAGCGTTATGGCGACGGCTTGCTGCTGCGTGTGCCTGACCGCACGAACCCGATGATGCTGGCGCCGAAATTTGAGCAGCCGCGCACCTATGAGATGTTCAGCGAGAAGGTGCGTTGGGACATCATCATGCGCCTATCCAATGCCGGCGACGTCAACCGCGCCGTCCTCAAGGGCCACGCCAGCGAGCTGATTAAGGTGAGCGAGGCGCTGCAAGAAAAAAAGATTGTGCAGATTGCCGAGGAGATTGACCGCCGCTTCCGCAGCCCCGAGAATCCCATCCGCATCGTGCTCATTACCGGGCCTTCGAGCTCAGGAAAGACCACCTTCTGCAAGCGTCTGTCCATCCAGCTGCTCGCTTGCGGCCTGCGGCCCGTGTCGTTCTCGACCGACGACTACTTTGTCAACCGCGTCGACACCCCGCTATTGCCCAATGGCCAGTATGACTTTGACAACATTGAGGCTGTCGAGTACAAGCTGCTCGAGGAGCACCTCACACGCCTGATGCGTGGCGAGCGCGTCGAGATACCCGAGTACAATTTCACCACGGGCAAGCGTGAGTACAATGGCAAGAAACTGAAACTGCAGAACGACAGCGTGCTCATCATCGAGGGTATCCATGCCTTGAACCCGCTGCTGACCGAGCAGATTCCTGACGAGGCGAAGTTCAAGATTTTCGTCTCGACTATGACCAGCATCTCTCTTGACGACCACAACTGGGTGCCCACGCATGACAACCGCCTGCTGCGCCGCATCATCCGCGACTACAACAAGGGCGCGTTCACAGCCCGCGAGACCATCAGCATGTGGCCCAACGTGTGCGAGGCCGAGGACAAGTGGATTCTGCCCTTCCAGGAGAATGCCGACGTGATGTTCAACTCGGCACTGAACATCGAGTTTGCCGTGTTGCGCCCTCATGCCGAGATTATCCTGCAGTCGGTTCCGAAGAACTGCCCCGAGTACAGCGAGGCACACCGTCTGCTCAAGTTCATCCACTATTTTATCCCTGTCGACGACAAGGAGATCCCGCCCACGAGCATCATGCGAGAGTTTGTCGGCGGATCAAGCTTCAAGTATAACTTCCACGTCTCGTCATCGGAGTGATGCGTGACCTTTAGACTATGGACTCCAACAAACAACTATTGCTCGATGCCCGCTACCTGCGCATGGCGCAGATTTGGGCCGAGAACTCCTACTGCCGCCGCCGACAGGTGGGCGCGTTGCTGGTCAAGGATAAGATGATTATCAGTGACGGCTATAACGGCACGCCCGTGGGCTTTGAGAACATCTGCGAGGAAGATGACGACCATACCAAGCCCTATGTGCTGCATGCCGAGGCGAACGCCATTACCAAGGTGGCGCAGAGCAACAACAGCAGCGCTGGCGCGACGCTCTATGTCACCACATCGCCCTGCATCGAGTGCTCCAAGCTCATCATCCAGGCGGGCATTCGCCGTGTGGTCTTTGGTGAGTACTACCGCATCACCGATGGTGTGGACTTGCTCAAGCGCGCAGGCATCGAGACTGTCCAGCTCGTGCAGGACGACGACAACACTTTTCACTATATTCACATCTAGACACACACCATGACTAACAAGTCAAAACAGCGCCCCTCGTTCCTGTGGATGCCTCTGGCCATTGCCATTGCAGTGGTCATCGGGCTGTTTGTGGGAAGCCGATTCGGGGGACGCCGCCTTGTGGCCGAGAACGACCGCAAACTCAACACCCTGCTGAATCTCATTGCCGATGACTATGTTGACACGGTGAACCTGGACCAGCTCATTGAGATGTCCATCCCGCAGATTTTGGCGAACTTGGACCCTCACACGACCTACTTCAGTGCCGAAGACATGCGTGCCGCCAACGAGGAATTGAGCGGCAGCTTCAGCGGCATTGGCATCTCGTTTATGCTGCTGGGCGATACCATCAACGTCGTTGAAGTCATCCCGGGTGGTCCTGCCGAGAAGGTGGGCATCCTGGCCGGGGACCGCATCATCGAGATTGACGACTCACTCTTTGTTGGTCCGAAGGTGACAAATGGCGAGGTGATGAAGAACTTGCGCGGTGAGAAGAACACCAAGGTCAAGTTGGGTGTCAAACGCAACACAGCGAAAGAAACGTTGCACTTCACCGTCACGCGTGGTGACATACCTGTCAAATCGGTCGATGCCGCCTACATGATAGACAAGACCACGGGATATGTCAAAGTGAACCAGTTCGGGCGCACTACCTATGATGAGTTCATCACTGCGCTGACGCTCCTCAAAGCTGAGGGTGCCAAGCGCTATGTGGTGGACCTGCGCGGCAACGGTGGCGGATATATGGAAATGGCGGTGCTCATGGCGAATGAGTTCTTGCCCGAGAACCAACTCATTGTCTACACCAAGGGGCGTTACAAGCGCGATGACTCGCAGGTGTGGAGCGACGGCAACGGTCAGTTCCAGGATGCCGAGGTCGCGGTGCTCATCGACGAGTTCTCGGCCAGTGCCAGCGAGATTTTCGCAGGTGCCTTGCAGGACAACGACCGAGGCTTGATTGTGGGCTCGCGTTCGTTTGGCAAGGGACTGGTGCAGCAGCAGTTCACCCTGCCCGACAGCAGTGCCGTCCGCTTGACCATCGCCCGCTATTACACGCCTGCCGGACGTTGCATCCAGAAGGACTACAAAGGCGGCATGATGGCTTACGAGAAAGAATTGTATGACCGCTATATGAGCGGCGAAATCTATAGCCAGGACAGCATGAAGATTGACAAGTCACAAATCTTCAGCACCCTGTTCACGGGCCGCACCGTCTATGGCGGCGGTGGCATCGTGCCCGACATCTTTGTGCCTCGCGACACCACCGGCATGTCGTCCTATTACATCGAGATTGCCAACGCGGGACTGATGCAGAAGTTCGCCTTCCGCTATGTCGACATCAACCGCAACAGCCTCCAGCAGATGAAGGACTACAAGCAGTTCCTGCGCATGACACCCAGCGACGATGCGCTGCTGAACAACTTTGTGGACTATGCCACCGAGAACGGTGTGGCGCCGCGCTGGTACTACATCAACCAGTCTCGCGACCTGATTGTGAGCAACCTCAAGGCATTGGTGGCGCGTGACGTGTTTGGCAACGAGGCGTTCTACCCCATCTACAACCGCACTGACAAGACTATTCAAGCGGCTCTCAAGGCCCTCAACCGCCACAAAGCCGCATTCCCGATAAAATAGTAGTTTTAGACTTTAGACCTTAGACCTTAGTCTACCAGCGAAGTGGTCTTAATTCTTAATTGAAAAAGACTATGAATTTACAGAAGGATCTCTTGCGCAAGCAGATGCGTAAGCGTAAACGCGAACTTACCATCGAGCAGAAGTTGGTCGACGAACAAGAGGTGTTCGGAATGATACGAAGCTTGGGACTGCTTAAAGGAGTGAAGCATGTCATGCTCTATTACTCCTTGCCTGACGAGCTACCCACACACTCCACAGTCGAACAATGGGCGTCAGAAGGCTTGTATCAGATATACTTGCCGCGCGTCAAGGGCGATGACATTGAGGTAGTGCCCTATACCGGTCCAGAGAGTTTGAGCGATGACAATCCATTTCACATCGCTGAGCCTGTAGGCGATGCCGTTGATCCCGCGATTCTCGATGCGGTCATCGTGCCCGGAGTGGCTTTTGACCGTCACTGCAACCGCATGGGCCGCGGCAAGGGCTTTTATGACCGCCTGCTCTCAAGGGGTAACCTCTACACCATCGGTGTGTGCCACGACTGCCAACTGCTCGACGAGATTCCTTGTGAGCCTCACGACCGCCCTCTGGACTGCGTTATTTCTCCCACCCTGACTCTCATAAGTAAGCCTAAAGAATAATGAACAATCTTACCCTCATCCACCACGACACTAAGCTCAGCGATATCGTTATTGCTGAGCCTACAGCACTGACGGTACTCAACCGCTTTGGTATCTACCTGGGGTTGGGTGACCTCACCGTCGCCCGTGCCTGCGACAACCTGGGCATTGACAAGGATTTCTTGACAACCATCCTCAACACTTACCTGCACGAATCCTACTTCCCTGAGCGTATTCTCGCCTCGTTCAAGGCAGCGACCATCGTCGACTACCTCGGCCAGACCAACAACTACTATGCGCAGTTTCAGTTGCCCAACATCGAGCGGCACTTCAACCTGCTCATCAGCAAGAGCGACCCCGCCAACAACAACCTGGAACTCATGCTACGGTTCTTCCACGAGATGAACGGGCAGCTGCTCGCTCGCATTGCCGACGACCGCAACCATTGGTTCCCCGCCATCCTCCAGGCCGAAGCCGAGGCCGAAGCCAGGAGTCAGGACGCTGACGCGCTTTCAGGAGACAGGGTTCAGGAGCCAGAAGACACCGTCGAGGACAAACTTGGCGATCTCATCAGCATGATGGTCATCCACCTCCAAGGCGACCATGACTCGAACCTCGCATTGGCTGTGCTCATGGCACTGGCCAACCTGAAGAAGGACATTACCCAGAACAACCGCATCCGCAATCGCTTGCTGCTACCCATCTACCAAGTGTTGTCGAAGGCATAAACCATGGCACGACAAGTAGTCATACTCCTGCACAATGCCATCGAGGCAACGGGGATACAACGCATCATCCTCGACACGTTTGGCATCACCGCACATCAGGCCAGCGGCATCGGTGAGCTGCTTCAACTGCCTACCGACGCCATCGATCTGGTCGTGACCGATGCGCAGTATTTCCTCGAAAACTTGAAGGTGTTTCTGCCCCGCAAGGCACGCACACTCGTCGTGGTTGACCGACCCGTGCAGGGTGACGGAGATGTCAAACTGATTGACGTCCAACAGGATACCGACCAAGTCCTAGCAGCCCTCAGCCACTTCCTGGGCGAGAAAGAAGAAGAGAACAACCAGCCCAATGTATTGTCAGGGCGCGAAATCGACGTGCTGCGACTCGTCGCAAGCGGCATGATCAACAAACAGATTGCCGACACGCTGAACATCAGCATCAACACCGTCCTCACCCACCGCAAGAATATCACCGCCAAACTCGGCATCAAAAGCGTCTCAGGCCTCACCTTCTACGCCATGATGAACGGCATCATCGACCCCAAGTAGACCCAACACCTTAACTTCTACAAAAACTCCTTAACTACTATAAAAAAGTCAATTGTATCCGATTGAAATCGTTATCTTTGCCGCGGTTATTTGTTTTCAACTATGATGCGACATCTGTATCTCACACTGATTGCTATAGCGGTTTGCGTGTTTGCTGCCGCGCAGGAATTGCCTGTTGACCCTGCGTTGCGGCTGGGTGTGCTGCCGAACGGGATGACCTATTATATACGTGCGAATCAAACGCCTGCGGGGCGTGCAGACTTTTGGCTTATCCACAAGGTGGGGTCGGTCATGGAGGAGGAGGGCGAGCGCGGCCTGGCTCACTTCCTGGAGCACATGGCTTTCACGGGGACGAAGAATTTCTCGGACCGAGAGTTATATGGCTATCTGACTCA
>JAEEGL011240010.1_pt1 | contig 34872 bp, 37 predicted proteins | sample 9134231 | NCBI WGS metagenome assembly JAEEGL01 (sample SAMN16246548, study PRJNA631951) | gut metagenome | biome: gut microbiome; feature: rumen; material: fiber-attached | host: Bos | place: Iran: Karaj | collected 2018-10
ACTCTTCTACTAATCGTGACAACGCTTATAGCATCGAACAAGTAGCTAATAGAGAGAAAGCAGAATTAGACCGCCACCAAAAGAAACTTATTGGTTATTATCTCTCTGGTGGTGATGAAGATTATATCTTTCGGTCCGACCAGAACGAGTATAGTGAACGTCATATCACCGAATATGACAAAAAGCAAACGCTTGACCTCATTAATAGTCATCCTAAATTTTGTAAAGAACTCGAACGTCAATTACTTATGGATATCGAAAGTTTTCCTCCACATGGCAAGGAAAATGTCGAAATTCTATCTGAGATAAAAAACGACAAACATCAGAAGCGAATTATGAATTACGTTCTCGGTGGAGAATGGGACGACCTTGATAGTCTTTCCAGTAAAGACATGAAGCGGTTCTTCCAAGCTTATCCTACCCCAATAGATTTTGAAGCTGACTCTGATGCATTCCTTCAACAAATCGGAGAGCGTAATACCGCATCCAAGTATCAAGAATACGTAGCATCCATGAAAGATTTTTATCGCACGGTTTATGGTAAGAAGAATGACTATTATCAAGCTATCCATGGTCTTCACATCGAAGCATTAAGAGCTGACGACAATGAGCACGGTAGAAGAATAGGTTTTATCGCCCTGAGAGGTGGGCACACTAGGGAAGACCTCGGTAGTAAATCTACCAAAGAAGAACAACTTAGTAGCCCAGAGAGACTCGTCGTTGATGCTAGCGCTCTAACCTTAAACAAGGGCATTCTCACTGGTAACAGAACCCGCCAGAACGAAGACTCCTCTTACTACAACCCAGAAGCAGGTCTTTTTGCAGTTTTTGACGGTGCTGGCGGTATCAAGGGTGCAGCTCGTGCCTCTGGCATGGCACTTGAAATACTTCGGCAGCTCAGCAACCAAAAAATGCCCAACTCAGCCATGGATTTAAAGGATATCGCAGAGAAGATACACTATTACGTCCATACAGATAAAGATGCCGGTGTTACTACTGGCGTATTCGGGAAAATCATCGAAGACGAAGATGGTAAAAGGCTAGCCTATGTTTCATTGGGCGATTCAAGGATATATAGAGTTAGAGGGCAAGATCTCAAACAGCTCACCAAGGATGATGGCGAGCACAATGCCATTTCGAACGCATTGGGTTATGACAAAAAATTCGTAATAACCGCAGGGAACATGGGCGACGAGCCACTAAGAAAAGGTGACCGTATCGTTTTCTGTTCAGATGGCATCACGGGTGATTGGGAAGAAGATTTCATCCCAGACCGCGAATTTGCTCAAATAGTCAGCTCTGCTCCTACTGCCAAAGACGCTAGTAATGCTCTCATCAGACGTGCTACCAAGATTGATGACCGTACTGTCATTGTCGTCGAAGTATAGCCACAGTCTAACTAGTTAGGCTAACTCATCTCATCTCCCTTGTGTTTTTCTCTATAATGTGCTATATATAATACATATGACAGCGCAAAAAAGAAAAACCACTAAGTCCAAACGCCGTCCTTCGGCCAAATCCAAGCGAGAGGTCACTGCCGTCGAGCACGAACTTCCCGGCGGCTTCTGGCGTCAGATTATTGCCGTCCTTATGATTGCGATTGCTCTCTTTTTCGTCATCACCTGGTTTGGCCACGGTGGCAGTGCCTTAAACACTGTCCACCAATTCATTATGGGCGGCCTCGGCATTGCTACCTATGCAATTCCGCCCATCCTTGTCTATCTTGCCATCAAGAAACTCCGTGCCGACAATAATCGCGTCGCTATCCCGGTCTATCTTGCTAGTATTCTTATGATTGTTTGGATTTCTGGCATCGGTGCTATTTGGCATAATGGTGGCCATGTTGGTAAATGGTTAAATGATATCATGACTCAGGCTCTAGACCAATCCTTCGTTATTGTAATTTATATCATTCTCATTTTCATCACCCTCGCCTTTATCCTTCAGATTTCCCCCATCACCTTCTTCAAAGGGACTAAAAATATTGTCAAGCCGAACAAAAAAACTGTTCAGGCCGACAAGTCTAACCCTCACGACAATAAACTCGGTCAGCTCGAAATCAAAGTTAATTCCGGACTTACTCCTGCCATCAAAGAAGAGCCAGCCAAGCCAAAAGGGAAAGGCCTTTTTGCCCACAAGGCACCACGTGTTAATGTTCCTTCCGAGCAAACAGTTGCGCCAAAGCAACCAGAAGAAAAGCCCGAAGAGAAGGCTCTCACCGCTATTGATGACGAAAACTGGAAAATGCCCACTACTACTCTTCTCAGTAAGAAACAATCTCCCCAGGACGCCGGCAATGTCAAGCAAAATGCCTACATCATTCAAAAAACATTCTCCGAGTTCGGCATTGAAGTCGAAATGGAAGACGCCAATATTGGCCCACGCGTTACTCAGTATACTCTGAAAGCCCCAGGCGGTGTCAATCTTGGCAAAATTGCCGCTCGCGACAAGGAGCTTGCCTACAATCTCGGTGCTACGACTGTTCGTATTGAGGCGCCTATTCCTGGCACTCAGCTAATCGGTGTAGAAGTTCCAAATGTCAAACCCGCCAGCGTTTCGCTTCGTGGTATTATTGAAAGCCCTGAATGGAAAGAACACAAAGGCGCCCTCACCTTCGCCGTCGGTAAGGATATTTCTGGTAAGCCAGTCGTCGCTGACCTTGCTAAGATGCGCCACCTCCTTATCGCTGGTACTACCGGTTCTGGTAAATCTGTCATGACCAACACCCTCATCATGTCGCTCCTATACCGCAACACTCCTAGTGATATGCGCATGATCATTGTAGATCCAAAACATGTGGAAATGGTCTCTTATAATGACATCCCGCATCTCTTAACCCCAGTTATTAATGATACTGCCAAGGCTCTCTCCGCTATGAAATGGGCTGTTGGCGAAATGGATCGCCGTTACACTCAAATGGCCGAAGAAAAAGTTAAAAACATCACCGACTATAATGCCAAAATGGAGCAAAAACAGAAGCAGGGCATTAAAGACGACGACTCAAACACTGCCAAAATGCCATATATTGTTATCGTGATCGACGAAATGTCAGATCTCATGATGCAAGCTAGTAAAGATCTTGAGCCACTCATCGTCCGCATCGCTCAGCTCGGTCGTGCTGCTGGTATGCACCTCGTCCTCGCTACCCAGAAGCCTATTGTCAAAGTCATTACTGGCCTCATTAAAGGCAACATCCCATCCCGTATTGCATTCCGTGTTTTAAGCTCTATGGAATCCCGTATCATCCTTGATGTCTCCGGCGCCGAAAAATTGCTCGGTCAAGGTGATATGCTTCTTTCCACTGAAGACACCACCACTGGCCCACAGCGTGTTCAGGGCGCCTGGACTCCAGACGAAGATATCGAAAAAGTCACTGATTTCTTGCGCGCTCAGCGTCCACCTCAGTACAATCCAGAGGTCATCGCCCAAACTGTCGCTATCAAGGGTCTTGGCCCCACAGATGGTGGTGCTATTGGTGATCTCGGTCGTCGTTTTGATCCAAACGATCCTATCGTAAGGAGGGCCGTAGAAATCAGTCTATCAAAAGGTAAATTCTCTACCGCCATGCTCCAGACCTATCTCGGAAAAGGACACGGCTTCGTCTCTGGCCTCGCCATCTGGTTTGAGGAGATTGGCGTCATCGGAGCACAAAATGGCAATAAGCCACGTGATCTTTTGATTACGTCCATGGAAGAATTTGATGAGTTAGCAAAGTAATCTAAGCTTATTCTCTCCCACAAGAAAAAAGATGTAATTATTCACTTATTTTCCTTCCAAACTTCTTATGCTAAAATAATCTTATAGAGGAGTGTGGAAAGGTCATGCATTGTTATGCGAGCATTGACAAGAAATGTTTTGTAAGTAGAGCTTTTTGTTTACTTACTACTGTGTTTATGTCTCTTCTTTTTGCATCTTCCGCCCATGCCTATACTACCATTAATGGTATAACATATTCCGTAACAGGAAATGATACTTTAGCTATCACTGCTGTGTTAAAGACTGGTACTGCTACTTTGGATACTGAAAAAATCTAAACACCAAGCTGAAGACATTGGCTGAGGGAAGGGGCAAATCTTACGATTTTTACTCTACAGTGATTAAAGCATTGCGTACGGCCAACTCACTTCCTGCTGATTTTACTCCTACTACTAATAATACCGTCTCAGTATCTGGCTCTGAGAAACCTGTCTATATCTTCTTTGATAACACTAATAATGCTGGCATCATGTACTTCTATACTGAAGCTAAAGACATATATATGAATGCAGATTCTAGTTACGCATTTCATTCAAACATATTATCTTAATGACATTTCTGCTGTTTCTAACTGGAATACTGGCAGTGTTACCGATATGAGCGGTTTGCTTTGGCGAGCTTATTCTATTACCGATGCCATTGCTATTAATAATTGGGATATCAGATCTGCTGTAGCTACTGCTGGGGATGCAACAACTCCAATAAAAAATTTTATCTGTTGTTTTGTGGTGCGCGTTCTCACCCTAACTTCACCAAGCGTTCTGGCACTTGGGATTCAAATGGCACCATCACACCAACTGACACCACTACTGCAACCTACACAGCGACAGCTAACGACATTATGACTATAGTTAGTGACGCAATTTAATTTTGCTAGAAATTGGAACTCGTTAAAAACCTATGTTCTCCAATACTTTAGCGTATTATACTTATGCTTGCACATTCCTTTTTCTTATTTCAGCTAATTGATATATAATATGCTTATGGGAAAAGTGGAGATTAAAGTTGAACAAATTGATGACGCCGATAAGGAAGGCGCTATCAAGAATACTAATGATGGTGTTAACGCTAATACTAACACTGACACTAATACTAAAGACAATGCCGGCATTGACACTAGTGCTAATTCAAAAAGTGCTACTGATAATGATGTCAACAATGCTAAAGATGCCAAAGATTCAGCCACTAATAATCACGATAAATCTGACAACAAAACGACCGAATCTAGTAGCAAAATCAGAATTAATGATGTTTTTATTAAAAAGAAAGAAGATTCAGATAGTGAAGCCAAAAAGGACACTGCCACGGAGAATGGTAGCATTATCATAGAAAAGAGTAAAGACAAGAAGATAGGACGCGAAAGAATCAAACATAAGAAAACTGAGCGTACAAAATCAAATAAGGGATTATTGCTAGGAGTAATATGCCTAGGCTGCGTAGCAGTAGTAGCTATAGTCGCTGTAATAATTATAAAGCTTACTCCTCCTGCACTAGATGAAGAGTTCTTCGTGTCAGATGATACTAAGACCACCATTACGCTAACCCCAGATTCCGATACCGCTAAAACAAACGAACTATCCGTAGTAAAGTCTCACGTAGTATATGATTATAATGGTGACAACGTAGTAGGCATGAAAACCTATTTTGAATACAAATCCGAACACGCTGCTGAGCAGAATCTAGAAATGATTAAATCCCAACCACAATATTCTAAGGTAGAACTAAATGGTAATTATATCATTGCTACTTCAAAAGAAGATCAATTCAAAGGTCTTACTGCTTCCGATATTAAACAACAAGCCGAAGCAATGGAAATCTACATGAGGACCAAGAACAAAACAGAAACACCAGAAGAATCGCCAGAGAATACTGAAGAGCCAGCAGAGAATACTGGAGAATAAGACATAATAGCAAAAAACGCAGAGTTCATAAAATCTGCGCTTTTTATGTGGTGCCACCAAACGAAGCTTTCATATAGCATCAAATGTATTAGTATGCTACAATTGTACTACACATTAATAACGTAATATCAAGAAGGAGCGAGGGACCGGCCCGCTGACCTCCTGCCAACCTACAATAGCAAGGTGGTAATTCCGGCCAAAGAAAGGAAAGATATGTCTAAAACGACTTCAGAGCCGAGTGCTCGCAACCAATATCAGTTTTATCGTACTGCCGAATCAGTTTCGCCGAAGCATCCAGATAAACTCTGTGATCAAATAAGCGATGCCATTCTTGACGCTTTTCTTGCACAAGATCCTTACTCAAGAGTTGCTGCAGAAACCTGTGGTGGCCATGGTGTTGTTTTTGTCACTGGTGAAATCACCAGCAAAGGTGATGTTGATATTGAGAAAATCGTCAAACGCATTGCAGGCGATGACGTCGAAGTCCACACCAAGATTGTTAAACAATCTCCTGAAATCGCTCAAGGCGTCGATACTGGTGGTGCTGGCGATCAGGGAATTATGATTGGTTATGCTACTGACGAGACAGAAGAACTCTTGCCAAAAGAAGTCGTCCTTTCTCGTCACCTTAATGAGTTTATCTATAATAAATATCCATATGATGGCAAGACTCAAATCACCATCGCTCCAGATGGCACCATTGACTCAATCGTCGCCAGCTTCCAAAATGTCAGTAAAGCCGAGCTAAAAGAAATGGTTGAGCAGTTCGTTAAGGATAACCATCTAGAAGGTAAATTAGAGCTTCACTTAAACCCAGCCGGTGACTGGAACCAAGGTGGCTTTGATGCCGATACTGGTCTCACCGGCCGCAAACTTATTGTTGATAACTACGGCCCACGCATCGCCATCGGTGGTGGTTGTTACTCTGGCAAAGACGCCACTAAAGTTGATCGCTCTGCTGCTTACATGGCTCGCAAAATTGCCGTTGATTATCTAAAGAAACGCCACGCTCACGAAGTACTAGTTCGTCTCGCCTATGCAATTGGTAAAGCTGAACCACTCGAGCAAACAGTCATTATCGATGGTGAACCTGAAGAAATTACCGGCTACGACCTTACTCCAAAGGGGATCATTGAGTTCCTGAATCTTCGTCGTCCTATTTACGAAGTGACTGCAAAATACGGTCACTATGGTCACGACTTTCCTTGGGATAAAGCCTAATCAACAAAATCAAAAAGTGCACCTTGTGGTGCATTTTTTGATTGTCGGTCTTTGAGCCAGTACTCCTATTGCCAAATCATCACCTCTGTGGTATAATCCACTTACAATATTAGCTCAGCAAACGAGCCAACCCATTCGGACGAGAACCAAGTCCACCGTTATTACGATTGACGGATAAAGGAGAGCGGCGTTTGCTTTAACCAAAGGAGTGTTATGAAAGATTACGAACTTTCTGTCCTCTATCACCCAGATTTGGAGACAAATCTGGATCCAGCCCTCACCAAAGTTAAGAAACTTATTGAGTCGGCTGGTGGCAAAATCACCAAAGAAGAGAACGACGGCAAGAAGCGCCTCGCCTACTCTATTGCTGGTCAAAATTTTGCCATTTATTACTACTACGACGTCCAGCTTCCTGCAGAAGCTCCGTCAAAGATTAGCACTACGCTTAATATTACCGACGAAGTCATTCGCTATCTCCTCGTCCGTACCGACGATCGAAAGGCTAAGTATGTTGCCAGTCGTGCCGAAAAAAGCGAAGACGAAGCTACTGATACTAAAGAAGTAAAGGAGGCATAAACATGCGCGGTTTTAGTAAAGCTATTATTACTGGTAATGTCACTCGTGACCCAGAGCTTCGTAGTACATCTAATGGCTCTAGCGTTTGTAGCTTCTCCGTAGCTGTCAATCGCGTTTATCGTGATGCTAACGGCGAAAACAAAGAAGAGGTTAGCTTCATCGATTGTTCCGCCTGGAATAAACTCGGTGAAATGATCGCCCAGTATGTCAAGAAAGGCAGTAGTGTTCTTGTTTCTGGTCGCCTCAGCCAACGTAGCTTTGAGGGCAAGGATGGCGTTAAGCGCTCTCGCACTGAAATCGTAGTCGAAGATTTCAATTTTGTAGGCGGCAACAGCCGTGATGGTGGGAACAGTAGTTCCAGTTACAGTGCCCCAGCTCAAGAAAGTGCCTCATCCGACGTTCCAGACGATATTCCAGAAGAAATCGATTTAAGCGACGTCCCATTTTAATTGACGATAAGAAGAAGGAAGGAATAATATGAAAAAATACAAGAATGATCCAAATATGTATTTCGACTATCGCGACGTTAAGACCTTAATGCGCTACCTTGACAGCTATGGCCGCATTGAAGCCATTGCAAAGACTGGGCTCAGCGCCAAGCAACAACGTCAACTCGCGACTGCCGTTAAACGTGCACGCCATTTGGCCCTTTTGCCATTTGTATCAAACAACTAAGGAGTAATATGTACGGACCAACAGATCTAAAGAAAAACACCCTCATCACTTTAGACGGACAGCCGTATAAGGTGGTAGAATATTCACAAAAAGTTATGGGTCGTGGTGGCTCAATTGTTAATGTTAAGGTTAAGAACCTCATTACTGGCGCCCTTCTCCCCAAAACCTTCAAAGGCCAGGAAAAAATCGAACCAGCCGAAGTCACTACTAAGAAAGTTCAGTATCTCTACAAAGATGATGAGAAGTTCTATTTTATGGACCCAGAATCTTTCGAACAATACGAACTAAACAAAGACATGGTTGGCGATTCTAAAGATTTCATGAAAGATGGAGATGAAATGGAAATCCAATTCTATAATGGTACTCCTATCAATCTCCAACTCCCAAAGAATCTCTGGCTTACCGTTACCTATACTGAAACAGCTGTAAAAGGCGACACCACCAGCTCCGTCATGAAAGACGCAACTCTTGAAACTGGCGTTGTCGTCAAAGTTCCAGCTTTCATCAAGGAAGGCGATGTCGTCTCCATTGATACCGACACCTATGAATATAGAGGCAGGAAGTAGATAGAGAGATGGCGGGAATTGGCAGGATCCCCACTGGCGAGCAAACTAGAGGTTATCTCAAAATCGAGGGCGCTGCCCGCGCCTTCGATTTTGATTTTAGAGACAAGACAGTGCTAGATATAGGCTCCTCTACCGGTGGCTTTACTGAATATGCCTTGAACCATGGCGCCAAGAAAGTAATCGCAGTAGAGAAGGGTTCTCATCAAATGAAAGCCCCTCTCCGTTTCGATCCTCGTATTGAGCTCCATGAAAGAACTGATATATTTAATTATCCTTTGAATAAAGAAATTGACACAGTCGTTGCTGATGTCTCGTTTATTTCACTTACTAAAATTATGCAGTATCTAAAAGGATTGCCAAATAAGAAGGCCACCTTTCTCATGATGCTCAAACCACAATTTGAAGCTAAGTCTAGTGAACTTAAGAATGGCGTCGTTAAAAACGAAACCATACGTCGTCAAATCATCAAAAGGTTTGAAATTTGGCTCAAACAAAACGATTATTTAGTCGTCAAAAAACATGATAACGAACTTCATGGCAAAACTGGCAATATCGAAAGATTCTATTTGATGTTTTTTACTTGCAAAAAAAACCACTAGCGTCTATAATATAACCATGAACTTATTACATGGCGTGGGCGATTTCTTCTCGCTAGATATCGGTACGAATTCTATGCGAATAGTGCAACTTTCTGGTAGCAGCCAGCATGGTTGGGCACTACAAAAATATTCCTACGTTCCAATTGAACCTAGACTCACAGCTGATGAATCCGAACTTGGTCGCAAACGCCTAGGTGAGGCTATTTTGGGTGCCGTCAACCAGGCCGGCATTAGAACCAAAAACATTGCCCTAGGTCTCCCTGCAAGTAAGACTTTTACTTCTATTGTTGAAACAGATACCATGCCAGAGAAGGAATTACAGAAGACCTTTAAATATGAGCTAGACAAATATGTTCCTATGGCCATGAGTGATGCCAAAGCCGACTATATAATACTTGGCCCCAGCCCAAATGATGCCGCTAAGACTGAAATCCTGGTTTCTTCTGTTGCTAAGGACTATGCTGAAACTAATCTAGAAATTATCGAAAATGTTGGCCTTAATGTTATCGCTATGGAGCCAGAGCCACTTGCTATGGCACGCGCTCTCGTTGTGCCAGGTGCGCAAGACGCTACCATGGTAGTAGATTTTGGTGAGAAGTCCACCGACCTTGTTATTGTTTTCAAAGATCAACCTCGCCTAGTACGTTCTATTCCTGGCGGATTTGGTAATTTCGTTAAGACTCTAGCTAGTGGTCTAGACGTCAAAGAAGAACAGTCTCGCCAATTCATTCTTAAATTTGGTTTATCTGCCGACCAAGGCGACGGTCAAGTCTTCAAGATCCTTAACCAGCCTCTAGAAAGCTATGCCTCAGAACTCGCTAAATCTGTTCGTTTCTTCCAGACTAAATATCTAAATGGTAAAGTTGGCAATATTGTCCTCTCTGGCTATGCCAGCCACATCCCACTATTCCCAGAATATATCGAAGCACGTACTAATGTGCCTACCGCAAATGGCAACCCATGGCAATTAGTTCGCACCTCCGGTGGTCAACAACGTGCCCTCGCCCCAGTAGCTAACGAATTTGCTGTGGCTATCGGCCTATCGGAAAGGAGTAATGACTAATGGCACGTGAAATTAACCTAGTTCCCGACATTAAAGACGAAATGATTAAAGCGCTCAAAGTGCGCAACTACACCTTTTTCGCATGTATTATAGTTGCCCTCGCTAGTATAGTAGTCGTATTAGTCCTTGCAGTAATATCCACTGGTCAGCAGAGCGTAGTCAATGGCAAGAAAGCTACCCTGAATGATCTTTCCAGCAAGATTAATAGTTATGCCGATATTAGTGAGTACCTCACAATCAAGGATCAACTTGGAAATCTTTCTTCAATTGCAAATAATAAAAAGCTTCTCTCGCGCACCTTTGGCCTTCTTTCCGCCCTACTACCGACTAACGGCGATTCGATTACGATTTCTGAGCTAAATGTTGATTTGTCTGCATCGGAACCGAGGATTTCCTTTGATGCCCAGGCTGATGCTTTAGTCTCTCCATTTATAGACTACAACGTTCTCGAAGCGTTTAAGAAAAGCATGGAGTTTATGCGCTATGATTACGGTGACTATGTTGATAAAAACGGTGCCACTATCCCAGCCTATTGTATTATAGATTCCGGTGCAGATGGTGCCACACTCGTAGATCCCGAAAATGGTTATTACGCTTTTTGGCTCATCAATGGAGAGGGTTGTAATCCTTCCGCCGATGACGAAAGCAATCCTTCCGCCGCCTACGGTTATGAAACTGAGCAATATAATGACGAAACCGTTGTTCGTATTTGGCGCACACCACAATATAATACTTGGTATCGTTCGTCCAAAATGGATCTTGACGGTAAAATTAGCGGAGTTCCTCATTTTGAAAGTAAGTGTACTACCTATAGTGGCACCAACGAAGGGAACGACACCCCTATTTGGAGTCACACAAACGATACCTGTAAGCTAGTTCCAAAAGATCTTGAAGGTATTAAAATCAGCAGCTCTTCAAACGGCCGTAACGCTGCGGGCAGCCTAGTTCTTCGCTTTTCAGCCATAATTACTTTGAGTCCAGATGTCTACTCATTTAATAATCATCACTTACTAGCAGTTGGTCCATCTGGTCGTTATAATGTTACAGATTCATTCGTACAAATACAAAACATGTTTGAGCAACGCGCTCGTGATTGTGCCGATGACGACGCAGCATGCTCAGACGCCACTACAGGAGGTAATTAAATGGCAAAAGAAGTCGCAGTCGGCAAACGTGCTATCATTTCTCAGTCGCAACAGTATGTACTGCTCGCTGTCCTAGGCGCCTCGATTTTCCTAGGCGTCACTATCGCTCTTGTTTTGCATTTTGTCACCAAAATCAGTTTCAATTCCAATGTCATTGCTGAAGAGGAAAAAGCTATTACTGCTTACTCAAACGCTATACGAGATATCGGCGTCTGTCAGAAACCAAAAGGCACAATCTACACAGATGACGAAATCAAGAGGTGTAATCCTGCTACCGTCTCAATTTCTTCTGTCCCAGGCACCCTGCGCGCTAATATCCTTGAAAAAATGGCAAATAACGAAGCATTAAATTCTGTACCGAACGAAAATATTCAAGGTTGTATCAATCAGGTCACTAATAAGAATTACACATACGCCGAACTTGATGAGTTCTACAATAATGCCAAGACCGACGAGGAAATCATTGCTGCCAGCAATCGTATTCGTGCTTGCTCAGCACTTCGCATTATTCCGGACGCCTTACCGGCCTATTTTAATGAAGAGGCCCTCATGTCTAGCTTGAACAAAATATTTATTCTTTCTAAATGGGAGCCAGAATCTCTTAGCCCAACCGGCACTTCAAGTGCTTCCTCTATAGGCACTAATATGCGCAGCATGTCCCTCAACCTCGCTGTTGAAGCTAATACTGCAACCACAGTAGACTTCCTTGATAATGTTGAACGATCCATTCGTGAATTCAACATTACACGTGCCACCATTGAATGGGGAAGTAACGACACTCTCATTCTTAATGCACAGGCTACCGCCTATTATATGACTCCATCCACGCTCAAAGAAACAGATAAAACAATTAAAGCAGGAGGCAAAAAATGAAAACTGAACTCGCCACTTCTATCTTCGTTGCAATCTTAGGCACCGTCGTCGCTTATTTCGTTTGTAATATGTTCCTAAATGCACCAGAGGATGTCACTCTGAAAACCTTGAGTAGCAACCTCACATACACGCTCACTGAACCAAACTCAGAAATCTTTAATTTCCGGGCCGTCAACCCTACTGTTGAAGTTTATGTCGGACAATGTCAAGAGTACGATGATAGCGGCCAATGTATGGAGGAGTCCGATGCCACTACTGACTAAAGAAGCTGAAGCTAAGATTGCAAATCTTCTTGTTGCTGAAGGTTTGGCTGATGCTAGCATTATCGCCATCATTAATTCTGAACTAGCCGCTACAGGCCAACCAGTTCTTGATGAGCTTGTTAATCGACGCCTTATTACTAATGATATGGTCTCACGTGCAACAGCGCTTCTTATCGGTGTTCCTTATGTTGATCTTAAGAACATTTCTATTGACCAAGATGTCCTAGCTCTTATCCCGCAAGAAGCTCAAATGCGCGTTATGGCCATCCCTCTTGGTGAAAAAGACGGCATGCTTAATGTTGCTATGGCAGATGTTACTAACGTTCAGGCTACTGATTACCTCTCTAGCCTCATCAATCGACCAATTCGTGTATGGATGTCATCTGAGAGTGGCATTCGTGAAATGATTGAGAAAAACCACGGCGATTTCTCCGGCGTTACTGAAGCCGTGCGTGAGACTAACGAAGAAGAAGCCTCCGAAGCTGAGCATAAAGACGTAAAAACCATCGTTCAAGATTCGCCGATCTCCAAAGCTCTAACTACGATTTTAAGTTATGCCGCCAAGACTAAGGCTTCAGATATTCACATTGAGCCACTCGAGAATGCTCTCATTATCCGCTGTCGCATTGATGGTGTTCTTCGTCGCATCATGGATTTGCCTAAGAATGTCGCCCCTGCTCTCGTATCACGCGTCAAGATTCTCAGTAATCTTAAAATCGACGAACATCGTATTCCGCAAGACGGTCAGTTTACCGTGCTCGTTGATGACAAAGAAATTGATTTGCGTATTGCCATTTCTCCAGTAACCTGGGGCGAGCAGGTTGTTATTCGTCTTCTCGATAAGACTGGTGTTACCATGGATATTGCCAAAATGGGTATGTCCGGTCGCGCTCTCCGTACGGTTCTCGACGGCATCAAGAAACCAAACGGCATGATCCTAACCTCCGGTCCTACTGGTTCAGGTAAGTCTACTACCTTGTATGCCTTAATTCAGCAAATCAAATCCGAAACCATCAACATCGTCACACTGGAAGACCCAGTCGAATATAAGATGGATGGCATCAATCAGATTCAGGTCAACGTCGATGCTGGTCTTACTTTTGCCAGTGGTCTTCGTAGTATTCTTCGTCAAGATCCAGACGTAGTAATGGTAGGTGAGATTCGTGACTCTGAAACTGCCGGTCTTGCCGTGCAGGCTGCCCTTACCGGTCACCTTGTTTTCAGTACTCTCCACACGAACTCCGCTGCCGGCATTCTGCCACGTCTCCTAGATATGGGCATCGAACCATTCCTGCTCGCCTCCACTCTCAACGTCGTTATTGGTCAGCGCCTTGTGCGCCGTATTACGGAGAAGCGTGAAACCTATAAGTCATCTGAAATCGAGACCGAAGGCATCAATTCTATCATTGGTGATATCCTGCCACAAAGGGAAGCAGATGTTGCTAGAGTTAGTGAAGATCTCGGATATCCAGGCCTCCCAGTTCGCAATAATAGCTACTATACCTTATCTAAAGGTATCAATACAAAAGAGACGCCTGGTGGTTACAAAGGACGTGCTGGTTTATATGAAACTATCGAAGTGGACGAAGATATCCAAAAACTCATCATTTCTCATGCTACTTCCGCCGAAATTATGCGGTTGGCTAAATCGAAGGGGACCGTTACCATGCGTCAAGATGGCGTACTTAAGGTTCTTTCCGGTATGACTACAATGGACGAGGTTAACCGTGTAGCTAGCGACTTAACGTAAAGGTTATGGTATAATAGTATTATGGATAATAACGTAATGGGACAACAATCAAAGCAAGAACCAAAAATCGAGTTTTTACTCGAGGAGTGCGTACGCCGCAAAGCTTCCGATTTGCACATTCAGGTTGGCTTACCGCCCATTCTTCGTGTTGACGGTAACCTCGTTGCTATCAATAATATGCCAGTACTCGACGATAACATGGTAAAGAACATCATCTTTGCCACCCTTGATGCCGATCAGCAATCCATCTATCTTAAAGATAAAGAGTTCGACTACTCCTTTTCGTTCGGAGAGGTTGCTCGTTTTCGTGTTAATATCTTTCACGAGCGTGGCAAAATGGCTGCCGCTTTCCGTCTCATTCCAAACGAAATCAAAAACATTAATGAATTAGGTCTTCCTGCCATCGTGGAAAACTTCGCTGACTATCCACGTGGCTTAGTATTGGTCACCGGACCTACCGGCTCTGGTAAATCTACTACTCTAGCCGCCATCATCAGTAAGATTAACCGTGAGAAATCCAAACATATTATCACCATCGAAGATCCAATCGAATTCGCTCATAAATCTGAGCGTTCCATTGTTGCTCAACGCGAAGTGCACTACGATACCTTCAGCTTTGCTGCCGCCCTACGTTCCGCTCTCCGCGAGGATCCAGATGTCGTACTTATCGGTGAGATGCGTGACCTCGAGACCATTCAATCTGCTATCACTATTGCTGAAACCGGCCATTTAGTTTTTGCAACTTTGCACACCAACTCCGCCGCTCAGTCCATTGATCGTATGATTGACGTCTTTCCTTCTCATCAACAGCCGCAGGTCCGTGCTCAGTTAGCTAACATGCTTATGGCGATTTGTTCCCAACGCCTTGTTCCATCAATTGGCGGTGGCCGTGTCGTCGCTGCTGAAATCATGATCGCTAATGCTGCCGTGCGCTCACTCATTCGTGACGGTAAAACCTTCCAACTAGATAATGCCATTCAGACTGGTGCCAGCGAAGGTATGCAGACTATGGATCGCACCCTTGCTAAACTTGTTCAAACCGGGGTTATCACCTATGATTCTGCCCGTGAATACGCTGTCGATATTAACGAATTAAACAGGCTCGTCCGGGGTTAACATGAGACGCTTTAATTATAAAGCCAAGGAAAAAAGCACTGGCAAAATGCTAAAAGGTAGCATTCAGGCGGAAAACGAACAAACCGCCGGTCGCCTTTTGCTTGAGCAGGGATACATTCCAATTTCCGTTATCGAAGAAGGTTCTGGGCTTTTTGGTGGTAAAGGACGTGTTACTACCAAAGATCGCATTATGTTTACGCGTCAACTCTCGACCTTGATTGGTGCTGGTCTGCCTCTTGCCGCTAGCCTCAGTACTGTTATCGAACAGACTCAAAGTAAAGCCATGAAACAGGTTGCCGAAGAGATACTTGCCAGTGTCGAATCCGGTAAAAACCTCTACGATTCCTTTTCAGCCCATCCAGAAATATTCAATGGTGTCTATACTGCACTCATCCGAGCCGGCGAGACTTCCGGTACTCTAGATGTCGCCCTGAAGCGACTCGCTGACCAGGAAGAAAAAGATGCTGCCATGCTTTCTAAGATTAAAGGTGCTCTGGTCTACCCAGCTATCATTTTAGTAGTTATCATCGCCGTACTCGCCTTCATGATGACCATGGTCGTTCCGCAGGTTAAGAGTCTCTATGAAGATATGGGTGAGGATTTACCAGGACTCACTCAAACTCTTGTTGATATTACAGACTTCTTCGGTGAGTTTTGGTGGCTACTTCTTATTATCTTCATTGCCGTCGTTGGTTCCACCGTTTATTTTGTCAAGCGTACAGATTTAGGCAAGAAGGTCATGGATGGCTTCAAAATCCACGTCCCAATTTTCGGTGGTCTCTTCCGCAAACTCTATGTTTCGCGCTTTGCGCGTACCGCCGAGATGCTTCTTGCTACTGGTGTTCCTATGCTCGATTCCATTCGCATCGCTATCGATGCGACCAACAACAAAGTAGTAGAAGACGAGTATTCTAAAGCCCTCGATCCTATCAAAGGTGGTAAGCCTTTGTCAGAAGCCTTAAGGGGCAGGGAATATATGTTGCCACTCATCCCGCAGATGGCATCCATTGGTGAAGAATCTGGTAAAATTGATGAAATGCTAGGCAAAGCTGCAGCCGTCTATGAGAATGAACTTGACGAGCAAATCAACGGTATCTCCACGATGATTGAGCCAATTCTCATGGTCATCATGGCTGGCCTCATTGGTGTAGTTGTAGGCGGTACTTTACTTCCAATCTACTCACTCGTCAATTCCGTCGCCACCTAAAATATCCTCTTGATTTTTAGAATGTTTTAAGCTATTATAAGCATAAGAATAAAATCTAGAAAGGATTTATTATGGCAAAACAAAATATTAATTCTAAGGAAGGCTTCACCATCATCGAAGTGGTGCTCGTGCTTGCTATTGCGGGTCTTATCTTCCTCATGGTCTTCGTGGCGCTCCCGGCACTTCAGCGTTCTCAGCGTGATACTGCCCGTCGTAACGATATGTCCCGAGTAGATACCTCCCTCGTGCAATACCAGACGAACCATAGCAACCAATCTAGCAACCTTCCAAATGTCGAATCAGCATCTGTGTGGCCAGCACCTGCTGATGGCACATTCGGGTCAGGTGGGTGTGGCGATAGCGTAGCATGTCAATTTGTGCGTGACTACATGAATACTGGTTCATCCGAGAACGATGGCAAGGAAAATAACTTTGAAGACCCGAACGGTGTTCCATATAGCCTAGTTATTACTCCGAACTGGGCTCAGGCTGCGATAACAGAGGGCGCGCATAATGGCACTAGCAAGCTAGATGCAGGCTTAAACATAGATGGGGAACAGACCTACACCATTAAGGATAATGGTGGCAACGCATTTGACGCATACACCATATATATGATCCCTGGTGGTCGCTGTGTAGGCGATGCTGTTACTACATCAACCAAGCGCCACTTCGCAATTCTTTATCGTCTTGAAGGCGCTGGTGTTTACTGTATCGACGATCAGTAGTTATACCTTTGCTCCTCGCGGAGCGCGAAAATCAAGAAAACCGAGCATCGCTCGGTTTTCTTCTTGCCTTAGTCCAAAAAAAGAAGCCACGCTAGTCGGGCTTCTTTCATATTATTTCTCAGTATTTCTAAGTTGCATCGCAGAATGAACCAGCGCCTTCCAATCTGTATGTTACCGCCAAATTCCGAGGATTATTCGATGCCACTATCTCTGTTCCATTACATTTAGCCTTTGTTACTACTAATAGCGAGTAGTTCTCATACGGGAATTTGCCATTTTTAACCACAGATAGCATTTCAACTACATCGTCTGCGCAAGGACTTCCATCAGTAGCTTTGCTACTGTAACATTCTACAACCTTCAGTTTATAGGCTTCTCCATCCGGGTCCATAAATCTATTTCCCAAATAATCCCTATAGAAACCACCCCACTCGTTGGCATTGCCACCGCTAGCTGCAGTAACATCCACAGGAGCACCCTTAGGTAACGCTCCTCTATTGTTAGTTTGGAATTGCTTCACCTTACCGATAAAATCCATCATATCATCGCGTCTGTCGTTATCCCTCTGTGATCTCTGCAACGCCGGTAACGCAACAAACACCATAATAAAAATTAGCCCCGCCACTGCTAATACAAGTACCACTTCAATTATCGTGAAACCCCCTTTATTTAGTTCACCCTTCTTCATATTACTCCTTATGCTCATTATAAGCTAAAGTATTACAAAAAACAACCCCACGTGATACAATAAAACCATGCAAACACTTTTTCTTATTGTATTATTTATTCTAGGTGCCTGCCTAGGCTCATTTCTTTGTTGTCAAGCGCGTCGCTTGCATCTTAGAGAAGACGGCCAATCAACCAATAATACTAAAGCCACTAAATCTTCTTCCAAGAAATCCGCCAAATCCGCTAAAAATAAATCTGCCAAAGTCACTAGTGGCAAATCCATCAAATCCACCAAGGGAGGTAGCGCCACGAAATCTAACCTTGGTAAATGGTCGGTTTGCCTCCATTGCCATAAAAGACTTGCTTGGTACGACAATATTCCCATTGTTTCATGGCTAGTTTTACGTGGCAAGTGCCGCGAATGTGGCAAACCCATTGGACTCGCCGAAATATTATCAGAGCTAGGTGTTGCTATCGCTTTTTTTGCGCTAGGTTGTACTATCCAAGTTACTAGTGCTAATCTTACCGAGTGGCTAATCTTCCTAGCCACATTGATCTTCACTCTAAGTCTCGCATTCCTATCCATTTATGATGGTCTCTACGGTAAACTCCCCACGAGTATTCTAATCGTCTCAATTATTCTCGGCATCATCGTACTCGCAGGCAAAGAATGGTCCACCCTCGCCGCTCACGGTTTCTCCGTCGTTCCCGTCGTCATTTATCCAATCACGTCCATCCTTATTCTTGGCGGTACCTACCTATTTCTATACATTTTGTCCCATGGCAAATGGATTGGTGACGGCGACTGGATTCTCTGTACCGGCATCGCCCTAGCCTTAGCCAACCCATGGCTTGCTCTCATTGTGTTATTTCTTGCCAATGCGCTTGCTTGTCTAGTGATGTATTCCATCATCAAAAAACAAAAAACCCACAAAATTCACTTTGGTCCTTTTCTTGCCATAGCTTTTATAATCGTAACGGCTTTTGCCAAACCGCTTATTGCTCTATCACTATTTTAATCATTTCGTTTCTGAGTGATACTTTTCATGTATCTCACGCAGATGCGCATCTGTTACGTGGGTATAAATCTGTGTCGTTGAAATATCCGCATGCCCCAGCATCGATTGTACTGCTCGAATGTCCGCACCGTTCATTAGTAAATCTGTCGCAAAAGAGTGCCTAAGCGTATGCGGCGATACATGCTTCGTAATGCCTGCTAACCTTGCATATTTTTCTACAATGCGTTCCACGCTACGTGCCGTCATCCTTCGATAGTTTCCCGATGTGTCCACTGCCTGTAGATTACGTGAATTATTAAGAAACAGCGCCGGTAGGGAATCAGTCCGTGCATCTAGGTAATCCTGTACTCTATCCGCACAAGCCTCACTAATGAATATTGGTCTGTCCTTTGATCCTTTACCACGCACCATAAACTCACGTCGCTCTAGATTAATCGAATCTCGATTTAGTCCCACCAGCTCACTCACGCGCAACCCACCGGAGTAAAGTAATTCTATAATTGCCCTGTCTCTCAACCCAGATTCGGTCGATAAATCTATCTGTTCCAACATATCCTCTACCTCATCATAGTGCAGGAAAGTCACCTGTTTTCGTATCACCTTTGGTAGCTCGACTAAAGACGGATCCAGTGACCGTATTTCACGTCTTGCCAAATATTTCAAAAACCCACGTAGTGCAATCAGATGATACGCTTGCGTAATCACCTTCAAATCTTCGCTCCCATTTTCTGTCCCATAACGGTTCAGTTTCAAACGATATTTACGTAGCACCTCTTTCGTGATATCCTCTGGCTTTACCTGTGGTTTATCCAAGATTTCTTGGACGATCATCAAAAAACGCTCCAAATATAGTCGATAATTTTCGGCGGTCTTTTTACTTCTCCCACTTTCAATCTCAAGATGCTCTAAAAAGTCCTCTATCAGTTCCGATAAATCCATATCGTTATTATAGCACAAAGCGAAACCCCTTAAGTCTAATGAATTGTCTAACAACGCTCGCTCGGATGTGCTATAATATCAAAAAGGAGTTTTTATGGCAAGTACACAAGATTATATTCAACGTACACTAGTAGTATTGAAACCGGACACTGTCCAGCGCGGCATCGTCGGTGAGGTTATTCAGCGTTTTGAGCGCGTCGGCCTCAAAATCGTCGGCATGAAAATGGTTATGCCGGATGAGAAATTATATCGCATGCACTATGAAGACATTGGTCAGATGATTACTCGTCGTGGTGAAACCGCTTTTCGCTACAATGTTGAATATATGATGAGCGGCCCAGTCATTGCCATGGTACTAGAAGGTGTCGAGGCTCAACCGCTTGTCCGCAAAATCGTCGGTCCTACCGAGCCGAAATCAGCAGAGATGGGCACCATCCGCGGCGATTTCAGCCATATGAGCTTTGGTTATTCAGATGCCAAAGGTGTCGGCGTGCCAAACCTTGTTCACGCTTCCGGTTCTATCGACGAAGCCAAAAAGGAAATTGATCTTTGGTTTAATGCTAACGAGCTTTACGACTATAACGATTTGAACGAGAAATATACTCGTTAATCTGTCAGCGAGTAGTGCCATTGAATTGTTAAGTAACACCTTAGCGAGCACAAAACTATTGACATTTTTAACCATATGTGCTATAATGAGAGCAGATTGGTCATCTAGGACCATTCTGCTCTTTAAATTTGTCGTTTAAGGCAAAAATCTGGCCTTAGTGCCATCAAAAGGAGTTTTTCAGTATGAAAAAAGTACCGTTTGCGTCATTCTGTGAGTCCTATAACCTCGATGTCGGGCGCACTGCCCAAAGCCTCAACCTGGTTGAAACTGTTCAGATGATCTTTCTTCGCAACGACGGAGAAAAAGAAATCTGGAAAGTCGCAGGCACCTGCCTCGACTCCATCACCATGAGAAAAGATCAGCAGGGTTGCTGGAGAGCCTTCAGAGGCATCAACGATTTGATGCCAGGCATCTAACTAAACGACATTTTATCCCCCTCGGCTATGCACTTATTGTGCTCCTCCCCCAGCCGGGGGATTTTTTTATAATACTTTTTTTAGAAACTCTTTGACTCTTGCCGTCTTTGGATGGCTGAAGAACTCCTCCGGTGTTCCTTCTTCGATTATACGTCCCTTATCTATAAACACGATCCGCGTGGCAATTTCTTTTGCAAAACTCATTTCGTGCGTCACTATCATAATGGTCATTCCGCGATCGGCTAGCTCTCGTATAAGAGATAACACATCGCCAATCGACTCTGGGTCTAGAGCCGAAGTTGGCTCATCAAATAATAGCACCTCCGGTGACATCATCATCGCTCGTATAATCGCTACGCGTTGCTTCTGCCCACCAGAAAGGGAAGCAGGGTAGGCCGAGGCCTTTCCAGGTAGTCCGATATGTTTAAGCAGTTCCATCGCGCGTTTTTCTGCCTCATCCCATTTCATCAGTTTCAGCTTTACCGGCGCTAGTGTCAAGTTTTCCATCACGGTCAGATTATTAATTAAATTGAAATGCTGGAATACCATCCCTATATCACGCCTCACCTTGCGAATGTTTTTGTCTGTCACTATAGTTCCATCAAAACAAATCTCACCAGATGTCGGTTCTTCTAGTCGATTAATACACCTTAAAAAAGTTGATTTTCCCGATCCGCTTGGCCCTAATACCACTACTCGCTCTCCTTCGGTCAGCTCAAAATCAATCCCATTGAGCACCTTATTAGACCCATAGTGTTTTTTCAATCCTTTGATTACTAAATCAGTTCGTTTCTCGTCCGTCATTTCACTGCTCCTCGCATATCACTACGTCGTAATGACTTTTCAATTTGTTTTACGACGAATGTAATAAGATAGATTGTTGCAAGATAGAACAGCGCCGCTACAAACATAGGCACAATATAGCTCGCCATGTTTTGCCCTGATCCGATATCTTTTGCGGCCATATTCAAGTCATACATTCCCACCATACTTACAATTGCAGTCTCCTTAATTACTGTGATTATCTCATTTCCGAGTGCCGGGATAATATTTTTAATAGCTTGAGGAGCCACAATTTTCATAAAAATCGTCATACGTGACAACCCCAGCGCCATTCCTGCTTCGGTTTGTCCAGAGTCCACTGATTGTATACCACTCCTAATCACCTCTGCCGTGTAAGCCGCTGAATTTAGCCCGAATGCTATTATCGCCGTAATAATACTCGGGAACCCTTTTACTGCAAAAATCACGAAGAACATAATAAACAGCTGCAACGCCATAGGTGTTCCTCGTATGATTGTTGTATATACTCTACAGATGAACTTCGGTATCGTCATCCACTTAGATGGTTTTGCTGTATCAATCAAGGCAATCACTGTACCTAGCGCCACCCCAATCAATATCGCAAAATACGACACTTGCAGTGTTAATAGGAAACCATGTAGTAGCGAATCAATGTATTCTGGCGTATTAAAAAGCTCTCCAATCTTTGAAAAGAAATCACCCATCATAACCTCCTACTATGCTTTTCATTGTGATAACCCCATATACTTAAGTACTAACTTATCTATTTCTGTCTCGCCGTTTTCGTCTTCAGTCATCATCTCTGCTAACACCTCGTTAAATGCTTCAAGCAGGTCACTGCGCTCTTTGTTAACTGCTATTGCATAGGATTCTTCCACTGGGTAGTCATCATCCCTTGTTGGTCCAGAATAGTACAGCGGCAAAGCTGCCAAATTTGAATTTTTCTCCACAATAAACTTCGCTGCCAGTTCATCCGCAATAGCGAAATCTATAAGATGCGCCGAAATCGCATCGGCAGCCAATTGGTGTGAATCGATACCCTTAAGGCTTGTATTGGTATCTACGAGCACTCCATTTTTAATCTCATCATCCACGAAAATATAACCAGTGCTACCAATTTGTGAACCTATCGTGTGTCCAGCTAAAGCCTCCCATACCACATGGTCATCGCGTAGTGATGGCGGCAAGTCCTTAGCGTATATTACATATTGCACCGAATCATAATAGGGAATCGTGAAATTTACCTTTTCTTCGCGTGCCGGCGTGATTGTTAGTCCCGCCGCTCCTGCATCGGCGATTTTTCCAACCTCCACATTATCAATAATCACGTCGAATTCTACATTTTTTATCTGTATCGTTTTATTCATTCTTTCAGCTACTCGGTTTACAATGTCTATATCCACCCCAACTATCTGTCGATTCTCATAAAATTCAAATGGTGCAAAGAATGCATTTGTCTCTACTACGTAGTCAGCCATTGTGCCATCATGAATCGAAAACCACACGCTCATACCCATTCCAGCCGTTACTAGCAGAAAAGCCACCAAGAAAATCATGTGTTTAACCTTATGCATAATTTAATTATACACTATTTTGATAGAACAAGACACTTGTCTATAATCAATTTCTGTGATATAATCACCCTCAATATGGCTATTAAAGTTACTAGAAAAGATCAGGGAGAAGCGAACGAGAATATTATTCGTCGTTTCAATCGTAAGGTTCTTCAAAGTGGTATGATGCCTCTAAAGAAGTCGCAAATGCGTTTTGCAAAGCCTATCTCAAAGCGTGAGCGTCGCCTTAAGGCTATCATTCGTGAGGCTCGCAAGGCCGAGAAGACCGAGCGCATCAAGCTTGGCTTGAAATAATAAATACCCCCACCAGGGGTATTTTTTTATGAGATAAGCGACAACTCTAAAATAAGCCAAGCCTAACACAAACGAAGTGGGGAGGGGAAGAGCTGGCAAGACCCACTCTTTATGATATAATTTAGCTAAAGGAGTACTATGATTATTTTATTTGGTTTAGCAGGTTCAGGTAAAGGCACACAAGGCAAGGCCTTGTCCGAGATTTTCGGTTGGCGTGCACTTTCTGTAGGCCAAGCCATTCGCGACACCGGCAGCTATGCCGAAATAATTGACAAAGGCGGTCTCATCCCAGACGATGATGTTATTAAGCTCATGACTAGACAAATCGAAAAATCCGAAGCTGAGGGTTTCGATGTCATTCTGGATGGCTACCCACGTACCAAATATCAAGCTGAATGGCTCATGAGCCATATGTCCGAAGATATTGATGGTGCAATTATTCTGGAAGTTCCCAAAGAAGAACTCTACAACCGTCTCGCCCTCCGCGGTCGTGACGATGATAAAGAAAGAGCCAGTATTGAGCGTCGCTTCGAGATTTTTGAACAAAACATTGATGCCATCCTGCCTCTCCTTGAAGCTAAGAATATTCCAATCGTCCGAGTTGACGGTGTTGGTCCTATCGAAGAAGTCACAGAGCGACTAGTTTCCATCGTTAAGCAATTCAAGCCAAGTGCCACTGAACAACTTAGCGATGTAAACGGTGAAGAAATCGAAAAGAGTTACGGAGAATAGCATGCTAAACTACGGCAATTCTACCAATGAAAAAATGCAAGAGAAAATCACCGCCATGCGCGAAGGCGGCAAGATACTAGGCAATCTTCTCCGCGACCTCAAAGAATATGTTGAACCAGGCATGACTGGCAAGCAGATTGATGCTTGGGTACGTAAGGAAATTGTAAAACGCGGTGCCAAAGTAGCCTACGACATGTTAGACGAAGATTTTCCCGGTGCCATCTGTATTTCGGTTAATGACGAGTTGGTCCATGGCGCTCCTAAAGACGAGCCATTAGAGCCAGGCGACAAGGTTAGTTTTGATCTTGATATATATTATAAAGGCTATTTCACAGATTCCGCATTCACCATGCTTGTCGGAGACGAAGGTTCACCTGCCATCAAGAAGATGATTAGTGTTACCGAGTCTTCCATGTGGGAGGGAATTGAACAAGTAAAACCCGGTGTCGCTATCGGCACCATTAGCCATGCTGTTGAGCAAGTCCTAAGAAAAGGTCACCTTGGCGTTATCGAAAATTACGTTGGCCACGGTATTGATGAGGAAATGCACGATGCTCCCGAAGTCCCAAATTACGGTAAAAAAGGCCACGGCTACAAGCTAGTCGAAGGCGACACTATCTGCATCGAACCTATGTCTTGTCTTGGTAAGCCTGCTAACTATTGCGATAAAAATGATAATTGGACAGTTAAAATGAAAGACGGGTCTATTGGCTGTCACTGTGAACACACCATTCTTGTTACAAAAGATGGCTACGAAGTACTCACCCTCCCTGATTAAGATAAACCTAATTCTAGCGACTCAGCACAAAATGTGCTACTATTAAAATAAGCATAAAATTTTTGAAAGGAAATTACACATGGAGCCATCTACAGATCAAAATCCTCAATCTCAGTCACCAGAGCCAGAGGCTCCTAAGGAGGCGGATACTTCTCCGGCTCCAGCCGAGACACCTGAGTCTTCGGCTCCTAGCGAGTCAGCGGACACACCATCGACTCCAACCGTCGAAACAATAGAGACAGTCTCTTCTGAAGACACTACTGCTAGCCATACGGAGCCAGTATCACCAGACGTCTCCGCACCAAATCCTTCGTCAGAATCAGAGAATTCTGCACCCACCGCATCTTCATTGGCAGGCTCAAAAAACAAGAAAACATTAATCGCTCTCATATCTGTTCTCGTTGTAGCTATTTTGACCGGCGGTGGCTTCTTAATATGGTCCATGCTTCCAGGTAGCCAAGAACCGCCCAAGCAAAACCAGTCTAGTAGCAGTAGTCAAGATCAACCGTCAAACAATACCAACCAAACTAGCTATGATATGGGTGCACTTAGCGATTTTGATCTTACTTTTCTTCGCCTAGAAAACACAACAGATAACGTTATCTATAGTCCACTTTCCATCAAATATGCTCTCGCTATGCTCTCCGATGCAGCGGCTGGCGAATCTAAGACTCAGATTACGAATTTAATCGGTGATTATCAACCCACGAAATATGTCAATAACGAACACCGCTCTTTTGCGAACGCCATGTTTATTCGCGAAAACGTCAAGGATTATATCCTTCCTTCTTACACTAGTGCTCTTGAACAGAAGTATAGTGCTAGCGTAATCTTTGACCCCTTTGCTAGCGCCGCGCCGATTAATAGTTGGATCAGCGATAAGACCATGGGTATTATTCAGAATATAGTGAATGATGATGCCGTTGAAGATGCTGATTTCGCTCTTGTCAACGCCCTTGCTATTGATATGAACTGGAACAATCAACTCCAGTGTGCAGGCGCCCCAAGCGACGCAAAGGTACCATGCCAGTTTTACATTGTAAACCCAGCGCACGAAAAGTATCACGAAATGATTGATTATGTTGGCGATGGCTACTACGATAAAATTAATTTTAATGGTAGCGAAGTCGATTCTGCCAGAATCGGCACTACCGCTAACCGCTACGATATAATCAAAGAACTTGGCGAAGATTACATTCGCTCCACTGTTCTAACAGAATACGAAAAATGGAAAGCAGAATATGGCGAGGATGAAGACTTCAATATAGATGAGTATATAGAACAGCTCGGTAATAATTACGGCAAAATCTATAATTCCACCGACTTCTATTTCTCTGACAATGACGACGAGAAAGTGTTCGCTAAAGACTTGCAGGAATACGATGGCTCCACGCTTCAGTACATCGGCATCATGCCAAAGAATGAAACCCTGAGCAACTACACTAACGCCTTAACGGTGGAAAAACTATCTAACCTAATTGGCAACATGAAAGATGCTTCCAATATCAGCAATTTCAAAGATGGTGTCATCACTAAAATTAAAGGCAATGTTCCATTCTTTAAATTTAATTACGAATTAAAACTTAAAGACGATCTCGAAAAGCTAGGCGTTGTTAACGTTTTTGATAATAACACATCTGACTTATCTCAGTTGACCAAAATTGAACACTCCTACATCTATGACGCACTTCATAAAGCTGATATCGATTTCTCCAATGATGGTATTCGCGCTGCCGCCGCTACAGTATTGGTAGGTGGGCTCGGCTCTGCAGTATCGTTCGATTATCAATGGGACGTCCCCGTCGAAGAAATCGATATGACCTTTGATAAGCCTTTCTTCTTCCTCATCCGTGACAAAGCCACAGGTGAAGTCTGGTTTACTGGCACCGTCTATAACCCGACCGAGTAACACTCAATTTGGCAATAGGTTATAGACCTTCCACGATTCTGTCTTTTTGGAAATTTAATGACAGGATGTTTATGCAAAAATAATATTGTAATATATACATAAGTATATTACAATTAAATCATTGATATACAATTTCGGAAGAGGTCATACGTGGAACAAATACAAAAAGGTTTTGTTAGCAGAACAAAATATGTGTATAAAGCATCACGTTTTTTCATAACTATTTATTCTGGTACGCCTCGCTTATTGGTTGGTTTAATGATTGCAAGTTTTTTTGCTATTCATAATGCAAGTATGGCTCATGCTTCCACCCTCACGGTGAATGTCGCAGACACAATTTCATTAAATATAGCCTTAACGTCTCCTGAAAGAAAGTTTTTTGTCTCAGATACCAGCGGTTCCACGGTTAGCGTGATTACAGATAGTGGTGCCGGTTATAGTCTTGGCTTATCTGCTTATACTTCAGGTAGTAATGCTTTGTCTGGTTCTGCTGGCACAATTCCATCTATCACCAGTACAGTAACTGCTTCTAACTATGCTAATGCATCTTATGCCGCTTCTAATAATCTCAATAACACATGGGGCTATAGCCCAAGCAAGTATTATAATACTTCTAGTGAAACCACTATAGATAATACTGGAGACAATAGAGTATTCTTCCCAGCTCCTATCGCAGTATCTACGGATAATTCCATGGTAGATACCCTTGACATTACTAGTGGTGCTAATTCGGTAGCTAATACATATAATGTAGCTATTGGTGCTAGAGTAGATTACAATACTGCGCCAGGTTCATATAGTAACACTTTTGTCTTTACCGTTGTAGCAAACCCCATGCGGTACAGTATTAATTACTACGCCAACGGTGGTAGTGGTACTACTGCCGGTCAAGATGTACTTGAAGGAAATAGCATAGAACTATCTGGTAATAACTTTACTCGTGCTGATTACTACTTTAAGGGTTGGGGCACTTCACCTAATACCACTACTGTAGTTTATCGTGCAGGACAATCTATCACTCTAGCAGGAGATATGGATCTTTATGCTGTCTGGGAAGATAGCACTAGCGATACGTTGTACAATATGATAGCATCTTTAAACTATGGTCGTACGCTTACCGATACTAGTACCAATGGTGATAGTGGTTCCGGATTAACTTCTAGTGCTGGGGTAAAGGCAAGAATCGCCAAGGATAATTCAGGCGTCTTTATTTATGATTCTTCTACTTTTGGTGTATCGAGCGATGCTGCTAATACTAGCACCATTTATCTATACCGTGGGATTCTAGATAATAACTTAGATGGCACAGTGGATACTTATGGTTCAAATGGAGACTCTGCAAATTACCCTAACTATGTTAGGTTGGGCGACACTTGTTGGAGAATTGTCAGAACAACCGGAAGTGGTGGCGTTAAAATGATTTATAATGGCCTATATTCTGGTGGTACTTCTACCAATTCATGTGCTAACGCACAAGATAACGCAGCGATTGGGAAACAGTCGTTTGGTCTTCAGGGCGGCTCATCTAGATCCAATGCCTGGCAATATAACATTAATCGTGTAGGGTATACTTTTAACGATAGTTCCGACATAAATGACAAATCTACTTCTACATCTGTGGATACTGTTTTTGGTAGTAACGCTAACTATGCTTCCATTAACACCACCGATTCTAATGTGAAAGATTACATAGAAAATACTTGGTTCACGAATATTGCTAATTATGAAAGCATTCTGGAATCTAGTGCTGGTTATTGCAATGATCGTACAGTCTACTCTTCAAGTTCGGCTTCTAGCACTCCTTTAAACTCTGTTACACCGTTTAGCTATAGTGCTATGCTATTCTTCGGTGCTTATAAAAGGAACCTGAGTACAGCAAGTATTACACCAACTCTAGCGTGTCCGAGTAGTCGTAATATGGTTGATCTCTACACCACGAGTAGCGCTTCAGACGGAAACAATCAGTTAAATAAACCGGTTGCTTTACTGACACTGGATGAGTCTACATTAATGGGTTCGGGTAGTTTATCTGCTAGTAGTGGTGCGAATACCAGTTTAGACAACTATCTTTTTACTGGCGCCTCATTTACATTGCTGTCGCCGACTAGACGTAATAATAATGGCGCACAGACTGGGTATGTTTATACTTCAGCAGACTCTATCCAGGTGAATTTCACTTACAGTATCCGACCAGTAATCTCACTAAAATCTGGGACTAAGGTTGCTAGTGGTTCTGGCACTGCGACTAGCCCTTGGGAGATAGAAGAGCCAAAACTATATATGCAGAATGCTACTAGCGCAGACTGTGGACAGGTAATGTATGATAGACGAGGCGATAGTAATTATAGAGCCATAGGATATACCACCGCTACTATTAATGGCATTTGTTGGATGACCAGGAATCTAGATTTACCTGGGGGTATTGAACTCAACCAAAACAATTCTAACCTAAATGGCAGCACTACTTCCTACACGCTTCCGGCATCAAGTACTTCTGGATTCTCTGTTTCTGCTACGATTTCACTTTACAATAGCGGTTCTACTACTTGTAGGCATGACTCGCCATGCTATAGCTATTATACGTATGATGTAGCTACCGCCGGTACTGGCACATCTAATGGAAACAACGCCCCAAGCGATATTTGCCCGAAAGGATGGAGATTACCGACTAACGCAGAGTTCACATCCCTAAGGAATACCTACTCTTCCGGATCCGCCCTAACCGCTTCTCCATGGTTGGGTGTTTATGCTGGTGTCTATACCAATAGTACTTTCACCGGTGACGGGTCGCAAGGTGCCTACTGGGCGTCTACTGGCAAAGACAGTACCTATGCTTATGTTCTATCATATATTGGTAACGCGCTTGTTGGTAGCCGCCAAAGATACGACGGATTACCTATCCGTTGTGTGGCTAAGTCCTAGGTATTTTACACCTCGACTGCACGAAGCTATTTCTCAGATATTACAACATATTAATTCCATAACTCAAAGTTGCCCCCACTTTCACTTTATGCTACAATAACATCATGGATAATGATAAGCGCTTTGTAACTGGTTTAGATTTAGGTACCGAAAACGTCCGTGCTGTAGTAGCTACAGTAGGGAAAGACGGCCAAGTTGCCATCGTCGGTTACAATGAAGGTAAATCTGCCGGTATGCGAAAAGGCATTCCAGCCAATCTTACTGGTCCTGCCGAATCCATTGACAAAATGCTTGCCGAAGCCGAGCGTATGAGTGGTTATGAAGTTCATTCGGCCTTTGTCTCAATTAATGGCGCACAAATTCTTTCCACTAGGACAGAAGGCATGATCGCGGTAGGCACCATTGAACACGAAATTAACGAAACTGATCTTGATCGCGTTGAAAGTGTCGCCGTTTCTGGTCGTATCCCAGCAAATCGTGACGTCCTAGATGTCGTACCACTAGAATATGCTCTAGATGGTCAAGGGGGAATCAAAGATCCACTCGGTATGTCTGGTGCTAGACTGGAAATGCGTGCTAATGTTATTTCTGCTCTCACCCCAAATTGTGAGAATCTTAAAAAAGCCACCCTTTCAGCCGACGTTAATGCCGACAAGCTAATCCCTAGCGCTATCGCCGCCGCAAAAGCCGTTCTTACCGAACGTCAGAAAGAAAATGGTGTTGCCGTGATAGATATGGGTGCCGCCACTACTAGCATTGCCGTCTACGAAGAGGGAGACCTCCAGTACACTGGCGTTGTTCCAGCTGGCTCTAATCATATCACCAATGATCTCGCCATTGTTCTCGCCATTGATCCAGGTATGGCCGAAGAAATCAAGACTCGTTTTGTCACTGGCACCTTTGAATCCGACAAGAATCCAATCATTCGTATTGGCAAAGAAGGGAAGGCGGAACGAGCTTTCGACCGTAAAGAAGTTGAAACTGTCGTTAAAGCTCGTCTCGAAGAAATTTTCACCGAGATTCGCAAAAAACTCAAGAGCGCTCATTATGACCAGCGTCTCCCAGAAGGCATCATTTTGACGGGTGGCGGTGCCAAGATGCGCGATATCGACACTTTTGCTAAGCAAATCCTCGAAGCTGCCGTTAAAATCGGAGTTCCCCAAGGTATCGGTGGCGTATGTGAGGCTATCGAGAAGCCAGAATATGCTGTCGCCGTTGGGCTTGCCGAACTTGCCGCTGAAAACCTAGACCGTCTTCCAACCGCAAATAAAAAGCGCAAGAAACCCACAAAGTCCCCATCTAATCACTCTAACATTTTCAAGAGAATCTTTAGTAAATTCTAATAATAAGATCAAGTATGGATAATGCTGCCTTCGATTAAAACCTAACACCGCCAGTGGACCAATCACTAAATGGTCCTGAGCTTTCACCAATACCACCGCAACCAACCCAATCACCGATTCAGACACCTCAACCAGCCGAAATGCCAACCCCGCAGCCAACCGACCAGGAAGCATTCTCGCAAACCATGGACCAGTCGATTACTGGGCAACAATTAATTCAACAACCAGTTACTCAAGATGTATTCTCGCAAACCATGGCTCAGCCCATCCCTGAACAGCAAGCAATCCAACAACCAGATCAATTCAATCAAGATGACATCATACTAGTAGGGTCACCAGCTCCCAACCAGGAGAAAACTAAAAAACTTATAATAGCTGTTTTTTCGGCTCTCGTTGTTATAGCCTTGGCCGCCATACTAATAATTGCTCTTTTACCAAAAGACAATAAGATAAGTCTAGAAAGAGTGCGTAGTTTTTGCAACAATCATAATCTCACTGTTACCGAAGCAGACGCTGAAACTTTTGGCCAAGGAGGAGCAGCAGGCCTAGAATGTAAATCATCCAATAATGAAGACGATTCTGATCTTAAGATTTCTTTTGTGCAGTATGAAGATAGCGATAATGTATCGCTAAATATTAGCAGTATTATACTTAATGGAGGAACCAAACTTGATGACTCAGACAATTACAAAAAATATTATGGAGGGTTTGGAAATAATATTTATTATATGATTTGTAGTGATGCTAGTTGTATTCTTGTCATGTCATCTAATGATAATGATGCTCGCCAGGCAATCGTCGACCTAGGTTATCCAAATCGCAATTGGCCGACTGAAGAAGAGCAACAATCCTCACATTCAGACAGCTCTTTAACGAAAGCACAACGTGATACTGTCCGCCGTAACGATATGTCTCGGTTAGACACCTCTCTCGTGCAATATCAGACGAACCATGGTAACCAATCCAACAACCTTCCAAATGTTGAAGTACCATCCGTGTGGCAGGCGCCCACTGATGGTACATTTGGGCCAAATGGATGCGGTATAAACGTCGCATGTCAATTCGTCCGTGATTACATGAATACTGGCTCATTTGAGAATGACGGCAAGGAAAACAGTTTTAAAGACCCGGACGGTATTCCATATAGCCTAGTTATTACTCCGAACTGGTCTGAAGGTGTAATAACAGCCGGCGCATCAAATGACACTAGCAAACTGGATGTGGGTGAAAGCATGAACGGAGAGCAGACCTACACCATTAAAGATAATGGAGGTGACGCATTTGATGCGCACACTATATATGTTATCCCTGGTGGCCGCTGTATAGGCAGCGGTGTTACCGCATCTACCAAACGCCACTTCGCCATCATGTATCGCCTAGAAAGTTCTGGCATCTATTGTATCGACGATCAATAAAAATGGTCCAAAAACAATAAGACTTCCCCTTGATTTTCTCACCAATTAGGTATATACTAAACCTATAGTAAAGCGAGGAATATTATGCCAGAAGTTAAACCGACAGAGGTAGAAAGCAAAGCAAGCATCAAAGTAGTAGGCGTAGGTGGCGCCGGAGGTTCCGCCGTAGATCGCATGAAAGAAGTTGGTCTTTCTGGCGTAGAATTCGTTGCCATCAATACGGATGCCCAAGCACTTCATCACTCCACAGCTGATACGAAAGTCCACATTGGTAAAGGATTAGGTGCTGGAGGTGACCCAGAGAAAGGACGCGAAGCCGCCGAAGAGGGTAGAGAAGCTATAGACAAAGCTCTTGACGGTGCCGACATGGTGTTCATTACTCTCGGCGCTGGCGGTGGCACCGGTTCTGGCGCCGGCCCAATCGTTGCCGAGGAGTCGCGTAAAAAAGATATCCTAACCGTTGGTGTGGCTACTAAACCATTTACCTTTGAAGGCGCCCGTCGTCGTGCCAATGCTGAACTTGCTATCGATAAGTTGTCTCGTCAGGTTGACGCTCTCATTACCATCCCAAATGATAGGCTTCTACAGACTATTGATCCTCGCACCCCACTTCTTGAAACATTTAAAATCGCCGACGATGTTTTACGCCAAGGCGTCCAAGGTATCTCTGAGCTTATTACTGAGCATTCACTTATTAATCTAGATTTTGCCGACGTTAAAACCATCATGAAAAACGCTGGCTCCGCCCTCATGGGTATTGGTCGCGCTTCCGGTGAGAATCGCGCTGTACTCGCCGCTCAACAAGCCGTCGAATCACCTCTCATCGAAGTAAAGATTGAAGGCGCCCGCGGTGTGCTTTTCTCCGTTGCTGGTGGCTACGATATGTCGATGAGCGAAGTCCAAGAAGCCGCAGAAGTTATCACCGGCGCTGTTTCTCCAGATGCTAACATTATCTTTGGTGCTTCTATCCGCCCAGATCTTCAAGATGAAATCATTGTTACTGTAGTTGCTACTGGCTTTGATTCTGATTATTTCAATGAATCAACACCAACCAATGAATCCGAACCTAAAGAAGAAGCTAAGCCAAACACCGAAGCCAAAGATTTTGCCGTCGAGAATAAATCCAACATGTGGGATTCCATCAAAAACGAACCCGCTCCTGAACCACCCGCTTCGGACGACGATATGGATGTTCCACCATCTCTTCGCGAACGATTGCGTGGTAAGATGAGAAAGAATTAGTTAGCATGGACTATAAAATCCGCATTGGTGACAGTAAGGTTCTTGAAAGCAGAGAGACCGTAGATGGCACCATGATTCGTCGTCGCCGTGAATCTACTGACGGTCGTCGTTTCACCACTTATGAACGCATCGAGTTACCCCCACTCACCGTGCTTAAACGTAGCGGTAACAAAGAAATCTACGATCGCGAAAAGCTACTCCTCGCCGTCAAACGCAGTGTTGGGAAATTCTTTAATTCAGAGTTAGAAGTCGAAGATGTTGTCACAAAAGCTACTGACATACTGTATGCCTACAACACAGATCAAATCACATCCAAGCAAATTGGTGAAGCCGTCCTAGATGTCCTTGCTAGCGTTAATGAAGTTGCCTATGTCCGTTTTGCCTCCGTATTTCGTGAATTCAAGACCTTGGAAGATTTTGAAAGCATTCTAAAAGAACAGAAAGGTAAAAGGCAAACTAAGGATTTAGATGAGAATCATCAAAAATCCGACAAAGCTCGCCATTAGTTTTATGAGCGTTATTTGTATTTACAGGGATAATGAAGACTATACTAGAAGCACTGAGGAATGGCTCGAAAATTTCCGCCGTCAGACCGGTCGCGAAATAGAAACCATGAACCCAGACAAGAACTCATCTTTTTGTGAAACATACGATATTGTCGAGTATCCAACTATTATTGCTATTGGCAGTTCCGGTGAAGTTCGTAATATGTGGAGTGGTCGTAATTTACCACTCATCAATGAGGTATTATATTATTTAGTTTAAAA
>JAEEGL015302260.1_pt1 | contig 34871 bp, 33 predicted proteins | sample 9134231 | NCBI WGS metagenome assembly JAEEGL01 (sample SAMN16246548, study PRJNA631951) | gut metagenome | biome: gut microbiome; feature: rumen; material: fiber-attached | host: Bos | place: Iran: Karaj | collected 2018-10
CGTTCTGCCTTAGTAGCTTCTATGAATAAACTATTAAGAATAATTCATTCACTATGTAAAAATGGTTGTTTATTTAAATAACCAATAGTATTATACATCATTTTTTCAAAAACCTCAATTCTTGAGGATTTTTTGTCTTGGTTTTAATTAAATACGTTAATGTATTTGGAAAATTAGATTAATTAATACTTGATTTTCCTTATCTAATTTCTTGTTAATTTATCAAAAATAATATATAATTTGCATGGAGAATTTTATATGCAAAATATTTATGATTATGATGAACAAATGCTAAAGGACTATTTAGTAAGTTTAGGACTTAAGCCCTTTAGATCAAAACAAATAATTGAATGGCTTTATAGGCATAAGAAGGAATCATTTGATGAAATGACTAATTTATCAAAGGATTTTATTATGCAATTAAAAAAGGATTTTTACTTTGAAAGCCTTAATTGTAAATCACATCAAAAGTCAGCTGATGGTACACAAAAATTCTTATTTGAATTATCTGATGGTAATTTAATAGAATCAGTTTTAATGAATAATGATTATGGTTATTCTATTTGTGTAACAAGTGAAGTAGGCTGTAATATGGGATGTGTTTTTTGTGCTTCAGGCATGAAAAAGAAATTAAGAAATTTAAAAACATCTGAGATGGTTTTACAGATACTTACAGTAGAAAAGCTTGCAGGTGTTAAAATTAGCCATGTTGTTGTTATGGGTATTGGTGAACCATTTGATAATTATGATAATGTCTTAAGCTTCTTAAGATTAATTAATAATCCACTTGGACTTGAAATTGGAGCTCGTCATATTACTGTATCAACATGTGGTCTAGTTCCTAAGATTAAGGAATTTGCTGACTTTGACCTACAGGTTAATTTGGCAATTTCACTTCACGCGCCAAATGATGAAATTAGAAATAAAATTATGCCAATATCTTTAGCTTATAAGATGGAAGATTTAATTTCAGCTATTAGATATTATATTGAAAAGACTAATAGAAGAGTAACTATTGAATATATATTATTAAAGGATATTAATGATTCTAAGGATAACGCAAATGAGCTTGCTGATTTACTTCATGGCTTAAATGTATATGTTAATTTAATTCCTTATAATGAAGTTATTGAAAAGCCTTATAAGAGATCTACAAAGGATAATATGGTAGCCTTCTTTGATCAATTAAAGAAAAGAAGAATTAATGTTCAATTAAGAAGAGAACAAGGAACTGATATTGATGCTGCTTGTGGACAATTAAGAAGTAAGCATATGAATAAGGGGAACTAATGACAGGTAGAATAATTAATCTATGCGGTGGCGTTTATAAGGTTTTGTTAGATAATAATGAGACTGTAAATGTTAAAGCTAGAGGTAAGCTTAGAGCTGTAAAAAAATTATCTAAAAATGAGAATAGCTTAAGTAATAAAGAAAGTGTTATGACTATAAAAGAATCTCCTAAGGTAGGAGATATGGTTGAGGTCGAAAATGATATGATATCTAAAATATTAGATAGAAAGAATTCTATGATTAGACCTGATGTAGCCAATGTAGATCAAATACTTTTAACTTTCGCATGCGTTGAGCCTGATTTTTCTTTTTACCTTTTAGATTTATTCTTAGTAAATATTTTAAAACAAAAGATAGAACCAGTTATTGTTATAACTAAAATAGATAAGCTAGAGGATGAAAAGCTAGAAGTATTTAAAAAGGAATTAGATTATTATAAGGCTTTAGGCTATAAGGTTATTTTCGTATCTAGTCACAATAATATTGGGCTTGATGAGGTAGCGCACGCCCTAGAAAATAAAATCACTATTTTATCTGGTCAAACAGGTGCTGGTAAGTCTACATTAATTAATGGCCTAATTCCAGAATTTAATTTACAGACTCAAGAGATTTCTTATGCCTTAGGTAGAGGTAAGCATACTACTAGAGAGATTAATTTATATTCCTATAAAAATGGCTTTATAGGTGACACGCCAGGATTTTCAAAATTATCCTTAAATGGTATAGATAAGAATGAGCTTGCATCTTATTTTGTTGAATTTAAAAAATACACTTGTAAATTTAAGGATTGTTATCATAACCATATAAAGGGCTGCCGGGTAGAGGAAGCTGTTTTAAATGGTGAAATCTTAAAATCAAGATATGATAATTATTTAAAAATGCTTGAACAAATAGAAAAGAGATAGTATATGAAATTAGATTTATCAATTTTAAATTTAGATTATAAAAATGTTGAGAAGGATTTAAATAAATTAATAGATATCCTAGATTATGTTCATTTAGATGTTATGGATGGAGTATTTGTTAATAATATTTCATTTGGCCCTGATTTTATAAAATCTATCAGAAGCTTAACAACTAAAACTTTTGATACTCATCTTATGATTATTGATCCAATAAAATATATTAAGCAGTTTGCCGAAGCTGGATCAGAATATATTACATTTCATGTAGAGGCAAATTCAAATGTTATGGATACAATTAATTTAATTAAATCTTATAATGTTAAACCTGGTATATCTATTAAGCCAAACACAAAGGTAGAAGAAATAAAAAAATATCTACCATATGTAGATCAGGTTTTGGTTATGTCAGTTGAGCCAGGCTTTGGGGGCCAAGGCTTTATGCCAAATTCAATTGATAAGGTTAAAGAATTATATAATTTAAGAAAAGAAAATAATTATAATTATTTAATCAATATTGATGGTGGCATAAATGATAAGACTATTACTTTAGTAAAAGACTATATCGATATGGCAGTAGTAGGAAGCTATATAACAAAAGCTGCTGACAAAGTAGAATGTGCTAACAAAATTAAAAATGCGTAAAATAATAAGGGACTCTTTCGAGTCCCTTTAATAGTTATGCTCTTTCTAGGTTAGCTTTCTTTAAAGCTCTAGCAGAAACTTTAACCTTCTTAACATTTCCATTTTCATCTTTGATATGTACAGTTTGAAGATTAGCCTTCCAAGTACGACGAGTAGCTCGTAATGAATGAGATCTTCTATTTCCAGTTACTGTAGTTTTACCTGTTAAATAACATCTTGCCATGGTTCTAACCTCCTTAACCAACATTTTTTGTGCCATTTAAGTATACACTATTAGAAATGAATAATCAAGTTTTTTTTTATTTTTTTCAAATTAATTTAAAAAAGTCTCTTATATCTAAAGATATAAGGGTTAAAATTTGACAATTGATATAAAAAATGATATATTTCTAACGTATGTAATTTTGGTAGAATAAAAAATATTTTACAAAATAATATATAAATGATATAATGTTAAGCGAACTAGACATTTTAGGGTGTTTAGTAAAAGCAAGAACTTATTATTTAATTTATAATTTAACTAATTTTAACAAGCGTAGGCAAAAGCCTATATCGATATATATATGTTTATAACTAAGGGGGACTTACCATATGGGTGTAACAAGTATTGACGTCACTCTCTTTAAAAAGATGGTAATGAATGGAGCAATTAATTTAAAGAATCATCAGGATGAGGTTAACCAGTTAAACGTATTCCCTGTACCAGATGGAGACACAGGTACAAATATGTGTATGACTATTACTTCAGGCGTTAACGAAATGATGAACTCAGAATCTAGCTCAATCATTGAAGCAGCTAAGGTTTTATCTCGTGGAGCACTAATGGGGGCTAGAGGTAATTCTGGTGTTATATTGTCACAGTTTTTTAGAGGCGTTTATGTAGGCCTTAAGGAAAATACAACAAATGAATTAGATAAGATGGGAATGTTAAGCTGTCTAGCTTCTGGACGTAACATTGCTTTTAAGGCTGTTACAGAACCAGTTGAAGGTACAATTTTAACTGTTATCAGAGAAGCTTATGAAACTGTTAATGCAACTATCGAATCTATTGAGGATGCTGAAGATCTTTTAAAGAAGTATTTAGAATATGCAAAGGAGACTTTAGCTAAGACTCCTGAGATGCTACCAGTATTAAAGGAAGCTGGAGTTGTAGACTCTGGTGGAGCTGGCTTTGTAAAGATTATTGAAGGTTGGATTTTAGCTATCGATGGTGTAATCCTAGAAGCTAATGATGCTAAAGAAAATTCTAGCCAAAAGGTTGAATCAACAAATGAATTAAAATTCATTTATGATGTAGAGGCTGTTGTATCATTAAAGAAGCCAGAGGCTTTTGAGACTAATGATTTAGTTGCTACATTATCACTTGTTGGTGATGCTTTAACTGTAACTAGAAATGCTGAACTTGTAAAAATCCATGTTCATACAAATAAGCCAGGCAAGGTTTTAGATTCATGCTTAAAATTAGGTGAACTTGTAACAACTAAGGTTGATAATCTAAAGATTAAGCCATCTGTTAAGGAAGCTGCTGAAGGAATTAAGGAAGCTCCTAAAAAGCCAATTGCTACAATTGCTGTATGCTTTGGTGATGGTATAATTTCAACATTTAGAGAAATGGGCGTTGACTATATTATTTCTGGTGGTCAAACTATGAACCCATCTACAGAATCATTCGTAGAAGCAATTAAGGAAGTTAATGCTGAAAATGTAATTATCATTCCAAACAATGGTAATGTTGTTATGGCAGCTAAGCAAGCTTCAAATTTAGTTGAAGATACTAATGTTGCTGTAATCATGGCAAAGACAATTGCTCAAGGCTTCTCATCATTAATGTATTATGATCCAGAGGTTGACCTAGAAACTAATGTTGCTAATATGGAAGAAGCTATTAGCGGTGTAGTATCTGGTGAGGTTACTTATTCAGTAAGAGATACTGAAATCGGTGGCGTAAAAATTAATATGAATGATTATATGGGTATTGCCGATGGTGAAATAATTGTTTCAACTAAGAAGAAGGAAGATGCTTTAAAGGCATTACTTGAAGGCTGCATTAAGCCTGAATCACATATGGTTACATTCTTCTATGGAAATGATGTAACAAAGGATGAAGCAGATGGTCTTGAAGAATTAGTAACATCTATCAATAAGGATGTTGATGTAGAGATTATCGAAGGTAAGCAAGATATCTATTCTTATATCATTGCAGTTGAATAAAAATTATTAAGGTTGGAAATTTCCAACCTTTTATTTTTTTAAAGAGGTATTATGGAATTAAAGCTTGTAAAGGGAATTGGCGTAAAAACGTTAGAAAAATTACATAATAATAACATTTTTACAACAGAGGATATGCTTCTTAGTTTTCCTAAGAGGTATTCCTTTTTTGAAGTTGACAATTCTAAGCTCTTTACAGGAGATGTAGTTTCAGTTTCTGCAACCATCTGTGCAAGACCTTATTTTATAAAATATAAGAAGAATGTTAATGCGATTATTTTTTATGCCTATATAGATTCATCAAGGCTTAAATGTATAATATTTTCAAATGATTATTTAAGATTTAAATTGTTTGAAGGAACAAATGTAATTTTAACTGGAAGATATAGAAATAATGAATTTTTAGTTAGAAATATATTTTTTGATATTTTTAGTGTAAAAATTGAAACAAGCTATGGCCTAAAGGATATAAATGATTCATTATTTAAAAAATATGTTTCTAATATCTGTGCCTTAGGTTTAAATTTTGAAGATTATCTACCTTTAGAGATAAGAAAAAAATATAAGCTTATAGATTATAATAATTATGTTTATAAATCTCATTTTTTAAATTCTAAAAGTGATTATATAGATATTTTAAGAAGAGGAAAATATGAAGAATTCTTCTGGTATGCGTTAAGCTTAGAAATCTTAAGATTAAGAAGAATAAGTGTAGATAAGATTAAAAGAACTGTTGATTATTCTTTAATTGAAAGATTTTTAAATAACCTAGATTTTGAAATCACAGAAGATCAAAAGAAGGCAATTGATGATTGTTATAATGATATTATTAGTCCAAAGCCTATGAATAGGCTTATTCAAGGCGATGTAGGCTGTGGTAAAAGTATTGTTGGCTACGCAGCTATGCTGATGGAGGTTTCATCAGCTTATCAGGTTGCCGTTATGCTTCCAACAGAGCTTTTAGCAAACGAACAATTTTTAGCTATTAAAAAAGCTTTAAAAAATTATAATTTACAAATTGAGCTTTTAACATCATCTACTAAGGATAAGGATAGAGACGATATTTTATATCGTCTAGGTCATGGTAGAGTTAATATTATTGTTGGAACTCATGCCTTAATTGAGGATAGAGTAATATTCTATAAATTAGGACTGGTTATAATAGATGAACAGCATAAATTTGGCGTAAATCAAAGAAAAAAATTAATTTCTAAATTTTCAAATGTTGATGCCATATATTTAACTGCGACACCTATTCCAAGAACACTTGGCTTAACATCCTTTGGTGATTTAGATATTTCATCTATTCATACACTTCCTAAAAATAAAAAGCCAATAAAAACATTATTATATGATTTTAAGGGCTTAACAGAAATATCTAAAATTATCAATAATCACCTACTTACAGGTGAACAGATTTATATTGTAACAAGCTTAGTAAATGAAAATGAAAATATAGATGCTTATGATATTGATATGGCATATAAATATTTTAATTCTAAGCTTAAAAATGCAAAAATTGGAGTTGTTCATGGTAAGATGAATCCTTTAGAAAAGGATTCTGTTATGGATAATTTCCATAAGGGCAATTTTAATGTTTTAATTTCAACTACTGTAATTGAGGTTGGTATAAATGTACCTAAGGCTACAATTATAGTTATCTTAAATGCTGAAAGATTTGGGCTTGCCCAGCTTCACCAGCTAAGAGGTAGAGTTGGAAGATCAGATTTAAAATCATGCTGTATATTAGTAAGTGATGATATATATAATGAACGCTTAGCTGTTTTAAAGGAAAGCCAGGATGGCTTTGAGATAGCTAATAGTGATTTTAAGCTAAGAGGGCCTGGAGATTATTTAGGCGATGAGCAATCTGGCTTTAACGCTTTTGAGTATGCATCCTTCACAGAGGATTTTAAAATCTGGGAATGCGCAAAAGAGGATGCTAAAATATATGCTAAAAAATTTGAGGATGAAAAATCAAATAATAAAAAATATTTAGAGATTTTAGAATCTATTAAAGAACAAAAATCAAAAATAAATTAGTTATTATAAATATTTTATGATAAAATATTAATAATGTGTAAAAGGAGACTATTTTTATGATTAAAATTGGTGTAGATGCAAATGGTGGAGATTTAGGTGTAGAGGCTACAGTCCCAGGCGCTATGAGAGCGATTAAGATGTTTAGCGACATCGAGATTGTTTTATATGGTGATGAGGATAAAATTAAACCACTTTTAACTGATAGTACAAGAATTAGTATTGTAGATACTAAGGTTACAATGGATATGGGTGAGCATGATCCTGTAAATGCTGTAAGAAAGCATAGAGATTCATCACTTTGTATGGCTATGTATGCATGTAAGAATAAAGAGGTTGATGCTGTTGTAACATCAGGACCAACACAATGTGTAATTATGGCTGCTCATTTAATTATAAGAAGATTACCACAGATGGAAAGAGTTGCATTATGTCCAATCATTCCAAATCTAGATGGAAATCCAAGATTAATTTTGGACGTTGGTGCAAACGTTGAGCTAAGACCAGAGCACTATGGTCAATTTGCAGTATTTGCAACAGTAGCTGCTCGTGAGGTTTTAGGTGTTAAAAATCCAACTGTAGGTTTATTAAATATAGGCTCTGAGGAAGCTAAGGGTAGAGAAATTGATAGACAAGCTCATCAATACCTAAAGACAGTTGAAGCAATTGACTTTAAGGGTAATGTTGAGCCAGACCAATTAATCGACCTACCTACAACTATCGCAGTTTGTGATGGCTTTGCAGGTAATATGGCTATTAAGGCTTTAGAGGGTACTGCTAAGGGTATGGGTAAAATGTTAAAACAAGAAATTGGTCATAATGTATTTGCCTTATTCCTAAAGAAGCCTTTAGGTAGATTTAAAAAGAGAATGGATACAAAGGAAGTAGGAGGAGCTATGATATTTGGAGTTGGTTCTCCAGTTGTTAAGGCTCACGGAAATAGCGATGGTTATGCTTTTTCTAGTGCGATTAGACAGGTTTATAACATGGTTAAGGCTGATCTAATTAATAAGGTTGTTGCTGCTCTTCCTAAAAAGGAAGATAAAAATGAGTAATATAAATGAATTTGAAAAGATAATTGGATATAAATTTAAAGATATTTCTTATTTGAAGGAAGCTTTAACTCATTCATCTTACGCTAATGAAAATAATTTATCATCTAATGAGAGATTAGAATTCTTAGGTGATGCTGTTTTAGAGCTTGCTATGAGTAAATATTTATTTTCTGTAATTAGCTTAGATGAGGGTGTCTTAACTAAGACAAGAGCGAAGGCTGTTTGTGAGGAAGCCCTAGATATTTATGCTGAAAAAATAAATTTGAATAAATATTTATTTTTAGGTAAGGGCGAGGAGCTTACAGGTGGAAGAACTAGACCAGCTATTATAGCTGATGCCTTTGAGGCTGTCTTGGGGGCAGTATTCTTAGATGGTGGATTTGATGAAGCCAATAAGATTGTTGAAAAAATAGCTCTACCTTATTTTGATTCTGTAATTAAATTTAAGGATTATAAATCAATCTTACAAGAAAAGCTTCAAAGTGAGAAAAGAACTATTAGATATGAGATAGTTAAGGATGAAGGTCCAGCAAATGATAAAACATTTGAGGCTGTAGTATATATGGATGAAATCCTAATGGGTAGAGGTGTAGGTAAAACTAAGAAGGAAGCCCAACAGATGCGGGCTAAGTCTGCCCTTGAGAAGGAGGCATAATAATGCTTAATAAATTATATGAAGCTGATTGCTTTAATTATGCTAAATTCATAATTGATAATCAAAAGAAGCTAGGTCTTAATTCAGATGAGGCAATAATACTTATAAATATTTTAGATGGCTATAAGACATCTAAATTTTTATCTAGAGAGGTATTATTTGCTAAAACTGGATTAACAAAATCTAAAATTGATAAATCTCTAAATTCACTTTTAGAAAGATCATTCTTTTCATTTTATGTATCAAATAAGGATGATGGTATTCAAGAAACTATTACTTTAGATGGATTTTTTATTAAGGCATCTTTAATACTTGAAAATAAAAGTGTAAATCTAGAAGATGAATTATCTAGAGTTAATGATTTTTTATCAAATGCTTTTAATAGAATATTAACTTCTAATGAAATGGAAATTGTTCAAAGCCTAGTTTTAGATGATAGAAAGATGTTATCAGATTTTGAAAATGCCTATGAGCGTATTAAAAATAGAAAGGTAATCAATATTAAAATGATTGCTCAAGCTTTGGCTATGCCTGAGGCAAAGCCTAATAATGTTCCTGCGGCAGTTTCTGATTTCTTTAATAAAATAAAATGAACAAAAATACATCAAATGAGATTATAAAAATCTTAGAAGAAATAATTAAAAATCCAAAGCCGGAGCTTGATTTTAAAAATAATTATGAGCTTATTTGTGCTGTAATTTTATCAGCACAAACAAAGGATAAAAATGTTAATGTTATAACAAAAGATTTATTTTTAAAATATCCTGATTTTAATCATTTAGCTTTAGCTAATTATGAACGGTTAGAAGAAATGATTAGACCTCTTGGCTTATCGAAGGCCAAGGCTAATAATTTAATCTTGATGGCAAATGAAATTATTAATAAATATAATGGAATTGTTCCATCAAGCTTTGAAGAATTAGTTAAGCTTCCAGGTGTTGGAAGAAAGACAGCTAATGTTGTTTTAGCATTAGGATTTAATATTCCTTCAATGCCTGTAGATACACATCTACACAAAATGGCAAAAAGATTAGGGTATATTAAAGAAAGTGATGATGTTATAAAAGCTGAAGAGGCTTATAAAAAATATATACCAAAAGAGGATTGGATAAAGGCTCATCATTTATTTTTACTCTTTGGTAGATATCATTGTTTATCATCAAAACCTAGGTGCGAAAATTGTAAATTAGTAAAGTATTGTAAATATTTTAAAGAAAAAAGGTAGAAAAAACTACCTTTTTTTGTTTATAATATTACATAAATCAGTGTTTTTTAAAATAAACTTAAGTAAAAACAATTTTTTTAATTGAACTTATATAGTTGAAAAAATTAGTAAAACAATATTATTATGCTTCTTAGGGATGTGAGAACAAATGAAAAATGATATTTTAATTTTAGAATTATCAAAAAGACAAAGATGTAAAAATGATGATCGTAGGGAAATAGGTCCTGAAATCAGATATAGAAGAGAACGTCTATCTATGACTTTAGAACAGCTGGCATCAGATATTTGTTCATTTTCTTATGTGTCTAAGCTTGAAAATAATCAGTTAGAGGGAAATCAAATTTATCTAAGGGAAATATGTAGAAAACTTAAAATTGATGAAGCTGAAATTGAAAAGCTTTTATCAACTAATAAGTATCTATATGAAGCTATAAAGGCTTTTTTAGATGATGATTATAATAAAGTGAAACAAATATACGAAGAAATTTTGCCATTTTATAATTATAAATCTAAAATAGTTCAATTTATTTATCACATAACTGTTTGTGATTATGTAGAGGCAGCATCTTTAATTAAGGAATTAAATAAGCTACTTGGAGGCATGTCAGATGATGATTTAGTTTATTATAGTAGCATAACGGCATGTTTCAGACAAAGAAATGGTGATTATAGGGAGGCTTTAGATATTTTAGATTCCTTAGGTGATTTTAATACAAATGTAGGTGGAATTAATATTTTAAATGAAATGACTAGGTTTAACTCTTTATTTATGCTTGGAGATAGCTCTATATTTTTAGCACATCAGACATTATGTAATCTTTTATCTAATACAAATAGCTTTTATAAGCTAGAAAAATATAATTATTTAATAAATGTATTTTTGATATATTCTGGTAGCACCTATTTAAATTTAAAGCTATTTTTAAAGGATGAAAGTAAGAAGAATTTATTCTTATTAAAAAAGATAAAGGATGGAGTTAAGCCTACACTTACAGAAGCTAAGGAGGCTTCTGGTATGGCAAGGCTTCTAGCATTAGCTACTATAGATAAGAAAAGATGCTTGAAGGAATTTGATTTATATAGAGGCCTTGATATAAATATGGAATTTAATATTTATATTATTGAATATATGCTTTTAGATGAAGAAGAAAAATATAGCTATATTGAAAATAAGATTATTCCTATTGTTAAAGCTAATGATGCTTTTTATATAAGAGATTATTTTTTAAAGGAGCTTCGGGTATTATCTAGTAGATATTCAAAATATAAATTATTTAATTTATTATATTCGGAGCTTTATAGATGAAAAAAATTATAATATTATTATTTTTAATTTTGATTTCATTTGTAAGTGTTGATGTAAGTGCGGCAAGCTGGCGTTTTATTTGGGATAATACAGTTATAGATATTCCTTTAGGTGAATCAATAGAAAAATATAAATATTTACCTAAGGCAACACTTTATAAAAATGGTATAGCCTTAACTGACGCATCTATTAATTATTTAAGAGATGGAGATTGGCTATATTATTTAAGTGATGTTAATACTAAAAAGGTAGGAACATATTATGTATGGTATAAGGCCTTTGAAAATGATAAATATAAGCCTGGAACCTGTAATGATTATAAATGTAAAATAGAATTTGATGTTATAGACAGTATTGCTCCTGAAATTACTATCTTAAATGATAATTTAAGTATTAGAGCCAAATCTAATTATAATTTACTCGATAATGTTGTTGCCAAAGATAATTATTATAGTGAACTAGACTATAAAATTAATTCAAATATTAATTATGATATTCCGGGAGATTATATAGTAGATGTTTATGTTACTGATGGGTCTAAAAATGTTAGTCATAAATCTTTTAATGTGAATGTTTTTGATAATTCAATTCCTCAAATTACCAAAATTAAAAGTGAACCTCTAAAATTTGTAGTAGGAGAGGCTATAGATTTATCTTCATATTTTAGTGCCTATGATGATGTTGATAAGGATATATCAAATAAAATAATATATCCTAATATTTTAAGTGATGAAGTTGGTGTAACTACATATACCCTAAAGGTTTATGATAGTGCTCTAAATGAGGCTAATCTAGATATTGAAGTTGAAATATATGATCCATATATTCCAGAAATAATATTATTTAATGAATCTATTATTTTAGATTATGAAACTAATTTTAATAATTTGGATTTTAAAAAATATATAAAAGAAATAAGTGATAATGAGACTGTTGATTATAATAAACTAAGAATAGAAACTGATTTAGAAAATGAGGTTGGAAGCTATATAGTTAATTACAAATATAGCGATGGAAGCCACGAGGTATTGAAAACATTAAATGTTAATTTGGTTTCATTTGATAAACCAACAATAGATACTAAAACTATCTCAATCCTTGAAGGTGAGTATGTAGATTTAGCTGATTATATTGAGGTATATGATAAATCAGATTCAAATATAGAATCATCAATTGTTGTTTATGATAATGATGTTAATTATTATAAGGCTGGAGTATATAAGGCTGAAGTATACGCAATTAATTCATCTGGTATATCTACAACTCAAAATATTGAGGTTAAGGTATTAAATAATAAAGATTATAATAAGGCAAATGGTGGAAGTAACTTTTTTGAAATAAAAGATATTATTTATATTGGAATATTAATAATATTAATTGGTGGTTTTGCCCTTTTCTTTATAATTTTAAAAAAGAAGAAAAAAATATAAGAAATTTTAAATGTTATATTATATAATAAGATATAAATTATTCTATTTTTATGGAGGTATAGGCATGAAAAAAAGAAAAATTGGCTTCTTATTATTAATGGCATCCTTTTCATTTTGTTTATTATCTTGTGATAATAATGCTAATCAGCCTAATAATCAAATAAATGAAAATGATAATGAATTAGCTAAAAATGCCTATGCTGAATATAAAAAATCATTTGATGATTTAAGCTATGATGAATTTTTATCTAAATCTAAAAAGGAAGATAAGGATAATATTGTTTCATATGAGCTTGATAATTTTTATATTGAATATGAATTAAATAATCCAAAATTAAAAATAGAATATACATATACTAGCGATAAAAAAGAAAAAACAGCCATTAGCTATGATTATATAAATAATAGTTGGCAAAAGGTAAAAAGAGAAATCTATTATTATTTTTCATCAATAAATAAGTGGCTTTTGGCATCTAAGAGTAAGTTTATAAATAATAAATTTTATTCAGAATTAAGTGTTTTATATGATGATAATGGTAATTATTTAGTTAAAACAGAGGATGAATTGGATCAATCAGGTAACCTATTAGCTAGCTTAACATCAAAATATGTTAATAATGAATGGGTGTACGCAAAAAGAGAAGAATATACCTATGATAATAATGGAGATAAAGCTACATATTTATTTTTAGAATATAAACAAGATCATTTTGAAATTATTGAAAAATCTAAATATGTTAATGGAGAATGCTATAAAGAAATAGAAGTAGAAACAGATCAAAATTATAATTATAAATTAAGAAAAGAATATCTATATGATAATGATAATAATTTATTATCAGAATATTATTATAGGTATATTGATGATTCATGGGAAATAATAAGCCAATATAAATATTTCACTGATAAAAAGGTTTCATTATTAATTATTACATTTGATGAAGAAAATAATTATCAAAGTAAGGTTGTTACTAAATATGATGAGTCAGGTAATTTATTAGAAAGAAATGATTATATTTATCATAATGGTTGGCAACAAATACTAAAGGCTAAAACCATTAATGGTAAGGTTTGTATAGAATTGCAAATTGACACTACCGAGAATAAAAAAACAGAATCTAGCTTTGATGAATCGGGTAATGTATTAGAAGAAATAATTTATGAGAATAATAATGGTTCATGGATAAATTCTTCTAAAACAGTATATACATATAATGAATTAGGTAAAGTTTTAACAAAAGGTACATCAATATATAAAAATCAAAGATGGTATTATTCTGAAAAAGAAGAATATGAATATAATAATACTGGTGATTTAGTTAAGGAAGCTTATTTTAAATACATTAATAATGTATGGGAAGAATCTGAAAGATATATTTATATAAATGATAAAAAATATCAAGAAATTGAACTAACCTTTTATCCTGATGGAAGAATTTATTCAAAATATGAACATATATATGACGAAAAAGGAAATGTTGTGTTTTATGGAGTTTTAAGTCATCTTGGTGGTTGGCATTATTTTGAAAAAAGAGAATATGAATATGATAATGATGGATATAAAACCTCTGAGAAAATTTATGAATTATATGACGATATAGTAGGATTACTTTTAAGAACTATAATTGAATATTCTAAAACTTCTAGTGGTGGATCTAAGAGCGTAAATGTAAGATATGATGCTGACGGTAGTCCTATGAGAAAAATGGAAACAGAATATGACCGGTTAGAAAATAAGATTTATTATGCTTATTATGATTATAAAAATGATAATTGGGAGCCTAGAAGAATAGAGAGATTAATTAATGGTAAGATGCGTATAGAGCTCCAATTAAATGATGGATATACAGATGGCAGCATTAATAAATATGAATCCACATATGATGAATTAGGTAATTGCTTAACGTGGATTGTCACTGATTTTATTGATAATGAGTGGATTTATAATGAAATGGTTGAATATACATATGATAATAAAGGTAATAAAATTATAAGTATTTCTTCCTATTATAAAAAGGGAAAATGGGAATATGATACTAAAACTGAATACACATATGATGATGAAGGAAATAAATTAACAACTAAATATTATCATTTTGTTAATGGTGAGTGGGTATAGATTAACTATACCTTTTTCTATATTTTCATATATAAAAATAATTAGTAATATGATAAAATTATTTTAGACGATTTTTACTATTGGTGAGGATAAAATTATGAAGGGCTTCATTTATGGAAAAACTGAATATAGCCTTTTAGGTTGTTATGTAAAATTAGAAAATTACATCGACAAAGCATGTGACGCTGGCTTTGATTTTTTATCTATCACTGATAATAATTTATGTGGTAATTATAAATTTTATGAGCTATGTAAGAAGAACAGTATTAAGCCTATTATTGGCTTAGAATATAAATTATTAGAAAGTGATAATACATATTCTAATATTTTAGCTTATGCTAAAAATAATGAAGGCTATAAGGAATTATTAAATTTAGCATCTAAAGTTGAAGTGGATAAAAAAGAAGACTTAGATACATTATATGAATATAGAAACCTTTTATTTGTATATGTTTATAATGATTCATACTTAAATGTTTTATATAAGAAGGATATAGAATTATTTAATAATAAAATTAATGAATTAAAGAAATTAAATAATTTTTATATTGGCTATAGCTATACTAATAGACTTGATAAGCTAGCTGATAATGAAGAGATTTATAAATATGCTAAAGATAGTGGTATTAGAGTTGTTCCTATCCATGAATTATTATATTTAAATTCAAATGAAGCTAAATATTATGAAGCCTTAAGAAAAATAGATGGATATGATAAAAAGATAGAAGAATATGAGGATTATTCTTTTTTAAATGATCCTATTATAAATGATGATTTAGAAGAATTTGTTAATCAAATAAATTTAGAATTATTTAATAATAAAATTAATTTACCTAAATGTCCTAATGTTAAAGATGATTCAACAAAATATTTAAAGGCTTTATGCTATAAGGGCTTACAAAAAAGAAATTGTTATTTTGATAATTATATTAAAAGATTAGAATATGAATTATCTATTATCCATAAGATGGGATATGATGATTATTTCTTAATTGTTTGGGATTTTATTAAATATGCGAAACAAAATGAAATTTTAGTTGGACCAGGAAGAGGTAGTGCGGCTGGAAGCTTAGTTGCCTATACCTTGGGTATAACTGAAATTGATCCATTAAAATATGATTTATTCTTTGAAAGATTTTTAAATCCTGAGCGTATCAGTATGCCAGATATTGATACTGACTTTCCTGATATTGAAAGAAATAGAGTAATTGAGTATGTTAGAGATTTATATGGTAAGGACCATGTATGTAATATTACTGCCTTTGATAGATTTAAAACAAAGCTATCTATTAGAGATTTGACAAGAATTTGTGGTATGCCAAAGAATAAGGTGGATCAAATTATTGATATGGTTGAAGAATATGGCATAGATGAATTAATTAAAAAATATGCTGATGATGAAACTATGTCATATGTTTTAACTACGGCTAAGGCTTTAGAGGGATTTCCTCGCCATATTTCAACCCATGCGGCAGGTATTATTTTATCTGGTGAGCCACTAGATAATATTGTTCCTATTTTTGTTTCGAATAATGATATATTATATCAATCACAGCTTGAGGCTCCTGATTTAGAAAAAATAGGGTTATTAAAAATGGATTTCTTAGGCATTTCTAATTTAACTATGATTGATGGAATGATGCGAGATGTTGGTATGTCCATTAAGGATTTAAGAAATATACCTTTAGATGATAAGAAGGTATATGATTTGTTAAGTGAAGGAGATACCTTAGGCTTATTCCAACTTGAGCGTGGTATAACAAATGTTATTACAAAGCTTAAGCCTAATAGATTTGATGATTTGAGTGCTGTAATAGCTTTATATAGACCAGGACCAATGCAATTTATAGATGAATATATTGCAAGACGTCATGGCAAGAAGTTCACTTATATCAATAAGGATTTAGAACCAATCCTAAAATCTACATATGGTATTTTAGTATATCAAGAACAAATTATGCAGATAGCTCAAAAATTTGCTGGCTATTCTTTAGGTGAGGCCGATGTATTAAGAAAGGCTATTTCTAAGAAGAAGGAAGATACATTAAAATCATTAGAGGATGATTTTATTTCAAGAACTATTAAAAATGGTTATGATAAGAGCTTAGCTATTCAAATTTATGATATGATTTTTAAATTTGCCAATTATGGATTTAATAAATCACATTCAGTAGCTTACGCACTTGTTGCTTACCAAATGGCATATTTTAAGGCTAATTATTTTCCTCAATTCATTATTAATATCTTAAATGAATCATTAGGAGATATTAATAAGAACGCAAGCTATCTAAAGTATGCGATGGTGCATAATGTTAATGTTTTTAAACCAAATGTTAATGTTTCAACAAATAAATATATTTATAATTCAAATGGTATATTTATTCCTTTTGTAAATATTAAATCATGTGGTGAGGCTATTGCGAGCCAAATAGTAGAAGAAAGAAAAAATGGTTTATTTAAGAGCTTTAGTGATTTTAAGTTTAGATGTCCATTTTTAAATCAAAAGCTAATTGAGGCATTGGTATATGCTGGAGCGCTAGATATTTTTGGTGATACAAAAAAATCTATGCTCGATAATATCAGCAATCAGGATGAATTATTCTTAGAATATTTAGATGGTGTAGTTAAGACTAAAGAAGAATTTGATTATTCATATTTAAAGGAGAAGGAATTAGAATATTTAGGTATGAATATCGAATATAGTATTTATAATAATATTGAACAAAAATTAATTAAATATAAGGCTATTAAGCTAAAGGATGCAAAGCTTGGTAGTGAGGTTAGATTATTAATTGAATTTGTCGATGTTAAAACAATTAAGACTAAGAAAAATGATAGAATGCTTGTTGGTGAGCTTCAAGATGAAACTAAGAAGGTTAGATTTGTTATTTTCCCTAATGTATTAAATGAAATAAGTGATAAAATTATGAGAAATAATTTATATTTAATTAAGGGAAAATATGAAAATGATAATAAGGGTTTTAACTCAGTTATTATCGATAAATTAGCTTTAATAAAATGATAATGAACGATGGTTATTTTTGAATAATCATCGTTTTTTTTTAATAAAATATTTTATTTTATTAGAGTTAGTTAGTACTAACATTTAAAAAACAGAATTTTTGTTTACTAAAACGTTTTCAAAAGCCTTTTTTAAAGAGTGAAAGTATTTTATAATTAAAAAGAACTACTAAAAGCATTTTAAAAACTAAATAAGCATACAAGGGGGCTAATATGAAGTTAAGAATAGAGGCTGTAAACCAGATTAAAGAAATCTGTGCTAGATATAAGGATGAACCAAGTCCTTTAATGCTAGTCTTAGCAGATGTTCAAAATGAATATGGTTACATACCACTAGAGGTTCAAGAAATTATATCAGAGGAATTGAATATTCCAGTATCAGATATTTATGGTGTAGTTACTTTCTACAGCTTTTTCTCACTAAATCCAAAGGGAAGATATGTTATTGGTGTATGTATTGGTACTGCATGCTACGTCAAGGGCGGCCAAAATGTATTAGATAAATTTAGTGAATTATTAAAAATTAAGGTTGGTCAAACTACAAGCGATGGCTTGTTCACACTAGATGCATTAAGATGCATTGGTGCGTGTGGTATTGCTCCAGCAATTTCAATTAATGGTACTGTTTATCCAAAGGTTAAACTATCAGATGTTGATAAGATTATTAAGGAATATAAAGAGAAGAAGATGGAGTAGAATATGAGCACAATAAAGACTGTTAAGCAATTAGATGATAAAATTGTTTCTTGTACTAAAGCATTTGAAGATAAGCTTAAAGGCTCAAATGGTAAAAGAAGTGTTACTATTTGTGGTGGTACAGGCTGCTTATCTTCTAAATCACAAGAAATTTTAGAAGAATTTAAAAAACAAATAAAAGAAAATAAGCTTGAGGATAAGGTTGAGGTAAATATGGTAGGCTGCTTCGGCTTCTGTAGCCAAGGACCTTTCGTTAAAATCTATCCTGAAGATACTTTTTACCATGCAGTTAAGGTATCTGATGTAGCTACTATTGTTAAGGAAGATTTAATTGGTGGTAAGGTTATAGAGGATTTATTATATGTTGACCCTTTAACAAATAATAAATGTAAGCGTCAAGAAGATATTCCATTCTATCAAAAGCAAATGCGTATTGCTCTTCATGGTTGTGGTGTTATAAATCCAGAAAAGATTGAAGAAGCATTAGGCTATGATGCATTTAAGGCTTTGAAGAAGACATTATCAATGTCTCAGCAAGAGGTTGTTGATGAAATTTCAAAATCAGGCTTAAGAGGTAGAGGAGGCGGAGGCTTCCCTACTGGTAGAAAATGGCAATTTGCATTAAACCAACAAAATGACACTAAATATGTTGTTTGTAATGGTGATGAGGGTGACCCGGGTGCATTTATGGATAGATCTATCCTAGAAGGTAACCCACTTTCAGTAATTGAAGGTATGATGATTGCTGGTTATGCTATTGGTGCTCAAAATGGTTATTTCTATGTAAGAGCTGAATACCCAGTAGCTGTAGGAAGAATTAGAAAAGCAATCGCTCAAGCTGAAGAAATAGGCTTGTTAGGCGATAATATTTTAGGCTCTGGCTTCAACTTCAGAGTTCATATCAGACTTGGTGCTGGTGCGTTCGTTTGTGGTGAGGAAACTGCCTTATTAAACTCAATTGAAGGTAAGCGTGGTATGCCAAGACCTCGTCCACCATTCCCAGCAGTATCTGGCTTATGGGGTAAGCCAACAATTATTAATAACGTTGAAACATATGCAAATGTTCCATACATTATGCGTGTTGGTGGAGAAGAATTCGCTAAGATTGGTACTGAAAAGTCTAAGGGTACTAAGGTATTCGCATTAGGTGGTAAGGTTAAAAACGTTGGTTTAGTTGAGGTTCCAATGGGAACAACAGTTAGAGAGCTTGTTTATGATATTGGTGGAGGTATTCCAAACAATAAGAGATTCCAAGCTATTCAAACTGGTGGTCCATCAGGTGGATGCTTAACTACAACTGAGCTTGATACTCCAATCGATTATGATAACTTAATTGAAAAGGGCTCAATGATGGGTTCTGGTGGTGCCATCGTTATGGATGAGGATAACTGTATGGTTGACGTAGCTAAGTTCTATTTGGAATTTATTTGCGATGAATCATGTGGTAAATGCTCTCAATGTAGAATTGGTACTAAGAGATTACTAGAAATTTTAACAAAAATAACTGACGGAAAAGGAACTATGGAGGATTTAGATAAATTACAAGAATTATCTAAGTCTATTAGAGTAGGTTCTTTATGCGGTTTAGGTCAAACAGCATCTAACCCAGTATTATCAACTATTGCTAAATTTAAGGATGTCTATATTAGACACATTGTTGATAAGAAATGTGATGCAGGTGTTTGTAAGAATTTAATTGAATATAGTATTGATCCAAATTTATGTAGGAAGTGCTCACTTTGTGCTAGAGGCTGTCCTGTTAATGCTATTACAGGCGTTGTTGGCAAGGAAGCATTTAAAATTGATACAGCAAAATGTATTAAATGCGGAAGTTGTATTGCATCTTGTAAATTTGGTGCTATTAAGCGTGGATAGGAGGGGAATGTTATGTCTTTAGTTAATATTAAAATCGAAGGTCATGATTATAAAGTTGAAGATAATCTAACAATATTACAAGCAGCTAGAGCTTGTGGATATAATGTTCCAACACTATGCAGCTGGATGAACGGACGTTGCTCTTTAGCAAGCTGTAGAGTTTGTCTTGTAGCAGTAAAAGGTGAAAGAAGATTAGTTCCTGCCTGTGCATATCCTGTAAGAGAGGGCTTAGAGGTCATGATTAATGATCCAACAGCTATTGAAGCAAGAAGAACATCAGTTGAATTAATCCTATCTAATCACTCAATGAATTGCCAATCATGTGCAAAAAATGGTCATTGTGAATTATTAGAGGTTTCAAAAATTGTTGGTGCAAGAGAAAATATGTATGAGGGTGAAAAGACACCTGTAACATATGATGATTTAGCTCCAGCATTAATTAGAGATACTTCAAAATGTATTTTATGTGGAAGATGTATTGAAACTTGTAAAGAGGTTCAAGGTATCGGTATTTTAGGCTTTGAAGGTAGAGGCTTTAATACAATAGTTTCTCCAGCTGAAAATAGAAGCTTTAGTCAGGTTCCATGTATCCAATGTGGTCAATGCGTTAACGTATGTCCAACTGGTGCGTTAATGGAGCATTCTGAAATTGATAAGCTAGATAAGGCTTTTGCTGAAGGAAAGATTGTAATTGTTCAAACTGCACCTGCAGTTAGAGCTGCAATTGCAGAAGAATTTGGCGAAAGAGTTGGTACATCTGGAACTGGTAAGATGGTTGCTGCCCTACATAGACTAGGATTCTATAGAGTATTTGATACTAACTTTGCTGCTGATTTAACTATTATGGAGGAAGCAAATGAATGGATTCATAGATTGTCTACAAAGGCAACTACTCCAATGATTACTTCATGCTCTCCAGGCTGGATTAATTACATTGAATATTATTATCCTGAGTTATTAGGCCATCTTTCAAGCTGTAAATCACCTCATGAAATGATGGGTGCAATTATTAAATCATATTATGCAGAAAAGCATAATTTAGATAGATCACAAATTTGTGTTGTATCTATTATGCCTTGTGTAGCTAAGAAATATGAAAACAAGCGTCCAGCTAATTCAGTAGATGGTATTGCTGATGTTGATGTTGTTTTAACAACAAGAGAATTAGCAAGATTAATTAGAAGAGCTGGTATTACTTGGAAGAAGCTACCTAATGAAGAATTTGATAATGATTTATTAGGTGAATATAGTGGTGCTGGTGTTATCTTTGGTGTTACTGGTGGTGTTATGGAGGCTGCCGTAAGATCAGCTTATAACATTTTAACTGGTGATGAATTAGAGCCAGTTGAATTTGAACCAGTAAGAGGCTTTAAAGGAATTAAGGAAGCATCTTTAACAATTAATGGTGCTACATATAATATTGCAGTAGCTTCTGGTATGAAAAATGCTAAGGTATTATTAGAAGATATTAAGGCTGGAAAGTCTAAATATCAATTTATCGAAATCATGGGTTGTCCTGGTGGATGTATTAATGGTGGTGGTCAACCAGCTATTAAAGAAATCTTCTTGCCTAATGAGGATGATGATATTTTAGAAACATATATGCAAAAACGTGCAAATGTTTTATATGAGGAAGATAAATCTAAACAGGTTAGACGTTCTCATTTAAATAAGGATATTCAATTCTTATATAATGATTATCTAAAGGAACCAGGCTCTGAGCTTGCTCATAAGCTTTTACATACTAAGTATAATTCAAAGAGAGAAAAGTATCCTGATTTAAATAAATAAAAAAATTGGTGCATTTTATGATGCACCTTTTTTTGACATGTAGTATAATAGAATAAATAGAGGTGATTTTCGATGACAAAAGTTTTAGTATTAGAGGATACTTTTTTAGGTAAAAAAATACTTGGCTATTATAATGAATTTGAGATTATTCCATATAATTTTGTAAGATTTAGTGATGGTGAAATGTGCGTTGAATTACAAAAGCCTGTAAGAGGTGATGATGTAATTGTTGTTTCATCTATTAATGAGCCTGTAAATGATAATTTAGTTAAGGTTATTATTTGTGCTGATGCCTTAAAGAGAGCTTCAGCAAAATCAATTACATTGATTGCGCCATATTTGGGCTATTCTCGTCAGGATAGAAGAGCTAAGCCTTGGCAGCCAATTACTGCAAGATTAATTGCCGATGTATTACAGGTTTCAGGTATTAATCGAATTACAACATGTGACCTACATGCTAGCCAAATTGAAGGCTTCTATTCTATTCCAATTGATAATATTCCAGTACTTCAAATTTTAGGACATAGATGGAGAAAGGAAGTTTCTGATGTTGCCGCAAATGATTTAGTAGTTGTATCACCAGATGCTGGTGGTGTTACAAGAGCTAGATTATTTATGAATGAGGCTAAGATTCCTAATCTAGCTGTTATTAATAAATATAGAGAAAAAGCTAATGTTGTTTCATCTATGCAGGTTATTGGAGATATCAAGGATAAGATTGCGGTTATAATAGATGATATGGTTGATACTGGTGGAACACTAATGAGAGCGGCAACAGAATTAAAGTCACTTGGCGCTAAGAAGGTTTATGTATATTGTACTCATGGTGTTTTATCTCAAGGTGCTATAGAAAAATTAAGTAATTTTGATGATATAGAAAAATTATTTATTACTGATACTATCGATAAGATGGATAAGCTAATTAATGATAAGATTGTATATGTTGATATTTCAGATATTATCATTGGTATAATTAATACATTTAGAGATGGTACATATATTTCAGATTTAATTGCTGGATTATTGAAATAGAATGAGGTAGCTTCGGCTACCTTTTATATTTAATTATTGAATTAAATATTGTATAATTGTATAAGGAGGTATTCGATATGCTAAATGAAGTTCATAAATTAAGAAAGCAGTTGAAGCTTACTCAAGAAGATTTAGCGAAGCTTGTCGGTGTAACAAGACAAACTATTATTTCTATTGAGCAAGGCAAATATATAGCATCACTACCTCTTGCACTTAAGATAGCCTCTATCTTTAAAGTACCTGTAGAGGAAGTTTTTAAATTGGAGGAATCTGAGTAATGGAAAATCAAGAACATTTAATTAAAATGACAAAAATAAAGCTCGTCATTATGAGCTTATCTACAATATTACCTATTTTACTTTTAGTTATATTTCAATTTTGTATAAGTGATTTATTTCAAGAGGGTACAGTAGTTTATGATTTAATAGTATTTAGATATGGTATATTCGCCTTACTTGAATGCTATATCGGATCTAAGATAGCTAAATATATTAAGATTTTAACTAGTATAGATTATGCTTCTAGTGAAGTAATTAGAAAAAATGATGAAAGAAATAAATTCATCAAATTAAAAACTGAATCTTTTACAATTAAGATTGTTATCTATTTAATGGGTATAGCCTTAATTGTTACAGCTTTTATTAATAGATATGTTTTCTATACATTATTAGGAGTATTACTTGTTAATTTAGTTACTTATTTTATAGTTAAAATTTATTATTCTAAAAAATACTAAAAAGGGGTATTTATGAGCCGAAGAACAAGAAGAATATTAAAAATAACCGGCTTTACAGTCGCATTAATTGTATATGTCTTAATATCTATTCACGTTGGTATGACAAAGGATCATGTTACTAGACAGGATGCAGCTATTCGTGACTTTTTTTATAATGCTCGTGGCGAAAAGTTCGGCTTTTGGTATTGGTTTTTTAGAATAATGACTGAATTTGGTGATTTTATATTTATAGGAATAATACTTGTTATAATGGCAATTGTAACAAAGCTAGATTATAGATTTATTACCTGCCTTGTTGGACTACTACTTGCCATTGGAACAAATGTTATTGTTAAAAATATTTATTTAAGAGAAAGACCTTTTGCTGAGATGAGATGGCAGGAAGAAATTACATCATCATTCCCATCAGGACACTCTACAGCGGCAGGTTTTATGTACACATATATAGCCTATATTTGTTATCACTTAAATATTAAAAAGAGCACTAAGCTTTTAATATTTATTGGAGCTTTATCTTTAATATTTACAGTAATGATTTCAAGAATGGTTTTAGGTGTTCATTATTTTACTGATGTACTTGCTGGTCTTTCATCTGGTGTCATGATGTCATGTCTTACAATGGTTGTTTATCATTGGTGTGAAAATAATAATATTTTAACTGAGGGCTTAATTAGCTATATTAAGCATCATAAAAAGGATGAAGATGAATGAGAAGAATTTATTATATTATTTTTCTAATGTTAATTTTATTACTTTCTTCCTGCAATAAGCTTGTTGTCACAAAATGTAATTTGATTTCTGCGATGGATACTACAATTTCCATCACTTTTTATAATGATGATAATGCTGATGAGCATTATAAATATATTAAAAATTTATATCAAAAGTATTCTAATTTATTAGATAATTATAGTGGAAATAATAATTTATGTGATTTAAATAGCAATAGAACAATTGAATCACTAGAACTAAAAAATGTAATTGATGAAGCATTAAAGCTTAAAGATGATACTAATGGTTATTTTAATCCACTTATAGGTAGGCTTTCTAAAAAATGGAAGGAAGCTATTTCTAATAATGAAGTATTATCAGATGAAATAATTGAAGAAGAATTAGATATTATGAATTCATCTTCAATTGAAATAGAAGGTAATACTATTTCAATTACTGGAGATGCAGATATAGATTTAGGTGGATTTGCTAAAGGGTATGTTACAAAACTAGCTATAGATTATTTGAAGGAAAACAATGTTGATGGTTATTTAATTGATGCTGGTGAATCAACTGTAGCCCTAGGTAAAAAGGGTAGTGATGATTTTAAGGTTTTACTTGAGGCACCATATCAAAAAAAAGAAATTAAATTATTATCCTTAAGTAATAATTCTATTTCTACATCAAGCGGTAAGTATCAAAATAAGATTATTAATGATATTAGATATCACCATTTAATTAATCCTTATACGGGCTATCCTGCAAATATTTATGATAATGTAAATATAATTATGACAGATCCTATGGTGGCAGATGCCTATTCAACAGCTATTTTTGCTATGGAATTAGATGATGCTAAAAGCTTTATTAATAATAAAGGAATTAAAGCTATTTTATATAAGAACGGAGAAATAATTTTTGATAACATATGAAAAAAATAAGAAATGATATTATTTTAATTGTTTCCATTTTAATAATTGCATTAATTATTTTTTTAGTTTTTAGATTAAATCAAAAAAATGATAATTTAGTCTGTGAAATATATAAAGATGATGTTTTATATAAAGAAGTTAGATTAGACCATGAAGAAAATATAAAAATAGAAACTGATGGTGGCTATGTTATTATTGTAATAACACCAAATGATGTTTCATTTACTGAGGCAAGCTGCCCAGATCAAATTTGTGTTCATCAGGGTAAAATTAATCAAAGTGGTCAAACTATAACATGCTTACCAAATAAAATATATGTTAAGCTAGTAGGTAAAGGAGCTGATGTTGTAGTATGAATATAAGAAGATTAGCTATAATATCAATGCTACTTGCGGCAGCCATAGTCGTTAATTATTTAGAAAGCTTAATTCCTATGGTTGTTCCAGGTGTAAGACTTGGTCTTGCGAATGTTATTATTTTAATAATGCTATATGAATTTAAATGGCATGAGGCATTAGCTGTTGATATTTTAAGAATATTGATTGTTTCATTAATTAGAGGATCATTTTTAACTCCAGCGTTTTATATGTCTATTACTGGAGGAATCCTATCATATTTAGTTATGCTACTTTTTTCTAAATTGAAATTTTTCTCACCTATTGGTGTTTCAGTTTTAGGAGCTATAGCTCATGCGACAGGACAAATTATCGCATGTATGATTATTATTTCACTTGATAGTGTGATATATTATTTACCTTTTATTGCGATATTAAGTGTATTAACTGGTATTCTTTCAGGTGTTATTGTTAGAATATATTTAAAAAGAAGTATTACAAATAGATTCTTAGGAGATGGTAAAGTTGAAGAAGAAAATATTTAGTTTATTACTTTTATTATTTATATTTTTAACTAGCTGTCAGGTTAAACAGAATTCTATAACTCCAGCCTCTAAGGCAACCTATTCAGCAGTAAGCTATAGCTTTACTGATGAGGACTATAAGTATGCCTATGAGGTTATTGATGAAATTAAGGCTGTTGTAGAAAAGGCTGAAGATGGAAATAGACTTATAGAATTAAATGATTGGATAAATTCTGAAAGAACAAAATTGGGCTATTATCGTCAAATTGAGTCTGTTAATTATTATATGACAGGTAATACTGATTATAGTGATAGACAAGATTATTTATATGAGGTATTACTAGATTTATATAAAGCTCAATTAGATATTTATGAGCCTGTTTCTAAGAATGCTTTAAGAGATGTATTTTATGGTGATCAATCAGATGAAGAAATCAAGCGTACTATAGAAGCGGCAAGTAGAGAAAAGAAGCTTTTACCAAAATATAAAGAAAAAGAGGAATTACAAAATAAGGCAGTTGCTATTAATGATCCTGAGGCTATGAAGCCTATTTTAGTTGATACAGTTAAGCTTAATGGTGAAATTGCTGAAATTGCTGGAAGCTCTAATTTTTTAGAGTATGCCTTTGATAAAACATATCATAGAGGATATGATTATGAAGCCGCAAGCATCTTGTTAAAAAATATTGGAGATTATGTTATTCCACTTAAGGAAGAAATTGATAAATTATATTATGATGCTTGCTCATATGTAACACCAAATGATGCAAAAGAAATAGTTAAGCTTGCAGATTCTAGCTATAGTGATTTTTATAATGTAATTAATTCTTATACAACAGCACTTGGTGGCGATATTAATAATATTTACAACAATCTATTAAAGAGTAAATATTTATTCGTTTCATCTGAGGCAACAGCTATTAAGGCTGGCTGGACAGATTATTGGAGCCACGATAATACACCTGTAATGTATTTAGGTCCTGATTATTATAGATGCGTAAATACATTTACTCATGAATTTGGACATTATTTAAATTTTAAGCTAACAGATGGTGGATGTAATGATTTTGATGTTTGTGAAACACAATCACAATCAAATGAAGCATTATTCCAAATTTATTTAAGAAATAATTATAATAATTTATCTACAAATGGCAAAAAGGTTTTAAATTATAACTGGCTAAAAGAAAAGCTATATTCTATTGTAACATGTGCTTGTGTTTATGCCTGTGAGGAGGCATTATATAAGGCAAAGAATTTATCAGTTGATAATGTATATGATATTTGTAAGAATGCATTAAAATCATATCAATTTAATGTTGATATTGATAATGCAGTTAAATATGCAATACTTGCATCTGCATCATCACCAGCATATTATATTAGCTATTCAACATCTGGTATTTCATCTGTGGCTATGTATAAGATGGCATTAGATAATTTTAATGATGCAGCAGCTACATATTTAGAATTAGTTAAGATTAGGGATGATTATTCATATCCTGAAGGGTTGATTCCTCTAGGTATTACAAATGCACTAGATGAGGATGAAGTAGAAAAACTATGTAATATTTCAAATTTTAGGTAGGTACAATATGAAATTAGGAAATTTTGGTATAACAACAGAAGAAATAAGCTTAAAACAAATTAAGCAAAACACAAATAAATTTAATATTACTCCAAAATATAAAAAGTCTATTGAGAAGGTAAATAACAATTTATATTTAGTTAAATTAATTTTTGATATTAAAAATGATGAAAAAACTATTTTTCCATTTGATATGCATATGACAATGGTTGGAACATTTGAAATATTTGAGGCTACTGATTATGAAATTAATACATTTTTAAATGTTAAGGCAGTAGATATAATGTTTCCATATTTAAGGGCTGCAGTATCAGGTGTTACAGGAGCGGCAATGCTTCCACCTGTTATGCTTCCAATAGCGCCAGCTGATAAATTATTTGGCCAAGAAAATGATTTTGCCACAGGAGAAATAATTAATTAAGATCTTAGGATAACCCTAAGATTTTATTTTTGTATCATTTGAAAACGTTTTCTTGTATTCCGTTTTTTAAAAATTTAAAAAAGTCCTCTATTATTTTATGAATACAAAAATTTAAGGAGGACTAAATTGTGAAAAAAAGTATTCTGTTTTTGGTTAGTTTATTATTTTTAATTTTTATAAGTGCGAATGCTAAGGCTGAAATATTGCCTGAGGGAAATGAGGGCTTATATTATACTGGAGGATATTATCCTTGTTACTATGACTATGAATTTAATTATTTAGTTGGAAGAGATCGTATTTTAGAAACTGATGGATTAATGTCAGGCTTAAATAATGTAATGAAGGAAACAAAGGCTTCAGTTTCTGCTAGCTGGGAGGGGATGTATAGACGTGTTGATGGCGATGAAACAGTTAATTTTTCGTGCTGTGTTGATTTGAATGGTTCAGTTATTACAAAATTAACATATCAAATTAATTCTAAAACTGTTTATGTGTTAGAAAGAGAAAACAATTATTATGTAGCTAAAACTAATATACCGGTAGATTTAAATCGGTGTGCTGGAACAAGAAATCAATTATTTGAAATGGTTTATAGTGATAATCATTTCAATTCTAATCTTGATTTCAGTAAGGCTTTACATGTTGCAGGAAGCTTTGATACTTCAGTTTTATCTTTGCTTTTTGGTTATAAGGTGTTTGAAAATGATAAATATTTAGATAAGTCATTATATTTTATTGTGGATTCATGTAATCCTTTAACTGATGAAGATATTATAAAATCATTAAATGTAAGTGATGTAACTTGTGGAAAAATATCTACATCAAATATATCAATTATTGATAGTGATTATAAAATTATTAATGATTATGTAACACCTGGTGTGTATGATTTAACAATAAAAGCTTGGGATTTTAGTGGTAATATTACTTATCAAAAGTGTAAAGTAGTATCGGCAGATGTGACAGCTCCAACTATTACTAGTGTTAATACTTTGAAAGCTAAGGCAAATGAATTATTGACTGAAGAAGATATTTTGAGTTGTTTTAATGCGGTAGATGAATATAGTAATGTCACACTTGAAATTGAAAAGGATAATTATTCAGCTAATTATCAAAATGTTGGACAGTATACTGTTTCTGTTATAGCAAAGGATGAGGCCGGAAACGAAGCTAGAAGTAGTGTTTTAATTGATGTTGAAGATAATACGGCCCCAACTATTACATATAATGAGACATATATAACAACTGATTCTCCTATAAGTATGGCTGATTTAAAGGCTATGATTACTATATATGATGATTTGGATGGAATTATTACCGAATATGATATTAATGATTGTGATGACTATTTTGGACATCCATATATTCCAGGTGAATATGAATTTGAAATAGAAGCTTCAGATAGTCATGAGAATTCTACGACTTTTTTTATTTCACTTTATGTTGTAGATAAGGCAGGCCCAACAATAGAGGTTCCTACATATACACTTTTGTTAAATAAAGGTGAAATAGTTACAAGAGAACAAATATTAAATATATTAAAGGCAACAGGTCAAATTACATCTATGGAAAAAACTGTCTTAAACTCTTTGTATTTTTCTACACTAAATCCAGAAGGTGAATACGACTTAGAGGTTATATCAGATGGCGAGGTTTTCCATGATACAATTAGATTTGTTGATAATAAAAAAGATAATATAGATGATAGCTTCTATAATATACCTATTAAAAAGGAAGAAAACAATAACACAAACTACTATATAATTTTAGGAATAAGTGTTGGTGTTATCATAATATTAAGTGCTTTAGGTGTAATTATCTATAAAAAGAAACATTAGAAAAATAATATTATCTATTGTATAATTACTACAGGTGATTTATATGATGGATAATATTTGTGCTATCGCTACTGCCTATGGTGTTGGAGCTATATCTATTATTAGATGCAGCGGACCAAATGCGATAGAATTAGTAAATAATATTTTTAAAGGAAAAAATTTGACAACTTGTAAATCTCATACTATTCATTATGGCTATATTATGGATAAAGATGAAGTTGTTGATGAGGTTTTATGTAATATTTATAAGGCACCAAATTCATTTGATGGAGAAAATTGTGTTGAAATAAATTGTCATGGCGGTGTTTATGTAACTAATTTAGTTTTACAAACATTACTTTCAAATGGATTTAGACTTGCTGAAAGAGGAGAATTCTCAAAAAGAGCTTTTTTAAATAAGAGATTAGATTTAACTGAGGCTGAATCTATTATGGATATAATTTCAGCTAATAATAGATTGGCATTAAAATCATCTACTAATTCACTTAGAAGTAAAACTAAAAATATGATTACCTCATTTAGAAATGAGATATTAGATATATTAGCTAAAATAGAGGTTAATATCGATTATCCTGAATATGAGGATGCGGTTGATATGACTCATAATATTTTAAAGCCAATGGTTGAAAAGCTAATTAATGAAATGAATGAAATATTAGAAAATTCAAAGATTTCTACCATCTTAATATCTGGTATTAAGACAGCTATTATTGGTAAGCCTAATGTTGGTAAATCAAGTTTATTAAATATGCTTCTTGATGAGGATAAGGCTATTGTTTCAAATATTGAGGGTACAACCAGAGACTTAGTTGAAGGAAGCCTAAATATTGGAAATATTACTTTAAATTTAGTTGATACTGCAGGTATTAGACAAAGTAGCGACTATGTAGAAGAAATAGGTATAAAGCGTAGTAAAAAGGCTATAGAGGAAGCTGATTTAATATTACTTGTTTTAGATTCATCTAAGAAGTTAGAAGATCTAGATTATGAATTATTAAAGCTTACTGAAAATAAGAAAAGAATTATTATTGCTAATAAGATAGATTTAAATTCTTGTTGGAATATGGATGATGCAGTATTAATATCTACCACTCAAAATAAGGGTATAGAAGCTTTAATTAAAAAGATTTACGAAATTACTAATGTATTAGAGCTAGATGTTGATTCTGATAAATATTTAAATAATAATAGACAGGTTAATTTAATGAATAAGGCACTTATTGCCTTAAATAGTGCTTATGATTCAATTAATAATTTAGTTGATATTTCGCTTATTGAAATTGATATTAAAGAAGCATTTGATAATTTGGGTGAAATAACAGGTGAGGCATATCCAGAAGAATTAATAGATGCCTTATTCACTAAATTCTGTTTAGGAAAATAGGTGATGGTATGACAGAATATGAAAAGATGCTTGCTGGAAAAATATATTCTATTATAGATAAGAAAACAGCTGATTTAGCACATAATCAGCATAATTTAGTTTTAGAATTTAATAAGTTATATGATGGCGATCCTAAAAAACAAGAATTATTGAATAAGATTTTTCCAAATCATAATGGCGAAATATATATTCAAGGTAATTTATATGTAGATTATGGAGTTCATACATATATTGGAGATCATTTCTTTGCAAATTATGGATTAACTATTTTAGATGTTTGTCCTATAACTATTGGAGATAATTGTTTCTTTGGACCTAATGTAGGGCTTTATACACCACTTCATCCATTAAGATACCAAGAAAGAAATAAATATTATGATGAAGGGGCTAAGAGCTTTACTGATAAAGAATATGGAGCACCTATAAAAATTGGAAATAATTGCTGGTTTGGAGGAAATGTTATTGTTCTTCCAGGTGTAACAATTGGAGATGGCTGTGTAATTGGAGCTGGTTCAGTTGTAACACATGATATACCAGATGGTTATTTAGCATATGGTAATCCATGTAAGGCTATAAGAAAAATAACAGAAGAAGATTCTATCTATAAAAAGAAAGAATTATTCTAGATTAAATTAAGACGATTTATTCGTCTTTTTTTGTTTAATGAAAAAATATATTGAAATAAATTTTTAATTATGATTCTATATAAATGAAGAATAAAAAGAGGTTAAAAAAATGAATAAGATTCTAAACAATTATTCTAGTAAAAATGATGTTAATATTTGTCAGATAGTAGCCTATAAGAATAATAAGCTTGAGCTTGTTGCTTCTAAGAATGGCTTTAAGAAGGAAGACACAATGACTGTCTTTTCTGTAACTAAGTCTATAACATCACTACTTGTTGGTATAGCCATTGATAAGGGCTATATTAAAAGTGAAGATGATTATGTTATGGATTATTTTAAGAATTATGAGCCAAAAAGAGGCGAAAAGACAATTTATGATGTTAAAATAAAACATCTACTTACAATGACCGCCCCATCTAAGGGAAAAAGTGAGCCTTGGAAGAAGGTTTGTACATCTAATGATTGGACTTATACAACCCTAGATATATTAGGTGGAAAAGATGGCATTAAAGATGAATTTAAATATAGGACCTTAATAGTTCAAATACTTCTTGGAATAATTAAGAATAGCTCTAAAATGAATGTTTTAGATTTTGCGAATAAGTATTTATTTGAACCACTTGGAATAGAACCTAGAACAAACGCTAATTGCTTTAGCGCTGAAGAACAAAGAGCTTATGTAATGAATAAGGGTGATCATGGCAAGGTATGGTTCTTAGATCCTACTGGTATGCCAACAGCTGGCTGGGGCTTATCACTTTCAGCCTATGAAATGGCACAAATAGGCTTAATGGTATTAAATAAGGGTGTTTATAAGAAACAAAGAATAGTTAGTGAAAGCTGGATAGAAAAGATAGGTAAATCATATATATCCCTAGATTATACCTTTGGAGACCAGGACTATGGATATTTATGGTGGTTACCTCATAGAACATCTAATGTTATTGCCGCAATAGGTGATGGTGGTAATGTAATATACGTTAATTATGATAAAAGTGTAGTTGTTGCGGTAACAGGCTTTTTTAAGCCTTTAGTATTTGATAGAATTAAGTTTATAGAGGAAAATATAGTAAAGGCGCTAGATTAATATGGATAAAAGAAAAAGAATATTTTATTCAAAATATGTATCAAATATAAAAAATATTAGAATTAATAATGAAAATATATTAGATAATATCGATTCTATAAAGCTTTATTATAATGATGGTAAAGCATTAATTAAAAATAAATCTATTTTAATTGATGATGAGGAAAAAAGAAAAAAATATAGTCCTTTATTTAAATCACCTGTAGAAAATATATTTATTCTTAATAAAGAGCGTATTAATGATGAAATGTATGAGGCAAATCATATCCTACCAAATTATACATATATTACTGCCTTAGTATATGTAAATGGCATAATATCACTTGTCTCATATAATAAGAATGATGATATCCATCAAGAAGTAAAAGCTTTTATTAAAGAAAAGAAAAAAGCGATAAAAATTGAAAGAAGAAAAATAAAAGAAAAAGAAGAGGATGAATTCTTTGAAAAGCTTCTTTTATATGAATTATTAGATTAATTCGCCATCAACTGATGGCTTTTTTATTTATCAGTGTTGACAAGTATACTTTGCAAGCATATAATATGTTTGACAAGTTAACTTGGCAGAGGTGATTATATGTCTAAATTATTTATTTACTATAGCTACTATGGAAGTGGAGATGTAGTAGCTAATTATTTACAGGAAAAGGGCTATGAAATAAGAAAGGTTGAATCAAAATTAAAATTAAGCAAGGTCTTTTTGTTTGCGATGCTTGGTGGGGGCTTTAAAGCCGTAATGAATAAAAAGCCTAAGCTAATTAATTATGATTCTGATGTTTCTTCTTATGATGAAATAGTTATTGGCTCACCTATTTGGAATGATAGGCTAGCTCCAGCAATTAATTCAGTTTTAAAACAAACAAATTTAAGCAATAAAAAATTAACGTTTGTATTTTATAGTGGCTCAGGCTTTGGTAAGCATGCCACTAATAAGGTTATAAAGCTTTATAACGCTTCAGTAATTAATTTAAAGGAGCCTAAAAAATACAAAGACGAATTAAAAAAATTGGAGGAATTATAATGGATAAGGATGAAATATTAAAAAAAGCCCAAAATGATAATAAGGGCTCAGATTTGGCAGATATTAATTCACAACAAAAGGGAGCTTATATAGCTTATTTTGTTGGTATATTTGGAATAATTATTGTTAATATAATTGAAGGAATAGCATTAAATAGAATTAATTATGGTGCTGATTTTATAATGTGCTTGATGATTGGTGTTGCCTTCTTATATAAATTTGTTAATTTAAAAAAGAAACATGAGCTTTTTGTTACAATTTGCTATTTTTCTTTAACTATAATGTTTTTAGTATTTTGGATTTTACAGCTTGTAAGGGTGTGGTAATATGAATGAATCATTAGTATTACAAAATAATGTAGCTAAGGTTAGAAAAGAA
>JAEEGL010872410.1_pt1 | contig 34869 bp, 22 predicted proteins | sample 9134231 | NCBI WGS metagenome assembly JAEEGL01 (sample SAMN16246548, study PRJNA631951) | gut metagenome | biome: gut microbiome; feature: rumen; material: fiber-attached | host: Bos | place: Iran: Karaj | collected 2018-10
CATCCTGGTGCCCGAGAGCTTTAACGATAAGAACCCTATTTCAGAAGATTTGAAAGCCTTCTACGAATATCACTCTATCCTGATGGAGCCGTGGGACGGTCCTGCCGCACTGCTGTTTAGCGATGGTCGCTACGCAGGCGGAATGTTGGACCGCAACGGTCTGCGCCCCAGCCGCTACACCATCACCAAGCAAGGTATGATGGTAGTAGCCTCTGAGGTTGGCGTGATGGACTTTGAGCCAGGCGATGTGGTTTCGAAGGGACGTCTGCAGCCAGGAAAGATTCTGCTGATTGACACCCAGGAAGGCAAAATTTACTACGACGGCGAGATTAAGGAGAAGCTGGCCAAGGCTCATCCTTATCGCGAGTGGCTGAACGAGAACCGTGTGCAGCTGGAGAAGCTGAAGAGCGGACGTCATGTGGACAACGGTGTGAGCGATCTGAACGCCAAGCTCGTCACCTTCGGATTCGGTCAGGAGGACATTGACAAGACCATCATCCCTATGGCCACAGCCGGACAGGAGCCTGTAGCTGCGATGGGTAACGACACCCCGCTGGCTGTCATCTCCGACCGTCCACAGGTGCTGTTTAACTACTTCCGTCAGCAGTTTGCACAGGTTACCAACCCTGCCATCGACCCTATCCGCGAGGAACTTGTAATGAGTCTTACCGAATACATCGGTGCCGTAGGAACCAACATCCTGACCCCCGATGCATCGAACTGCAAGATGGTGCGCCTGCCACAGCCAGTTTTAACCAACACACAACTTGATATACTTTGTAACATCCGCTACAAGGGCTTTAACACCAAGAAGTTGCCTATCGTGTTTGAGATAGCCAAGGGTGAGGAAGGCTTGCGCCAGGCTATGGACGACCTGTGCCACCAGGCCGAAGCCAGTGTAGACGAGGGTGTTAACTATATTATCCTTAGCGACCGCGACCTTGACGATACGCACGCCGCCATCCCATCGCTGTTAGCTGTCTCAGCTGTTCACCATTATCTGATTAGCGTGGGTAAGCGCGTGCAGACAGCCCTGATTGTTGAGAGCGGTGAGATTCGCGAGGTGATGCACGCCGCCCTGTTGTTGGGCTACGGAGCCAGCGCCCTGTGCCCATACATGACGTTTGCCGTGCTCGACGATCTGGTGAAGAAACACAAGATTCAGGAGGAGTACGCTACCGCCGAGAAGAACTATATCAAGGCCGTAGACAAGGGCTTGAAGAAGATAATGAGTAAGATGGGTATCAGCACCATCCGTAGCTACCGCGGTGCCAAGATTTTTGAGAGCATCGGACTGAGCGAGGATCTGCTGCGCCGCTACTTCGGTACCGAGGTGAGCACCATTGGTGGTGTGGGCCTGAAGGAGATTGCCCGCGATGCCATCCATTTGCATAAACAAGGAATGGCGGTAGCAAATTCTTCACTCTTCACTCTTCACTCTTCACTTCCCAACAATGGCCAGTTTGCATGGCGTAAGGATGGTATTAAGCACGCTTGGAACCCAGAGACCATCGCCAAACTGCAGTTGGCTACCCGACAGGGCAACTACGATAAGTTTAAGCAGTGGGCTAAGCTGGTTGACGAGAAAGAATCTCCCATTTTTATCCGCGACTTCTTTGGATTTAAGAAGGCTGCTAAGCCAACACCTATCGACGAGGTGGAAAGCGTTGAGAGCATTGTGAAGCACTTTGTTACAGGTGCCATGAGTTTCGGTGCCCTGAGCATCGAGGCCCACGAGGCACTGGCACTGGCCATGAACAAGCTGGGCGCCCGCAGTAACACCGGTGAGGGTGGTGAGGACAACGCCCGCTACCACTCGGAGGTTGACGGTGTAAGCCTGAGCTCGAAGACCAAGCAGATTGCCAGTGGACGTTTCGGTGTAACCGCTGAATACCTGGTGAATGCCGAGGAGATACAGATTAAGGTGGCACAAGGAGCAAAACCTGGTGAGGGCGGACAGCTGCCTGGCTTCAAGGTGAACGAGATTATTGCCAAGACGCGTAATGCGATCCCTGGTATCTCGCTCATCTCTCCCCCACCTCATCACGACATTTACTCTATCGAGGACCTGGCACAACTCATCTTCGACCTGAAGAACATCAACCCCACAGCTGCTGTCAGCGTAAAACTTGTTGCCGAGAGTGGTGTAGGAACCATTGCCGCTGGTGTGGCTAAAGCTAAGGCCGACCTCATCGTCATCTCTGGTGCCGAGGGTGGTACAGGTGCTTCGCCTGCTTCGAGCATGCGCTTCGCAGGTATCTCTCCTGAGATCGGACTGGCCGAGACGCAACAGACACTCGTACGCAACGGCTTAAGAAACCAGGTTCGTCTGCAGACTGACGGTCAATTGAAGACTGCCAAGGATGTGATCATCATGGCGATGCTGGGTGCCGACGAGTTCTCATTCGGTACGCTGCCGCTCATCGTACTGGGCTGTGTGATGATGCGTAAGTGTAATACCAATACCTGTCCGATGGGTGTGGCGACGCAGAACCCGGAATTGCGCAAGCACTTCGAGGGACGCGCTGAGTACGTGGTGAACTTCTTCACCTTCCTGGCTGAACAGGTGCGCGAATACCTCGCAGAGATTGGTGTGAAGAGCCTGAAGGAGATCATCGGTCATACGGAGTTGATCGAAGTAAACACCGAGAATGCTACCGACAAGCAAAAGACCATCGACTTTGCCCGCTTGCTGCACAAGCCAGAGACCGACAAGGCTCTCTACTGGGATCGTGGCGCCTACACGAAGGTAACGGGCGTGAAGGACGAGGAGATGATCCGCGCTGCCCAGAAGGCCATCGAGAACCAGGAAGAGGTGACACTCGACTATGCCATCAAGAATACCGACCGTGCCGTGGGTACCATGCTGAGTGGTGTGATAGCCCAGAAATACGGCGAGGCAGGTCTGCCCGACTCGACGATCAAGATTAAGTTCAAGGGATCGGCTGGTCAGAGCTTCGGAGCGTTTGCGGTGAAGGGTCTCGACATCCGCCTGGAGGGTGAGACTAACGACTACTTCGGTAAGGGCCTCTCAGGTGGACGCATCTCGATTCTGCCCCCAGCCCGTCGCAGCGACGACTTCAAGGCCGAGGAGAACATCATCGCTGGTAACACAGGCCTCTATGGTGCCACCTCTGGTGAACTCTATATCAATGGTAAGGTGGGCGAGCGCTTCGGCGTGCGCAACTCTGGTGCCATTGCCGTCATCGAGGGCGCAGGCGACCATTGCTGCGAGTATATGACAGGCGGTCGCGTGGTGGTATTAGGAAAGACTGGCCGTAACTTCGCCGCTGGTATGAGTGGTGGTGTGGCCTATGTTTACGACCCTGACCATACCTTCGACTACTTCTGTAACATGGATATGGTGGAGCTCTCGTTGGTTGAGGACTCTGTATCGCGTAAGGAACTCTTGGAGCTCATCCGTCAGCATTATCTGCACACAGGCTCAGCCCTCGCAGGTCGCATGCTCGACGACTGGCACCGCTACATCGAGGATTTCATCCAGGTAGTGCCTATCGAGTACAAACGCGTGCTCGAAGAAGAGAAGATGAAGAAGCTTCACGAGAAGATCGCCGATATCCAGAGAGACTATTAGTAAAATGTAAAAATTAGAAAATGTAATAATGTAAAAATTAGAAAAAGTAATAATGTAAAAATTGTCGCATTTCATTTTTAAATTTTTAAATTCTTAAATTTTTAAATTTTACACAATGGGAAATCCAAAAGCATTTTTAGAGATACACCGCCAGGAGGCGGGTTACCGTCCGATTCACGATAGAATCCACGACTTTGGCGAGGTAGAGCAGACGCTCAATACCCGCGAACGCAAACTGCAGGCCTCGCGCTGTATGGACTGCGGCGTACCCTTCTGCCACTGGGCTTGTCCGCTGGGCAATAAGGCACCTGAATGGAACGATGCCCTGTACAAAGGCGATTGGGAACTGGCTTATCGTCTGCTCAGCAGCACCAACCCCTTCCCTGAGTTTACAGGTCGTATCTGTCCTGCACTCTGCGAGAAGGCCTGCGTGCTCAACCGTTTCAACCACGAACCAACCACCAACCGCGAGGATGAGGGTGCCATTACAGAGGCTGCCTTCCGCGAGGGTTATATCCAGCCGCGCACAGACATCGTGCGTAATGGTAAGAAAGTTGCCGTCATCGGTGCAGGACCTGCCGGACTCGCTGCCGCCAACGACTTGAACCTCATGGGCTATCAGGTCACCGTTTTCGAGAAAAACGAGGCCGCAGGTGGTCTCCTCCGCTACGGCATCCCTAACTTCAAACTCAACAAGGCCATCATCGATCGCCGCCTCCGTATCCTCGAGGCCGAAGGTATCGAGTTCAAGTACGGTGAGGCTGTAGAGGTAAACGACGCCTTTGCCAAGGAGTTTGATGCTGTAGTGATATCTACGGGTACGCCTACTGCCAGAGATCTGAAGGCCCCTGGTCGCGAACTGAAAGGCGTACACTTCGCCCTCGAACTGCTCTCACAGCAGAACCGCGTGCTGGCTGGTATGGAATTCAGCAAAGATGAACGCATCAGCGCCAAGGGAAAAGATGTCCTCGTGATCGGTGGTGGTGACACAGGCTCAGACTGCATCGGCACTGCCCATCGTCAGGGTTGCAAGAGCGTGACTCAGATTGAGATTATGCCCAAGCCCGTAGAAGGTCCCGAAGACCCACAGAACCCCTGGCCCGAGTGGCCGCGTACCCTCAAGACTACCTCAAGTCATGAGGAAGGTTGTACCCGCCGCTGGAACATCAACACCCTGGAGTTCTTGGGTGAGAATGGTAAGCTGACAGGTGTGAAGGTGCAGGAGATCGATTGGGAGCCAAATCCTCAGGGTGGTCGTCCCATCATGGTGGAGAAAGGTCAGCCGGAAATCATCAAGGCCGAACTCGTATTGCTCGCCATGGGCTTCCTGAAGCCTGAGCATCCGCAGTATGCAGACAATGTCTTCGTCTGTGGTGATGCCGCCAACGGAGCCAGTCTCGTGGTTCGCGCGATGGCTAGCGGCAAACAGACAGCCGCAAAGGTAGCCGCCTATCTCCAGCAATAGATTTCAAACACTTCATCATAATTCCCCGACATCCGCATGGAGTTCGGGGAATTTTAATATTTGACACTTTGCATGGAAATCACTGAATAAGCATGCAAGATGTAAGGAAAAAGACTTCTTCCACCCTTTAGGACTTTACAGAATGACAATTATTCATTTTTCAAAGCACAAAAAGGTTTATTTCTTTGGTGTTCTATGACTTTTTGCTTACCTTTGCAGTCGAAAAGTTGCAAAAAGAAAGAAAACAAAGCTTAAAAGTTGCAATATGGTACGAAAAACCAGATTTACGAAGATGCATGGTTGCGGAAACGACTATATTTATGTCAATACGATGGAGTATGACGTTCCCAACCCCTCTGAGGCAGCTGTCCAATGGAGTGACCGCCACAAGGGCATCGGGTCTGATGGATTGGTGCTGATTGGCAAATCGCCCGTGACGGAAGCTGATTTTTCCATGCATATCTATAATGCAGACGGTTCGGAAGCCATGATGTGTGGCAATGCGAGCCGCTGTATTGGCAAATACCTATACGACAGGAAGATCACAACACAAACTCAAATTCGTCTGCTCACGCTTTCTGGTGTCAAGGTGCTTGACCTGCATCTTGCCCCAGAAGGTGTAGTAGACTCCGTCACGGTGGATATGGGCGAGCCCATCTTCGAGGACGAACGCTTGTTTATGGCGAATCGCAGCATCAGTCAGGGCGTATTTGTATCGATGGGAAATCCCCATTACGTCATTTTCACGGACGACGTGGATCAAGTAGAAGAAACGGGGCGGGTACTCGAACACCATCCTGCCTTTCCCGAGCGATGCAATATAGAGTTTGCGAACCCCCTGTCGTCCCCCGAGGGGGTTGCTATTCGCACCCGTGTCTGGGAACGAGGCAGCGGCATCACACAGGCCTGCGGTACAGGCGCTTGTGCTACTGCAGTTGCCGCCGCACTGACGGGCAAGGCGGGCAGACAGTCGCAGGTAGTGATGGATGGCGGTACACTCAACATTGAGTGGCGCGAGTCGGACAATCACGTCTATATGACCGGCCCTGCCGAGTTTGTGTTCGATGGTGAAATCGAAATAAATTGTAAATAGGAAATCGTCAAATTGTAAATTGATATGGCACTAGTAAATATCCATTTCCTGAACCTGCAGAACAACTACCTGTTCGCCGACATCGCCAAGAAGGTGAACGCCTTCAAGGTGATGCATCCCAAAGCCGACGTGATATCACTGGGCATTGGTGACGTCACCCAGCCGTTGGCACCTGCCGTGGTGGAGGCGATGCACAAGGCCGCCCATGAGATGGGTACCATCAAGGGCTTTCGCGGCTACGGCCCTGAGCAGGGCTACGACTTCCTGCGTGAGGCCATCTTGAAGAACGACTTCCTAACGCGAGGCGTACACCTCAGTGCCGACGAGATTTTCATCAATGACGGAGCGAAGAGCGACACGGGTAACTTCCAGGAACTGCTCCACTGGGACAACTTCATTGGTGTTACCGACCCTATCTATCCCGTCTATATCGATTCGAATGTGATGATTGGTCGATGCGGTAATTTCCGTGACGGACGTTGGACGAATGTGCGCTATCTGCCGACAACCGCCGAGAACGGTTTTATCCCAGAATTGCCTAAGGGCCGTCCTGTGGATGTGATATACTTGTGCTATCCTAACAATCCGACGGGTACGGTGATTACCAAACAGGAACTGCGCAAATGGGTGAACTACGCGCTGAAGAACGACGCCCTTATCCTCTACGACGCCGCTTATCAGGCTTATATCCGTGATCCGGAGATACCTCGTAGCATCTACGAGATTCGTGGTGCGAGGAAGTGTGCCGTCGAGTTCCATTCGTTCTCGAAGACGGCCGGCTTCACGGGCGTCCGCTGTGGTTATACCGTTGTTCCGAAGGAAGTCAGCGTCAGCACCTTCGAGGGCGAGCGCATCCCGCTGAACCAATTGTGGCTGCGCCGCCAGTGTACGAAGTTCAATGGCACGAGCTACATTTCGCAGCGTGCCGCCGAGGCTATCTATACCCCTGAGGGCAAACAACAGATTCAGGCTACCATCGACTACTATATGGACAATGCCCAGCGGATGCTGAAGCGTCTGCGCGCCCTCGGCTACGAGTGCTACGGCGGCGAGAACGCGCCGTACATCTGGATGCGCACTTCAGAAGGAATGGACTCCTGGGCGTTCTTCGAGGCTCTGCTCTATGGCGCCAACGTCGTCTGCACACCAGGCGTCGGCTTTGGACCTTCTGGCGAGGGCTATGTCCGGTTCACCGCCTTCAACAGCCACGAGAAGACCGACGAGGCGCTTGACCGCATTGAGGAATGGAGTAAAAGTTAACTGTCACCCATTCCCCTCCTTAATCATTATTCCGCAAAACCAACCGTGTTTTGCGGATTTTTTGTTAAGGACAAATATTGTGTGCCCGTACACAAATTTTGCACAGCTAACAGTTTGTAACGAATTGATATGTTTTCTGGTCATAGTGTTAGCAAAGAGGAAGAATAACCGTTATTGCTCTTTACAAAATGTAAGTATCATAAAGAATTAACAAACAAAACGAAAGAATTCTTATTATTTTTCATGCAATTTGACGTAACTTTGCATTGTGAAAATAACAAAGTGTTATCTCAAAAGAAATGAGTTTAGTATTAATTAAGGTAAAAGGAGAAAGCGTATGAAAAGAATTGAAGCAATTATCCGCAAGACGAAGTTCGAGGAGGTCAAGGAGGCCTTACTCAGTTCGGACATCGATTGGTTTGAGTACCATAACGTGCACGGCATCGGACAGAGCCGACAGGAAAGGATATATCGTGGCGTTCAGTATTCGACGGACGTGATTGAGCGTGTGGCACTGACCATCGTTTGTCGCGACCAGTTCGTAGACCCAACGGTAAAGGTGATACTTCAGGTTGCCCATACGGGTGAGGTCGGAGACGGTCGTATCTTCGTGAGCGACATGATCGACACTTGGAGCATCCGTACGGGCGAACACGGTGACACCGTATTGAGAGACAAAAAATAACTTAGTATACTTTCTTTGGCATACTTAGTATACTTTCTTTGCCATACTTAGTATACTATCTTTAAAATAAAAATAGAAAGGGTATAATTATGAACGAAATAGGATTATCACTCGATACCGTATGGATGCTATTGGCAGCCATGTTGGTTTTCTGGATGCAGCCGGGCTTTGCGCTGTGTGAAGCTGGTTTTACGCGTAGTAAGAACACGGCGAACATCCTGATGAAGAACTTTGTCGACTTCATGTTCGGCTCGTTACTGTTCTTCTTCCTCGGCTTCGGCTTTATGTTTGGTGCCGATACCTTGGGCGGATTCATCGGTGCTCCCAACTGGGGCGACCTGAGTTTCTATAAGGGCGACCTGCCCGTAGAGGGATTCTTGATTTTCGAGACCGTCTTCTGTGCCACGAGCGCGACGATTGTCAGTGGTGCTATGGCAGAGCGCACGAAGTTCTCGATGTATATGGTCTATAGTGCAGTCATCTCGCTGTTCATCTACCCCATCGAGGGTCACTGGACTTGGGGCGGCGGCTGGCTTTGCAACGATGCTGCCGACGGATTTATGATGTCAACCTTTGGCGACGTGTTCCACGATTTTGCAGGTTCTGCCATCGTACATAGCGTAGGCGGTGTACTGGCTCTGATTGGTGCTTTGGCTCTGGGTCCCCGTATCGGTAAGTATGACAAGGACGGCAAGAGTCGCGCTATTCCTGGTCACAACCTGACGATGGCTGCGCTGGGCGTGTTTATCCTATGGCTAGGATGGTTCGGATTCAACCCCGGTTCGCAGTTGGCAGCCAGCGGTGAAGTGAACCGCATCGCGATCTCTCACGTGTTCCTGACCACCAACCTTGCCGCTGCTGCCGGTGGTGTGGCAACCATGTTCCTCACCTATATCAAGTACGGCAAGCCGTCACTCTCACTGACGCTGAACGGTGTGCTGGCAGGTCTCGTGGGTATCACGGCAGGCTGCGACCTAGTATCGCCCGTAGGAGCCGTTATCATCGGTCTTGTCTGTGGACTGGTACTCGTCTTTGCCATCGAGTTCATCGACCACGTGCTGCACATTGACGATCCTGTGGGTGCCAGCTCCGTACACGGTGTCTGCGGTATTCTCGGTACGCTGATGACTGGTCTGCTGTCAACCTCGAACGGTGCGTTCTACGGTCACGGTTGGGGATTCTTCGGTGCTGAGTGCTTCGGTATTCTGGTCATCGACCTCTGGGCTGCCGCCTGCGGTTTCGTCCTTTTCTACGGCATCAAGAAGCTGCACGGTCTGCGTGTTGACAAGCGAATAGAAGAGGAAGGCCTCGACATCTACGAACACGGTGAGGCTTGTTATAACTAAGTGAAAAGTGAATAATGAAAAGTGTATAATTTGCTACCGCATTAAAAGTATTAGAATTATGAAGAAGATTGTTTTATTTGCATTGGGTTTGGTCATGAGCATGACCACCCATGCACAGGAGAAGATAGAGACGACGATAGCAGCCGACTTCGTAAGTAGTTATATCTGGCGTGGCCTGGACTGTGGTGATGTCTCACTGCAACCTACGCTGGGCATTGGATATAAGAGCCTTTCGCTGACGGCCTGGGGCAACGTGGGACTGTCCAACTCTTCCGACACGAAGGAGTTCGACCTGACACTCGCCTATACCATCAAAGGCTTCAACATCGGCATCACCGACTATTGGTTCAATGCCGGTCTTGACCCGGAGAACCGCTACTTCAAGTACGATGCCCACGGCACAAACCACGTGTTTGAAGCTAACATCGGTTACGATTTCGGTTTTGCTTCCCTGCAGTGGTACACCAATTTTGCAGGTAACGACGGGGTAAACAAGGACGGCAAGCGAGCCTACAGCAGTTATTTCGAGGTCAACGTCCCATTCAAGCTTGTAACAGTCGACTGGACTGCCGCGGCCGGTGCCGTCCCCTATGCCACAGATTTCTACGGTACGACAGGATTCGCCGTCACTAACCTCTCGCTGAAGGCGACGAAGGAGATCAAGGTAACAGACTCGTTCTCCATCCCCATCTTCGGACAGGTAATCGGCAACCCCTGTTCACAGAAAGCCTACCTGGTTCTCGGGTTTACGCTGCAACCCTAATCTTATCCAGGCACGTGTCCCCTCTTTCTTATTGCAAGAAAGAGGGGAACTTTTTTTGTAGGCTTTGACGATTTGTAACGTAATGCTATGTTATATGTGTAAAATGTTATCATAATGAAATCAAAACTATGTCTAAACTTTACAAAATGATAGTTGGCCGGATTTTTAACAATCAAAAAGTAAGAGAGTTATCAAAATGTTATTAATATGCAATACCTTTGCAAAAAATATTGGTGAACGCAAAGCAAACAATACAAAATAATAGATATATTATGAAGGTAAAGAAACGTTGGATTATCCTGATGACGGCAATGACGTTGATAGCCGTGGCAGGATTGGCGGTAGGAGAACCGTCGTTTGATTGTGACTGGTCGGTGATCTCAGCGGCCGACGTGGCGTGGCTCATTACAGCCACGATTTTCGTTTTGATGATGACACCTGGTCTGTCGTTCTTCTATGGCGGCATGGTGGGAGCAAAGAATGTGATCTCGACAATGTTGCAGTCGTTTATCGCCATGGGACTGATATCGGTGCTGTGGGTGGTCATCGGCTTCTCGCTGTGCTTTGGCGATGATATTGGCGGCGTGATAGGCAACCCGTTGACATTCCTGATGTTCCAAAACGTGGGTGCGGAGGTTTATACTACGCCGGCAGGAAATATATTAGGCGGTGCAACCATTCCGCTGGCACTGTTCGCGCTGTTCCAGATGAAGTTCGCCATCATCACTCCGTCGCTGATTACGGGTTCGTTTGCTGAGCGTGTCAGGTTCTCGGCCTACATGTTTTTCATGATGTTCTTTTTCTTCATCATCTACTGTCCGCTGGCCCACATGACGTGGCACCCTGAAGGATTGTTCATGAAGTGGGGTGTCATCGACTTCGCCGGTGGTATCGTGGTGCATGCATCATCGGGTGTGGCTGCATTGGCAGGTGCTATCTATCTAGGACGGCGTAAGGCCGAAACGCGTAAAAGCGAACCAGCTAATATCCCCTTTGTACTTCTGGGTGCCGCAATGCTGTGGCTAGGCTGGTTCGGTTTTAATGCGGGTTCTTCGCTGCATGCTGACGGACAGGCCATCAAGGCTTTCTTGAATACCAATACCGCCTCGGCTACTGCCATGATGACGTGGATATTCTTCGACTGTCTGCGTGGTCGTAAGCCGTCGGCCATGGGTGCTGCCGTAGGTTGTGTGGTAGGTCTCGTGGCTATCACGCCATCGGCAGGCTATGTCACCGTGGGTCAGAGCATTTTCATTGCTTTCATTATCACGCTGATTTGTAACGTCGCCGTCTATTGGCGCTCGCATACCAGCATCGACGATGCCCTCGATGTGTTCCCGACGCACGGCACGGGTGGTATCTTCGGTACAGTGCTGACAGGTATCTTCATTCGGGAGGGGCTCGTTGCTGGGACATGGGATGGTTTTGTGATTTTCCTCTATCATCTGCTGGCCATCGTCATCGTCTTCATCTATACTTTTGCCATGAGTTGGTTGGGATATAAGCTTATCGACAGCCTTATCCCCATGCGTGTTTCTGAGTATAGTGAAAAGGTGGGCCTCGACTTCTCGCAGCATGATGAGCATTACGGTCTGGCGCACATCGGTGAGCGTGAATTGGCAGAGTATGAGGAACATATCCGTGAGAAGAACAAATAAAAAGGTCATAGAGCAAACTTCAAGACAACCAAAAGATATTATATGAATACAAAGTACATCTTCGTGACAGGCGGTGTTGTTTCCTCGTTGGGGAAGGGCATCATTTCCGCTTCAATCGGCAAGTTGCTGCAGGCACGCGGCTACAAAGTGACCATCCAGAAGTTCGACCCGTATATCAACATTGATCCGGGTACTTTGAACCCCTACGAGCACGGTGAATGCTATGTGACCGTAGACGGGATGGAGACCGATCTCGACCTGGGTCACTACGAAAGGTTCACTGGGATTCATACTACTCGTGACAACTCGATTACGACGGGTCGCATCTATAAAACGGTGATAGACCGTGAGCGTCATGGCGACTATCTTGGGAAGACGATTCAGGTGGTGCCGCATATCACTGACGAGATCAAGCACCGTATGCTTCGAGAGGGTCTCGACGAGGGACTGGACTTCGTCATCACGGAGGTTGGCGGTACGATTGGTGACATTGAGAGCGCGCCGTTCATGGAGGCTATCCGACAGTTGCGGTGGCAACTCGGTCGCGATGCTGTGTGCGTCCATCTTACCTATGTGCCGTATTTGAAGGCCGCCGACGAGCTGAAGACGAAGCCTACTCAGCACTCGGTAAAGGAACTGCAAGGGATGGGTATCCAGCCCGACATTCTCGTTCTCAGAACCGAACGCCACCTCAGCGACTCTATACGTTTGAAGGTGGCGTCGTTCTGTAATGTCGATTTGGAATGCGTGGTGCAGAGCGAGGACATGCCGAGCATTTACGAGGTGCCAGTGAGTATGCAGCAGCAGGGACTTGACGCGGCGATCATGCGGAAGATCGGCATACCGGTTGGTGAGACTCCGGCGATGAAGTCGTGGCACGATTTCCTGGAAAAGCAGCGCCATGCGAAGCGTGAGGTGCACATCGGACTGGTGGGCAAGTATGACCTGCAAGACGCTTATAAGTCGATACGCGAGAGTCTGAATCTGGCAGGCATTTACAACGATGCGAAGGTGAAGATTCACTTTGTGAACAGTCAGGAACTGACGCATGAGAACGTTGCGGAACGGCTACAAGGCATGGCGGGCATCGTTATCTGTCCGGGCTTCGGTCAGCGAGGCATCGAGGGCAAGATTGTGGCGGCGGAGTATGGCAGGACTAAGGATATTCCGACGTTTGGAATCTGTCTGGGCATGCAGATGATGGTGATTGAATTCGCCCGCAACGTTTTGGGCTACAAGGATGCGAACAGCGCGGAAATGGATGCGCAGACGCCCCATAATGTGATAGACATGATGGAGGAGCAGAAGAACATCAAGGATATGGGTGGCACGATGCGACTGGGCGCCTATGAGTGCCAGCTCGTGGCGGGCAGCCGTACGGCGGAAGCCTATGGCGGCGTGATGACCATCAGCGAGCGTCACCGCCACCGTTACGAGTTCAACAATGCCTATAAAGACGAATATGAAGCGGCAGGGATGAAGTGTGTAGGTATGAATCCCACATCGGGACTTGTGGAGGTGGTTGAGCTGCCGGAGAAGCGGTGGTACATAGGGGCTCAGTTCCATCCGGAATATGCTTCCACGGTGCTGCATCCGCATCCTTTGTTCATGAATTTCATAAAGGAGTGTCTCAAACTTTGATATTATTCCTCCAGAAGAATGATATGATTCTTTATAATGGAAGGTTAATGAAGTATAACAAAAACAAGGAAGTTTTGTAATAAAAAAAGATAAATGGAGATACTGAAACATGAGTGCGGAGTGGCGATGATTCGCCTGTTGAAACCGCTGGACTACTACGAGCGGAAGTACGGCACGTGGGCCTACGGTTTCAACAAGCTTTACCTGATGATGGAGAAGCAGCACAACCGCGGACAAGAGGGTGCCGGAATAGCCTCTGTCAACCTGGAAGCGCCGGCAGGCGAGGAGTACATGTTCCGTGAAAAGGCGGAGGGAAAGGACGCCATCACCGAGATATTCTCCAGGGTAATCGAGCAGATGAAGGGGGAACTCTTGATGGGACACCTGCGCTATTCCACGACGGGCAAGAGCGGTCTGACGTTCGTACACCCCTTCCTGCGTCGCAACAACTGGCGGGCGAAGAACCTCTGTCTTTGCGGCAATTTCAACATGACAAACATAGAGGAAGTGTTCAGGTTTCTTACGGAACAAGGGCAAAGTCCACGTATCTATGGCGACTCATATATCACCCTTGAGCTGATGGGACATCGGCTCGACCGCGAGGTGGAACGACTATATTCCATCGCCCGGGAAAAGGGCCTTCAGGGTAAGGAAATCACCGATTTCATCGACAACAACGTCGAGGTTTCCAATGTGCTGAAGAAGACGATGAAGCACTACGACGGTGGGTACGTCATGTGCGGACTTACCGGCTCAGGCGAGATGTTCAGCATCCGCGACCCATGGGGCATCCGGCCGGCATTCTATTACCATGACGACGAGATCATCGCACTGGCCTCCGAGCGCCCGGTGCTGCAGACAACGTTCGACATCCAGGCAGAAAACATCCAGGAACTACAGCCCGGTCAGGCGCTCATCGTACACAGAAACGGCAGCATGAAACTGGAGCAGATCATGCCCGCCCAGCAACTCGCTGCATGCAGCTTCGAGCGCATCTACTTCAGCCGAGGTTCGGACAAAGACATCTACCAAGAACGCAAGAGACTGGGAGAACAGCTCACCCCCGCCATCCTGAAGGCTATAGACGGGGACGTGGCCAATACGGTTTTCTCTTACATACCAAACACCGCCGAGGTTGCCTACTACGGCATGACCGACGGATTCCGCAAACTACATGGCGAACTGCGTACCGAGAAAGTCGTATGGAAAGACATCAAGATGCGCACCTTCATAGCCGATAACAGTGAAAGAAACGACCTTGCCGCCCACGTCTATGACGTCAGTTACGGGTCGCTGAAGGCCTATCAGGATAACCTCGTTATCATCGACGACTCCATCGTCCGTGGTACCACATTAAGGGAGAGCATCTTCAAGATTCTCGACCGCCTGCACCCCAGGAAAATCGTCATGGTCAGCAGCTCTCCGCAGATACGCTATCCCGACTATTATGGCATCGACATGTCGCGACTCGAGGAACTCTGTGCCTTCCGCGCCGCCATTGCCTTGATAAGGGAAAGAGGCATGCAAAACCTGATTGCCGAAACCTATAAGGCCTGCAAGGAGGCACTCTATTCCAGCCCGGCACCGACCAGTTCAGATAACTATGTGCGCCGCATTTACGAGCCGTTTACCGTTGAGGAAATCAATCGGAAAATCGTCGAAATGCTCCGTCCGGAAGGTATGCAAGCACCCATCGAACTGGTGTTCCAAAACATAGAAGGACTGCACCATGCATGCCCCAATCATCCAGGCGACTGGTACTTCACCGGCCACTATCCCACCCCGGGAGGCGTGCGGCTCTGTAACAAGGCTTTCATCAATTATGTAGAACAAATATTAAAATTACAACTATAGCAATTATGTGTGGAATCGTAGCAATACTAAACGTCAAAGAGCAGACACAGGCTCTGCGTGACAAAGCACTGAAAATGAGTCAGAAAATACGGCATCGCGGACCGGACTGGAGCGGAATCTACTCAGGAGGAAGCGCCATACTGGCACACGAGCGACTGAGCATCGTCGACCCGGAATCCGGCGGACAACCGTTGTTCTCGCCCGATCGGAAGCAAGTATTAGCCGTCAATGGCGAGATATACAATCACCAGGAAATCCGGCGCCGTTTCGCCGGACAGTATGAGTTCCAGACAGGCTCGGACTGCGAGGTAATCCTAGCATTGTACCGCGAGAAAGGTATCAATTTCCTCGAAGACTTGAGCGGCATTTTCGCCTTCGTTCTCTACGACGAGGAGCGCAATGAATTCCTGATAGCACGCGACCCCATCGGCGTCATACCATTATATATCGGATACGACTCGGACGGCACAGTCTATGTAGCATCCGAACTGAAGGCACTCGAGGGACAGTGTGAGCGTTACGAGCCTTTCCTACCCGGACATTACTATTGGAGTCGCAAGCCCGGCATGAAACGCTATTATCAGCGTGACTGGTTCAAATATGAGGCGGTCAAAGGTAATTCCGCAAGCGTCGAGGCCATTCATGACGCACTCGAAGATGCCGTCAAGCGTCAGCTGATGTCCGACGTTCCTTATGGCGTCCTCCTAAGCGGAGGACTCGATTCTTCCGTCATTTCCGCTATCGCGGAGAAGTACAGTGAGATGCGTATCGAGGACGATTCCAAGACCAAGGCTTACTGGCCCCGCTTGCACTCTTTCGCCGTCGGGCTGAAGGGAGCTCCTGACCTGGCCAAGGCAAAACTCGTAGCCGATCATATCGGTACTGTTCACCACGAAATCAACTACACCATCCAGGAAGGACTGGACGCCATCCGCGACGTTATCTATTTCATCGAGACTTATGACGTCACCACCGTCCGGGCCTCTACTCCGATGTACCTGCTGGCTCGTGTCATTAAGTCGATGGGCATCAAGATGGTACTTTCCGGCGAGGGTGCCGACGAGATATTTGGCGGCTACCTCTACTTCCACAAGGCTCCTACAGCTAAGGACTTCCATGAAGAGACCGTGCGTAAGCTCTCGAAGCTATACATGTATGACTGTCTGCGTGCCAACAAGAGTCTCTCAGCTTGGGGCGTTGAAGGTCGTGTGCCGTTCCTCGACAAAGAGTTCCTCGATGTCGCCATGCGCACCAACCCAGAGGCCAAAATGTGTCCAGGCTCCACGATGGAAAAGAAGATTGTCCGCGAGGCCTTCGCCGATATGCTTCCTAAGGAAGTCGCCTGGAGACAGAAGGAGCAGTTCAGCGACGGCGTCGGCTATTCTTGGATCGACACCCTCAAACAAATCACCGCTGAAGCTGTTACTGACGAGCAGATGGCTCACGCCGCAGAGCGCTTCCCCATCAACCCACCAAAGAACAAGGAAGAATATTACTATCGTAGCATCTTCACCGAGCACTTCCCCAGCGACTCTGCCGCCAAGAGTGTACCCAGCGAGGCCAGCGTGGCTTGTTCTACCGCCATCGCCCTCGAATGGGATGCCGCCTTCCGTGGCATGAACGATCCCTCAGGCCGCGCCGTCAAGGGCGTCCATGAACAGGCGTATTAAACCGACTAAAACGCATCCTCGATATGCGTTATCTCCGGTTCTGCACCCACCGTTCCAACGACGGTAACAATATCAAAACGGATATTGCAATTGACTCCATGGGACTTCACATAATGATTCGCAGCCTGACGGAGGTTGCGAATCTTTTGATATCCCACGGCCTCCACGGGGTCGGCAAACAGATGGTTGCTGCGCGTCTTGACCTCGACAAACACCAACTTTTCCTGCTGCAGGGCTATAATATCAATATCGCGAGGACCGCTTTTCCAGTCGCGTTCGATGATGGTATAACCCTTGCGCTGCAGATAGTCTTCCGCCACCTGCTCGCCCCATTTCCCCAATTCATTATGCGCAGCCATGACTAAAACGTTTGATGAAGCACTTGTTCAACGACCTGCGGAAAATACTGCATCTCCAGCTGGTGTTCCTTAGCGGCAATGTCGTCGACGGTATCGTCGGGCGACAGCGCCACGGTATATTGCGCAATGATTTCGCCAGAGTCGCATACGGGAGTCACGTAATGGACGGTCATGCCGGTCTCTGTTTCGCCAGCGGCTTTCACAGCCTCATGCACATGACGACCCCACATACCCTTACCGCCATATTTCGGCAAAAGGGCCGGATGGATATTGATGATGCGGCGGGGATAGGCGCTGATGAGGAAATCGGGCACCAGCGGCAGGAAGCCCGCCAGGACAATGAATTGGATGTCGTACTTTCGGAGCAGGGGCATCATCACCTGCTCGTCGTTCAGTTCGGGTTTAGGGGCTACGGCCGTCGGAACGCCCAGGCACTCTGCCCGTGCCAAGGCGGGGGCTTCTGCCTTGTTGCTGACGACTAAGGCACAGCAATAGCGTTCAGAAGCATTAAAATACTTAATCAGGTTCTCGCAGTTCGTTCCGCTTCCTGACACGAAAATGGCTATGTTGATCATATCTACTATTTGACGATTTACTATTTTACAATTTATTGGGCATTTTCTCTAACAATTTCTCAATGAGACGGGGCACGGCGTAGCGGTCGATGTCCGCTTCCTTGATCCACAGATAATCGTCTGGCAGCGACGGGCGCTGTGCCGGTTCCCACATATAGAAGTCGGCATAGACGACACGGTGTGTCAAGACGTGTTTGACGTTAAGTTTTAGTGGTAAGAGGTAAATGGTGAAAGGCGAGAGCTCGTCTTCGCTGACGAGCCAGGGTTCATAGAGTCCCTGCCAGATATCACCTGCCGGACGACGATGGATGGCCGTCTCGCCATGATACCTTATATATATATAAATCAGACGACGCTCCTTGACTTTCAGGGTCTTTTGCTTGACAGGCAGTTCTGCGACTTTATCCTCGCGGAAGGCCACGCACGTTTCCTGTAATGGGCACGAAGGGCACGACGGGCTGTGGGGGGTGCACTGGATGGCTCCGAAGTCCATCATCGCCTGGTTATATTCAGAGGTGAGAGGTAAGAGGTGAGAGGTGAGTGGTGTGTCTTGGGGCAGGAGGGATTGGGCGAGGGCGGTGAAGGTTTTTTTACCCTCGGTAGTGTTGATGGGGGTGTCGATGCCGAAATGGCGGGCAAGAACACGGAAGACGTTGCCATCGACGACGGCAGCGGGGAGGCCGAAGGCGAAGCTCCCGATAGCGGCAGCAGTATAGTCGCCCACGCCTTTGAGTTTCCGGATTTCATCGAGGGTGTCAGGGAAATGGCCGAGGGCAACGATTTGCTTGGCTGCGCAGTGGAGGTTACGGGCACGACTGTAATAGCCCAGTCCCTGCCATTCACGCAGCACCTCATCCTCCGTGGCAGCGGCAAGCTCTTCTACCGTATGCCAACGCTGCATGAAACGCTCCCAGTAAGGAAGCCCCTGTTCGATACGCGTCTGTTGAAGGATAATCTCCGACAGCCATATCGCATAGGGGTCGTGCGTCTCCCTCCAGGGAAGCGCACGTCCGTTCTGGCGGAACCATTCTAAAAGCGTCCATGCGAAATTCATCTGACAACAGCCTCCTCCATAGCTTCACGAAGCCCCTTCATCATATACTCATTATAGATATTCAGGTCTTTCCGATTAATGATTGTCATGGAAGGCATTCCACGATAGTTCGTATCCCAGATGACCGGAACCAGTCCTTTCTGGATACACTTCTTCATGAAAGTCTTATAATGGTACTGAAGACTGCTGTCATGTTTTTCCTGACGCTCGTAGGCACCCGTTATCGTACGCCAGTTGGCACCGAACTCACCGATATATACGGGGATGCCTTTCTCAGCAAACTGAGTACGCATCTTCTCGAGCTGTTCCTCCATATAGTCCTCTTCGCCATGGGTTGCATTATGCTTGGAGCCACAGACATGGTTTTCCGTTCCCCAGTAGTAGAACATATTGCCCCACGACTCGTCCTTTTCCATTCCCCAGAAGTTCCAAGGGGCATAATAGTGTACCTCAACCATCAGTCGCCCTGCCGGGTCGGTCGGCATCTTTCCTGCCATGTACTGACAAGTCTTGTCGATGTTCGTGCTTGGTCCCTGCACAATGAGTACACGTTTGGCGTTATTCCCCCCGGAAGCTCTCACCACATCGATGAATTTCTGTTCATAGTCTATCAGGTTCTGTATCGTAGTGTCCTTGGGATTGTCTTCTGAGTTGGGTTCGTTAAGACCGGCGAAGAGCAGCCGTTCATCGTAATCCTTGAACGTCTCGGCAATCTGTTCCCAGCATCTCTGAAGAATCGCCATATTGTTTGTCCTGGCAGTACCCGTCTTGTCGATATTGTTTTCCAGCCATCCACCATCCCAGTGCTGGTTGATCACGACATAAAGTCCTGCTTTCAGGGAATAGTCTACAATCTCTTTCACGCGTGCCATCCACGCCGAATCTATCGTATTACTGACAGGATCGGAGATGTGTCCCATCACCCATGCACAAGGAATACGGATAGAACGGAAACCCTGTGAGCGAACGTAATTGATGATTTCCTGAGTGGTACGAGTATCCTGCCAGGCAGTCTCTGCATCCAATCCTCCTTTATTGGTAAAGTTATGAGTATTATCACCTGCCTCCAAGGTATTGCCAAGGTTCCATCCCGGTATCATCTTAGCGGCAACTTCGGCGGCTGTCAATTCCATGGCTGACTGTGCATGGGCATTCCATGCCAAGGCAGTCATCAAAAAAAGAAAAACTTTCTTCATAATGTTCTTTTCTATTATGCAAGTATCGTGATGCGTGAGTTATGTCTGTGCAAAGGTACTACTTTTTTCGCATATTTCGTCGAAAGACGGGGGTAATTTCGTCGAAAGCGACTTGGAGCATATCATTTTTCGACCTACCTTTGCGGCAGAAATAATAAACAAAAAGCAAAAAGAATATGAAAAAAGCAATCTTCGCCATCATGATGAGTTTCATCGCCACACTGGCAATGGCACAAAAGACAATCGTAACAGGTGTACTCGTTGACTCCACACTCCAAGAGGCTGAGCCCTATGCCACCGTCCGTATCATCAAGGCTGAAAAAAAAGAGAAGGCTGTCAGCATGGGTCTGACAGACATAGATGGACGTTTCCGTCAGGAAGTCAATGGTAGCGGAAAGTATATCGTTCAGATGAGCAGTGTCGGAAAACGGGATGCCATCCGCGAGATCACCTTGGGAAAAGAACAGACCATTGACCTAGGCACCATCCTGATTAGCGAGGATGCCCAGATGTTACAGGGCGTGGAGATCGTAGCCCAGAAGCCTCTGGTCAAGATGGAGGTAGACAAGATGAGCTACAATGTTGCTGAGGATGAGGACTCCAAGTCGAATACCGTACTCGACATGCTGCGCAAAGTGCCTATGGTAACCGTCGACGGACAAGATAACATCAGCGTCAACGGCTCTTCCTCGTTTAAGGTATATGTAGACGGTATGCCTAACGTGATGTTCTCGTCGAATCCCTCGATGGTATTCAAGAGCATGCCAGCCTCAGCGGTCAAGAGTATTGAGGTGATTACCAACCCCGGTGCCAAGTACGATGCAGAGGGAGCTGCCGGTGTTCTGAACATCGTCATGAATAAACAAAATCCACAGGCAGCCCAGAGTGTGAACGGCTACAACGGTACCGTGCGTGCATCTGCCGGTAATAAACAGTTAGGAGGGAGCGTGTTTCTGAATGGACAGCAAGGCAAACTATCATACAGCGTCAACGTGATGACCAGTTACAACAAGCCTGGCAACACAACGACAGAGATGGAACAGATTCAGGATAACGGTTCCTCCCAGATTCTGACTTCCGACAATAACCTGAAGACACCGTTCACCATGGGTAGTCTGAGCCTGGGCTATCAGCTCGACTCCATGAGCATACTGAATGCCAATATCTCCGTGAACACCATGAATATGAAGACCAACGGCTCGACATTCACGACAATAAACGGATTGTCCTATGGTGATAGTTTCAGTTATGGCAGCACCACCGACATGAAAAACAAACGCACGTCGTTCAGTGGCAGTCTTGACTATCAGCGTTTCTTCAACAATGAGCACACCCATTCATTGGGTTTCACCTATCAGTTGAACTACAGCCCTGCCACCACAGAGATGACCAATAACTTCGGTACCACCTCAACGTACATCGACCTGACAAACCGATATTCTGAAAACAAAGACAAGACGACCAACCATACCTTCCAACTTGACTATACCATGCCTCTTGGCACGGGACACACGTTGAGCCTTGGCAGCAAACTGCAGCTCCATGATGCCACTTCTGATGCCAAATACTATCTGAGTGATGTCTACGACCCCACTTCCAGCAGCGAGTATGAATACAAGAACTCCATTCTTGCTGGCTACGGTGAGTATGCCGGCAACTTCAAGAAGTTTGGTGTAAAGGCTGGTGTACGTTACGAATATACCTGGCAGGATGTGGAGTACCACTTAGGCAATGGAGAGGATTTCAAGACCAGCTACGGCAATCTGGTACCCACCGTCAACCTGCAGTACACCCTCTCACAGGGCAGCAACATCGGCCTGACCTACAATATGCGCATCTCGCGTCCCGGTATCTCCTACCTGAACCCGTATGTCGACAAGACCAACCCCATCGCCCTGACTTACGGTAATCCCGACCTTGACGTAGAGAAGGCTCACAACCTGTCACTAGTTTATAATCTGTTTACATCAAAACTGATGGTTAACCTCAACCTGCACCACAACTTCACTGACAACGGCATCTCACAGTATAGCTTCTACGACAGCAATAATCTCCTGAACACCACCTATGGCAATGTCGTCAAGAGCCATCAGACGGGACTGAACGCCTATGTGAACTATTTAATGACCAAGAACACTCGTCTATTCTTTAATGGTAGTCTGAATTATACCGATCTGCATAGCGATGCTCTTGAACAAAGCAACAGTGGATGGACAGCCAACATCATGGCCGGTTTACAGCAGACACTACCCTGGAATCTGAAACTCAGCACTTTTCTCATCACCTCCACCAAGAGTTATACCCTGCAAGGATGGAGCGGCGGGTTCAACTTGCTGACAGCCAGTCTGTCGAAATCACTGTTCAACGACAAGCTGAACTTGAGTATATCGGGTGTCATGGGACTAAACAAGGGCGGTTGTCTGAATATTGAGACTTCAAGTCGAGGCAACAACTTCACTAGCTACAACAAGATCAAAGTTCCCATCTACGGTATGACATTCACCGTCAGCTATACCTTCGGCAACTCCAAGATGCGTACCCAACAGCATGTAAGCCGTGTACAGAACGACTTCATCGAGCAGCAGTCGCAGGGAGAGACCATCAACAGTATGGGTTCCGGCAATACAGGTAGCAGTATTCCACAGTAAAATCCATCAGTCTCTCCTGTGTTGAGATAATGCAGGAGAGATTTGTTTTTCTCAAAAAGATTACTTAATTTTGCAGTCGTATGAAAGATTTTTTGAATGATCTTTATGAGGCAATGGGAGGAAGTCACCTAACGCTGTGGCTGGCGCAGGTTGCCGTGTGGGCCATCATCATGCTGGCACTCCCCGTGGCGACATGGCTCAGTACGCTGGACTTTGAGGCTGCCAAAACTTCCCTCAACGTTGTGTGGGGCATCTTCATGTCACCGTTCTGCATTTATTTCATCAACTTCTACGTGTTCGGCCCTCTGCTGTTTTACATCAACGAAAAGGAATCTCGTACTTTCCGCGTCTACAATAAACTGACCAATCGGACACGCTACTGGCTCTTCGCTCTGTGTAACCTGATAACGATCCCGTTGCTGAATATCAAGTTCTTCATGCTATGGTTCAATCGCGACAGTATCCCCAATATGCCAGAGATGTCGCCTAACATGTGGATCGGTTTCTTCTCGGGTGTGTTCATGTTCCTAATGCTCAACTGCATCGTGGCTGGCATTTCCATCGGTATCCGCCACTTTATCCGCACTCGTCAGATCAGGCAGCAACTGAAAGAAGAGAAGGCGAAGAATACGGAGGCAGAACTGGCATGGTTGAAGAACCAGATCAACCCCCACTTCCTCTTTAATACGTTGAACAACATTTCAAGCCTCACGCAGATAGCCCCTGATGCCGCCCAGGATGCCATCGCCCAACTCTCAGACCTGCTGCGCTATGCGATGTACGAGACCAATAAGAAGACGGTGCCCGTCAGTGGTGAAGTGGAGTTCATGCGCAACTATATCGCTCTGATGAAACTGCGCTGCAATGAGAAGACGGAGGTGAAGACCACGTTCGACGTCCAACAAGATGTGGAGATTGCGCCCCTGCTGTTTATCTCTCTCGTCGAGAACGCCTTCAAACATGGTGTGAGTAGCAGTCGTCATTCGATGATTGACATCCATCTGGAACAGAAAGACCATCAGATCGTTTTTTCCTGTGACAACACGAATTATCCCAAGGATGATGCAGACCGTAGTGGTTCTGGCATCGGTATAGAGAACACCAAGCGTCGTCTCAATCTCATCTACCACGACCGTTATACTTGGGAACAGTCTGTCAACGATAATATTTACCATGTAAAGATTACGATCCAACTATGAGTATTATCACCTGCATCATCGTCGATGACGAGCCTCTTGCCGTCAAGTTGTTGGAGTCGTTTGTCGCCAAGACACCCCAACTCCAACTGGAGCATTCCTTTACGGACTCTGTTGAGGCACTTGCATGGTTAAAGGAGCATCCTGTCAACCTTGCCTTCATGGATATTCAGATGCCCGACCTCAATGGGATGGAACTCTCACATATGCTGCCAGAAGGTACTAAGGTTATCTTCACCACCGCTTTCAAGGAATATGCCTTTGAAAGCTACGAGGTCAGTGCTATCGATTTCCTGTTGAAGCCCATCCGCTACAATAAGTTCATTGCTGCTGTGGAGAAGGCAGAACAGTGGTTTAAGCGAACCGAGGTGCAAGAAGAGAGGGTGGAGTCGAGAAATGAGAGAAGGGAGACAATGTTTATCCGAGTGGACGGGGAGTTGCGCCAGATTAGCTTCGACCGTATCATTTATGTGGAAGGGATGAAAGACTATGTGCGCTTTCACATAGAGGGTGAACGCCAGCCTTGGACCACCCACATGACGATGAAGGCCGTTGAGGACGCCCTGCCCCAAGATACCTTTATGCGCATCAACCGCTCCTATATTGTCCGCTTGGACAAGATAAGAACGGTTGACCGTAATATGTGCGTCTATATTGGTGATGAGATCATCCGTGTCACCGAAGCCTATCGTGAAGATTTTGAACGTTACTGCTCAGAACGATAAGTATTGTCTTAGGGAGCGCAGAGGGCATTACAGACACGGTCCTGGAAGTTGCGCCCTGGATCAGACTTCATAATGCCTTGGTTGATCATCGAGAAACAAAGTTGGTGTCCGTTGGCCGACGTGCAATAACCGGCTAGGGCAGAAATACCTGTCACGGTACCCGTCTTCGCTTTCACGTTCTCTTCTGCGAAAGTTCCCTTCATGCGTGTCTTCAGCGTACCGTCACGTCCTGCAATGGGGAGGGAGGGCAACAGATGCTGATAGATCGACGAGTTACGGTAGGCATAGCGTAGCAGACGCATCTCCAGTTCGGGTGTCACATAGTTATACAACGACAGTCCGCTGCCGTCTGCGATGCGATAGGGATTCTTGCCGTTGCCCACTTTCTGGATGAGTTGCTTGACCACACCGGCGGCATCCTTGGCCTTCGCAGGTCGACGGCCGGTGGCGGCACCAAGTTGGTAGAACATCGCCTCCGCATAGAAGTTGTCGCTGACCTTCATCATACGCTGCAATATTTGGTCCATCGTGTGAAAACGGCTACAGAGGATATACGCACCGTTGGGCAGGTTGCCTTCGGAGAGTCGGATATTGTCGAGTACGATTCCTGCTTCGGAGAGTTCTTTGGCGAAACGCTCCAGAAAAGCAATGTCACGACCATGGGATAGTGGCGACAGTTTCGGATTGTCGTCATCCCAGCACCATCCCTCGCCCAACAGGTCGGCATCCTTCATCGACCTGTCGGCGACAATCCGTCCACGGATGGTATCCACGCCCATACGCTGGATGCTCTCCACAAAGGCCTTCATGTCGTCACTGTTAAAAGCCGGGTCAAAGCCACCCACGCAATAAAGGTCGCCATAGAGGATACTGTCTCTCACCTCCCCCGTATAATAGAGTTGGGTACGGAACTGGTAGGAGCCGCCCAGCCGGTCGAGTGCCGTGATGGCGGTAACGAGCTTCATGGTGGATGCCGGGCGCATGGCCTGTCGTTCGTTCACTTTATACAAGACGGAGTCGGCTGTCAGGTCGTAGACGATCATACCCACTATCGAGGTTTCAAACATCTTGTCACTCACGAGGGAATCCAATCGGTATTGAATATTCTGTGGCCAGGGCAATGCCACTTCCACAGTATCTACGCTAAGGGTGTCGCGTTCCTCCGCCTGTGCCATCACACCGACGGAAGCCAATACCAATCCTAAGAATAAATACTTCAGTCTTTTCATAATTTACTGGCAAAGTTATAAAATAATTATGAATTAAGCATGATGTAATCGAATTTATTCGCTTTGCTTGCAAAGAATTATGAACTTTTTATTATCTTTGCATCATCAATTACTACTACTATGGTTTACAAATACGATTTCTTGGTTATTGGAGCAGGTGTGGCAGGTATGAGCTATGCCCTGAAGGTGGCTCGTGCCAACAAAGGCAAGGTGTGTATGATCTGCAAGACATCATTGGACGAGGCCAACACCTCGTTTGCCCAGGGCGGCGTTGCCAGTGTGACGAATATGAAGGCGGACACCTTCGACAAGCATATTGCCGACACCATCATCGCCGGCGACTATATCAACGACCGCAAGGCCGTGGAGCAGGTGGTACGCAACGCTCCTGAGCAGATACAGGAACTCGTGAACTGGGGTGTGAACTTCGACAGGAAAGAGGACGGACAGTTTGACCTGCACCGTGAGGGCGGTCATTCCGAGTTCCGTATCCTGCACCATGCCGACGATACCGGGGCAGAGATTCAGCGCGGACTCATGGAGGCCGTTCGCAACCACCCCGACATTGATGTCAAGGAAAACCACTTTGCCGTTGAGATCATCACGCAGCACCATCTGGGCGTCCGCGTGACCCGCCGTTCACCGCATATCCAGTGCTATGGTGCCTACGTGCTGAACCCCCAGACACAGAAAGTCGACACCTATCTTGCCAAGATCACGGTGATGTGTACCGGTGGCTGCGGTGCCGTCTATCTCACCACCTCGAATCCCGTCATTGCCACAGGCGACGGCATTGCCATGGTCTATCGTGCCAAAGGCACGGTGGCCGACATGGAGTTCGTGCAGTTCCACCCCACCGTACTGCATAACCCCAACGAGACGCACCCCGCCTACCTCATCACGGAGGCCATGCGCGGCTATGGCGGTATCCTGAAACTGCCCAACGGCGAGGAGTTCATGCAGAAATACGACGAGCGCCTCTCGCTCGCACCCCGTGACATCGTGGCCCGTGCCATCGACAAGGAGATGAAGATTCACGGTCTGGACCATGTCTGCCTCGACGTCACCCACAAACCCGCCGAGGAGACCCGCCATCACTTCCCCAACATCTACCAGAAATGCCTGTCGATGGGCATCGACATCACCCAGGACTACATCCCCGTCCGACCTGCCGCCCATTATATGTGCGGCGGCATCAAGGTCGACCTCAACGGCCAGTCGTCCATCGAACGCCTCTATGCCCTCGGCGAGTGCTCCTGCACCGGTCTGCATGGCGGCAACCGCCTGGCCTCCAACTCACTCATCGAGGCAGTGGTCTATGCCGACGCAGCCGCCAGACACTCGTTGCAGCACGTTGACGAATACGACTACAACCCGGAGGTTCCGAAATGGAACGACGAGGGCACGATGACCAACGAAGAGAAGGTGCTCATCACTCAGTCGGTGAGAGAGGTCAACCAGATTATGGCCAACTACGTGGGTATCGTTCGCAGCGACCTGCGCCTGCACCGTGCCTGGGACCGTTTGGACATGCTCTACGAGGAGACTGAACGGCTTTTCAAGCGTGTCCGTGCCACTCGCGACATCTGCGAACTGCGCAACATGATCAACGTGGGCTATCTCATTACCCGCTGGGCATTGGAGCGCAAGGAGTGCCGTGGACTGCACTTCACTATAGATTACCCCGTGCATGCTTACGACAAGTAGTAAGTCAGCATCATATAATCAATGTCCTATAGGAAACACTTAACCTTGTTTTTGGGATTAATCTGCCTGATGGTTTTTGCTGGCAGTAGGCCTCAGGGCAGCAGTAACCGAAACATGCTACGAACGAATAAGCTTGACACGTTGAGGCTCATGGAGCGCTTCAACGTCAGGACTAATATGCTTGGCTGGCTGATGATGTCGCCTAACATCGGAGTGGAGATGACATTGGGCAATCATAACTGGAACAGATGGACCATTGGGCTGAGCGGACGCACCATGTGGACCACGACCACTCAGGTCTCTGTGCCTTATACCCGCCACTTTTTGGACGAGGGACGGTTGGAGTTGCGCCGCTACTGGCACGGAAAGGGGCTGATGCGCTCTTGGTTCACGGGCCTGTATGGCGGCTATTCCAAGTTCGACCTGAAGTTGGGTGAGACGGGCTACTGGGGCAATGGGTACATCGGCGGAATGACTTTTGGCACTATTGCCCCGCTCTATGGCTACCGCAACGGCGGCTCTCTCGACCTGGAATTCAGCGCCAATGCCGGCGTGGTGTGGGCCGATGTCAAGGAGTATGTCTGCGGCGACGGGCGTGAATACTATGTGGCAACCCGATATGACGAGGGCCGGAGATTCCTGTGGGACCCGCTGCCCTATGCCGTAGGTAATGATCTGCTGCGGGTGTCACTGGTCTATCATTTCGGCCCCTCGGTAGCTGACCGCTACCGTCGGCGCATCACTATCGACGAAGACTTCCGCTACCTGCAGAACGAGTTGGCCCTGCAGCGCGACTCTGCTCAGCAGGCACTCCGTCAGGAGAAACAGCGTGAGCAAGACTCGCTGATGATGGTGGACTATGAGAAGCGGTTCGAGAAACAGCGCTTGGAGCTGGAGCGGAAGCACCTGCGTGACTCGTTGGAGCGGGTAAAGAGAAAGGCTATTGGCCAGACGGAAAAAGAAAAGAAATAGATGAAGCGGATACTACTGATAGCGATTGTTGGTTCATTGTTCATGGGCCGCACGTCGGCCCAGAAGCTGGCTGCAGGGATTGACCCCCTTTGGCTGGCTATGGGTGTGGCGAACGCTGGTGCCGAGCTGGCGGTAGGTCGTTGCAGCACCTTGGGACTGTCAGTCACCGCTTTCCATCATCCTTGGGTCAACGATGATGGTCAGGGCGTGGGGCTCCATCCGGAGCTGCGCTACTACCTGAGTGGTCGTTCCATGTACCACCTGTTTGTGGGCGTTTCAGGCCTCACGGGCACCTATTCCCTTCATTTCAACGATAAGCACTACGTCGGTAGTGCGGCAGGTCTCGGCCTGACCTTCGGCTATGTGTTGCCGATAAACCGCAGGTTCAACATTGACTTCCACTCAGGTTTCGGCGTCATTCATACCCAGGACCGCGAACGTGGACACGATAACCTCACGCTGCCTACAAAGGTTGGCGTCACCATTACCTATATACTGCAATGAGACAACGACTGGCATTCACCCTCCTCCTGCTGCTGTTTGCGCTGACGACAGTCACGGCACAGGTGGTTCACATCACGGGAAACGTGATGCGTGAGATGCGTGGTCTCGAAGGTAAGAAGGAACGTGTGCCGCTGAGTGTGCCCGTCTATGTGTTCGACAATGCCGATGATGCCCGGCATCAGGCTACTGAATACCGTCGGCAGTCGATGCAGCAGGGCCAGTATACGACGCTGAAGGCCGGCGATGTAGTGACACCCGACTACGAGGGCCACTTCGAAGCTGACATAGCCCAGCGTGGTGCCTTGGTGGTCATCAGCGAGGGTGCCGTCATTGTGACGCCCATTGACAAGCGTCTGCACTACGACATTCTCATCAATAGTGACAGCGCCGACGGTATCCTGTTGAAGAATACCGACGTCATGGGCGAGAAGCGTGGCTTGAAGATACGTGAGCTGCCTGCCATCGACGACGGGCCGACCCTGCATTGGGATGTGACGCTGTCGTTGCCCGAGGGCTATGTGAACACCGATACGAGGCTCATTCTCCAGCCTGTGGTCGTGGACTGCCAGACGGAGGACACCATCCAGCACTTGGAGCCGTTGATTGGCGAGGGCAAGCGCTACCACATGCTGCAGGAACGCATGAAGAGCTACGACTACCAGCGCAACGACTCGCTGGCCCCCTACTACATAGCGCAGTTGCCCGGCGACGGTTCCGTTCATTGGGAGAACACTTTCCCCAAGCCCGACCCTGACCGCAACTACAAGTGGCAGATGAGACTGCGTTTGGAGGACTACAGCCACGTCTATTACGAGGATGCCTCAAGGGAAGGCAGCTGCAACAGTCGCAAGCCCTGGAAGATGCTCGACGTGGGTATGGCCCGAAAGGAAATGACGCTGGACAGCCGATTCTATGAGCCGTCTCGTGCTCAGCTGCATGAGGCAGCGCGTGACCTCCAGCTCACCTTCCTCGTGGGCAAGGCTCAGCTGACCGACGACTCCATCAACACCTCCACCATCCAGCAGTTGGTGCGTGAGTTGCAGTCGTATGGTCGGCAACTCATCAACGTCCGCATACAGGGAACGGCGTCGCCCGACGGTAATGCAGCCCGCAATGCCGAACTGGCCGTTCAGCGTGCCGCCAAGGCGCTGAGCATGATTAGTCCCTATACCCGTGGTGCCGGCATGCAGACCATGCCGGCTAAGGTCTACACTTGGAACGACGTTGCCGACTCGCTCATTGAGCGCGGACAGCGTCTGGAGGGCGAGGAGATGCGCCAGTATGCCGAGACAGATAACTTGGCAGGCATACGCCGCATGATGGAAAGCAACCCCGTAGTGACTGAGATACTGAAGAACCAGCGCGTGATGAAGTGCTCCTACCTCATCCGCCAGAACAAGATACTGGAACCCGAGGAGGCATTGTGGGTGTATCGCAACGACCCATCCTACGCTGAAGGCGGGGACAACAAGTTCAGTAATGGCGACTACTATAACCTGTTGACGCAGATCCGCGACTCTGCCGAACGGCGGCAGCTCGTGATGCGCATCTACCGCGAACTGAGCGTGCGCCAGGCTTCGCGGTTCAGCCCCTTTGCCGCCTACATAGCCAACTGCGTGGCCTGTTACGCACTCGATGCCGACAGCACCAATACCGATATCCTGAAGCCCTTCGTCGACTTGAAGTCTGGTCTGGAAGTAGAGCGCCAAATATCCTTTGACAATGCTTACCGCTACATGGTAAACCGTCGTGAGATTGTGGCTAATCAGGCCGTTATGCTGTTCAAACAGATGAAATTGGGTGCAGCCGCCCACCTGGCTGATAAGCTGCCTAACACGGAGGAGTATCGTGATATTAAGATGTTCACCGACTTAGAGACGCTCTTCTTCAAGGCTAATAAGACCCCGGAAGAGGAACAGCGCTCGGAGCAGGCTCTGCACTATGCCATGCAGATTAGTAAGGAAAACAAGGCTGTGCTCAGCTTCGAGCTGGCCCCTGAGCTGGGCTACGCCTATGAGCAAGTGGAGCCATTGGTCGATTCGCTGAGCGACAATAGTGCCAAGAAGTGGTATATCAAGGCTATGATTGCCGCCAATACTGCTGTGGCAAGTGAGGACGACTTCATGGAACTGGTCAACCGCTACGGCGTTGACGAGGCCCTGCGTATGCAGGAAAACCAGACGCCCGCCTTCTTGGGCTACCTGCAGGCCGCCCTCGACATCGACCCCACCATGCTGCGCCGGCTCTATGCCTCCGACGTTCATGTCAGCGACGAGCTGCGCAAGAAGTACCCATACGACCCGAAGCAGGCTGACGCCTATCGGTTGAAACTGAAGGAATTGAAGAAATGAAGCATCACGTTTGGATATTGACCCTCGCATTCTTGTGCTGGTGCTGTGACCTCATGGCGCAGGACTGGGCTGTATCCGACTCGTTGATAGCCGACTCCATAGCCGTTGCCGACAGCTCTGACTATGAAATGCCGGCCCAGCGCAACTTCAATGCCCTGCGGTTCTCGCTCGATGGACCCCACCATTACATGGGTGACCGCATGCCTCATGGCCTTTATTTCTACGAGATTGGCGGAGGACGCATGGCCGTCAGCGACGACCATCACCACAACCCCGACCCCTTCTACCTGATGCATCTGCGCTTCGGTCGGCAGTTCAACACCGTGAGCAGCCTGCGCGTTGGCATTACAGGTGGTTTGGGCTTCATTCCCCAGCCGGCCAAGAACACTTTCTATAACTCTATCAACGCCCGAGGCACCTTCCAGGCCGATTACCTTTACAGCATTACCAATCATCTGATGGGCTATCGTCCCGACCGCCTGCTCGAGGTGTCAGGATTCGTTGGAGCCGGCGTGGCTTATTCCCAGCTGTTCAAGAGTCCGATGGACGACTGGCTCAGCGAGTTCAACACACGGCGCTTCTCAGGATTCGTCCGCGGCGGATTCCAGCTGAAACTCTTTGCCGGCCCTCAGGCCGCGCTGGCTGTTGAGCCTTACGTCTATGCCTCCACGAGAGGTATCGACCTCGTGCGCTCCGAGCTTGAGTTCTACGACTACCGCATGGGCTATGGCTTCGACATCTCGTTTATCCAATATCTGAGCCAGCGTTTGTCCGACGAATCCAACGCAGGCACCTTCCATAAGAAGTTCAGCCGCCGCCAGCGTTACTTTGCTGGCGATGTGCCCGACGTGCTCCACCATCGGCCTTTGATTGTTGGTGTCCAAAACGGCTTTGGAGGCGTCAACGGTGAAGGCCGCACCTTCGACCACTCGGCCGGACTTTCCCAGGCCGTCTACTTGGGTTGGTGGATGTCGCCCTCCATTGGTATTCGTACGCAGTTTGGCACCGTCAACATCAAGTGGCAGGACTATTATTCGTCAACCCTGAAGAATTTTGCCGCCTACCGTACCGTCGGCTTCGACTTCATGCTCAATCCCTTGGGCTTCAGTCGCCGCGCTGCGTGGCAGGCTCCAGCGGGTCTTACCGTGCTGGTAGGCTACGAGGGAGGCTATGCTTTCCGCGAGAAGGGTGTCAAGGGTTTTGCTGCCTTTGGCTATCGCGGCGGTCTCAACCTCTGGGTAAGGCTCGCCAATGGATTAAGGTTGACGGCAGAGCCTCAATATGCCATTCTGACTCATAAGAACGATAACCAGCGTGCCTCTATCGACTATATGACCCGCGTCAGCGTCGGCTTGGAAATGATGGTCGGCGGCGACCGTGAACCCTCTCTGCCTAACGGCTCTTCCGCTGGGGAATCTACTACCAAGCCCTTCCCCATTGGCTATTTCATTGGTGGTGGCTTAGGCCGAAATTTCACTCCTCGCTTCTTCCAGGAAACCAGCCGCGAGCGCGACATTATCAAGAGCGGACTCGTCATTGCCGGCTATGAATATACCGATCTGCACGGTGTGCGCCTCTCAGGCGAGTACATGACCGATGTCTTCTATGACAGCCACATGGTGAAGGATCGCCAGAACCGCTATGTTCTTACCGCCGGCTACAGGCTTGCAGCCAGCAATCTGTTGAGGGGCATCAACCCCCACCGCCGCTGGAATGTCAGCGCCAATGCGGGGCCTGCCTGGGCCATCGGTGACGGCACCTCAGCTTTCGGACTCAATGGCGGTCTGCAGCTCGACTACCGTCTCGGCAAGCACTTCTCGGCATTCCTGGCACAGAACCTCTATTGGGTGCCGGGCGGACTCTTCGACAGCAACCAGACAACTGAAACCGACCTCACTTGTTCCTTCAACCTCGGACTGATGTATCACTTCGAAAGCCTGGTGCAGCCTACCTTCCAGTTGGCACGAAACACGGCCAATGCCATAGGTGCAGCAGGAGTTGCCGTAGGACGTACGGCGGGTGCTGTAGGGCGTGCCGTTGGTTCTGGTACCGTAGCTGTAGGCCGTGCTATTGGTCAGGCCGGTGTTGCTACGGGTCGAGCTGTCGGCCAGGCTGGTGTTGCCACGGGACGTGCTATTGGTCAGGCTGGTGTTGCTACGGGACGTGCCGTCGGCCAGGCTGGTGTCTTCGCGGGTCATGCCCTCGGTCAGGCTGGTGTTGCCACCGGGCGCGCTATCGGACAGGCTGGTGCTGCCGTAGGGCGTACTATTGGCTCTGGAGCCGCTGCCGTGGGTAGTGCGGTGGCTGGCGTTGCTACCGGTATGGTGCAGCAGCAGGGGCATCCCTTCATGATAGAGTATGCTTTGGGCTATCAGCACATTATGCACATGCCCACCAAGGGTATTGACACCTGGGAACCCCAGATGCAGATTGGGTTAGGTTGGTGGGCGCTGCCTTCCTTTGGCATCCGGATGGGCGGCGACCTCATTCGCGGTTCTTCTGAAGAGCATGAGGTGAAGGCCCCCAACGGTACCTTTACCCGCTACGATAAGCTCCGCCTGTCGCACCTCTACGCCGACCTGTTGGTCAACCCCTTGGGCTTTGCTCCCCATTACAACTGGCAGTCACCGGCAGGTGTCAACCTTATTGTCGGTCGCACGCTGTTCAACCTTGCCAGCAACAACATGGAGGGGAAATACTGGAACAATAGCTGGCGTCTCGGCACTCAGCTTTGGGCACGCATCGACAAGGGGCTGAGACTCACCGTAGAGCCCATGTTCTCACTCTTCGACTGTAGTCCCCAAAGCGACGATCCCAATGACTATACCAGCGTAGACCATCGTGACATATTCTCGCTCAAAGTCGGTCTCACCATGCTAATGCAGGGCATCAACCGCCAACGTTCAAGGGACGATTCCCAGCAGGGAAACCGCTGGGGACAGGATGCACGGCGCAAAACCCGCTGGTTCGTGGGTCTTGGCGGCGGTGTTCATTTCAACAAGGATGACTTCCGCCTCGACGGTGGCGGCACCAATAGCAATGTGCAGCTCCTGGCCGGCTATCGTCTGTGGAGCAATACCGCCGTCAGACTGGGCGAAGAACTCATGTTTGACCATTTCGTTGAGAACCGAAGCTACGAGCTCACCTCAGGCCCGCAGGCAGGAACCAAGAAATATGGCATGTGTGTCAACACCTTCCGTTACCTCTTCTCGTCACTCACGGGACAGTACGACCTGATGGGACTCTTCAACCCCTCGCCGAACCGTCGCTGGGAGCTGAACTTCATTCTTGGAGGCACCCTCTCGTATTATCTCAACGAGTCG